>OBXO01000045.1_pt1 | contig 161575 bp, 160 predicted proteins | sample 1501431 | NCBI WGS metagenome assembly OBXO01 (sample SAMEA2580163, study PRJEB22360) | human gut metagenome | biome: human gut; feature: human-associated habitat; material: faeces | place: Denmark | collected 2008/2010
GGCTATCTAACACTTTGTGTAATCAAACTTATCAATTGCAGAAATAAAAGATTTCTGCAATAAATTAAATACTAATATAAATTAAGGAGTAATTTCTGAATTGAATAGAAACTACTCCCTTTAATTTGATTGTAATTATTTAAATAGTATAATACTTGACATAGTCTTATATTCTTATCTATAAAACACTTTTTATGATTTTAAAAATATTTTTATAAACGAATTATTTAAATAATTTTTACATATTAAGATGCACCCCTTTCATTTGAATATACATGTCCAAGATTCCAAGTATATATCAAACTTTGGGGTGCACTTCATTTTAATAAGAACTTTTTAACTGCGAGATACCTATAATCATAAATATTACATTTCACAAAAACTATATTTTTTATTATAAGTTATTAGAGACTCCTTTTTTAGCTAGTCTATTGCTACACCTGCGCTTACATAACCTGCAACAGTGTTGACTAAACTCAATCCAGATGCCCGTGCAGTTAAAACAAGCATTAATCTTGTTCCCGCCGGAACATTAATATTTAAGCCAGTTAATATTCCCTTAGAAATCGTTCCTATAGAAATTACACCTGTTAGTGAAGGCGTTAATGTTACAGTTGTTCCAGGCACTACAGTCATAGTGTTGTTTGGAGCAATTGATTCATATAATTTTGCTTCAATCGTAATTGTACTTCCCACTAATGATAATGCTGCTGTTGTTGAAAAGAATACATCAATTGAAGTGATGACTCCATCTCTTGGCATTGTAAAAGCAAAGTTTGTTAACGTGCCAGATGGATTGGTTAAATCAATTGTATTACCAATGATTGATATTCCTGGTGCTGAGCTACCAAACCCTATAAATGCAGGGGTACCTACTAAACCACCAGCAATAGTTGTTAAAGATACAGGTAAACCAGATGCAAATGGTATTATTGCTGAAGCTCCAGCTGCCCCTGTTGATCCAGTCGGTCCGGTTGACCCTGTTGCTCCGGTTGCTCCTGTTATCCCAGTTGGTCCTGTCGGTCCTCTATCTCCGTTTGCACCATTTGTACCAGTCGGTCCGGTTGACCCTGTCGCTCCTGTTGATCCAGTCGGTCCGGTTGGCCCTATCGCTCCTGTTGATCCATCTTCTCCCGTTGCTCCGGTTGGTCCGGTTGGTCCTGTCGCTCCCGTTGCTCCAGTCGGTCCTGTCGCTCCTGTTGCTCCGTCTTCTCCCGTTGCTCCGGTCGGTCCGGTTGGTCCTGTTGCTCCGTCTTCTCCCGTTGCTCCGGTTGGTCCTGTCGCTCCTGTTGCTCCTGTTGGTCCGGTTGGCCCTGTCGCTCCTGTTGATCCAGTCGGTCCAGTTGACCCTGTCGCTCCTGTTGCTCCGTCTTCTCCTGTTGCTCCGGTTGGTCCGGTTGACCCTGTCGCTCCTGTTGATCCAGTCGGTCCGGTTGGCCCTATCGCTCCTGTTGATCCATCTTCTCCCGTTGCTCCGGTTGGTCCGGTTGGTCCTGTCGCTCCCGTTGCTCCAGTCGGTCCTGTCGCTCCTGTTGCTCCGTCTTCTCCCGTTGCTCCGGTCGGTCCGGTTGGCCCTGTCGCTCCTGTTGCTCCGGTCGGTCCTATCACGCCTGTTACTCCGGTTGGTCCGGTTGGCCCTGTCGCTCCTGTTGCTCCGGTCGGTCCGGTTGGACATCTAATAATAATTGGTGGCCTGCATCGGCAACATGGACACCATATACAACCATTATAATTACAGTCTTTCATCTTATCACCTCCTTTATGTGATCTAATATAATATACGCAAATATTTTAATAACTACTGTGTCAATAATCTCATAAAAAATAAAAGACTAATTTTTTCATTAAACTTCTAAAGTAATTATCTAAATAAAAAAGTTACTAGATACATATGTAAATCGTATACCCTTAACGCCTTATAAAAAATAATAGTTTATCATATTATAATAAAAGGACTTACTCCTTTATTAAGGATTAGTCCCTTTTAAATCTTTTTTTACTTCTATTCATCATTTTCAATACGATTAAAATACAATTTATTATGCAAATATGATGGATCATTTGGTTTACATTTTCCTGCCAATTCATTGTAATATTTTGCTGTTTTATAATTACTTAGCTTATCATAACATAAACATAATTGCATATAGGGAATATAATCATAACAATCTGGAGATATAAATGCTCCAGATGTATCATCACGCTCACACGATAATGCTACTGCACTCCAATAGATAGATTGCTCATACTGCTTCAATTCAAAGAAATACTTACCTAAATCACAGCATATCTCTGCTCTTGGCAAATCATAGCAAAGACTATTTAAAAGCCAGGTTATTGCTTCTTGCATATCACCAAGATTGTAAAAACAATAGCCTAAAAATTGACAGGCAGAAATGTTATTTTCTTTCCATCCCTTCTTGGTATTTAAAAATCTTTTAAATTCAGCTACTGCTTCTTGATACAATTGATGATAAAACAGCTCCCGAGCATAATAGAAAATTTCTCGTGGACTAAACATTACCCCTTCATTCAATTTTTCTCTAAATATTCTTAAATTACGATTAACATCACTATTTTTCACCTTACTATGTGTAATTGCAAGATCACTATAAAGTACCTTACCTCTAGGACTTATTACTTCATGTATAAATCCTTCCCAATAAAAATTATCCTTTCTTCTTAATAATCTTTCACGATAATACGTAAATGTCGGCTTATTATTCTGATCAAATTCTGCATTATATTTCATCATAACTACAGAAGTATCTTTTGATAAAGTTTTTTTAAGATTAATCAAACCTTCTTGATCGCTATCTGAAATAATATCATCCGCGTCTAACCACATGCAGTAATCCATAGTTGCCTTTGAAAATGAATAATTCCTTGCTTTAGCAAAATCATCACACCATACAAAATCATATACTTTATCAGTATATTTCAATGCTATCTTTTTAGTTCGATCAGTCGATCCGGTATCCACAATGATTATTTCATCTGCAATCCTTTCAACCGATTTTAAAGCTCTCTCTAATACCATTTCCTCATCTTTTACGATCATACACACACTAATAGTTATCATATATTTCACCACTATAATATATGTCAACAGCCCTTAAAATGTGAAAATATTTAAAACAAAAAATGTTCTAAATAAAGAACATTTCTAAATAATCTTAGTTGAGCATTCTTCTAAATTAATTACTTCATCAACAATTGGTAAATAAAATTCCGGTTCATGACTAACTAAAATAACAGCTCCTTTAAAAGCCTTGATTGCGCTTTGTAAAGAATCTTTAGCATCAACGTCCAAATGATTTGTCGGTTCATCTAACACCAAAACATTAGCTTCACGATTCATAATCTTACATAATCTAACTTTGGCATTTTCTCCACCCGATAAAACTTTCATTAAAGATTCAATATGATCAGTTGTTAAACCACACTTAGCTAACATAGCTCTAATCTCACCATTGTTTCGATCTGGAAATTCCTCCCACAAATAGTCTAATGCAGTTTGGGAAACTGCAGATTCTTCTTGTTTAAAAAAACCAATTTCAACAAATGGATCTTTTTCTACTGTTCCACTATAAGGTTTTTGCATCCCAATCAGCGTCTTTAGTAGAGTTGTCTTTCCCAAACCATTGACACCTTTAATAGCAACTTTCTTATTTCTTTCAAAAACAAGATTCATTTCTTTCGTTAAAGGACTATCATATCCAATCACTAAATCCTTACAATCAAATAATACTTTACCTGGTGTTCTAGCTTCTATAAAAGAAAAAGTCGGTTTTATTTTTTCCTTTGGTTTAGAAATAAGATTCATCTTATCTAATTTCTTTTGTCGTGAACTAGCCATATTGCGAGTAGCTACCCGTGCTTTATTACGTGCAATAAAATCTTCAAGATCAGCAATTTCTTTTTGCTGCTTTTGATAATCAGCAGCTAACTGACGTTTTTTCAATTCAACTTGTTGTAAATAGTAGTCATAATCACCTTTATAACGAGTCAATACACCATCTTCTAAATGATAAATAATATTAATAACTTGATTTAAAAAACTAACATCATGACTGACTAAAATAAAAGCATTATCATAATTCTTTAAAAAATTGATTAACCAATTGATATGCTGCTCATCTAAATAGTTAGTTGGTTCATCAAGAATTAAAATCATTGGATTCTCTAATAATAATTTAGTTAGTAAAACTTTTGAACGTTGCCCACCAGATAGCGCATCAACCGGTTTATCTAAACCAATATCATTCAACCCTAGACCACCTGCAACTTCTTTGATTTTAACATCAATTGTATAAAACCCGCCATGATCTAAAATTTCTTGAATTTCACCAACTTCTTCCATCAACTGATTCATCGTTTCATCATCACAATCAGCCATTTGTTCATACATCGATAACATCTCCGCTTCTAGATCATAATAATATTTAAAAGCATCTTGTAATGTTTCATATATAGTTTTTCCTGGGTGTAAAGCTGTGTGTTGGTCTAAATAACCTGTTGAAATTCTTTTACACCATTCAATCTTTCCTGAATCCGGAGCAATCTTACCAGTAATAATATTTAAAAAAGTAGATTTCCCCTCACCATTAGCACCTACTAAACCAATATGTTCGCCATTTAATAATCTAAAACTTGCATTTTCTAAAATAGTTCTTCCACCAAAATCATGACTGACATTTTCCACACTTAATATACTCATTTTCTACCTCAACTTGCAATATTAAAGGAAGATTATCATCTTCCTAATTCAACTATATTATACATTAAAATTACTAACTGTCGAGTCTAAACAATCACTCAATTGAAAAGCCATAGTATCCATTCTTTCCATTCTCTTTAACATAATATAAATAATAATCTGCATTATTAATTAATTCCTCTTTAGATAAACAATTACTAAAAGAATTATAATATCCAGATGAAATAGTGATTTTATCATACCCATATAACTCAAATTTACTATAAACTTGTTCAATAAAACTAATTATCATTTGCTCATTACAATCTACACAAATACAAATAAATTCATCACCGCCAAAACGACAAGAAATTATTCTATCATCATCTTGTTGTAAACTATCAGCAAAATCCTTTAATATTTGATCACCAGTTAAATGACCTAAACTATCATTGTATTCTTTAAAATGATCCAAATCAAAAATAATAATTCCTAATAGTCGACTTTTGTTTTTAAACTCACTATATTTATAATGAAAATATCGTCGGTTATAAATCTTAGTTAAATCATCTAGTCTAGACTCCTTAACGATATCTTTTTTTTCTTCCATTGCTTTAAATAGTTCAATTTTATATAAAACACTATTTAAACAAAAATCAATACTTTCTTTTTGATTTTCATGCATCAAATAATAATATTGTTCATATAATTTAGGCAACTGTTCTTTTTCTTCAAAAACAATACAATACTTTATCTTCATTTCTAACATTTCAATTTGATAACGCATTCCAGTTTTACCAAAATCATTCTCCTTTAATAAAAGATAAAGACATTTTGTCCGCTCCTTATCCTTGATTGCAAAAGTAATATACAATAAAATATGATGAATAAAATAAATTGCTTCATTTGCACGAAAACCATGAATCTCATTCCCTAATATATTATCAATAAACTCTAAAGCTTTTGCTACATCACCATGCCCATAGCAAATTAATGCTTTTAATGCTTGCCATAACCGATCAATCGGATCAAATGAAGTATCATTAAATAAATCCTTATTTTCTTCCATTAGAGCAATCGCTTGATCCAATCTTCTTTTTTCACAATAAATTATAATAAGATAACATAACACAAAACGTTTTATTTTATATTCCGGCAGTTTAGGAGAAATCTTTTTGATCTGTTCAAGCGATTCTAAAAAATAAGGTAACGCTAAATCAAATTGACCTAAATTAACAAAAACATCTCCTAAATTACAGTTAAATTTTGCTTTCATTATATAGTCATTTAACTGCTCAGCTAACTTCAATCCTTTGAGATAAAAACCAGTAGCAAGAGAATAATCATTATTACATACTGCAATAGCATATAGGTTGTAAGCCTGCATCAATAAATCTGGATACCCTTTTTCTTCATTTAGAGCCAACATCTCATTCGCTAATTTAACTGTTTCTTGTTGCGATTTACAAGAATAATAGTAATCGATTATGTAATTACTAGCTAAACATAATATGTAATCATCTTTTTGTTCTAGTGCTATTTCTTTTAACTGCAAACATTTTTGATACATTTTCTCGATATCATCAAACTGTAAATGACGGATTTCTTCGACTAAACGATCTATCTCACGCATTAATTTCTCCTTTCTTTAAGCACTTTGATTTCATTATAACATAAGATAGTTCTAATATTGGTTAAAAAATTCCTAGTTTTAACTAGGAATCGTATATCTAATTATTTAAAAAATGTTTTATAATCTTCATAATTTTTTTTCAACAATTCAGGTGTATTTAATCCATACGGACAATGCGACATACATTTGCCACAATTAATACAATTTTCTATTTTTTTCATTTCTTCTTGCCAATGTTCTGACAACCAGCCTGCACTAGGAGCTCGTCGTAACATCAAAGACATTCGAGCACACTGATTAATTTCTATTCCCATTGGACATGGCATACAATATCCGCAACCCCGACAAAATTCACCAGATAACTCTTTTTGATCATGAGCAATTATCGCTTTGATTTCTTCACTCATAATTGGTGGATTATCATTATACTCAATAAATTCATCTAACTCTGATTCTTTTTGAATTCCCCAAATCGGCAATGTATTATCAAACTGCGCTAAATACGCATATGCCGCATCAGAACGGTCTATTAAACCACCTGACAAAGCCTTCATACAAATAAAACCAACATCTTTTTCTTTACATAAATCAACTAGTTCCTCTTCCTTTTTTGAAGCCAAATAACTAAAAGGAAATTGTAAAGTATCATATAAACCACACTCAACAGCTTCTCTTGCTACATGTAAACGATGATTGGTTAAACCAATATATCTAATTTTTCCTTGTTTCTTAGCCTCTAGCATAGCTTCATATAAACCTGATCCATCCCCTGGCTTAGGACAAAACGACGGATTATGAAATTGATAAATATCAATGTAATCTGTCTTTAATAACGATAAACTTGTTTCTAAATCCTTCCAAAAATCCGTTACTGTCGTTGCCATCGTTTTTGTTGAAATATAAATTTTTTGGCGTACCTCACTAAGAGCCTCACCAATCTTTTCTTCACTATCACTATAAGCCCGAGCAGAATCAAAAAAAGTAATTCCATTATCATATGCTTTCTTTAAAATAACTTTTGCTTCTTCCATATTTACTCGTTGAACAGGTAAAGCCCCAAAACCATTTCGATTAACAACAATATTTGTTCTCCCCAATCTTACTGTTTCCATTTTCATCCTCCTACAATTCGACATTTCCTATTTTTATTATACTCCCTTGAGTAAACTTTAAGTCAAGTAAAAAACGAAAGGTTTTAACCTTTCGTTTCATCAAAATTATGATTAATAATTTCTAATAATCTGAACTCATTATCTTCAAATTCAAATTTTAAAATACAACAATTCTTCAAGCCGCCTTTTTGGTCAACTTGACTAGTTTCCTGCCAATATCTCATAAAACCACGACATGCCCCACCATGAGAAACTGCAAGCACAACTTTATGATCTTCCTTCTGCATAATTTCTAATAATGTATCAGCAATTCTTTGGCGCATCTGTAATTCTCCTTCACCGCCATAATTGACAAAAAAATCACCATATGGCAGCGGCGGATTTAAATCTTCACTTTCACCTTCATATATTCCAAAATTCCATTCCTTTAGTCCTTTGACTCGGTGATAAGGTAAATCACAGACTAACTCTAAAGTATCACACGCCCGCTCAGAAGTTGAACTATAAGCATGATCAAAAACGATGTTATTGTCTTTAAAATATTTTCCTGCTATCTTAGCTTGTTTAATTCCTAACTCTGTCAAAGGGGCATCACACCACCCTTGAATTTTTTTACGAGCATTAAATAGCGTTTGCCCGTGACGCATTAAATAGAGAGTCTTCTTCACCCGATCAGTCTCCTATTTTTACTATTTTATTTGTGGAAAAACCACAACCAATAACATTTTAAATGCTTCTTGACCATATACAGAATGCGGTTTATTAGCCGGCATAACTAATGTTTCACCACGCTTTAAGACATATTCTTGACCATCAACTGTAAACTTTCCAACACCCTCTAGCACGGTTACCATCGCATCTCCGCTAGAGCCATGCGTTCCAATTTCTTCACCTTTATCAAAAGAAAAAATAGTAATACTTAAAGCATCATTTTGTGCTAGTGTCTTACTAACTACTTGTCCCGCTTGAACTTCCACTTGCGATGCTAATGTAGTTATTTGTTCATGGGGAATATTTTTAATAAATATATCGCTCATATCTTACCTCCTATCAATATTTATTCCCAAGATATGTTTATATTATAGCATAAAAGTTAAATAAAGCGATTAACGATACTGCTTCACTTTAAAATGATAGTTTACTATCTTATTAAGATAATCTAAATCATTTAAATCCTGAATAAATCTTGTGGTTAGCTCTAAGTCAAGATAAAATAAAAAAGTGTAATCTCGCTTTTTATTTATATAAAAAGCGAGGATTGATCATTAATAAGAAGTTATAATAAAGAGGGTAATATAAATGGAATGGATTGAACGGCTAAATACAACAATTGAATATATCGAAAATCATTTAACAGAAAAAATTGATTATGAGCAGCTCGCTAAAATAGCTGGCTGCCCTAGTTATCACTTTCAAAAAACTTTCCTTTACATGACTAATATCTCATTATCAGAATATATTCGCAAACGACGTATTTCTTTAGCTGCAGTTGATTTACAAACAGGAGAAGACAAAATCATTGATATAGCTTTAAAATATGGATATGAATCACCAACCGCATTCAACCGTGCTTTCCAAGCAGTTCATGGAATTGCACCCTCACTTGTTAGAAAGAAAAATGTTCAAATCAAGTCATTCCCAGCTCTAAAATTTACCTTTTCAATTCAAGGTCTTGATGAATTAAGTTTTAGAATTGAAAAAAAGGATAGCTTTAAAATCCTAGGAATCAGCTCTCTTTTAAGTAAAGAATTACTAGAAAACTTTGTCCAAATCCCTAAGCAATGGGACAAAGCATTAAATGATGGAACCCTTAACCAACTTTATCGACTTAATAATCAGACTCCGCTAGGATTATTAGGAGTCAATATTCATCAACACGAAGACTGGCGTTATTTCATTGCTGTTAGTTCAACTAATCATAATCAAAATTTTGAAGAATATCATATCGGCAGCGCTACCTGGGCCATCTTTTCTGGTCACGGAACAAATAGAACTCTTCAAGAGCTTCAGCGTCGTGTTATTACAGAGTGGTTGCCTACTTCCGGATATGAATATGCTAATATCCCAGATATAGAAGTTTATCTAAAAGCCGATCCAAATGATGCCATTTACGAATACTGGTTACCAATTATAAAAAAATAAGGAGTTATGTTATGGTAATTACAAATATTAAGGCCTCTTTTCCTAACGATATAAAAACTATTTGGAATATTGTTACTTCCCTAGATAATTATACTTGGCGCAGTGATCTTTCAAAACTGGAAATTATCAAATCACAAGAGCAATTTATCGAATACACTAAAAATGGTTATCCAACAACTTTTACGATTACCTGTTTTAGACCCTACCAGCGTTATGAATTCAGTATGGAAAACAGTAATATGAAAGGTCACTGGATAGGATTATTTTCATCTCACAATGGTATTACTTCAATTGATTTTACAGAAAATATCACACCTAAAAAATTCTTCATGAAACCCTTTGTCAAAAGATATTTAAAAAAACAGCAAGCTGCTTATATTCGTGATTTAACAGCTGTCTTAGAAGCAATAGAACATCGATTTTAATAACAATCCCAATTATACAAGACTTTTGAGAAATTCTTATTCTCTAAGTCTTTTTTTGTTATAAAGAAATTACAAATACCACTATCCCCCCACATAATCTCTTTATCACCAATACCTACACTATCAATTTGTAGTAATAAAATATAATCATCGTACTTTTCACTACTGCGGGGGTCTTCTTGAGTAAATGCAGGATATCCAAACATTTTATGCCCAAAACCGCTAAATTCATTAAATTCATCCTCATACAAAATTTCATCCGGTAAATCATAATATGATGAAATTAAATTATTTGGGTATAAGTTATTCCATTCTTGTGTAAATAAACCATCAAAATGATAATCACCAATACTTATTCCTTCTTCGCCACCAATAAAATGCAGCTTAAAGTTATCAACTATTGGAAAATAACCCTCACCTTCAGGATGATATTTATTAAGTATCTGACTTTCAGATACAGTTTTATCAATACTTGAATAATAAATAACCCGACTTTCTGCTTGCGATATCATATTCTCAAAATCTAAACCATAAAGATCATTATCCATAGCCCAAAATTGCAATAACCCTGCTTCTAATTGATAACTATTCATCGGTAAATCAGCAAAATTAATTTGCCCCAGCAATCGCAATTGTTTATTATCTGTACTTAATGGTACTTCGTCATCTACTCCTAAGTATGGTAATCCCCCAAATTTACTATCAAAAATACTACACTCATCATTACTTAATTCAATTTTAATAACATCTCTTTGAGTATAGTCTGTAATCACCTTCATCGTACTTAAAAACATTTCTTTATTCATTTCTAGTTTTCCTGACTCTTCGACTGGATCTTTTTTCTTTTTAAAAAAATCAAACACTCATCATCACTCCTTTCACTAAAACATAAAACAGCAGCTTCCATTATCATTTCTTTATTTAATTTTAGCACCTTCTTAAAAACAAGCAAACAAAAAACATCTCGATAATTTATAATCCGATTACCGAAATGCTTTTTAAATATCTAAAAATTATAATTTTAAATCATGCATGGCAATTACTTCGACCAATAAAGCAATACCACCAACAAGTAAATAAGCAGCTACAATATAATTTAATACGACGGTTGACATCAATGGCGCAATAATAAATGCTAAAGCTGCTAAAACATTGATTATACCCGTAAATATAACCCAACCATAACTTTCAATTCCAAAAAAGCTTAATTGATGAGCAAAACTCAACTTATTAAGCCCATAAACCATTAAAATAAATCCAAAAATAAAAGCAAATGTATTAATTGTCATTTCAATTGGTGAACATATCAACAAAAGACCAATTAATAAATTACAAATAGCGCTTACAAGGCCACCTGGACCACGAAATAATGGTGGTGCCGCTATATAATCAATGATCTGATAAATTCCTAAAATAAGAATTAACCCGGTTGCAATCGTACCAATTATAGTAACTGATTTTACTGGATAAATCATGCATAGAATAGCACAAATAATCATTAAAATAGCAACAATAATTCCTGCTACTCTTAATGAGTGAATCTTTTTATTCCACTTTCCAACAAATTCACTTCGAAAATCAAAATCATCATTAAATCTTAACATCTCTATCACCTTCTATACTTATATTATAGTCTTCAAAAAATAAAATAATATAAACAAATTTGTCCTTTTGTCTAAAAAATCCTATACTATAATTGGTTTATTATGTTCAGATACGGTATATTAAGCACTGCTTCAATCATTGATCGTTTTATTGCAGGGATTAGAGAAAGCCAAGATAGCTATGTTCAAGCAATTGCATCAAGAAATTTAGAAACTGCCAAAAAAGCAGCAAAACGATTAAACATTGAAAATTATTATGGCAGTTATGGTGAATTGCTTTGTGCAAATAATATTGATATTGTTTATATTCCTACAGTTAACAGTCAACACTATGAAAACTGCAAAAAAGCTCTAAAACACCATAAACATGTTATTGTAGAAAAACCTTTTGCTTTAACTGTCTTAGAAGCTAAAGAATTATTCACATTAGCTAAAAAAATAATTGTTTTTTAATGGAAGCACAAAAGGCTCTCTATCTTCCCACAACAAGTAAAGTTAAAGAATTAATCAATAGTGAGATAATCGGAAAAATTAAATACTTAGAATTTAAGGCTGGGTTTCCAGGTCGCTTTACTTACGATCACTGGATGTATGATCTATCATTAGGTGGTGGTGCTCTTTATGGAAGTGCTACTTATACAATTGAATATCTCCAATATCTTTTTGATCATCCAAATTTAACAATTGATGGTACATGTATCAAGTGCTCTACTGGAGCAGATGAAATATGTAATTTCCAATTGAAGATAAATAATAGTATTCTTGCTTCTTCAACAATCGCTATGAATGTGGCATTAAAAAATGAAGCTGTTTTTTATGGAGAACTAGGTTATATCGTTGTTCCTAATTATTGGAAATCTAATCAGTTAGATCTTTATCTCGATGATGGCAGTCATAGTCATTATGATTTTCCTTATCAAAGTGAATTTGTTTATGAAATTGAACATATTCATCAATGTATTAATAATGGTCGATTAGAAAGTCCTATCATGAATAAAGAAAAAACTATTGAAACAATTAAACTTGTTGAACAGTTATATCAAAAATGGAAATAAAAGAATCTTTGCCATAATAAAATGAACCTCCATTACTTGTAATGTGTACCCTCCTTACTGATTTGTCCAGTAAAGAGGGTATACATCATTGGGTGTCCAAATAATGGAAGTTCATTTCAAATTAGAACTAAAACTTTTTATTATTAGTAACAGTGGCATAAAAAGCCACCCCCAAAATAATCACTCCTCCAAGCAGTTCCTTTACTCCAGGAATCTCATGTAACAAAAATATCGCAAAAATAATGCTATACACACTCTCCATTCCCGATATTATCCCTGCAGTTTGCACCTTTACTTTCTTTAAACTACTGACATAAATACTATGAGCAACAGCCGTACATATAACTCCTAGAAAAATAAGCGCAAATAAATCAAGTTTTGTTATTGAAGCTTTAACTATCAGCAATGACGGTAATAATATAATCGCAGCAATTCCTTGTTCATATAAGCAAATCGTTCTCCCTGTATATTTACCTGCAAAATAGCGATTCATCAAGCATAACACCGCATAACTTAAAGATCCGATTAATCCAATAAAGATTCCCAGTGTTATTTGATTGTTAAGTGAGAACTCTGGAATTGTAATTATTACCCCAGCAAACATTGTTAGCGCAATCATTATATTTTTTATTCTAAGCTCTTCATGATATACTAGCGGTTCTAAAAAAGTCACAAAAAGTGGAAAAGTTGAAAAAGTAATTGTTCCAATTGCAACAGTTGATAATTGAATTGCTTGTAAAAAAGTGAACCAGTGAAGTGCCATAACAATACCAGCAGCGATGATTAGAATATAATCTTTTTTATTACTCAATCTAACTTTCTCTTTTTTTATTAAAATTATTATTAATAGAAAAATTGAAGAAAAAGATACTCGTCCAAAGGTAATCAAAATAGCTGGTAGTGTGACAAATTTTCCAATTACTCCGGCTAAGCCAAATAACATAACAGCCAAATGTAATAATCCAACTTCTTTTTTCATCACTTTCCCCTCCTATTTATAGTTAATAATAGTTTAGCTCATTTTTAACAAGAAAAAAAGATAAACCACCTATATCATCGCTGTCCATTTTCTAAACTAAAATGCAAGGCCAATAACTACTTAAAAACCTTCATTATAATTAGTTATTAATAAAATATTTAATTCGTTCAATCGTTGACTGAGTTTCAAGATATTCAGGATACAGAACTTCAAAAACATGTCCTAAATGTTTTCCTTAGAGCAACACACGGTTCAAACATACCAGTTATAAGCCTTCAATACATTTTTAGCCTTTATTGACTAAAAATGTAAGTTATCTCACTACTAATAATACGTGTTGAAAGTGGCGGTAACTATCAATTACATCAATAAGGCAAGCTTTTCGATATATGTCTGAATCTTCATTGTTAACTCCCTGAACCATAACACTAACCTACTGATAAACAAAATTTTTACTGTTAGTCAAAACTTATTAAATCATCTCCACCATGTAACAAAACTCTCTAATCATAATTTCTGGTGGCTGAACATTATATACTTTACAGAGCTCAGGCTGTTTTATGATTGCATAAACCAATCCTGCTAAATGCCCACCAGCTGAATCACTCAGTAAAAATAATTTGATCAATATTCCAAAAATATTTATTCTTTGTTTTAGCAACAAACTTTAAAGTCATAATAATTTCCTGAACTTACTGCTTCAACGAGGCTTGTGGTATTAGAGTATAATTTATATTCACAACAGTAAAATTTTTAGCAGCTAGCATAACTGCAAATTTTTATTTACTCCTTTATCACCATAAATCCAGGCATCACCGTGAACATCAATGATCATAGACAATGGCTTAGTCGTGGATTAAGGATAATAAATATCTAGTAAATGATTATGATTCCTGTCATCTTGATAAGGAATATCAACTACTTAGTGGACATTTTCGAGAATAGTAAAAATATCATTACTTTTTGGTTGCATTTTAAAACGAGCAAACTTAATAATTGATGGATAAAATAGATTTATACCTATCATCTCCTCATTGAATTATTAATACCACACTATTATGATACTCTTTAGCCCCATTTTCTCTATATTATCGTAAAAAAAGCATCATTTTTAAAATGATACCTTTTAAATAACATATAAAATTATACATAAGAAATGTAACACACTTCCTAATAAGATCCATAAATGCCAAATACTATGCATATAGCGATACTTATTTTGCAAACCATAAAAAACGGTACCAATCGTATAAGCTACACCACCAGCCACAAGTAACCAAATTCCATTATATCCAATAGCTTCCGGCAATAGATTGAATTTAAAGATAATACACCAGCCCATCGCTAAATAACAAATCATTGAAAACTTTTCATTACTTTCAATATCAATTGCATTTAAAATGATTCCTAGAACCGTACAGCCCCAAACAACAGCAAAGATCATCCAAGCCCAAAATGAATCTACTGGTCTTATCGAACACAACACAATAGGTGTATAAGTACCAGCAATCAATACAAAAATTGAACAGTGATCCATAATTTGAAACACTTTTTTACTCTTAGTATTTGGGGAAAGCCCATGATAAATACTACTCATTGTATATAGCAAGATCATTGATATTCCATAAATAATTCCTGAAGCTATACCATAATTGTTATGGCGCAATACTCCAAAAACAATACAAAGTACTAATACGGCAATTCCAAAAACTCCACCTACAATATGAGTAACCATATTAAAAATTTCTTCACCTCGAGTATATTCGGGTAATACTCGATCATCTAATTTTGTTCGTTTCATTGAATACCCCCAATCTATATGTATGAATATAGCCCTATTTCATGTTAATTTCAAGAACATCATATAATAACTTCTTATAAATTTCTTTGATAAAACCAAACTTAGTCACAGTATTTGCCTGTCGATTGCAAAAATATTGTTTTGCTAAAAATCTTTAATTATCCATTTTTAGCTTACTGCTATAAAATATTTAGATATTTAACAAATTAAACTAAATAATCATATTTTCTAACTTTATTATGACAATGTATACAGCTAAAAGATATGTGTTCCGTCCCCGCAAAATAAATAATAATTAAAATTACCATGCTGAATTCCACAATAGCGATAACCAGCTTTTTGTATTTGTTTAAACAGTTTGATTTATTTTCATCCTTCAACAAATAGTTTTCAATAAAATCATTTAAATTTCTATGATAAGCACTAATATAAAAGTTCCCCTATTTTTATTCCATATCCCAGTCTTGTCCTCAAATATATAACTGTTTTGAAGATTTTCTACTATTTTAATTTCTTTATTAAAATTATTTATACTGTAACTCTCTTTTAAATTTTCTAATTTGACTAATAAATAGATCATTATTTTGTAAAGAAATATAAAAATCTTTTTGCTCTGTAACAATATTGAGCCGATCCAAAGAATTAGCTGATGATGCAATTGCATCACGACTTTTCTCTATTCTTATAATTTGTTGATAATAAATTCCAAAATCTTCAGTAATCCCCCTTTCCTTTTAATCCTGATTAAAATAGTCTTTAAACAATTTAATTTATTATAACACCCTAATTAGCTGATTCATCATTTCTATCACTTAACGATTCTTCATCATAAAAATATATCTTAAAAAGACCATTTGACTCAAATTCTCATTTTTCAAATTACTCCTTTATCGATATAAGTATATATTGCTAATCATAACAAAACAAAGATATTCTAATTTTGTAAGTAAAATTACCTTGCTTGATTACTTTACCATCCTTAGTTAATTCTAAAACAAAGACAATCACTATCCATATCCTCAATCTAATTATATTATCTCATAATCAATAATCTATCACGAATTAAAAGATGCCTAACGGCATCTTAAACTGCTAAATCAAATTATCTAGTCTTTTCCATCAAATAATTAGTTAAATAAACATTATCCACTTTGACTGACTGTTCTTTAATAACTTTATATCCTCTTTTTTCAAAAAAAGGCTTAGCACTTATGGAAGCATGAACTGTTAAACTTTTTACATCTTTACAATACTGTTCTAACTTATCACATAGCTTTGTTGCAATCTGTTTTCCTTGATAATCTTTATGTACGTATAAATGATCTAAATAACCTCTCTTATCAATATTACCATAACCCAAAACCTTTTCATTTTCAACAGCTACAAGAGTATACATAGAGTTAAAAAAGTCATCTTGAGTCAGCAGAAAATTACTCCGATTTGACCATACTTTGATTTGATCATTATTGTAATCATATCTATTTATTGTATTAATCGTTTCATAAAACAATTCACAAATTACTTTTAAATCCGAAGACTGATATTTTCTAATTTCCATCGATTTCACCATTAATAATTTTATAAACTCTCTTTTTTACTTCACCTAAATCTTCCTTACGTAATAAAGGGAGAGATCACATAGTTTTTCTTATTCATAATCTTATCATTTTAACCATCCCAACAATTCGATCATTTCATTACCAAAACATTCTTGTCTAAAATGAGCCGAATTCTCTCCAATAACAGAATATGCTGAAATATCTTTCATTACAACTGAATGAATTACAATAATCCTTCCATCATCATTTTGGCGCATAATCATATTTAAAATTACCATTAAATATTTATATAGTAAACTGCAATTATATCATTCCTTTTACTTCTTTAATTAAATTAAAATTCCATTACAATGATCTATTTCATGTTGAATGATCTGAGCTGTATAATTACTAAAAGTTTTTATTTTCTTTTTGAAATCAACATCATAATATGCTACTTTTATCTTTTCGTATCGCTTTGTCTTTTTCACTCCAATATGTGATAGACATCCTTCTTCTGTTTCATATAAACGTCCCATAGTTTTTATAATTTCTGGATTTAACATTACTAAATAATTACCATCATCGTTTACAATGATAATATTTTTATTGATACCAATCATATTAGCTGCCATTCCTACACAACCTGTAGCATGAGCTATAATCGTATCTAATAAATCTTGAACAACCGGTAAATCCTCTTTAGTAGCTGGAAGTGATTTTTGACTTAGTCTAAATTGATCACTAACTATTTCTCTTATCATTTATTTTCCCCTTTATATTGTCTTAGCAAAGCTTGATGTTTCTTTAATAATGAAGCTGAATATACTTTCTTTCCTGGCTGATCTCTAATAACCTTCCACAATATCGAAGCAGCTTTCAATTTATTATAATAAATTTTATTATTTTCATCACGACAAAAATCTTTTAAAAACTGATTCCACTGACAAGCTGAATTATCATATTTAGCATAATCACTTTTTCCATAATACACATCTAAAAGATCCTTGAGCGTGAAATGAACATTCCCCTCACTTCGAACCCTTCTCAATGCAGTTGCCATATCTGCGGTGAACTTAAAATTAGGTGTTTTTGTAATTTCGCCAAAGAATTCACGAAAACGTCCATTAAGAACAAAGCCACATTCTAATAATTTTGTTTCTAAGGTTAAAGGCACATCTTGCTTCCTTATTTTCATTCGTTTTACTGGTTTAATTATTTCACCATTAAAATAGGCTTTAATATTATCATTCAGTTCCGTTTTAGTACCTGTATGAGTAATTCCGTGTTCTTTACAAATTTGTTTTAGTTCATCACGATACCAATAATACTGTTTAAATTCATCAAAACTTTGAATATCATTAAAATTTGGACGTGTCATTTATATTCTCCACCCCTATCTTTTAATATCATATCATCTATAGCTATTTATCTCAATAAAACCATATATCATCTTTATATAGTTCACCCCTTAGTTGGAAATCCAACTAAGAGGTTCAATTTCATTATTATTAAAAATCATTTAGATAAACAGATTAGCACACATAGTGAAGATAGAACAAATTATGATTCCGGTTACAGCTGGAACTAAGAAAGATACAATCGCCCATTTCCAACTATTAGCTTCTTTTTTTATTGTTAAAAGTGTTGTCGAACAAGGCCAGTGCATTAATGAAAATAACATTACATTAATTGCAGTGATCCACGTCCAGCCATTTTCTACTAATAAACTTTTTAACATTACTAAATTATCCATCTCAATCAAACTACCACTAGCGAGGTATGCCATAATCATGATAGGAATTACTATTTCATTAGCGGGAAACCCTAAAATAAATGCTAACAAAATAACGCCATCTAGACCAATGCATTTAGCAAAGGGATCCAGAAAATTAGAAGTAATATTTAAAATTGTCATACCATCAACACTAATGTTTGCCATTAACCAAATAATAAGACCAGCAGGAGCAGCTACTGCCACAGCTCGAGATAAAACAAATAATGTTCGGTCAAAAATTGATCTAACAATCACTTTGCCAACTTGAGGTTTACGATATGGTGGTAATTCTAAAGTAAATGAAGATGGGACTCCCTTTAATATAGTTTTAGATAATAATTTTGAAATAATCAAAGTCATAGTTATTCCTAAAACAATTAACATTGTTAAAAATATTGCTGATAATAGAGAATTTTGCATAGTTGCTTCGGTTCCAATAAAGAACATTGTTAAGATTGCTATCAAGGTTGGAAAACGACCATTACATGGCACAAAATTATTAGTAATCATTGCAATTAATCTCTCTCGTGGTGAATCAATAATCCGACATCCTACTATTCCAGCAGCATTACATCCAAATCCCATACACATCGTTAAAGCTTGTTTACCACAAGCGCTGCATTTTTTAAATGCATGATCAAGATTAAAAGCAATTCTTGGTAAATAGCCTAAATCTTCCATCAAAGTAAACAATGGAAAAAAGATTGCCATTGGTGGCAGCATAACACTTACAACCCAAGCTAACACCCTATATACCCCAGATACAAGCATATCACTAAGCCATAACGGCGTCCCAATAAAATGAAAGAACTGATTAAAAGGTACTTCTAATCCAAATAAGAAATCCGATAACCACTGCGATGGATAGTTTGCCCCTGTTATAGTTATCCAAAATATTAAAGCAAGTAATAAAATCATGATTGGATACCCCGTCCAGCGATTTGTTAAAATCTTGTCTATCTGACGATCCCTTTGATTATAATCTTGCTTTTGATAGTGAACCACTTTTTGACAAATCAAATGAGCACTGTGAATAAATGAAACAACAATCTTGTCTTGTAAATTATCCTTATTTATATCATGTTGTGCTAATAATTCATTTGCTTGGTCGATAGCTTCTTTAAGCTCTTGATCATCGTAGTCCAGTCCTAATTGATTTGACATTTCAATCATTAAGGAAGGATCGTTTTCAATCAATCTTAAGCTAAGCCACTGATAACTTAAAGAAGTAGTTACTTTCTTTTGCAATACTTCCTCAACAATTCTTATTGCTTGTAATAAAATATCACTATAAGCTATTTTTAAGGATTTGTAATTAACTGGTCTATCGATTGCTTGATCTAAAGAATCAATAACTTTATGCAAATCTGTCTTTTTTCTGGCAGTAATCCCAATTACAGGAACTCCCAAGCAAGATGATAATTGCTCAAGATCAATATCAATTCCTTTTTTCTTAGCTTCATCTAACAAATTAACACAAACTATTACATTTGTATGAATTTCAATTGTCTGAATTACTAAATTTAAGTTACGTTCTAAACAAGTTGCATCACATACAACAACAATTATATCTGGATGCTCAAAGCAAATAAAATTACGTGCTACTTCTTCTTCCGCTGAATGTGCTAATAATGAATATGTCCCAGGAATATCTACTAAAACATATGAATTTTCTTTTCCTCGACAATAGCCTTGAGCATTAGTAACTGTTTTACCAGGCCAGTTACCAGTATGTTGATGAAGGCCTGTTAGCCCATTGAAAACAGTGCTTTTTCCAACATTAGGATTACCTGCAATGGCAACAACTTTATCATTTCTACTTTGTTTTTTTATTACTAACTTTGTCTCACTTGCATTAATTCCTGTAGATTTGTTAGTTAAGCCCATAATTCACATCATCTTTTCTAATTAAAACATTTTGACAATCTTCATTCCGTAAAGCAATTACTGCACCCCTGATCAAAAAAGCTTTAGGATCTTGACTTGGACTATTCAAAATACATTGTACTTCCGTATCATCAACTAAGCCAATATCTAAAAGTCTTCTTTTAATACTCCCTTGTGCCATTAATGAAGTAATCACTCCTACTTCACCCATTTGTAAATCATTTAAACATCTATTTTCTATCATAATAAATTTCTCCTCATCGTATATTAGATTAAGGAAACTTTGTTTCCTAATACTATAATATTAAATTACTAGTAAAGCGTTACTAAAAAGGAGAAAAAAATGAATAACGATGAAAATGCCTATTTTACTTTCAAGGGCTATCAATTGAATAATGACAGTAACTTAACTTCTTCAATGGAAGATTATTTAGAAATGATCATTCGCTTAAAAGAAAAACAACCCTTCGTTAGAATCAACGAATTGGCCAATAATCTTAATGTTAGACCCTCATCCGCCTCTAAAATGGTAACTAAATTAAGTCAAGAAGGCTTTTTAGAATATCAAAAATATGGAATTATCACGTTAACTGAATTAGGTAAACAATGGGGTGAATATTTTATATATCGTCATCAGGTATTAAATAACTTTCTCTGTCTACTCAATAACAGTCATAACGAACTAGAACAAGTTGAGAAAATTGAACACTTTCTTAATAAAAAAACAATTGATAATTTAGCCTTGCTTACTAAAGAACTTCACAATCTACAATAAAAACAACAATATGGGAACAAATCCATTACCATACTGTCGTCTTACTTTTTATCGAATAAAATTAGTGAATTTATGCTCCTCTTTTTCCGGTAATCCAAATTCCTTTTTACCTAATTGAATACTTTTAATTAAAAAAGCCATATTCTTACCAAGAGTTCTCATCGTTTGTAGTCCTTCAAGGTCCTGCTGTACTTCTTCTGGTGAATTACCATGTACCATATTCCAATATTGGCTAGAGGCTATCGGCATTTGAGAAATAGTAAAATATTTATTTAATTCATCAAATGTAGCACTATTACCCCCTCGACGACAACTAACTACAGCCGCCCCAACTTTCATTGTTTTATCAGCAGTCATACTATAAAATAACCGATCAATAAATGATACTAAGGTTCCATTTGCCGACGCAAAATAAACTGGTGAACCAATAACAATGCCATCACATTCTTTAAATTTTGGTGCAATATCATTAACAATATCATTAAATACACATTTCCCTTTCGTCTTACATTGACGACAACCGATACATCCACGAATATCTTTATGACCAACATGAATAATCTCAGTTTCAATCCCTTCACTCTTTAAGGTTTTTGATACTTCCTCTAAGGCTGTATACGTACATCCTTTAGCATTTGGACTTCCATTAATTAAAATAACTTTCATTTTTCTATCCTCCTTGATTTCTCTTTTTATTTATCTTACAATTATATTGTAATACTCGGTAGTTACTACCGGTCAATAATTTTTTAAAATAAATCAAAAATAGGGGTATTTATTATGTGTACGATGAAAGAAGTATGTAAAGAAATTGGTATGAATTATGAAACATTAAAGTTTTATTGTAAAGAAGGTCTTGTTCCTAATGTAAAACGAGATAAAAATAATTATCGTAATTTTGATGAGAAAAATATTGCCTGGTTAAAAGGAATTCAATGTTTAAGAAAATGTGGATTAGGCGTAAGTGAAATAAAAATATATATGAATTATTGTTTACAAGGGCCAACTTCAATTCCCCAACGTAAAGATATGCTTAGCCAAACAAAAGAACATTTGTTAAAAAGAATTGCAGAAATAAATGAGTGTATTGAATATATCGATAATAAACAACGCTTTTACGATGACGTACTTGAAGGAAAATGCAGGTACACAAGTAATCTTATTGAAATAAATGAGTAAATAGCTTTGATAATTACCACTTTAAGAAAATAAGTCTTTATCTTTTGTCACTAAAAGATAAAGACTTATTTCTATATTAGAAATATCCTACTCTTCTTCAATAAAATCAACACATAATTTTGTAATTCCGCTTAACATATAAGAGCTGGCTTCTTTAATATAATAAAATTCAGGTAAAAATTCTTTATCAATAAAAGAGGATAGCACATTTTTTACTTCATCCATATCCGGTGTCATTGGTGAACTTATCACTACAGCTTCTGGTCCAATGAGCGAAATAGTTGGAAGTAACGATTTTGTTACGAGCTCTACGGCTCCATGCTGTGTCCAAGCCAGTTTATGAACATCATCAGATAATTGCATCCGTCGGATAAAATATCTTATCTCACCTGCTATACCATTTTTCCCTCTAATTACTTTACCATTAGAAATTATTCCTTGTCCCCCTACCCCAAATCCAAATGGCTGTGAATGGAAAATAATATTATCATACTCTGGATGTTCTAAAGAAAAACCTACAACTGCTGCATTTGCATTATTATAAACGAAAACATCAATTCCATATTTATCTTCAAAATCAGCTTTTATATCAATAGTTCTTCCATCTGTTGGTTCTTTCAACTGCTTTTCATCTTTAACAATACCCGGTGTCGCAATTCCAATCATATCAATGTAAGAATGTTTTAATAAAATGGTATCAATAATATCGTAGAGATCGTATATATTCATTGTAGGTTTAATGACAAGGTTACTATCAATTATTTCACATTTATCATTTAACCGATAATAAATACGTGTCTGCTCTCTACTAATCAAAATAACAATTGATAAGATACGATTTTCATATTCTGCACAATGGGTACATTCATGCGCTTGCTCATTACTTTTTTCTTGGCGGAAAATCTCAAGCTCACTTTGAATAAACTTTAAAGCAGCTAAAGCATCATACGAAGCAAATACCGATGTTGGTATTTGTAATACCGGCTTTTCTGTGATACTCTCTTTTAAACGTTTGAGCATATACCCAATTTGTGGTGCAATTAAAATTACATCATACTTTTCTGCTTCTTCATAAATACTCATATAAGATACTGCATCAAAATGGTAATCTAACCCTAACATTCCTGCTACAGAATTTAAATTATCAGCAAACATAGAAGTTGTAAGTCCTGCCGAACATGATAATAAAACACGCAAAGTTTTTTCTTCTTTTAACCCAATCAATGTTTCAACCATCTCATCATATAATTGCTTTGCATGATTTTCATCATTGAGTTCAAAATGAAGATAGAATTTAACAGAATGATCCTTATTTGAAACAATACTAAATTCAACGATTGTATATTCCTCAATTACTGTAAATTGAATCGATGCCTCACCGTATTCAGTTACTAATTTAATAAGATCATCGTTTTCTAAACGAATCTCATATGGAGTATTATGATGCTCTCGAATCCAACCTTTAAAATCAAAAACTGCCTTTTTTTCAGTCATTTTATCCCTCTTTTCTCTTTATAATTTTATTTTAACATCCATAATAATGAACATCAAATAACATTATCTTTATGACCAAATAAAAAGACGATACAATATTAATTAACTTAATTGTAAAGTCTTTTTTATTCAACATATTTACGATTGTCTTTGCCAAAAGTAAATGGCATCATCTATCCAACCTTCAGCTATTGTTCCTGTGCCTAAGCCAAATCCATGTGATAGACCCTTATAACAATGAAACTCAGTTGGAATATTTAATTTATTTAGGTGCTCTAACCGTTTTTTCATAAGAATATGATCTGCAATATAATCGTTTGTTCCAATACATGCATAAGTTGGAGCATCTTCATTTGAAACATAATCATACCCTGTATACTGCATAATGACAGCTTCGGCTGAAGGGACAGCAATTTCACTATATGAAGATAAAAACTTTTTATTTCCCAATACTGCTGCCATTCTAGCACCAGCTGACCCACCCCAAAGTGAATAGTGTCTTTTATCTATTTTCAGCATATTCGCATTATTATATATAAACGAAATAGCCTTAGCTAAATCTTCATACGGATGCTCAACACGATAAATCAAAGCAAAAGCATTGTACCCACGCTTACTTAACTCTAAAGCATGTGGAAAACTATCATGCATTGCTCCTACATATACAAAACCACCACCAGCATTGCATATTGCAAAAGGCGCATCTTTACTTCCTTTAAAAAAGAACAATCCTACATCTCTTTTTGAAGCATCATTTAATAATTCTTCTTTAGAATAAATGTTATAAAATATTGAATGATTTTGAGCATCGTGATTGAGTGTATTTATAATCTCAATTGTCTTATTCACATCTATATAATTATACCATAAATAAATTTTAGACGAACTTAATTCTTTAATCGTCATATTTAGAGCTATCGGTCTATTGATTGGAAATAGTAACCTTCCCCATGTTTTAAAGGCTGGAAGTTCTAATACTTCTTGAATAGTAGTATTTTCACTTATATTCATTTTTAATGTCCGCCGAAGACATCAAAATCAATTGTATCTAATAAAGCATCAATTTCTTTGATTTCATCAATTGTAACTTCAATTTCCCCTGCTCTAAAATTTTCTTCTAAACGTTCTAATTTTCTGCTTCCTGGGATAGGCACAATAAAATCCTTTTTTCTTAGCATCCATGCTATTGAAAGTTGAGCCATAGTACAATTTTTCTTTTCTGATAATACTTTTAACAAATTCAATAATTTTTTTGCTTTTTCATACCCTTCTTTTTGATATTGAGGCATATTATTTCTAAAATCCCCATTTTCAAAGGTAGAATCTGGTGTAAATTTCCCTGAAAGTAATCCATTAGCCATTGGAGAAAAAGCTACATAAGTTATTCCTAACTCTTTACAAACAACGAATAAATCTTCATACCATCTAGCCATCATTGAATATCTATTTTGAATAGCTGTAACTGGGCAAACAGCATGTGCTCTTCTTAAATATTCTTCTGTTGTCTCCGAAATTCCCCATGCTTTAATTTTACCCGCTGCAATCAATTCCTTCATAACTCCAGCCACTACTTCAGGTTCAACTTTAGGATCTATCCTATGTTGATAATATAAATCAATATAATCAGTCTGTAATTTCTTTAATGATCCTTCTATCGATGCATATATTTTTTCTGGTGAGGAATCTAATTCTAAATGATCCCCTTTATGTTCAACTCCAAATTTAGTTGCAATAACAACCTGTTCTCTTACCTCCTTTAATGCTTCACCTACAAGCTCTTCATTATAAGAAATAGTTCCATCAGTATTCTCACCAGTATAACATTCAGCCGTATCAAAAAAATTATAACCTATTTTATAAGCCTGCTTAATAGTTTGAATTGCTCTCTCTTTATCTTCAGCTAAGCCATAAGCATGAGAAAATCCCATACAGCCTAATCCTATCGGACTGACATACATATTCGTTTTCCCTAACTGTCTTTTTATCATCATAGCATTATCCTTTCTTATTCAGTAATCATCCCACGATAATTCATTCCATATAAATTTGCAAAACGCTGCATTGTATATTCTCCTGCTTCCAATTGTTGTTTCGTTGGAGCATAACCTTGGAAGATAAAATACATGTTTTTACCCTTTAATAAACTTTCATCAACATGTTGATAAAACCGGTCTAATAGATTACGAACAGCTCCAGACATACTATGCCAATAAAGCGGTGAGCCAATTACAATTGTATCAGCTTTACTCATCGCTAAAACAACTTCATCAAATTGATCATCTGTAAAATGCTGACCATAACTATAAATCTTATAATCTACTAAATGCAATGTCTGATAATTTTTACCCTTTAGAAATTGCTCACTTAAAGCAACCGTATTACCATTTTTATTAGGACTTCCGTTAATAAATAATATACTCATTTTTTTCACTCCTTTAATAATCTATTTTTTATTCATGGATTTTCCTATGAACAACCATCCTTACAAAATCAGGTTCAAAGTGTTTAGCCCGTGAACCACTATATCCCATATCTAAGGATGAAATTTTTTTCATCTCATCATTATTCAACTCAAAATCAAATACATTAATATTTTCAATAATTCTCTCTATATGAGTTTATTTAGGGATTACAACAACATCTCTTTGAATATTCCACCGAAGTAATACTTGACCCACTGTCTTATGATATTTTTCAGCAATTCCTTTTAACATCTCATCTTCAAAAGGATTATATCTACCGCCTCCTAATGGTGCCCATGCTTCAGGAACAACATCATAATATTTCATTGTCTCTATTGCTTGCTCCTGAGTAAAATATGGATGCAGTTCTATCTGGTTAACCATTGGCTTAATTTCTACAATTTCACAAAAATTCGTTAATATATTTGGATAGAAATTAGAAACACCTATAGCTCTTAACTTTCCTTTATGATATGCATCTTCCATAGCCCGCCATGCAGCAAAGTAATCTCCCATTGCTTGATGAAGTAAATATAAATCAAAATATTCCAATCCACTTTTTTTCAATGAATTTTCAATTCCCTGTTTTGCTGTTTCATATGTTCGCATATCTTGCACCCATAATTTTGATGTAATAAACAGCTCTTCTCTCGTACAGATTCCCGCTTCAATAGCTTGCTTAACAGCATTTCCTACAGCATCTTCATTCATATAAGAAGCTGCTGTATCAATTAATCGATACCCCGCTTTAATTGCTTGAAATACAGTTTCTTGACATTCTTTTTTATCCGGTACTTGAAATACCCCTAAACCTAAAATTGGCATTTCTATTTGATTATTTAAAATAATATATTCCATAATCTTATCCCCCTTATTATTCCTCACCGTCAACATCTGGAATTGTTGTTGCCAGTATATGCTGTGATTTTTCAGTTATTTGATAAAATGGACAATGTTTATTTAGTTTTGCTATTTCATGCATTTCTTCATTTGTTAGTACAAAATCAAATAACTCGATATTTTCTAAAATGTGATTAGCACTTCTACTTCCCGGTACTGCACTAAACCCCATTTGCGTGTGCCATTTCAAAATAATTTGAGACGTTGTCTTATGATATTTAATTGCTAATGCTTTAAATAACGGTTCATTTAACAATTCATTACTACCATGCCCTAAAGGATACCATGATTGTAGAATAATCCCATTTTCAAAACAAAAATCTTTTACCTTTTCAGCCGGATAATAAGGATGACATTCAATTTGCATTACTACTGGTTTAATTTCACAAATATCCAAAATTTCTTGAATTTGTTCAACCTTAAAATTAGATAACCCTAGTGCTTTGATTTTCCCCTCCTTATAAGCTTTTTCCATCATTTGATAACCCGCAATATAATTATTTAAAGGGTGATGCAACAGCATCAGATCAATATATTCAACTCCCAACCGTTCTAATGTTTGCTCAACAGCATTACTTTTTTCATAAAACGTCGGAGCTAATTTTGTCTCAATAAAAATTTCTTTTCTATCCAATCCACTTTTACTAATACCTCTACCTACACTTTTTTCATTAGTATAGCGATTAGCTGTATCGATCAAACGATACCCATTTTGTAAAGCAAAAGAAACATTATCTTCTACTTGTTTACCAAACTGTCCAATTGTTCCAAAACCAATAATCGGCATCTTCACACCATTACTCAATTCAATTATTCTCATTAATATTTTACCTCCTAGTATATTGTAGATTCTGACTAGTTCACTATAAAGCTATCTAGCTTTCATCTTGCTTTAATAATTTATCTTTTTAAACCACAGATCATCTCAACAGTTGCTGGATCATAGTGAGAGAAAAATGAACTCGTATCTTTATTCATATTTGTAATAGTTTTCATATCTTCTTCACTTAATTGAAAATCAAAAATATCAATATTTTCTAACATTCTTTCTTTTCTCACCGTTTTAGCTAATGGCACAATTCCTCTTTGGACTAACCATCTTAAAATTACTTGACCTACTGATTTGTTATATTTTTCACCAATTCCCATTAATGTTTCATTAGTGAAGATTCCCTTCTTTCCCTCTGCAAACGGTGCCCATGCTTCTAATTGAACACCATATTTTTGATTATATTCTAATGCTTGATTCTGTTGATGAAATAGATTTACTTCCACCTGATTCACTGCAGGAACAACATCTGTATCTAAACATAAATCTACTAAACGGTCCGGATAAAAATTAGATACACCAACCGCTTTAATTTTTCCTTCTTTGTATAAATCAACTAAAGCCCGATAAGCACCATGATAATCTTTAAAAGGCTGATGCAATAATACTAGGTCAATATAATCGAGTTTCATCTTTTCTAAAGATTCCTCCACCGATGCCTTAGCTTTTTCATAGCCATAGTTTGTAATCCAGACTTTTGTTGTAACAAACAACTCTTCTCGAGGTACATTAGTTTTTAAGATTGCTTCTCCTACAGCTTCTTCATTACCATAAGACTGTGCTGTATCAATTAAACGATACCCAGTTTCAATTGCCTCCAGGACAACCCTTACACATTCTTCTTTATCCTTGATTTGGAAAACTCCAAATCCTGCCATGGGCATTTTTACACCATTATTTAAAGTTATATATTCCATTATTTTTCCCCCTATTCTAGCCATATATTTTTAGTCTCAATAATCTTGTTTTAATAATTTGATTTTTAAATTCAAGATTCAATCATAATCTTTTACATTTAAATATATTTAGTTTATATACTAAAAATCTTTATCTGATTAACAGTGCACTATAAATTATGCACTTGTATCGATAAGAATAAAAAGTTAAATATGGTTTTTTAAATAATTAAAATTTCCATCTCACCTTATTTATCTTTAAACATAGTATAAATCTTAGAGTTAACTATAAGTCAATAAAAACTTAATGTTATTAATTTAAAATATCACTAAATAAAAAAAGAGGTCTCTTTCAAACCTCCTATCCAATCATAAAACTATTTTTAATAAACAAATCTATAACCCAACTATAAAATATATTACTCGACTGCACATATACATTTATTTTTATTAGTATTTTTAGCTTTATATAAGGCTTGATCCGCCTGCTCTAAAACTGCTTGCCAACTTTCTTCTCCATTTAAAACACCTATTGCCCCACCAATACTTACAGTTAAATATTCACGACTTGAAGTATTTGGCATTAATAAATGCAGACGTTCAACAGTATGACAAAGTTCTGTACCAATTCTTTGCATTTCTTCTAAATCTGTATTTTTTAATAAATAAACAAATTCTTCTCCACCATAACGAATCAAAAACCCTTCACTCAAACATAAATTTAAAGCATTAGAAACTCTCTTTAGACATTCATCACCTTTAATGTGCCCAAAAGTATCATTATAAGATTTAAAATCATCGATATCAATTATAAAAACACCTGTTTTAAGCTGACTATCGCGACTCTCTAAATAAATATTATTTAAACAATTAGCTAAATAACGTCGATTTTGAAGCCCCGTTAAAGAATCATGATGGGCAATAAAATCTAATTCCGCACTTTTTTCTTCAATCATCCTATTTTTTTCTAGAATAGTACTCTGATTTAAAAAAGTTTGTCGCATTGATTGATAATGATAATATCCAACAAATAGAGCCATAATCGTTAACCAGGTACTATTAACATAAATACTATAATGACTCCCCAATGGTTCACCATGTTTCACTAATTCAATTCCAGTAATCAAAATAATATCAGAGAACAAATACAGAGGAACAAATAATTTTGGCGGTAAATAAACAAGAATAGCAATACTCAACATTGTAATAATATGCACACTAATGTTATTAGAAACACGATTATCATATATCGTTACTGCTAGCGACCACATGATTAAAAAAACAATATAGTAATTTTGAACTTTCAACAATAAACCCTTTTTAACATTCTTTTTATGCAATAAAATCAACCCTAAGACACAGATGATAAACATGAGTGTGTATAAAAGCATATAAATCTTACTTGACTTGGTATAATAGGTAAAATCCGTATAAACACTTACATAGACCATATTATAGATTTGAAATAACATAATAAAAAATATCGGGATCCTAAAATACTTCTTAATATCATCTTCGAGAACATCAATAAATTCAAGTTCTTGCTGTTTAGTTAGCTTTATCTTTTCAGTTAATGACAACAACTTCATAATTTGTCCTTTCTAAATATCTATTTATAATTCTTATTGACGATGTAAGAACAAAATTGGAAATGGATTCCCTTGTTCATCTAATTCACTTCGCCGATAAATAGTAAACCCCATATATTCATAAAAAGCTAGAGCTTGAGGATTTTGCTCATTTACACAGACTTCAGTGATCTCATAATCATTTATTCCTATCTCTAATAAATTCCTACCAATACCTTGTCCTCGACGTTGTGCTGTAATAAATAACATCTCTAATTTATCCTCAGCAATCCCCATAAAAGCCAATGTTTCTTTATTATCAACAGCAACTACTAAAATTGGAATTTCTTCAATTGCTTGAAAAACATACTTTTTTATTTCTCGAATATTAGTTTCACTAAAAAAATCATGAGTTGCTCTAATCGAACTTTCCCAAACCGTAACAAGTGAACTAATTAACTGTTCGTCTCGTTCAAATACTCTTTTTATTTCCATTAGCTCCTCCTTTATTACTCAAAGAAATCCTTTAAATAAATATACTGCATTATAAATTTTTTAAACACCCATAGCAACTACACGTTTAATATATTTTTTCATAATCTTTTCAATTCCAACATTTGTTAAAATGATTTATCATTATTTCTTTCAATATATAAATAGTTATTATTTACTTTATTTTACTATAATCACGTAAAAAAGATAGTTATTTAATTAATAACTATCTTTTTTTCATTAAGTTATCATTTGTATTTTTTGATTTACCTCTTATTAATATAAGTGCAATAATATTTGCAGTCAACATCGTAATTACATATATTGTAAGAATTGTAAACATTGACGGTACTACATCCAATAATGCTGACCAATCTTCATGCTTTACCCAATTACTTACTAATTGATACCCTGCTAAAAGAGTAAGCACGGTAAAAACAAGTCCTAAAATCGAAAACCAATAAGCCCTCAGCTTCTCTTGACTTTTAAATATAGACAGACAGCTCATCAAAGTACAGATAATACTCAAGCTTCCAAAGATAATCCACATACTACATTATTCTCCTAGATATAAAATTTAAGATTATTTTAAATAAGCTCTTGATCAATAAACTCTATATAATTTTTCTTAACAACTTCATCTGGATGATCAAGGTACCACTGATATGATTCCTCTAATCCTTCGAAAAGACTTTTTTGACTTGGCAACAGCTGATTTTGCTTAGTTACATCAAGAACATAATTATAGTTATGAAAACTAAAATAATCACGTTGATTATCATGCTTAGTTACATATACTTTATTTAGCGGTACTCCTACAACTTGATAACATAACTCAACAAATTTATTTATATCAACAATTTCGCTATTTCCAACATTCATGATATGATCATGAGGGTGCTTTTTAATAATGGTTTCCATTAACTTGCATAGATCTTCAACATGAAAAAACTGTAATAACATTTTACCATCATTAGGTAGATAGAAAGAACGTTTCTTTAATGCACATTCAAACACAAAAGGTTCGCGATAAACATTTTGCATTGGTCCATATAAATATGGTGGCCTTAAAATATATGCTTGAGGAATATGACTTAGTAAATAGTTTTCAGCTTCAATTTTATTACTTCCATAATCTCCCCAGATAGAATTTCTTCCAACCTTCTGCTCCTCTTTGAACGGTTGTGATAAACTTTCCGGATAAACAGCACTGGAACTAATCAAAATATAATCTTTGACCCCATTTAGACCTTCTAACAAATCTTTGACATCTTGTTTAGTATAAGCAGCAACATCAAAAACCACATCAAAATCATATCCCTTTAACAAATTTCCTAAATGATGTCGATCACCTTTAATTAATTTTACTCCTTCAATCTGTTTTCGATTTCCACGATTCAAAACATAAACATCATAATCATGATTTTTAAAATAAGTTGCAACAAATTTACTTACAAAAACTGTTCCTCCAGTTACCAAAATCTTTTTTGTCATATTCTCTCCTTACTTTATAATGATTTAGCACATGCAATTAAATAATGACGAGCATTAGCAGATGTCACTTGTTTAGCCCGCATCAATAAGGCTTGTTTTTTCAGTTCTATAATTTGTAATGAATTATCTTGCACCATCAATAACTCAATTAATTGCAATGCCATTTGATAATCTTCTTGTGCCATATAATTTTTAATAGCTAATATTAGTTTATCATTATCACCAATTAAAGCAAGTACCGCCTGATTATAAGCCTCAGTTGGATGTGGCAATAACTTCACAGGATCCCCATCAAACCATCCTACATAACCATTATAAATACTTTTCACTGACCATTCTACAGTACCATAATACTCACCTAAATATTCTTTATCCTGATATATTGGTGCTAATTTAACATTTTTAACAGTTTCTTCCAAAGACATTCCCTGATTCATACAATCTAATGTTTTAAATAAAATATCCTCGATGGCATCCCTAAAAGTTCCCACTATTGCTTTAATCTCATTTTGCCATAAAACTCGTGTATGTCCTGGTAATAATGCAACAGCTGGATAATTTAAAATCTCATTTAAAGTATCAATCCATGTTGCAACATCGCGATACATGGTTCCTCTTATTGCATAAAGATTAGGCCAGCATCCATAATAATTATCTCCACAACACATTATCTGATCATCTTCTAACCAAACATAGATTTCATCATCTGCTTCACCTACAGCACTAACCATCTTTAATTTAATTCCGTCAATTACTCGTTCAACCACTTTTTGCTCATAATATGTCGTCGGTTTTATAAAATCATATTTTCCTTCTTTAATTTCTTTTCCTTCACGGATTCCAATTCCTTGACTAATCGCTTCCTGATCTGTTAATCCATAACCATGCTGATAAATCCCTCGTTGATTTAGTAGTTTACTAATTCTATCGTAGTATTTTAAAATTGGTTTTCGAGGTTTAAATGCTATTACTTCTACAACTGTATCCCGAAAAGCACCTGCTCCTCCTAAATGATCAGGATGTCCATGAGTATAAATAATTGTTTTAACCGGTTTATCACTAATTTTCGCTAGTTCATCTTTCATCACTTTTGCACGATAATCAGAATCAAGAGTATCAATTAATATAATTGAAGTTTCCCCAATAATCGCAATTGCATTACTATGTCCATAGCCCAAAAAATGATATACCCGTTCATTAACTTTAGTAATTTTCTTTTGATAGTTTGTTTTCGTAAAATTAATTAACTTTTCTTCACCTAACATTGCTTATTCCTCCTTATATATCATTATATTGATTATCTAGTCTTTTAATAGTAGGCACCTTTAGGTAACTGTCAAAACCGTAGTCATTTGGACTACGGTTTTATTTAATCATCTAAAATAAATGACTTTACTTGATTCTTTTTTAGTTTATTATTAGTCTTAACTATCTCTTCTTTTAAATCAACAAAATCTTTAAGATCATGATTTAAAGAAATTAAAACCTCTTTATTATTAGTATTAAAAGTTCGATAAATTAATTTATTTGAAGATTCTGCCTTTTTTAAAACACTTAGTGTAGTAAGTTCATTATTTTCATGAAGCAGAGAGAAAGTATATGGAGTGTTAAAATCAACCTCATTTAACTTCATCGCATTGTACGGCATTTTATTATAACTAATTAATGGCGTTAAATAATCTTTAGCTAAACGTGATAATTTAGCGTGATCATTTTCAATAACAAGCGCAAATCTAAACTCTAATGGTTTTAATAATTGTGAATCTGGTGTAGGCATCTTAATTCCTGATGGTCGTCCCGGACGCCGAACTAATTCTTCTTTACCTAAATAGCCAACTGATCGAAATAACGTAATTGCCAGGGTATTATAATTATCCCCAATTACTTCATATTCTCTAACTGAATTAGTGAGTAAAGCTAATGGACAACCCTTGATTGCAACGTAACTAAGCATTGGATAAATACTATCTGGCCGCTCGCTCCAATTATCTTCTTGCCATGATTCTATCGCCATATCTTTTACTGGGCGTTCAATTATCCCAAACTGATTATCACTAACTGAGGCCTGAGCCCAAATATCAGTTGGAAGAAGTACTCTAAGTCGATGATCTTTAGCTGTATTATCAATATTAGTTGTAATGTCAAGATTTCGTTCCCCTTGTTTTAATTCTATTTGAAATTCAATTTTTAAACTTGTATCACATTTCTTTTGTTTACGACTTGTTAAATCTTTTGGTACTTTCATTTCGACAATTATATGAGCTGTAGTAGAATACCTGGATCTATTGATTTGATAATCTGCCTTAGCATCTTTAGAAGTTATGATATAATCTTCCAATAATGGTGAATAATCATAACCATCACCCTCATCACTACCATCTTCAATCAATAAAACGGAATCATAAGTATGATCATTAACTAAATCATATATTTTTAAAGTTCCATTACTATTAATTTTAATCTGATAGTATTCATTTTCCAGAAAGTCCACTTTATCTAATAAAATTTCTTTTGGCTCTACTGCTTCTTGAATTAAATAAGCCTGATACCCCATCGCAGGAAAATTATCTTTAAATTCAATTGTATATTTTATAAATGGATCATAATTCCCATAATGAACAATCTGACGATCAATTAACCCAGCATCAATGATTTCTTTATTAATAACTTGATAATCTATTTCATGACCCTCACTAGTAACAATTTTAAAACTTTTCATTCTCGTGATAACTTCACTGCGAACCACTCGATTTCTTGGATAAGGGAGTAAATTAAAGACCGTTAGTTTATCAAGCGCAATATCTTTAGGCATTGCATCAGTAATCTTTCGTTTATAAAAGTCAATCATTCGCTCTACTTTCTCATTAGCAATCGTAAAACGGCTGCTTATTTCTTGATGTACTTTATCACTACAACAACATCCAATTGAATCATGGGCATGATTTTTCATTATCTCTTTCCATATCGATTCCATCATCCCATCAAAATACTCAAACCCTAATTTAAAAGCAATGGAAGCCAATGGCTCTAGCAGATTGGTAATTTTATTTTCAATTACGGTATTCATTGTTTTGATATCTGCCCGTGATGAAAAAATCGAACGATGTACACGCATATATTTACCATCCAGCAGTTCACCATGAAGGATATCATAGTTATCTTTTTTCTCTAATTCTTTAAATATCTGATCATAGTTACTTAAAAAGAAGTTTTTATCTGGATAAAGTCTTTTTAACTGCTCAATGACATCAAATATATTTTTTTGTAATGGCATTTGGTCGTGACCATTAGGAATTAATATATGTTCACTAGTTGCTCCTTTTTGTAACACTGGCATATATTTATCACAACGTTTTTTTAATTCATCAAGATCTGTGGGTAAATATTTTCCAATTGCATAACCAAGTGGTAATAGTTGAGTTAAGACTTTTGAACCATCGTCACTAGTCCAATAAAACTCTGTCTTATTTGAACCCATTCGCTCACTCGTTCCCCGCCAGAATATGCTTCTTGTAATTCCAAAACCGTTTAAAATCATTGGCATTTGGCCTGACTGACCAAATGAATCTGGTAAATAACCAATATTCATAGGTTCTCCAAAAGTCTGACTATCTTTATGACCGTATAATAAATTACGAACAATCGACTCTCCACCTACAACCATCTCATCAGTTTGAGTGTACCAAGGCCCAATAATTAATTTACCTTTTTTCACTAAATTAACTATTCGTGATAAATTTTTTGGTTTTAATGCTAGATAATCCTCAAGTACAGCTGTTTGTCCATCGAGAACATAATAAGGATAATCCTCATTATTTTCTAACATTTCTAATATTTCTTCCATATTGTTTAGTAATAATAACTTTGATTCTTCGGCTGAAAAATACCACTCACGATCCCAATGCATATGGGGGACAATGTGTACTTGATTTGCCATGCTATTCCTCCTATTTTGCCTTAGCTAATTTCTGTTTTCGAGTAATTACAAGTAGCACCGCTGAAATAATCGCTCCAATTACTGCCGCTCCAAACCAGACGATCATCGCTAATGGAATATTATCAGCAGTTAATACGAAAATAGAGAATATTCCTGCCCCAGGTACATCAAGACCAATATTAAACATCGCTACAATCGCTCCACAAACTGCAGAACCAGTACATAGGGATATAATTACACGAATTGGATCTGCCATCATAAACGGAATTGCCCCTTCTGTGATTCCTGCTAAACCTAATAGCCAGGTTGAATTTCCTACTTCACGTTCTTCTGGTGTAAATAAATCTTTTCTAAACTTTGTCGCAAATGTCACCCCAAATGCACTAACCATTTTAATTGAAGCAAAAGCACAATATGGCATTAAAACTCCTTCCGCCATTGCAGCAACACAGAAAGCATATGCAGCTTTATTTACTGGTCCACCTAAATCAAAAGAAACCATGATTCCTAAAACAGCCCCTAGTAAAGCAGCATTTGTTCCTGCCATTGATCCTAAAAAGTCAACTAATGCTGTATTGATCATTGCAACTGGTTTACCTAATACGACTAACAATAAGACTCCAACAATCAAACAAGACAATACAGGATAAATTACAAAACTCACAAAACCGGCAAATGTTCCTTTAGCTGGAATCCATTTCTTTAAATAGCGTATTGAATACCCAGCAATGATCCCACCAAGCATCCCGAGTAAGAATCCACCGCCAACGGTATTAGCACAAAATCCAGCCGCAAACCCTGAAGCTAAAGCTGGTTTATCCCCGATTGAATAAGCCATATAAGCTGATAATACCGGTACCATCAAGGTTCCTAACAATCCACTTCCCATTGATTTGATCAAATAAAGCCAACTTCCTTCGGTATTCATCAAATCTGTAAAACCAAAGGTTCTTGCAAAGATTACACAAATTGCTGCAATCATTCCGCCAGCCACGATCAATGGAATAACATGACTAATTCCTGTCATAACCGCTTCTTTAACTGTTTCTAAAAATCCGGCTTCTTGATGTCGTGAATGTTCTACATACTCACCACGAGCAGTTTGTTCTGCTTTAACTAACGCTGTTTCGATAATCTTTTTAGCATCCTTTAATGGTGCAGATACTTTTGTTTTAATCGTTGGTAAATGACTAAAACGTTCCTCCTCTTTAACCGCTACATCGACAGCAAAAATAGCTGCACTTGCATTTTTTAACATCTCATTAGTATGACGATCTTCAATTCCATTAGCCCCCTGCTTTTCTACATATACATTTACTCCCAACTCTTGCCCAGCTTTTGTTAATGCTTCTGCTGCCATGTAAGTATGGGCAATACCAGCGGCACACGCAGTAACCGCAACGATTGAGCGATCAAAGGATTTTATTTCATCACTATTAACCCCATTATCCAGATTTTGATAAAATTCTTTTACTGTTTTAGAAGCATATAATTTTTCTGTATATGTATGATTAGCCATCTTCGTCATCATTTCTGCTAATAATTGCATTTGAACCGAATTCTTATCATTTTGGGGAATTGCAAGTAAAAAAACATATTGTACTTTGTTACCTTCAACAACACTTTCCCAATCCTTCACAGGTTTCTTTAAAGTTACAACCGCAAAAGCTGCTTCTCTAACTACTCCATCTTTTCCATGAGGAATGGCCAGACCATTATCAATCCCTGTTGGTGTTAAGCTTTCACGTTCTAATACTGCTTGATAAAAATCTTCCTCATTACTAATTTTTCCTGCCTGATATAATTTAGAAACTAAGAATTTAATTATTTCATCTTTTGATGACAAATCACTATTTAAAGTAATAAGCTGCTCACTTGTTAATTTAGATAATTCCATTTCTTCTGCCCTCTTCTTTTAATTTTATTAATCACCGACATGTCTTTCCCTGATTACAAAAATATCATAGCATATTATTTTGTAACCCTTTTCAATTTGGAAAATCATACACTTATTTTTAAATAAAAAATGGATGTACCGTGTATTTATACACAGTACATCCTCCAAAATACCTCTGTCAACTCTCGAAGCAGCATCATCATCCCTGTTCGATCTGCAACATTATAGCCATTCAATTTTTGTTCATCACCCCAATAATATAATGGAATATGTGCTAAACCAGCCAATCGATTTTCATTAAAATGGGTAACCGAAATAACAAAAATTCCATTCTGTTTTGCTTCTTCTACCCAATTATTCAAACGACCATTCTCACCACTTGCACTAATTACAAACAAAATATCTTTTTCTTCACAATGCTTGATTCGATATTCAATTTCACGATAAGTTTGATAATATTCAGCTCGATAATCATAACATCGCAAATTATCGACCATCATTTCACAAAAATATAATGACTCACCGACACCAATAAAGTGACATGTTCGGGCATTCTTGATCTTAGCGGCAACTTCTTCTAACGTTTTATAATTAATTAGTTCCATTGATTTATACAAATTCTTTGATAATAATTTTTGAATATCTAAATTTTCTGATACTTCGTTATTAACTAAAAATTTCATCTCTGCAAAGCCTTTATACCCTAACTTTTTACAAAGACGCATGATTGAGTTGGGAACAAGATAAAGATCTTCGGCTACCTTTTGAATTGATAAATGTTCCAAATTTGCTTTATTTTTACGAATATAATCAACAATTAGATCATCTGTATCGTTTAGTGTAAACTCTTGTTGTAAGACCCGTTCTTCAAATTTCATTATATTATCCTCCATGACAAGATAAATATCAACTCTCTCAATATAACTTATATTCTAACATTATTTTTTGATTTCGGTGCATAATCTTTCAATTCTGGAATTGCTCCCGCAGCAACTGCCCATAAATACAAACTGGCAATTGTTGCATATGGTCCATAGCGACGTTTATATTTAGTGAATAGTTGAGGTGTAATTCGCCGATGATGATAGACCATGCGCATTCCCCGTAAAATTGCTAAATCGCTATAACTAATTATATCTTTACGTTGTAATGAAAATGTTAAAATCATCTCTGCTGTCCATCTCCCGATTCCAGGTAACTCACAAAGCTGTTCTATAACCTCTTCATTTGATAGATCAGCTAATCGCTCCAAATCCAATTGATCACTAATGATCCGTCTCGTTATTTCTTTGATATAATGTGCTTTTTTCATCGTAATGCCACATTTTTGTAATTCCTCAGCTGAAAGTGATTTAAAATTTGCTGGGGTAATCGGACTAAAAGAATTGTTGATTCTCTGCCAAATTGTTTGATGGGCTTTAGTAGAAATTTGTTGACCAACAATCGAATTAACTAAAGCTGCAAATAAATCAGGTATTACCGCACGTTTAATTATACCAATCTGCTCGATTACTTGTTTTAAAACAGGATCCCTACTTTTCAAATATTCAATTTCAATATCGCTATATTCAAAATATTCCATTATATACTCCAACCTATAATCTTATCGCATAGTTACAATACCATCATTTTAAAACAATCAAATAACTTTTTTGACTATATTGATTAGCTTTATTAATTTCAAGTATACTTGAAGTACTAAACTTTGTAAATAAATGAAATATTATATAAATCAAGCATGTTTCCTTATGTAATCAAATAGTTTATATTACTGCTTTTATCCTTATGATTATAAATTGTTAGTTCATAATTATCTAATAAAGCACAACGATAAAAATACTCTAGTAAGTTTTTACTAGAGTATTTCATTTATACTTTAAATAACTCAATAATGTCATTAGTAGACATTGTTGTTATACTACCTTCATTATTTTCCACAAAACTATCAGCTAAGTTTTTCTTTTTATTTTGCAGTTCTAAGATCTTTTCTTCAACACTATCCTTCATTACCAATTTATAAACCGTTACAACATTTTCTTGCCCGATTCGATAAGCACGATCAGTCGCCTGATTTTGTGCTGACATATTCCACCAAGGATCAAAATGAATAACTGCTTCAGCAGCAGTCAAATTCAATCCTGTTCCCCCAGCTTTTAATGAAATCAAAAATACTGTTGTATCATCATTTTGAAATTGATTAACTAATCGATGACGTTCTTCTTTTTTTGTATCACCTGTTAATTGATAATAAGTAATACTTTCTTTCTCCAATTCTTTAGCAATTAAATCAAGCACGGAAGTAAAAGAAGAAAATAATAGCACTTTTTGATTATTTCCCAGGAAATTTCGGATTAAATCAAGACATCCCGATAATTTTGATGAAATATTCGAAATATTATCATATATTATCCGTGGTTCACAACAAATTTGTCTTAATCTTGTCAACATTGCTAAAATAGCAATACGATCTACATTATCATAATTAAGCTGTTCTTGCAGTTCTTTATTGACCTGAATTAAATTAGCTAAATACAACTTATTTTCTTCTTCATTAAATTCAATTGATAATGTTTTTTCAATCTTCTCCGGTAATTCAGTCAATACATCTTTTTTATTACGTCTTAAGATAAATGGTGTAATTAATTTTTTTAGTTCCTGCTGTTTGTTTTCATCATGATTTTTAACAATCGGTGTTTCATAATTAGTTTTGAAATAATGGTAGCTATACAAATACTCTGGCATTAAAAAATCAAAAATTGACCATAACTCCGCCAAAGAATTTTCTATAGGAGTTCCGGTTAAAGCAAAACGATGTTTAGCTTTTAACGATTTTACTGTTATCGCATTCTTAGTTTTAGGATTTTTAATATATTGCGCTTCATCCAAAATAATATTTTCAAATTGATAACCATCATAAAGATTAGCATCACGACGCATATAATCATAAGTAGTAATTAGCACATCAACCTCATTAAATTTTCTAATTGCTTCTTTTCGTCGTTTTAGACTGCCGTGAATACAAGTACAAGATAAAGAATTAGAAAATTTATGTATCTCATCTTGCCAATTCAATAGCAATGATGATGGACAAACAACTAAACTAGTTTTTTTATCATCCCGATTTTGATCCAGTAAAACAATCATTTGTAAGGTTTTCCCAAGCCCCATATCATCGGCCAAAATTCCTCCAAAGCCATAAGAACTAATTGATTGAAGCCATTGATATCCAAATTTCTGATAATCGCGTAAAATTTCTTGATAATTAGGCGCTAAGGGATAACTCTGTTTAGCTATATTTTTAAAATTATCAATAATTTCTTTAAATACGGTACTACGATCATATACTAAATAATTGCTTGTTTCGGCTTTATTATCAAGACTAAAAGCCCGATAGACATCCATTTCTAAATGTCCATCCTCAAGCATCTTTGGTCTAATTTGATAATCAGTCATAAATTCATTTAATTCTTTCAGCTCATCAGAATCAAGATATAATAGTTGACCATTTTTTAACCGATGAAATTTCTTCTTCTTTTGATATGAGTTTAAGACTAACGCTAATTCATCTTTAGGAATATCAATACTTTCAATGTCAATTGCCAATAAGTCATTTTCTAAAGTCACTCCTACAGTAATACTAAATTGACTTTTCTTCCCAATCTTTTTAAGTGCATCACTAACCATCACTTCACAATAATTAGCTAAAAAAGGCAAACCTTCATTTAAAAAGGAGTAAGTTTTTTCACTTTCTAAATTCAAATACATACAATGTTTTTCAAAATCAACTACATCACCAATCTCTTTTAAATAATCTTCAATTAAATCAAAATTAATTGATGTTTGCTTTCTCGGCTGTTGAAATGAATAAATCGTTTCTAGGCCTTGTTTACTTTCAAGATAAACTTTGATTTGTTCCAATTCATTAATATCGCCATAGAGTGTCAATATTTCTGTTTCGATAACTTCACTTGTTAATAAGTCCCCAGTATAATTAAAATATTGCTTAATATCATTTAAAATATATTTAACAAAGTCATTTACATCTTCTTTTGCTAATAATAATTTGTCTTTACTTTCGCAATTATGAATAAATTTGATTGCTTTTCCTTCATCATCCAGCTTAACCATACCTATTTCATTTTCAGTAATCTTATAAAGATTTTTATAACCACAAAATTCATCAAAATCCTTTAATTCAAGCGAATAATATTTTTCAAGTTTCCTTATATGTAAAGTAGGCTGATAATTGTATTGATAAATTGATAAATGTTGATTAGTTTTTTCTAAATCTTTTAATACTTCATAGATATATTCAATACTTTCGGGAATAATCTTTATCTCATTTGTCACATGCGATATATCGTAATAATATTCCTGTTGATACCGCTCATAAGTGATCATACAAAATTTCATTAATTCAATAATCTTCAGTGCTTCATCACTAAATACTTTTTGATTATGAACAAACGCTAATTGTTTACCATATTCAACATATTCATTATTTGCTAATGCACTTAAAAAATTAGGAATATTTTTTATTATATACTTTTTATCACTTCCTACTTTGAATTTTAAACATGGGTGCCCATAATTAATCTTGATCTGGACTTCAAGATCATACTTTTGATTTAGTTTAACCTGATTAAAATCAATTGCTTTAGCAGTCTTAAATGATGCTATTAGGTTTTTTGTTACTGCTAATTCATTTTTTAGCAGTTCTTCTTCCTGCTGCTGACGAATTTGTACTAACTTGTCGAAATAACTTATCTTACCATTTTTACTTTTATATTTAAATGGAAAATCATCAGGTGATAACTCTTGAACCTTTAGCAAAACAGCCCCAATATGACCGCAAGCCGAGAGTTCATCACACCAATAACAATTACAACTATAGTCAGTAATCTTATTATCTTGATCAATAACGATTTTACACACATTTTCATAACTACCATTATCAACAATGCCTTCAATTGTATAATCATCAAAAAGTCGATCATAAGTAATTGTGATTTCTCTAACATAATCTTTTTGATAATATATTCGTCCTGTTCTTAGATTTCTAACACTGCTTACGATTCTATGTAATTCTTTGTCAGTTACAAGCACTTACCAGTCACCTCCTAATTTTCTTTAAAATTATAGCATATATCGAATAATATTCATTAATATTACGACTCTAACCATTATGACTAAACTAAATACATAGAGTTATAAAGATGTAATCTTGCAGCAAGTATTTATTTCAATAAATTTCTTATTACTGCCATAATCAAATTTTTAAATAATTAAATACTCATTTCCACAAGCATTAATAAACAATAACAAATCATCATAGGTAATTGATATTGTTGCTGTATTAATATTAGGGTGAATTAATAATCGTTGTGCTCTTAATTCACGATCAATCAATATTTTTACTCGCTTATTATCATTAATTATTCCTAATGGTGTCACTGATCCTGGAATTAACTTTAACAATTCTACAAGTTCTTCATCACTAGCAAAGCTTAGCCGCTTACTACCAATTTGTTTAGCTATATATTTCAAGTCAGCACGCTTTTCAACCGTCATCATATAAATGAAGAATTGTTTATCACTACTTTTTAAAAATAGATTTTTACATGCTACTCCATCAATTTGCTCATTAATAAACATTGCTTCTTCAACAGTGCTAACTGATTGGTGATTAATTTTTTGATAATCAATACCTAACTGTGTTAAAAATTTATATATATCCATTGTTAACTCCTCTTTTTATGATAATGATTTTAACATATTAAAAGTTTAATTGAAAATAATAAAAGCATCCAAAGGATGCTTAATCAATTTTCTTTAATTCATAATCAAAACCATATTTTAAAATATATTCTTCTAGAGTCCAATTATTATCATAAATTATTTTAGCTGCTTTCTTACCAACATAACGTAAATGCCATGGCTCATTAGCAGTTCCAGTAATATCCGAACGATTTTTAGGATAACGAAGAATAAAGCCATATTTATAAGCATTTTTAGCAACCCATTTATACTCATCCGTATCACCAAAAACCATTCTCTTTTTATCAATTACACTTTGGCTAGTTAAATCTACTCCTAACCCTAATTGATGTTCACTTGAGCCAGGTTTCGCAACTAAACCACTAGCAGTGACTTCATCATAACGGTTAAAATAATCATTATAAATTTCTACTTGTTCATCATATGAGCGATATCCACTATTTAAAACTAAATGATAATCTTCTTTTAAAGCATCTTTATTCATATCTTCTAATGCTTTAGCTGCATCTTTTCGAAGTTTATTATGGTTATTATCAGGAGCAATTGGTATATCAGGTACAACAAGATCAGCAGGGACATAATCTTTAGGTAACACAAAACCCTTTTTAATCAACAGAAGTGTATTACTAGGATCTAAAACTTCATATTCTGATCCAACAGCATTATTAGCATCAATAAATGGGTAAGTAACCGTAAGTACAGCTGTTATTGGCTCTTGATTACTTGCAAGATACTTAGGCAGATCCTCAAAGACCATTCCATTAATCTTTAAATAAGATTTAATTTGCGAATATGTATATTTATTATCGACGATTACCTTAAAATCAGACAGCTCTGCAACTTTCATTAAAGATAATACTTGTTTATAACTATATTTTAAATCCTTGAGATCTTGATAATAATCCTGATAGAAAGTATCAATATATTTTATTACTTCTTTTTTTGAATAATCTTGATGTTCTTTTTGATATGTCTGATACTCTAAATAATGTTTTTTATTTTTATATTCATTCCAGGAACTTAGATCACTGACCTTTTCCGCATCCAAATAACGCTCAATCTCATTATCATTTAGCTGTAAAATAATGCTTTGTTCAGACCAACCATAGCCCTTCGTCATTAACCGAATTCTTGTAAAATTAAATGCAATCAATGTCCCAAGTATTAACATAGCGATTAATACACTAATGATTACTTTATAAGGGATTTTTTTCTTTTCATTGTACGACATGTAACTGCTTCTTTTCAACCTATTATCCTCCTCGATATATTCTTGGCAGTCGACTTCCTAAACGACTCAAAATCTCATTACTAATTGTATTAGCTTCAAGTGCAATTTCTTCTACCCTAATTTCTTCTGTACCATCTTGACCAATTACGGTGACTAGATCATTATCACTGATATCACTAATCTCGCTAACATCTACAAGCATTTGATCCATACAAATTCTTCCAACTATTGGACACTTTTGACCTTTGATCAAAACACTTCCATTTGAAGAAAGTATACGTGGCAATCCATCACCATAGCCAATTGGAATAACGGCAATTACACTATCACGATTAACCTTATAAGTCAAGCCATAACCAAGACTCGCGCCTTTAGTCAAATAATGCAGCATTGCAATTTGTGCTTTAATTGTTAAAGCTGGTTTTAAATCTAATTGTACTTTTGAATAATCATTGAACGTTGAGTACACTCCATACATTAAAATCCCAACCCGAGCATAATCGGCATTGATTTCAGGATAATTTACTAATCCATAACTACTTTGAAGATGAACCTTTCCTATATCATAATGTCTTAATTTTAATTCATTAATTAAATCATAAAAAGCAGCTATTTGTTTTTGGGTGTATTCTTGATCAACTTTCCTTTTACTATCACAAACACAAAGATGTGTAAAATAACCCTGAATATGAATAAACTGGTAATCATATATTTCTTTAATACTCTCATAATCGCTTAAATCAAAACCTAAACGATGCATTCCAGTATCAATCTTAATATGAACATTGATCATATGCCCACTTTCATTTAATTGCCGAGCATGCTCACGATTTACAATGGTTTGAATCAAACGATAATTATGTAATTCAATTGCACGAATGGGATGACTATAACCAAGTACTAAAATTTCGCCATATATCCCATGTTCTCGAAGTTTGATACCTTCATCGATAGTAGCAACTGCAAAAGCTTCAATTCCCATTTTTTGACAATGTTTCGCAACTTCTACTAACCCATGACCATATCCTTCTGCTTTAACAACTACCATTAATGAACTATTTTTATTTAATAATGAACTCAATTCATCAAGATTATGCGTGATTGCATCTAGATCAACTTCGATCCAACTGCGACTTGTGCGAATATTCACCATACTTCTCTTTTCCTTTCAATAAAATCTCTGAAAATAAAACAGTTATTATCAATACACTAATAAACTGAATCAGCGGGTCAACAACTAAATGATCACACTTCAATAATTTACCTATTCCACGAACAACAACAATCATCAAGGGATGAAAAAGATAAATAGCTAACGATAGATCTTTACATTTAGATATTCGTTTGCCTGATATTCGTAAAAGTCCCTGATATAGCCAAAACATTACTACCGGCAATAAGATATTCATTGAATCATGACGTACAAAAACATAATCTGCTGCATCTTGATAACCTTTCAATAGTGATATTTCTATAAACATCAAACTTATTGCTAATATCGTGCTAATAACGATTACTCTTAAACTAAAGTTAAATTGCTTTACCGCAAGAAGTTTTCCAATCCAAATGAATAACGGTGCAAAGAAAATACCATTTCGTGTATAATCACTTATTAAAAAAATCAAGTCATACCCCCATTTACAATATGGGTGTATCAAACCATAATACGAATCACCACCTAATCCAATTAAATAAAGTAGTACCACAATTGAAAAACTCGTTAATAAAGATACCCGTTTATCTAATACTGCAACAATGATCAATCCTAGAACTGTTGCTGGTAAATACCACAAATGATAGAAAGTTCCATCGAACAAAACATCTTTAATTATTTCATAAATCAGATTACTTTGATTAAAATAATGATTATAAAGATTTAATGGTAAATAAATAATTATTGCTGCTAAATAAATCAATAGTGTCTGTTTAATAATCTTATATAGTCGTTTTTTACTGGGATTAAGAAAATAGAAATAAGCAGTTGTGATAAAAAAGAATGGTACTGCAATACGTCCTAATCCACGAGTTAAATAAAAATCTAAAGTTGGGCTAATTGTATCTAATGGTGAAGTATGAATCGTGACAACTAAAATTGCAGCAATTATCCTAAAACAGTCGATTAAGGGATAACCTTTTACTTTAGACATATGGCCTCCATGATGTAATAATAAAACCATCACAATTATTTCCCGATATTTGATAACTACCATGATCACTTAAGTTTAACTTAGTCTGTTCATTAACTGCTGGAACATAAAATACTTCAACTAACTTTCCTTGGCATTCTAAAACATATGGATTGAAAATAGAATGATTTTTTATATATAAATGATATTCTTCAAAACACCACTGATTTTCTTCCATAATTTTTGCATGAACAATCCCAACATAGCGAAAATGCCATGGTTCCTCACTAATTTTGGTAAAATCAATTTTATTTTTAGAATATCTCTGAATAAAGCCATAATCACTTGCAATATCACGAAATTGTTGACAGATTTCCTGACTTGTAAAATCAGGACAAAAGATATCAATTGTTTCATTTTTTACTGCTAGATCAATGGCTAGACCTGTTTGATGCTCACTACAGTTCACTCTAGCAACAAACTTATCAACAAACTCTTTTCCATGATTTTGAATAGCCTGATTATAGATCATAGCTTGTTCTTGACCGCTTCTTAAACCACTGACTAAAACAATCTTATCTTCTGCTTTAATTTCCTGTAATGCTTTTGTTAGCATCTCCATAGCCGTTTTTTCTAATGATATTGTTGAATCCTTGGCAGTCGAACAGTTAGTAATTTGATAGTTATTTGCAATTGGATAATTATGATTAACCAATACTAATGGACCTTGGTAAATATCATCTTTATTTAAAGTTACCATCTGCATACTTAAGCCCTATCGCAACAATTTTATCTATTAATTCACTAAATTCAAAACCTACTCCTTTCATCATCTGGGGAAAACGGCTATGATCAGTAAAACCAGGAATCGTATTAACCTCATTAAAAACTATTTCATTGTTTGGCGTTAAAAACATGTCTACCCTAGCAAAATTCTGACAAGCTAATGTCTGATAAATAATTTTTGCAGTTTCTTGAATTTTCCTTGCCGTTACTTCATCAATTCTAGCGGGCATATGAATTGTTGAAGTTTTCAAAGTATACTTTTCATCATAATCAAAAAAACCTCCCGATAATTCTATTTCATCTACCTCACCAACAGTCAATTCATCGTTGCCAATAATCGCACAACCTACCTCAAACCCTTCAACAGCTTCCTCTACAATTACTTCATTATCGTAATTAAAGGCATATTCAAGTGCTTTTGTTAATTCTTCCATTTTGACAACTTTACTAATTCCATATGATGATCCAGCTTTTAATGGTTTAACAAATAATGGAAAATTCAATGCTTTAACATTAAAATCATTTATATTATGTACAAGCACAGACCTAGTAACCTTTATCCCTGCTGCTTTGACTAACTGGTGAGCTCGATATTTATCCATACATAATGCTGATGCTAATAATCCGCAGCCAAGTACTGGTATTTTTGCAAGCTCCATTAATCCTTGAACAGTACCATCCTCACCATTTTTTCCATGCAAGACCGGTAAAACCGCATCAATTTGCTGATAGATTATTTTATTATCAACTATTTCCATCACTGCTTGTCTTTCTGGTTCTAAACATACCGTCACTGGATTAAGCAGTTCTTGATTCCAAGTATCATTACTAATTTTTTCAATTTCCCCATCATAATGAAACCACTGTCCTGCTCTCGTAATCCCGATTAAATAAAGATCATATTTTTCTTGCGGAAAATTCTTTATAATCGCAGCTGCTGATTGTAGCGACACTTCATATTCACTTGATTTTCCTCCAAATAAAATAGCTATTGTTTTTCTTTTCATATTATATCCTTCCTTACTACTCCTTCGATAAATCTATAATATAAAAAAAACGCTCTTCATTTTTTAATTTCTTCATAAGAAAAAATCACAAAATTCCCACTTATTTCTTACATTTTTCTTACAAAAAAATCAGCATTCTGCTGACTTTACTGTTAAATATTAAAATGCTTTTTAAAACTTTGAGCAATCCCATCATTATCAACACTATCAGTTATTTCACTTGCTACACTTTTTAATTTAGGAATAGCATTCCCCATAGCAATACCATGTTTAACCAATTGTAACATCTCTACATCGTTGATACCGTCACCAAAAGCATACGTGTTTTCATAATCAATTCCTAATTTTTGATATAAATATTCACAAGCAGTTCCCTTAGTGAAACCTTTGCAATAAACATCCATTCGAATCAAACCTGTATCATACGGAATCATCGTAAATTCATCTTCTAATTCATGATAAGCTGCCCACAACTGTGCTGCACTATCAAATAAAACACAACAGCTTACCGCTTTAACATCACTAGTTTTAAATACCTCATTAACATCAGTTGGTCTTTCAGTTGTTCCCTGAAACATAGCACGATGTTTTATAACCAATTCATCATCAAGAAAACTGCACCATGCACCACCGCGACCATTAAACATTGAACGACCATTATATTTTGCATATACATCTAATTGCTTCTGCACCATTTTATTATCAAATTGTTCATCAATCAAAATCTCATTATTAAAACGAATATAATGTCCATCATTACAAATATACCCATCAAATTCAATGTTTGCCACACTTTCAGGTACTTCACCCCGAGCTGTTGCAATGACGATCTTATTACCTTGATTTTTAAATTCATTTAAAACCCTTATTGTCTCATCAGTTGGATGTAACATCCCATTAGGTACATTAACTAATGTCCCATCAATATCAAAAAACGCTATTTTCGTATTCATAATGCTCCTCCTTCTTTTAAGTATAAAGAAATTCATATCTTTTATGAGATATTTTAATATTATGAAAATAATTACTGAATCACATAATCTTTTGCATGATCACTGTAATAAAGAGCATTGTTTGTATCAATAAACACGGCTTCTATCCCCGCTAATTGATTTACTAATGCTAACCCCTGCTCTTTACCTAAAGTAAAACATACTGTGCTTAATGCATCACCATCAACTGAATGATTACTAATAATCGTAACTGAAGCTAACCCATTATCATAACTATATCCCGTCTTCGGATTTAAGATATGATGATAATACTTCCCTTCAACTTCAAAATAACGTTGATAAATTCCTGAAGTTACAACCGACTGATCATTAATTTTTAATTTTAAAATGTCACTACTTCCTTTAGGATCAGTAATACCAATTGTAAAATCATCACTATTCTTTTTCCCTACACAAAGAACATTACCACCTAAATTGATAATTGCACTGTCTACTCCCTGCTCAATTAAGTATTCCTTAATTTTATCAGCAATATATCCCTTTGCAACAGCCCCTAGATCTATTATAGTATTAGGATTACTAAAACTAATTGTACTATCATTTAAAGTAATTCCCCTATATCCAATCGACGTCAAAGCACCGGCTATTGCTGAAGTTTCCGGCAATTTTGGAGTATCAGCTTTAAAATCCCACAAATCAATCAATTGTCCTACTGTAATATCAAAAGTACCATTAGATAATTTACTATATTCCAAACCAATATTTATAACTTTAGCAAGTTCCTTGGATATTTTAATTGGTTTAGTTTTATCTTGATGATTGAGCTGATATAATTCACTTTTGGGATTAGTCCGGGAAAAGAGAAGCTCGTAGTCCTTGCAAATAGCAAAACATTCATCTAGAATATTAGACGAAGCACGATCATATAAAGTAATCGTAACTTGCGTATCTAAAAGAAGCTGCGTTTGACTTAGAGGCTGTTTATTCGTACATCCACAAAATATAATTAAGATTATTAAAATTTTTATAAACCAACGTTTTTTCATGTCATTTCCTTTCATTCTGGAGGTAGCTATGTTTAAGAAGAAAGACTTCATTATTATTTTCATAATTTTTGTCGTTATTATCGGGGCACTGCTTTTTAATCATTTTTATTTCAGTCAAAAAGCTGCTTACGTGAAAATCACCGTTAATAATCAAGTATATCGTACTGTTCCTCTAGAGATTGATCAGACAATTAAGATTAGTGATAAAAATATGATCGTGATCAATCACGGAAGTGTACATATGAAAGATGCTACTTGCCCTGATAAATTATGTATCAAACAAGGAACGATATCTAAAAATGGTGAACAAATTATTTGTTTGCCTAATCAAGTTGTTATTGCAATTGTTTCTAATCAATATAATGATGTTGATTCATCATCCAAATAGGGGGCCCCAATGACTAAAAGAATTACCTATTTATCTTTACTAATCGCAATCGCAATTATTCTCGGTTATCTTGAAACCTTTATTCCTATTAACTTTGGAATTCCTGGTGCAAAACTCGGCCTTGCTAACCTCATCGGATTAATTGCACTATATCGCTTTGGATTTAGAGACGCTTTAATCATCACTCTCCTGCGAGTTTTTATTATTGCCAGTGTTTTTACTAACTACTATATGTTTTTATATAGTTTAAGCGGTGCTTTATTAAGTTTAGTCATTATGGTTCTTTTAAAAAAAACCAAACTCTTTTCAACTTTGATCATTAGTATTTCCGGCGCAATCTTTCATAATCTAGGACAAATCCTAGTAGCCTTAATTTTCTATGGTTTTAATATTATTTATTATCTACCTTATTTAATAATCTTATCACTTATTACAGGTAGTGTCATTGGTATCTTAGGCCAAATTATTTTAGCCAAACTACCTAAACAACTATCATAATGAATTGTTTTTTACTAAAAAAAGGAATTTCTTCCTTTTCAAACAACAATATAACTCTCATTTTTAGCAGCAAATGAAATGATCATGTAATATTTTATATTGGGAGAGAAAAATAATCTACATGATCACTTACTTTGCTACGATAGTACTATACTCCTTAAACATTACTTTAAGTCAATCTTTTTTTATTAAACTAATTGCCGATTCATCCATTTTCCACTAAAATAGCGCCAGATAAAGAAAATACAACGAACTCCCCAATCAATAAACATTGCAATCCAAACACCAATTAATCCAAGATTCATATATTGTCCCAAAACATAACTAAAGCATAATCTAAATATTAGCATTGATGCAGCTGAAACTATCATCGTAAACTTAGCATCATTTGCTGCTCTTAAAGCATTTGGAAATGTGAATGACGTAGGCCAGATTAATGCTGCAATAATTGCATGTAAAAAGATACATTGGTATGCAAGGTCCGTCGTTTCTTTTGATAATGAATAGAATGTTAAAATTGAAGGTGTTGCAATAATTAAAACTACAATTAATCCAGCCATTGAAAGATAAGTAATTTTTAATAACTTTTTAACATAATATTTTGCTTGTTTATAATCATTTGCACCTACACATTGACCTACAACCGTCACCATCGCCAAAGACATTGCCATCCCAGGAATAATCTGCATTTGAGCCAAGTTATTCGAAACAGCATTAGCTGCAATTGAATATGTCCCAAAAGTTGCAATTAAACTTTGTACTAAGATTTTCCCTAGCTGAAACATTCCATTTTCTAATCCCGAAGGTATCCCAATCGCTAAAATCTTTTTTATATACATAAAGTCAAATTTCCAATGAAGATAATCATTTACACATACATCATTATCCCGATGACTTAACATCTTTAAAATTACGATACAAGCTACTGCTCTGGCAATCAGCGTTGCTAATACGGCACCAAATACCCCCCATCTAAAAACGAAAATAAAAATTGCATTTAAAATAATATTAATAACATTCATGACTGCACTATTAATCATCGATATTTTAGAGTTACCAATTGCCCTAAATAATGCTGCTCCAGAGTTATATAATGCAATAAAAGGATACGACATTGCTGAAAATAAAAAATAGATTTCTGCATTTTTCATTACATCTACTTCAACATTTCCAAAAACCATGTGTAATAATGGCACATTAAATGCAATAACTATCACCATGATAATTACTGACAATAATGCTGTAATCAAAATCAACTGTTTTGCTGAATACTTTGCCTTATCTTTAGAACCCTGTCCAATAAACTGGGCTGCAACTACTGCTCCCCCTGTTCCTAATGCAGCAAAAATATTGATTAATAAAATATTAATTGCATCAACCAGCGAAACTGCTGATACTGCTGCTTCGCCGACGCTAGCAACCATAACAGTATCTGCAAAACCTACTGTAATTACTAATAATTGTTCCACAACCAAGGGAATAATTAATTTTTTTAATGCTTTGTTATCAAATAACATTCCTCACGCCCCCTACAGTTACCTATTATACGCCCATATTCTTTTGAACAAAGTAAATTTCATTTTCTGGAAAAGCAAAAAAACCTCACAAATGAGGTCTAAAAACAAATTATTAGTCTAACAATGCTTAAACAAAGTTATCAATTCTGTTGAGGTCAAGTCTCGATATTCCCCTAAAGCTAATTTTTGATCAAGTTCTATTCCTGCAAAAGCAATTCGTTTAAGTGTACACACTTCATTTTGACATGATTTAAACATTTTTTTAATTTGATGATACCTCCCCTCATTGATAGTTACTAAACAATGGTATTCATCAAGTATTTCCAATAAACTAGGTAAACATTGAACCTTGTGATCAATCACTACACCATCAGAGAATTTTTTAATCAATTCATCTTTAAGCGGAAATTTAGTAGTCACATAATATTTTTTATTAACATGATTTTGTGGTAATAATAATTTTTTTGATAGTGAAGTGTCATTAGTAATTATCAATAGCCCTGTTGTATCAATATCTAAACGCCCTAAACAATAGCAATCTTCTCGCCCAATCAGATCAATTACACACTGATGATATTTATCATGATTTGCACAAAGATAGTCAGCCGGTTTATTCATCATATAATAAACAAATGGCTGGGCATTTAATTGAATATGATGATACATAATAATATCATCCGCCTTTACTGGATAACGAACATCTGTAATTACTTGATCGTTCACCCTAATTTCCCCATGCCTAATCAAGGTTTTACATATCTTGTGATTCCCTAGTTTATTCTTCATTAAAACATAATATAGATCTTTAATTCGACTCACCTCCATTTTAGAACTTCTTTAGCAAACTTTTTAGCTGCCTGGATATCCTTTTTATCAGGATGTCCAAAGTTTTTAAAAATAAAAGCACTTCCTTTACATGAAAACACCGGTCCATAAATTATTCCCTTTTCTTTAAGCTGTGCTTTAACATTAGTAAATTGATCTGTTCCAAAACCGTTAGCAGAAAATAAAATAACCTTCTTAACTTTATTAGCATCAAGTTGTGCTACAAACCTAGTTACTTGTTCAGGAATATTTCCTCCTAAAATTGGACATCCTAAAAATAAAATATCTGCTTTAACATCTTGCACTTGTTTAATATTTTTAGCATCGACTTGAAGTTCGTCAGCAATTGCCTTCGCAATTTTCTTATTATTCTTTTTACTTTTATATATTACTTCAATCATCCTTCTGCCCCCTTTTGACGATTTTTAAAAAATACTTCTAAATGATCGATCCCATGCATTAATTTAATTGATAACTGATAATACTGAGTGATTTCTTCATTACTAAATTCACTAAATAAAGCTTGATGTACCTCATCTGTTAATTCTTCCATATCTTTTCTAAAGCGCAATCCCTGTTTACTCATTACCACACATAACGAGCGTGCATCTTTGGGTGACTTCTCTAAAATCACATATCCCTGCTTTTCCAAACTCAGTGCTAATTTTTTTACATTTTGTCGTGAACACCCCATCACTTTTGCTAACATGCTTAAATCAGGAGCATCAGTAAATGAAGTCATCGTAGCCATTAATAACCATTGTTTACTCGTCATTTCATTGTAACGATCAAATATCGCATGTAGCTTATTCTCCTGAATAAACACACCCGCAAATAACAGTTTTTTGACCCATTTAGGATCCTGTCCTAATAATTCATAACTTGATTTTTTCATCATTCTCTCCATATCCGTAACTAGTTACTTATTTTTATTATAGTAACTAGTTACCAATCTGTCAATAAACAAATACTTTCATCAGATTATTTCATAATAAAAAGTTATAATGACTTCTCACTATAACCTCTAAAACAGATATTTTAATTTTCGATTGATCTTATTACTTTACAGGGATTTCCACAAGCAACACTATTAGGAGCAATATCTTTAGTCACAACACTGCCTGCTCCAATTACACAGCCATCGCCAATCGTTACCCCTGGTAAAATAACTACATTACCACCTAACCACACATTATTACCAATTTTAATTGGTAGCGCTTGTTCTAAACCAGTATTTCTAATTTTATATTCGGTAGGATGAATAGCAGTATATAGACCACATGAAGGTCCTATATAAACATTATCTCCTAATTCAATTCCACCACCATCCATAAAATAACAATTACTATTAATAAAAGCATTTTTACCAATTTTAATCTTATTTCCATAATCACACATAAAGGGACTTATAAGCTCTATGTTTATAGGTTGATAACCTAACAAACTTGTAATCACTTCTAATCTTTTTTCATAACTGCTAGGTTTTATGTGATCTAGATCAAAACACAAATCTTTAGCTAATACTCTTTGTTTTAATAATTCTTCATCATTATTTGCATCATACCACATTCCTAATTCCATTTTTTCACGTTCTGTCATTTTTATTTCCCCTTTATTCCTTCTTTTAACCATTTCATACTAATCTCTGCACTAGGATACCCTGCAATTAAAATTGCCTGTGCATGTACACCATAATCACCTGTTTGTACCACTGCTTTACAACGATCACGCATTTCATAATATTCAGGAATGTAATGCATCGAATGAATATTTTTCTTTCCCAACAAATCAACCAGTAACTGATAATCTTTTTGATTTACTTCAATCATATCTTCTGTGACGATTGCTCCTTCAAAATCACCACAAGCAACTAGTGTAGTTACTATATCCTCAAAACTTGGTGAACCGGTCACTACTTCTACATCTATATATTCAACACTTGAATCCAGTGGGTATAGGGCTTTACTAGATGTTCCACTGCCAGCATCAGCAATAAATAACATCTCACCATGACGCAGACTAGCAACAACTGCTGCCAAACGTTCATGAAGAATTCTCTTTTTTGGTTTCACACTTATCTCCTTATTTATTAAAAGTCTTTTATTAATTAATAATTATAAGTTATCTAATAAAAAAGTCAACAAATAAAACAACTGTCCTTGAACCGTCCTAATCAAATAAATAGATGAAACAATCAAATTATTAGATTTGAAGTTATCAAAAATAATAACTTCATTTATTATTTAGAAATAAACAGGTTAAGCTATGCAAATATTATTACTATAGTGTTCAGTCTCATATTTCATAATCTTTTTATTTTCTGGTATTGAACATCAAACTGATAAATCTGATGATAATACTGTTCGTCCAACAAACATATAAATCCATATTTCTCTTTCAATTCAAGGAAAGATTTATGATTATTTAGATGTTCTTTGACAATTTCTAATTTATACGCTTTAGCATACTTTTGTCCCCTCAACAATATAAAAGTTCCTATTCAGTGTTTAATTATTTACACTATCTAGGAGGTTTTTATATCAATAACAGTTGTTTTATTTGTCTTGTTTAATGAAACTTTCTCTAATAACTTCCTGTATTCCCAATAAATAATCATTTTCATAATTAGCACAATACGTTAATTCAGGCATAAATTCACTTGGTAAATACTCTAAACAAATCTTCTTGATTTTTAATATATCATCAGCCTCAATAGCTTCACCTGTTAAAATCACGATTGAAGGATTTATTATCGATGCTACACAACATAATGATAAAGCCACATCTTCTGGTGAATAATCAAAGCATAACTGTTCTTGTTTTAGGTATTTAAAAAATGGTAAATATAAGATTTCACCAGCAATACTATTTTCTCCTTCTATTAATTTACCATTAATAACACTCCCACAGCCAGGTCCAGAATTTAATGGAAACGTCACATAACAAAGATCCTTTTTATTATTATGTAAATAGCAGCCATAAGCAGTATAATTCATATCATTTTTAACAACTGTCTTTAATCCTGTAGCCTTCTCGATTTCAGCTTTAAGATTTACATTTTTTAAATTAGGAATATCTGATTCAATTACTATCTCTTTAGAAATTATTGCCGGTACCCCTAAACCAATTATTTGGATTCTCGAATCTTGTGATAAAAGATATTTAATGAATTTTAAAATATCCTCTAATTTTAAATCATTTACTAATTCTTTACCCTGTTTTAGTACACTTGCAAGGGCATCAATGATTTGCCAGCAAAGATAATCTCTGCCTCTTTTTCTTTGTACAAATAAACACAATGAATGAAAATATTCTGGATTCAATCCATATTTTTTAGTAGGACGACCTTTTTTTAAATAAATAATTTCTTTTTCAACAACAGTTCCATTATCCAAAAAATCATTAAGAATCGTTCCTACTGTAGCTACTGTCAATCTTGAATAATTAGCTAGTTCTTTTTTTGTCACTTCTTGATGTCTTAATAACAATTTCAAAATGATTTGATCATTTAAATCTCGTAGTTTTCCAGTTCCAATTCTATTCACATTTATCAGCCCTTTTCAATTATTTTTGATTATATCAGTATTTTTAAAAGAAAAATACCCTTTGTCTCCAAAGGGCTTTTAATTCAAGTACGTCATTAACACATTCATTATTATATGATAAAAATGTCTTTTGGGCAACTGACAAAAAGAGAATATTTAATTTTTTTATTTTTATATTGACTTATAGTTAACTCTAAGTTCTATACTATAAATGTAGAAAAGATAAATACATGAAGGAGGACTTAAAATGAAAACATGGTTAATTACAGGATGCTCTAGCGGAATTGGACGCGGCATTGCTAAAGCGGTATTAAAGAAAGGGGATAATGCTGTTGTTACTGCTCGTGATACAAGTAAAATTGCCGATCTAGTTGATCAATATCCAAATACAGCTTTAGGAGTGGCTCTAGATATTACCAAAAAAGAGAGTATTAGTGCTGCAGTAAAACAAGCACAAGAAAGATTTGGAACAATTGATGTATTGATTAATAATGCTGGATATGGATATCGTTCTTCAGTTGAAGAAGGTGACATAGATGATGTTAATCTTTTATTTAATACTAACTTCTTTGGGCCAATCGAACTAATTAAAGAAGTATTACCACAAATGCGAGCTAACAAAAACGGTGCTATTGTCAACGTATCATCAATTGCAGCGGTTAGATCGGGTGTAGGTTCTGGTTATTATGCTGCTAGTAAGGCTGCTTTAGAATTAATGACTGATGGTCTAGCTAAAGAATTAAAACCGCTAGGAATCAAGGTCATGATAGCACAACCAGGTTCTTTCCGAACTAATTTTTATGATACTTCACTAAAAGGGACTAAAAATAAGATCGATGATTATAACGAAACAGCTGGGAAAACTCGTAAAGAGAATGTCGTTAATCATAAAAATCAACCTGGTGATCCTGATAAAGGTGGTCAAGTTATTGTTGATACAATTGAAAAAGACAACTATCCTTTCCGTCTTCTCTTAGGTAGTGATGCTACCAAGATCGTAGCTAGTGCTTTAGAAGAAAGAATTCAAGAAATCGAAACTTGGAAAAATATTAGTAGTCAATCAGATTTTGAATAGAAGTAAAGCCTCCTAATAACCGGAGGCTTTACTTTGATTCAGTTATTAAAATGTCCAGTACAAAAATGTTCAATTATTTCTAAAACTTCTGTTAATTTATCTGTTTCAATATAAACTTGAGTCTCTTTAACAAATTTATTAATAAAATTATCATCAAAATTTCCATCAGCTTGTCTTTTGAAACTTTCTTTTAATAAATGCTGTGCTGCATCTTGATACTCAGGTTTCACTCTTTTTAAATAATATTCATAAAACTTAGTTTGTCCATCTTTCACATTCCATTCACTCCTTGCATCTATCATTACCACAATTACTTTAATAATACTTAGTAATCTCATTTTTATTCATTGCTTATACATATAAAATCATTTTTCCTAATAAAATACACTCCTTTAAACTAACGATTTTCACAATTTCCAAGATATATTTTTCCATTTTATAAACTAACTTATCTACCTATAATGTAAGTTAACACGAAAAAGCAATAATCCCCGGCTCTAAGACACTAACAATCAAAATCTTCCAGAAATAAGAGAAGACTGCCATGATTAATTATATCTGGCATACTTATCCCAATTTTTCTAATATCTTGGTATTTTATTAATATAACATTTAAAATATCATATATATCTTCTAAAATGGTTCAATTCTTAGTAAGTTCTTCATCAAGAATAATAATATTTTGTTCATCATAAATACGATGCATCAACCAAACCCGCTCACTGATTCTAATGACTGAGATACATAAGATCTTAACACCTTTATGGGTTGCCATTTTCAATGACAAGGGTTCAAGTGATATAACTTTTTCCCTCAATATGATCAATCTTATCTTCAATCAATGTAAGAGCATGTCTAGCATCATATTTAGTAAAAATTTGTGGTGCTTAAAACAATTACATCATAGTGATTTCCTACTGCAAATAGCTTACTATAAGATATCGTAAAGAACTAGTTGTTAATCCACCAGTACAACTGAGCAGTACTCTAATTAGTGGCCGTATAACCATTTTTTATACTCTCTACTATTTTTTCAAATACCCCAATCGTTTGCTTAAGCGTCCTCACTTGAAAATGCAAATAAAAAATGCGCAAACCCAATATCTAGATTTACACATTACTGTTACTTGATTATTCGAATTATAACAACTCAGTTTATTAAAAGCCAAGAAAAGATTATTTTACTAAAATAAAAAAGCCTATACGGCTTAATAAAAAAATAAAAATAGTCACTGATTAAAACAAATAGTGTCAATAGATATTTTAGGGAGTAGTGACTATTTATACAAGTTATCTACCTTGCACTATTATAATCTCTCATGAATGTTAATTTAATATGAATTAATCAACCTTTTTATAAATTATTTTATTTATTTTTGAAATTTAAAAAAGTGCATCTTTTTAAAGATACACTTTTTATTATCAAATTATTCAGCAGCTTCTGCAGCTTGTTTGTTTTGATATCTTTCATAAGCAATTAAGAATGGTGCATAAATTAAGATAGATGCTACGATTGCAATTGCTTGAGATACAGCACCCATGATATTAGCTCCTGTAGTTAAGAAACCATGTAAGATAGGTGGTGTTGTCCAAGGTGTATTGATTACAGCTTTTGGACAGAATCCAATTACAGTTAATACATAACCAAGCATTAAAGTAACGATTGGTGCTAATACAAATGGAATACCTAAGATTGGGTTTAATACCATTGGGATACCAAATGTAACTGTTTCATTGATGTTGAATAAACCTGGTACTAATGAGATACCTGCGATTGTACGGTTATCTTCACGTTTTGAGAAAATCATGATTGCGATTACTAAACCGATTGTAACCCCAGAACCACCAAATTCACCGAACATTTGTAACCATGCCATTGCGAAGATGTGTAAATCATCACCTTTAGCATTATTTGTTTTAGAGAATGTTTCGATATTTTCTAACATTAATGGTGTAAATAATGCTTCTTTTACTGCAGATAACATGTTGTTACCATGAATACCTACTAACCAGAATAATCCGATAATGATATAAATAATGATTACCCCTGGAATAGTTGATCCAATTGCACCTAAAGGTCCTTGGATATAAGTTGAAATTACGTCATTTAAATATAATCCAGTAACTAATTCACATCCACGTCCAATTAACGCAATGATTGCTAAAGTAATTACAGCTGGAATTAAAACTTCGAATGCACGAGCAACACCTGGAGGTACTGTTTCAGGCATTTTTAATTTTAATCCTTCTACTTTACGTAATGCACAGAAGATTTCTACTGAAACAACCCCAACGATCATCCCTGTAAATAAACCTGTTGCTCCTAAAGCACCACCAGCAACACCTGTAAATGTTTGTAATGCTCCATCAGCTGTTAATTCTAATGTTTGTTTAGCAGTGTCTACTAATGCATAGTTAGCCCATCCACTTTGAGTTACTGCTAGCCAGCAAGCAAGTCCTAATAAACCTGCGAAGTATCCAGTTTCACCATTAGCTTCACCGATTTCTTGAGCGATACCAAAAGTAATCCCAACTGTGATACAAGAAATTGTTGCGAATTGCATTGCTGCAAACGCTGGGTTAATTACTTCTAAAGCCATGATAGGTTTCCAGAACATACCTAACCCTGAATCTGCATTAACTAATACGTTACACCATAAAACCCCGATCGCACCTGCGATAGTCAAAGGCATGAATGTTTGGAACGCATTTTTAATTGCAGATAAATACTTATTTTGCCCACACCACGCACCAACGCGGCCAAGGACATCTGCCATTTTGTCCATAATTCTTTTCCTCCCTTATTGACTACCTAATAATAGCAAAGGGTGAAATACTTGGAAACGCTTTCCCCACATTCTGTAAGAGTCTTACAATTTTTTTAAAATATTTAAAAATGATATGTAAATTTATTACATATCATGATCTGTCTTTTTTTCATATTTTTGTTCACAATTTATCTTTCTAATTAAGTTAGGATAATAGTCTTTTTGAAATAAGATTGAAAAGATTAGATCCATTAAATAATCACTACTTAACTTTGAAGAATAGGTTTCTATTTTCGAAACAATATTTTCTTTACTACACATTGTTAAGCAATAATTCGCCCGTTTTCTTAAATAACTATCATTTATTGAAGTAATTGCAATAATAGTTCCCTTATTATCCACAATCCGATCAACTATCGTTTTTATTTCATGACTCTCACCAGAATAAGATATCACGATTGCAACTGTATTTTTATTTACAAATAAAGAACGCTTATCTTGATCATTTGGTGAAGATTTAAAATTAACAAAGTGATCGATCGAAATCATCCGATGCTCGAATAATAGTCCCGAAAGATACGAAGCTCCAACAGCAAAAATATCAATAACTGATGTTTTTAATAACTTTTCAATTACTTGATTAAGTACATCATAGTCGAGTAATGCTTTAGTCGCCTCAATCGTATCTTTATATAACTCGCCTAACTGATTTGTGACTTCTTGAATACTATCATTCTCTTTAAAAGGTCGATTGTAATCAACATCAGTTTGATAACTAGTTAAAACTGATGAAGCAAAATTGATCTTAAAGCTATTGTAGTTTTTTTCACCCAGTTTCTTGCAAAAACGACTGATCGTCGCTGTTGAAGTAAAAGTCGCCTCAGCTAACTCAACTAAACGCATATTAGCCACTTCTTCTTTATGATCAATTATATAATTAGCAATCCCTTTTTCAATGTCACTAAATCCTTTTTTGTATTCCAGTTTTGATAATAAACTCATAAACTACCCCCGAATTACTTTATAAATATTGTCCCAAATTTTTTTCCATTATAACACTAATAAGGGCATGTTAGTCTTTTTTAACACTATTTTAACACTATTCTTTTTTGATTTTTCTAAAATAAAAAAGCCCTTTTGGACTTTTCATCATTTAGATTAAATAGTCACTAAATTAAAATATAAACTGTCAATAGATATCTTATGAGAGTAGCGACTATTTCTACAAGCCAACTAGCCTGTGGAAATATAATACTCCATTGTTTTATAAAAAAATATAAATTTATATAATTCAGGATAGTATTTTCAAAATTAGCAATTTTAAATATTAAATTATGAAAATTTTTTACATAATTTATTTTTTATTTTCAAAGTCAATTACTTTTAAAGCAGTAGTAACATTACTTTGATAATCCTTTACAAGTAAAGACACAAAAATGACATCTAGAACATACATTGTTGCAGTAAATGATGTAATCACTTCTAAACTAAGGATATCTTGTGACGAGTAAACATTGAGGTAAATATCACAATAGTTTTGTAATTCACCCTTTTTACCACCAATTGCAATAACATAGATTCCTGCCTTTTTTAAATATTTAGCAATCTTGATCATCTCACTATTATTGCCAGTAAAAGAAATAAGTATGGCTACACATTGACGACTATTTTTTTGTGATAAAATGAAATGTTCGTTGATTCCACTATGTGCATCGCACTCTTTTCCTAAAGTCATGATTTTAAAAGCAGCTTGACTGGCAATCGTATAACTAATTCCTGTTCCATAAATAGAAATACGTTTAGCTTGAGATAAACGATTAATCACCTGAATCATTTTATTTTGATCTAAATCCAGCCTTGTCTGTACTATTGATTTATCATAAATAGTTGGGATAACTTTAACAATATCTTGATATGTACTGTTTTCATCAACCGGTTCATCTTTTAAAAGACTACTAATTCGACTTAATTCATTATACTCAAATTCAACCTGGCGTTTAAATTCTTGATAACTATTAACCTCCAGCTTTTTACAAAGACGTATTACTGTAGCCTTACTCGTATAAGTTTCTTTTCCTAATTCTTCCACTGATAATTGATATAACTGTTCAGGATGTTTTAAAACATACTCTGCAATTAGCTTTTCGCTATTAGTAAAGCGTTTCCTCTCCCTTAGCTTCTCTAAGATCATCACTATCACCTCATCTTTTCCTATTATGACATAGATATCAAGATGAAACAAATTTGAACTAATCAATTATCTTTTTATTAATTAAAATAAAGGAGATTGAAAATCCTCCTCCATTTTACAAAACAGCTAAATATCATTTAAACTTTCACCGTTCGTTGCAATAACTTTTTGATACCACCAAAAACTCTTCTTGGGATAACGCGCCAACGTTCCACTAAAATCATCATGCACATCAACATAAATATAGCCATAACGTTTAGATACTTGACATTTTGTATTAGCAACAATATCGATTGGACCCCAACTTGTATAACCGAGTACTTCTACACCATCTTTGATTGCTTCTAAAACCTGCTTTAAATGCTCTTTTAAATAATCAATACGATAATCATCATTTACTGTATAACCATATTGTTCATCTACAACCAAAATATCCTTTGCCCCAAGACCATTTTCAACAATAAATAACGGAAGCTGATATCGATCATAAAATTGATTAAGAATATATCGCAACCCTTTAGGATCAATCTGCCAACCCCATTCAGATTCTTTTAAATAGGGATTTTTAACTCCGCTCATTACATTTCCCCGAGCTTGTTGATTAAGTTTCTCATCAGCTGTAGCACAATAACTCATATAATAACTAAAAGAAATAAAATCGACTGTATTTTTTAAAATTTCTTCATCTTCTTTCGTGATTTCTAAATGAATATGATTTTCTTCAAAAAAACGTAGCATGTATCCTGGATATTTTCCCCTAACATGGACGTCAGCAAAGAATAGTGACTCCCGATCACGTCGGACTGTTTCCTGAATATCTTCAGGCTGCGGGGTCAATGGATAGATTGGACTCCCTGCAATCATACAACCAATTTTAAAATTCGGATTGATTTTATGAGCTATTTTTGTTGCTTGAGCACTTGCAACAAACTGGTGATGAATTGCCTGATATAAAACTTCGGGATTAATTTGATCAGCTTTTCCTTTAATCCCACCACCATTAAAGGGGGCATGAAGAATAACATTTATTTCATTGAATGTTAGCCAGTACTTAACCTTATTACAATAACGTTCAAAACATACTTGAGCAAAGTTAAGATAAAAATCAATTACTTTACGATTCACCCATCCTCCATAATTAGTCGCTAGATATAAAGGCATCTCGTAATGTGATAATGTAACTAGGGGTTGTATTCCATATTTAGCTAATTCATCAAAAACATCATCGTAAAACTGTAAACCCTTTTCATTAGGAACCGTCTCATCACCATGCGGGAAAATACGGCTCCATGCTATCGATAAGCGTAATACTTTAAATCCCATCTGAGCGAACAATGCAATATCTTCTTTATAGCAATGATAAAAGTCAATTGCATTTTTCTTTAAATAATTATCTAATGGCGGAATTGCTTCATTACCAAATACCCCTTCAGGCAAAGCATCAGCCGTTGAATAACCTTTGCCATCTTCTAAGACTGCGCCTTCACACTGATTAGCCGCTATTGCACCACCCCATAAAAATCCTTTAGGAAAATTTTTTTCTACCATCTTCATGACTACACCTCTTGCAATTTATTTAGTGCAAAAGTCAATACCGCTTTTCCATCCATCTTGCCATAATCGCGCATATCTATTAAATATGCTGGTACTCCATTAGCATCATCCGCAATACTTTTTTCTAGATAACGTACCTGTGGTCCTAAAAGAATAACATCTGCATCTTGGCTGTGATTTTTTACTTCTGTTGCTCCGACTGCCCAGATTTTTGTTTCAATTCCTTTTTCCTGTGCTGCTTGTTCCATTTTTGTAACTAATAGACTAGTTGACATTCCACCAGCACAACATAATAAAATTCTTATCATTTTAATTTTCCTCCATCTCATCAATTCTTTCAATTTTAAAAATTACTGGTCTTGTCCCATCACTACAACAAGCAATCATCATCTTTTCATCATTAGTCCAGCCTTTCATAATTGAGCCACCTTGCAAAGCTGCATAAATATAGCGACTGACGGCATCCCAAGCCTCACTGCAAAACTTTCCATTCATCATATTCCAAAAATCATCTTTGCCATTACCACGCTCCAAAATAAATTCCTGTCCCTCTTTAAACAATGGACATTTACCAACTTGCGGATCCGCTAAATATTGATCCGCTAAATCTTGATAATACTCTCTTCGTAATACCGTAATTTTACACTTAGACATCTGTTTGCTCCTTTCAAATCCTTTTTTCTACACTTTTAATTTAACATCAGAAAATAAAAGAAACAACAGGCTCGTAAACTGTTGTTCCAGTGTTTCATTTATATATTATTTTTATAATTTATTTTGATACTTGTGGTCCACTAAAGGCATTTTTTAATCGTTCTAAAGCTTCTTTTAAGACCCAAGTAGGGCAAGCGATATTAATTCTTTCAAACCCTTCTCCTTCTTGACCGAAGACATATCCCTCATCTAAATATAGATCAGCAGCAATCATTTTCTTCTCTAATTCTAGATAGTCATAACCTAAATTTCTAAAGTCTAGCCAAGCTAAATATGTTCCTTCTAATGGATATACTGTAACTGATGGAAAATTTTTCTTGATAAAGTCTACCAGTATGTCATAGTTATGATGAATCAATGTCTTAAATTCAGCTAACCATGCATCTCCTTTAGTATAAGCTAACCGTGTTGCTTCAAAAGATAATGTGTTTAATGTAAAAAATCCTTTTTTCTCTTGTTGCGCAATAAATTTAGCTCTTAATTCTTTATTCTTAATAATAATATTAGATCCTTGCAAACCTGCAATATTAAAACTTTTACTTGGTGCTGTACATGTTACAGTAATATCTCCAATCACTTCACTTAAAACAGCAATTGGATAATGTGTATACCCCGGCATAGTTAAATCTTCATGAATCTCATCACTAAGAATTATAATTCCATTATTTAAGCAAATATCCGCAATTTTTTCTAGCTCTTCTTTTGTCCATACACGCCCTACAGGATTATGAGGATTACAAAGAATCAATAACTTTGTATTTGCTTGTTTTGCAAGTTCTTCAAATTTATCAAAATCAATTTGGTAACTATTTTCATGATTTATTAAAGGACATCTTTGTACTCGACGATTATTTAACTCAATTGCCCGATAGAAAGGATAATAAACTGGCGTAAAAATAATTACTCCGTCATTTTCTTCAGTAAATGCAGTTACCCCATCGCTTAACGCTGGTACTACACCATTAGATAAAACGATCCATTCTTTTTCAACTTGATAATTGTGTTTATCCTTCATCCAGTTAATTACTGCATCGTAATAAGCTGCTGTTCCATTTGTATAGCCAAATACAGGATTATTCTGCATAAATTCAAGCATTCCTTCAGCAATCTCTGGTGCTAATTTCAAATCTAAATCAGCGACTGAAAGTGGAGCTATATTTTTAGCAACTGCAGGATTATGATCTTTCATCCCGTTCCATTTAGCAGAACCATTTTGACTCCGATCAACTAATGTTTCAAAATCATATTTCATTTCTCTACCTCCATTATTAAGCACCTATATAGTTAAGTACCTTAATAATAGTATACTCTCACAATTTATAAAGTCAAATAAAAAGAATCATAACGATTCTTCATTGTCTTGTGCATATTCTTTATTTAAAGCTCTTTGAACCTTAATATAAATATCTATTTCTTCATTGCTAAAACTAATTAAATTCTTAAAATAACGTTTCATAATTTTCTTATCAAACTGACCATGTAAATCAAAAATCTGCCTCCCGCCAACCGTTAAGTATAAATTATACTCACGATTATTATGAGGATTCTTGGTTCTTGAAATTAATCCTTTTTGTTCTAGCTTCTTTAAAATTTGACTGCTGGCACTTAATGTTTTTTTTAATTCTTTAGCAATCATCGAAGCATTTATTCCAGGGTGATTTCCAATTATTGCAAGAGTGTGAGTTTCTACTGGATAAAGCATCACTTTGCCAAATTGTCGAGGTTTACTATCATATTCTTGTATTAAATCATAACTTTCGTCAATTACTTTAATCATATTATCAAATCGCTCTTGATCCACAAAAATCACCTCAGGTATCATTCTATCAAATAATAACCAATGTTGCAAACAATCATAAAAAGACTGGTTTTACCAGTCTTTAAAGGATTACATTAAATGTGATTCTTTGGTTGTGTATTCTTGAACTACTTTTTGAATCTTTTGTGGAGTTTCTGGTTCTAATGGATACCAGCCTTTAGAATACATAAGATCAAAGACCTCACGTTGAATCTGATATACCTCTTTTTGAATATCTATTAATTTATTTGCTAGTTGTTGATGAGAGCATTCAATGATAAAAGTCGTATAATCACTTAATAATGATTTTAAACATAATAGAACATCATTGATTCTATCATAATCATTAAACGTATTTTCATTTGGTAAAATTGGTTGTTTCGCTGGATTTGAATAATTTTGATTATCCATTTAAACACCCCAATAATTCACTATAATGATTTTTAATTGTGCTATTAACACGTCCTAAAGTCATCTTAATATCATTATCTTCAACACTTTCTTCGTAAGCCTTTAACTTCTTCGATAATACATATAAACTATTCAATTGATCATTAAAAGAGCCACTATCTTTAGTAGATATCATTTTTGGTGGTTGATTCATAAAATTCCTCCTTCAATAATATTTTGGTTCTTTTATAAAACAATTATGCATAATCATATACAAAAGATTAAAATAAAAATATTTTTTATTTTCTACTTATAAATTTTTCAAATCTGACTAATACTAGAGTATCTTTATTAAAAAATAAAAAACATTATTATCTTCAATAATGTTTCTTTACCAAATTAACAGCCCTAAATTTTTATCCTGCTACTTTTATTTTATTTTCAATATATGCCATTACTGCTTCTTTAGGGATATTTAATACCGCTGCAAATTCTTGATGCAGTAGATCTTCTGCTTCTTTTTTGTACCGCTCATCAGTTTGACTCAATCGCTTATTTTGTAACAATAAATTTTTTTGCTTTGCTTGAAGATTACAAATCAATTGAATCAAGCCATCACAAGTATATTGACTTATCGTTTCTTTGTAATAATCTGTTAATTGTCTTAAATTTTGATTTTCAATAATCTCTTTTTGTACTTTAGGATGTCTGGTCAATAATCGTTCTAACTCCTCTATCGAAATCAAATGACGCATATATACTTGCGTATCAATTGGCACATACGTCTTACCGTCCATAAAAATAGGATTTAAAGTATAATACTTTCGGGAATTGGGCTGCTTACCAATACTAATTACTCCAATATTTTCAATCCTACAAACACTTTGATTACCATATATAATCAAATCTCCTTTTTCATACACATAACCACCTAGCTTTCTATTAAGTATATGCTTAATATATCTATTATACCGCACTATTAGTTACTATATGCAAAAGTAATTAAAATATACTAAATTTTCTTTTTTATGCAGCTAAAGACTACATCTTTTTATATTTGATTTTACTATTTAAATCTTGTTAATAATTTCAACAGTTCCATAAAAACGTTTTTATTTTTTAAACTTAAATATAATTTGCTGATCTAAAACATTCACATAAAAATAGTTAATTCCTAAAAATCTTTTAGCCGTATCTGTGAATTTAATTTCAATCTTTCGACAATTTTTATTAGTATAACAAAGTGCTAAATAAAATAAACTCTATACAATTTATTAATCAGTTGAGTTGCCTCCTGTTTAAATAATTAAGTACTAATTCACTTATACTCAAAACCCCATATTCTTTTCTAACTTGCTCACAATACTCAATTAATTCTATAGTACGATTAAAGACAACATCTATATCCACTACTTTACAATATTCATCAGGATCCTTAGTTGGATCAATATGTAATAAATCAAAACCATTTAAAATATCTTCTTTATATGACTCTTTGGCAATTGCCATAGCTTCATCTTCCGGTAAATGATCTGCTCTTTCTTTATCTCTTTGCCATGGTCCACCATGATCACGGCATAAATAATAGACATTATCATAATTAATTTCTTGCGCAATCTCTTCGATTTTTTCTTTGAATAACTTTTGATCACTGTTGAATACATATCCACCACCAAATTTATATGCATCAACTTGATTACGACTTGCAATATACATTAATGGAAAATCTTTTTCTTTTGAAATTTCTAAAGATGCCCGTAAAAAATTTTCAGACATAGGTCCAATCCCAAGTAATGTATGTTTTTCTCCTTTTGAATTAATTACATAATTAACTGCTTCTCTAATTGTAACTTTTTTATTCATTTTTATCTTCTCCTCATCATTTAGCAATTAATCAAATGTCGACTTTTGATTTATGAGATAGGTATTTGTTTCTATCTACACATATATCATATTCAATTAGTCACAATGACATAAGATAAAACAAATGAAAGAAAAAGTTACAAAAATTGCACCCTATTGTTGATTAAGAAAAAATAGAATTTAAACTCAACTAGAGCATAAATTCTATTTTTTTAAATAAGCATCGCTGCTAATAATAAATAATTAATTTTTCTTCATATAAAACTACTATCTTTTAATCTTGATGACATAATAATAGCGTACCTAATAACATATATTCTTGGAGATAATCAATTAAAACAATTTCAGGAATATAATCTTTAGGAATATATTTAGCTACCTCTTTTTTCAATTCTTCAATATTAGTAATTAAAAAACAACATATAACAATAATTTGCGGATCTAAAAAACTGATTATTGATGTAACAGTTTTAGCCATTGCTTCAATGGCTCCTTCTGGTGTTTGATGTAATTCTAAAACATCTTTTGAATATGATAATGGCAAATATTGTATTTCTCCAGCTACATGATGGTGTCCAGCAATCAAACGATCATTTACAATATGTCCTGCCCCTGAGTTCGAACTAACCGGTTGAAAAACAAATGACAGTGATGAACAGTTTTCTTTAGAACTATAATAGCCTAAAGCAATTGTATTAGCATCATTACTAAAAACAAATTTTTGCGAATATTTCAAAGTAAAATCATGAGTAATTGAAATTTTCTCTAGCCCCTTTATACTCATTGAGATAATCTGATCACCACGTATAATTCCCGGAGTCGATAATCCAATAACTTTAATATCTACATATTTAGCCAGCATGCTATCGATTACATCATAATAATCTTGGATTGATAAAGTAGGTTTGATAATTTCATTATTTTCTAAAATACTATTATTTTCATCATATAAACGGTACACAATATGAACACGATTACTATTCCTAATTAAAGCAAGACACAATGTTTTAACACCACTAGGCTGCATATTTTTAGCTTTCAACGGTTTATGCATTCCTTTTGCCAAGGTTCGTTTATAATTACGCTCCTCTTCAATAATCGATAACATCTTTTTTACATCATATTTAGCAAATATAGCAGGCGGGATATTTAAAACGATTTTATTTTTTAAAATCTCACATACCTTTGCATACATATATGAGATTTGTGGTGCCAACATAATCATGTCATAATCTTCACTAGCCTTATAAAGATTATTATAGCTAACCGCAGACACTTGAACATCGATATTAAGTAACTTTGTTATTTGATTGATCCGATCAGCAAAATAACCTGTCGTTAACCCACCAGTACAACAAAGTAAAACTTTTAAAGCTGGTTTATTTGTTAATTGCTTGATCGTTTCTAACATTTCATCAAATAATTGAATTGCATGTTTGATATTTTTAATTTGGAAATGGAGATAAAATTCAACTTCTTTTTTTATTAAATTTTCAACCGAAAATTCAACTATATTCATATTATAAAAATTAACCTGGCTAGTACTATATTTATTCTTAATAGCAATCGTTTTATAATCATCCGATAGACTTATAGCTAAATTTTTATTACTTTGCATTAAGATCCACTGTTTAAATACCTCTATATAAATTTCACTCAAGAATTCATCCATTTTTTCACTCCTTTATCTTCTAATGATTTTAATAGTCCCTGATTATACATACCTTTATTATATTATAAAATTCATAGAAAAGAGACCAATTGCCGTTATTCTGATAATAATTTTTCAATTTAATATAAAAAAAGGATAAAAAGAAATAAATTTCTTTTTAATCTCCAATTTAATCTTTATAAAAATCATAATTAAACATTAATTTTGGCAACTATTAAAAGAAACAAAGCTACCGCCTTGTTTCTCTTTATTCCTACATAACCGTGATAATCGACTTTCCAGCCGTTACTTCACCATATTTTTCTAATTTTAATGTTTTTCCTTTAGTATCTAGAAAAACAATCATAATTGTATAGTCAATATTTTCATTTCTTAAATAATTAAGATCTAGTTTAATAATTTTTTCACCAGCTCCAACTTTTTGATTTTTCTTTTTTAATATTGTAAATCCTTTTCCTTTTAAATTAACGGTATCTAGTCCAATATGAACCAAGATTTCAACACCGTCATCTCGTGTAATTCCAAAAGCATGACCAGTAGGAAATAATGTCGTTAATACTCCTGAGCAAGGGGCACAGACCTCTGACGAGGTCGGAACAATAGCAACCCCTTCTCCCATTACTTTTTTTGAAAATACATTGTCATCAACATATTCAAGATTAAAACTGACTCCATTTACAACTGCATATACATTATTTGTATTTTTTTGATTATTTTTTAATGATTTAAATATCTTTATCATAGTATTAACTCCTAAATTTGCTAATGACTATTTTGTTGGAAGTTTTTATTTTTTACTGGAACATCTTCAAATCCTGAGAAATAACTCACCACACTAGATACAACAAATGCCGCAATAATTGCGATAATGACGCCAATAATCGTTTCCCCATAAATAGGAAGTGCCAAAATACTAGGATTACCATAAGCAAATGCCTTTACTCCAAAAAATCCAGCAATACAACCGCCAACTGCACCACCAGCCATAACACCATACATTGGCTTTTTTAGACGCAGATTGATTCCGTAGATAGCCGGCTCTGATACCCCGGCTAGAATAGCCCCGACACCACTACTAATCGCTTGTGAACGTAATTCTGGATTCTTAGTTTTTAGTGCTACCCCAAAACAAGCTCCTCCCTCAGCAACATTATGAACAAATTGTGTTGGCCTTAAAAAACCTTCATAACCTAATGATGCAATACTTTGCATCATTACAGGGCCAAAAACAGTATGCATTCCTGACATTATTACAAATGGCAATACACCACCGAGAGCTCCAAGCGCAAATGGACCAATCGTACTTTGCATCCAAACTAAGAAATTAATAAAATATTCACCAGCAAAAAAACCAATTGGGCCTAATACAGTAAGGGTTAAAAGACTTGCAAGAACAAGCGTTAATCCACCAACAAAAATTCCTTTAAACATTCCCGGTAAATACTTATTCAAAAGCTTTTCAATATTTGCAACTGCTACAGTTGATAATATTGCTGGTAAAAAAGATGAAACATAACTTGCTGAATAAGCTGTGAAGCCTAATATTTTTAAGGGCTCTTCAGCACTTAACATCCCAATAATATCTGGATGGATCAGTAGACAAGCTACTATCATTGAATAAATAGGTGTACTTCCTAATCTGATTGCTGCACCGTATGCTACAAAAACAGGCATAAAGTAGAAAGAAGTATTAACAATACCATTTATAACTAGATATGTTTGATTATCAACAATTTCCGGCCACGCTAATGAGGTTAGTACCAAAAATACTTTTATTAATCCAGCTACAGTAAGCCCAGGAATCATTGGTGTAACACATGCAGATAAGAAATTGAAAATATTTTTTATTCCTCTTTTCCAAATTGGCGAATCATCTTTTTCTTTAATATCTTCATCCAAAATTTCATCAATAATTTCTGCTACTTCAAAATTATAATTTTTAACTACTTGAGTAAATGTCGCAGATAAATTTTTCCCCATAATTATTTGAAATTGACCGGCACCAAAGGTTGAGCCCAACACTCCATCAATTTCATTAATCTTATCTTGATTAACTAGATTTTTATTTTTTAATACAAATCGTAATCTTGTAACACAGTGGGTTACATATTTAACATTATCCTGTCCGCCAATCGCTATAATGATTTGATCGGCTATTTCTTTATAATCCATATTATTCTCCTCTATATTATTCTTGAAATATGTACTAATAAATAAAATCGTTCCGCCTCTGATAGTACATAATCAAATTCTTCATTTAAATATCTTTCGATTGAATCTAACGTAATACCTATTTTTTTATTAATATCTGACTTAGCACTTATTATTAATTTTTCAAAATTCTCATCATCACTTTCACCCTTTATCACCCGCTGCATAAAAAATTTAAGATGAATCACTAGCCTAGAATAATACAGTGAATCTTCCTGTAGTTCAAGACCAAAATTAGCTTCAATTATATTTAAAATATCATCTATGCTCTTTAAAATACTCGTTGTTTTGCTTACATTATTATTAAACTCAGCATTAATTAAGTGAAATGCTATAGCACTTGCCTCTTTTTTATTTAAATTTATTTGATAATATCTATTAATCAAATCTAATGCTTTAAGGCCGACTTCATATTCTTCATGATAGAATCTTTTTATTTCTTCACTAACTAAACTATAACTACCATAACCCTTTAGATAATTTTTGGAAACAAAGTTAATATGGTCTGATAGCGATACTAATAATCCTTGATTAAAATTTCTATTTAAATCAGTTTTTGCCATATCTATAATTTCTTGGGTCAATTCAATACATTTAAATGGAATTTCATTCAGTAAGGCTTTAAATTGAATTTTCAATAAATTATTTTGTAACGTATAAAGCTTGTAATTTTCTTTCATTGTTATATAATCATTAACTTTATGATTAAATCCTACGCCATTACCAATAATAATTATTTCTGTTCCATTTTCTAATATTTCAATGGCATTATTATTTAAGATTTTATTAATTCTATAGTATTTATTTTTCATATCTAATCCTCTACATTTATTAAAATGTTAAATCAGACCCGTTTGTTTTAATTACCTTCTTATACCAATAAAATGAATCTTTTCTATAACGCTGTAATGATCCTTGTCCATAATCATTCATATCAACATATATAAAACCATAGCGTTTCTTCATTTGTCCACTAGCTAAAGATATTAGATCTGTACATCCCCACATAGTGTATCCAAAACATGGTACTTTATCAATGACAATAGCATCTCTCAATTGTTTTAAATGTTCAGCCACATATTTTATTCTGTAATAATCATGAATTTTTCCATTTTCTAAAATATCTACTGCTCCCATTCCATTTTCAATAACAAATAACGGTTTTTGATAACGATCATAAATTTCATTTAAACAATAGCGTATACCTAATGGATCTATTCCTGCACCCCATTGGGTCTTTTTTAAATACGGATTGGGTTCCCCACCCATATGATCAACTTTAGAACCAGCACTAACAATTGAAGAACGATAATAACTAAATGAAATAAAATCTAAAGTATGTTTTTTAATCAAGTTTCGATCTTCCTCACTTACTTTCAATTTGACATCTTTCTTATTAAAAATATCTTTTGTATAATTTGGATATGACCCGCGAGCCATTACATCAACGAAAAATAATGCTTCACGTCGCTTACAATAAGTGGCAAAAACATCTTCAGGATTACATGTAGCTGGATAAATTTCGCTTAATGCAAACATTGCTCCGAATTTTATGTCTCCCATAATTTTCTTTCCCTGATTAATTGCTTTAGCACTTGCTACAAACATATGATGAACTGCTTGATATCTCGTCTGACTATCTTGTCTATGGGTTCCCATTTGAGCGTACCCACCTAAATTATTTATTTCATTAAAAGTAATCCAATATCTTACTTTATCTTTAAATCGGTTAAATAGTGTTGTTGCATAATTTACATAGCATCCAATCGTTTCTCGCCCCGCCCAACCATCATATAATTCACATAAATGAAAGGGTACTTCATCATGACAAATTGTAATCATTGGTTCGATATTATATTTTAAAAGTTCATCAATTATCATTTCATAAAATTTCAAACCATCTTCATTTGCTTTTTCTTCATCACCATTTGGAAAAATTCGACTCCATGAAATAGAAAAACGATAAACTTTAAATCCCATTTCTGCAAACAAAGCAATATCTTCTTTCCAATGATGATAGAAATCAGTCGCTTGATGGCTCGGATAATATATATCATCATAAATATACGGTATAGCTCCATCGGGAATTGAGTCTCGATAATCAATACTCCCCCTCGTTCCATTATTTAATTTTAAAGTAATTTGTCTTTCTTTATCTATGTCACCAGCAGTTTCAAAATCATGACTCGATAAGCCTCTTCCTTTTTCTTTATATCCACCTTCATATTGAAAACAGGCTGTAGCACCTCCCCATAAGAAATCTTTTGGAAACCTGATCATTTTCTTACCTCTCTTCCTCTCTAATTTGCCAATATAAAAAGGGCAATACCAAAAAGAAGCTAAATTCTTTTTTGGTATTGCCCCTTGTTTTTCCCGGGTAACAAGCCATATTTAATTGACACTTATATTTTATCATATAATTTATTTTTGCAAGGGCTTTCAAAAAATAAAACTATTTACAATATTTTGCTTATTAAAAGTAAAAGCACAAACACATAGGTAAAGAGACTAAGTAAAACAGCTCCAATGTATCTAATTATCAAAATACCAGTGAGAGTAAATATGCCTTTTTTGAATTTGGAATTTCTATCCTCATAATCATTAGAATAAAGTCAATCAAATAAATATCTAAAGCTATTGATGAAAACAATGTTTTAAAAAGATTTGATTCTAAAGTGATTTTCTCCATTTACAACATAGTCACTTATCACATAGATGCTACCAGCACCATAAAGATTGCTCCAATATTAAAAGTACTTAAATAAGTTACTGTCAAAGATGGCATTATCGCTTGAACAAACGGCAAAACAAAGCTTCCAATGTTATATACAGAAGCATTTAACATAGAGACACCTTTCATTGTTTTGGAATCTCTTAATTTAACATGATAGCCAACAACCGCCATAATTATATTATTTAAAATTTCTAGAATAATAAAAAGCATGATATTTGATGTCAATCGAATCTCACGGTTCCCGCAAGCAATGTCCATGGACATGTAATGTTTGTTATAAGTAAAGCAAGAACATACGAATCACTTTCTTTAATATATCCTCTTAATTTTATAAAACATGCTAAAAAGATAATCAAAATAAATACCATTGCTTGTTGTATTACTGACGTCATAAATTTTTATCTTCTATTCTTTTGTAATTACTATGCTTATACTTGATGTATCGATTTTAATAATTCAATACCCGTTTTTGTTTTAAATATTTTTTCCATAAAATTTCTTATATCTTCAACGGAATAATTGCTGCTGTTTCAAGAGCTTTTAAGTCTTGCTGATTCAGTTTTACTAATTCACCAATGTTTTAGCATAAGCATGCACTTTTAAGAAATGTTTAATGTTATAGTTATTTCCATTAGCATATTTAATCATTTTATTTGCAATATTATAAATCATCACAATCCTTCTTAATCTAATAATTAATCCTAATAAAAGAATAATCTTCATATCTATTAAAATAAAGATTTTTTATATTCTCACTTATTTTCATTATTTAATAAAAAAAGCGCAACTAAATTACGCTCTAAACTTTTATATTTTTGATAGCAGTACGATTGTCTCAACATGGCTCGACCCTATAGGTAAAAATTTGATTTTTGACCTATGGTTTTAGGAAATAATTCATACCCATTTTCGAGCCATTTTTAACTGATTTTTCACCATTTATCCGTATACCATTGTTGAATTATGGAGTAGGGTAAAAGGGAATTATTCTTTATGTTACTTAAATAACATGGCTCTTATACCATTCAATAATATTTTCTCTATCCGAATCGAAAAATTGAGTAGAGACATAAATATCTGCTCCTTCAAATTTCAACGACTTAGCTCTATATCTTTTCTGTGTAGAATTTCCCATATTATCAGTTCTATTATTAGCAATAGCAGGATAATCTGTAGACTGGAATAACATTTTTGTATATTCCTTTGTCTTTAATTTTTCAACTTCATTGGCCGAAATTTTAGATGTCGCAATCAAATTTTCCACTAAGTTATAGAATAATTTTGCTACCGGAATAAGTCCTTCTGACCAAGAGTCTTCATCATTAATGTCAAATGGCACTTCTGATAATGAAAAACTAAAATCTTCTATATCCAAATTCATCATTACTAATAAATCTTTGATGAAGGATAAAATGTTATTTGTAGAAAGATTAGTTTCAAAGTATATTCCACTTTTTTCTATCTGCTTCGCTTTTCTAAATTGTCTGTCATCATTAGAAATATACACTCTCGTAGCATTTGGAATTGAATAATTCTTCTTAGCCAAAGCAGTGAACAAATCACCATCTAAATCGTATGCAACCCCAATAAATTTTGTTAGTAAATCTGCCCAGCTTGTTACTTTATTAAATTCTCCTACAAAAGAAAATGCATCTGGCTTTGTATTTGAGAAATCTCTACCACTGTTAACACCAAAACTCAGTTCATTGTGCTCACCAATATCGGCGTGCATTTCCACATATTCAAATTCCTTAATTAAAATATCCGCAAGAACCTTGGCACGGTTGAGAATTGATGTTTCATTCCATCTATCTACAGATAGAACCTCTTTATTCAAAATATTGGCTTTTGAATTTGCTTGAATGATTTTTTTCTTTTCAATAAATGCTTTAGTTCCTAATTCACTGTTATGCCCAGTAATAGTTAAATTTCCAAGAGTATGCAAGTACTTCTCGTAAACACTATTATATTCTTCTCCGACTTCTTTTTTCCAAACAGCAGCATTCTCCTTTTGTGGAAGGATATGCTCAATAGTAAGATTACTAACATCAATATGTTCTTTTGTGGAGTTTTCAATAACAGAAAGCACATATTTGCAAATATTCTTTTTATACAATGGTTTATATATCAAGGCTTCCTCAAATTCCTTATCAGTTGGCATACGATCATTTGCTCTTAAATCATTAAGGAAAGTAACAAATCTCTCATAATAATTATCGTATGTTCCGTCAATTACTCGGTCATACATTGATTTCATAAATTTTGATAGGTTTTTATTAATTTCGCAAGCCGTGATTCTAACCAAATATGTAAGCAAGTAGTCAAGCACCTTACATAGTGTGTCCTCATCGATATTATGATCTTCATAATCATTAAAAATTCTAAAAATCAAAGGTAGGATTGTGGTCTGTTTAATGGTGAAGAAAGCGTTCATGTATTTTGTAATTTCATCACTGTAGTACTTATTTTCTCCAATAAATGCTCCATAATACTTTGATGTTCGTTTTAAAAGTTTAAGCGTATCTTCATGGGTAAGCTTTTTTTCTTCGCAATGTTCTTTAAATAATCGATATGCATTCTTTCCGTTCACAGATTTAGAAATTTGCGAATTCAAGAAATTTATTACAAAATCACCTAAATTTCTATAACCGACATTCTTTTCAATTTCAAGCCAATATTCTTCATATAACTCGTCCTGTTTAACATCATCCATAAGAAGATAATTTCTAATTAAATCCGCCAAACTAAGTTCAAGTCCGGTAGAGTTAATAGATTCAAAAATCTTCTGTGGTTCATCTCCCTGCAACTTATCAAGGATAATCTCGACAATTTCAAGCTTTTTGATACCATTTAATACATCATTTAGTTCTAAACCATCTTGCAAAACACCATCAATCAGATTCTTAAAAGTAATATAGTTCTTATAAACATTCGAGTTTCTATCCATCTTATCAACTCTATCCCTGATGAGATGCATTAACTGTTCATTGTCCGATTTTACCGGCTTAAGCTTAACCTTGTACTTTTCATCACAATGCCTGTTAAACATTACTTCTTCAATTTCACTTTCAATATGTGTAGAAATACCTTTTGATGCATCATATAAAGCTTTCAAAAGAATATACATAGTAGTTATTCTTTGCTGACCATCAATAATGAGCACCTCGTTTAATCCACTACCACCATTTACATCATCAATATAAACAACAGTACCCATAAAATGCTGACAATCTTTTTCGTTCGCTTTAATGATATCTTGAAACAACTTCTCACATTGGATATTAGACCAATCATAATTTCTTTGATATACTGGCACCTTAAATACTCTCTTGTTCTTTTCAAGAACATCTGAAAATAGCCACATTCTGTTTGCCTTCATAATATTGTCTTCCTCACTTTTCACAAATATAAGTTCAGTGTTATATCCAAGTTTACTGGATTACTTAGACATAAATAAAATTGAATACAGCGTTTATTCACTCATTATTAGTTTTAATCTGTTCACCATCAGGCAGAATAAAGGATTGCTCGAATGTAACACCCATTACATCTGCTATTTGTTTCATTTCTTCAAGTGAAACTGTATCTCGTTTCAATTTCTTTCCAAAGTTCTGAGGAGTCTGTCCAATCCTTCTGGAAAGTTCAGATATACTTATATTCTTTTTATTACATAATTCTCTAATCATATCGGATGTTTTCATACGCTGACCTCCATCCATAAGTAAAATCTCTATACTAATCTGTTTCAGATAAAAATTGAAAATAGAACCTTTTACCAACACCACTTCCATATGGTTCCCAATTTTTACAGTCTGTTTTTATAGCTAACAATGATTCACAATAATAATCTTTTGAAATTTCATATAGATTCTTCTTAAGCAAATCAGTCAAATCACCAGGCTCAAGAAATTTATCAATCATCACTTCATAAAATTTCAATACATTATATTTTTTCTTAAGATAACGATAAAAATATGCCTTTTTTCCCTGCTTATCATCTGGTTGATATAAATATAAATCACCGTCACTTTCTTTTTTTGAGGGATTTTTAAAGACATCTAAATCATATTTAATTTTTGTTTCCCAAGTACCATCATCCTTATCATGGAACATATGATTATACATTCTTTGAACATCTTTAGTTATTTCATCATAAATATTCTCTGATTGAGCAACCATTAATGACTTATAACACTTTCCATCTTCTTTACCTATTAATATCCATACTCGTCCTTCATGTCCATAGTCAGTCTCTTTTATAGAAAATTTGTTAAAATAATTTTCTATATCATCAAGTATTTGATTTTCTTCATAGAGGTTTTTGTTAATGGTACATATTTCTCTTGCGAACGGTTTCAAATAGTTTTCTAAATCATTAATTGCATTTATATCAGCTTTCATCCCAAAAACCCCTCTCTGTTTTTATAAATTTAATCATATTATAAACCATTTGGTTTATAAACACAATCCTTGCTACATATTTCACTTGTAAACTCTTTATGAACGGCAAAAGCACCCTGCATTTTTTGCAAGGTGCTGTTTTCTGTAAATCATATTATCTTTTAAGTTTTATGCTCGTTCCTGACTTGAAGGTGACTTCAAATCTATCCGGGAACACTACTATTTTTTCAATCATTCTTCTTACAAGCTGTTCATCATAGTCTGTAATTCGGCTTGTCTGTTGCTCAAGGAAGATACGCATTTCTTCGATTCTGTCCATCAAGGCATCTCGTTCTGCTGACTTAAGGATAAGGGTGGTCTTCTTGGCACGAAGATCATCAATCTCTTCTGCTATTCTATCAATCTTATTCTGATCCCCGACAGCCTTTACAAGTTTGTCCTGCAGCTCTGTAAGTTTTGTATCAATGTATTCTGTTGTTACGCATTTATCGTCAAGCAGAACCGATTCGACATTCTTCTTAAGTTTCTCAAGCATGATATCCTTGCCGCCAAGCGTTTTATTGATGGCTCTTACAACCGCATTCTGTAATTCCTGCTCGGATATGGTTTCGGCATCACATACTGTGGGGCCGTTTTCTATTCTGTTAACGCATCTCCAATTCACATAACTTTTGCCTTTTTTCTTTGAACTCCAAGCAACTCTTCGGTACAAATCTCCACACTTGCCACAAAAGACAATGGTCGATAAAGCATATTTGCTGCTGTAAACCCTCTTCCTTTTGCTATTGGCATTTCCGGTTCTAAGGTTTGCTCTTCTTTGAAGTTCTTCTTGAACTTGCATGAATAGTTCTCTTGGAACGATAGCCTCGTGATTATTCTCAACATAGTACTGTGGAACGATTCCGTTGTTGTTGACTCGCTTTTTAGTAAGAACATCTACAGTATAGGTCTTTTGGAGTAATGCATCACCCATATACTTTTCATTTGTAAGTATAAGTCTTATACCGTCTGGTCTCCACTTTGATTTACCTGCCGCTGTAAGATAACCTTCTGCAGTCAACCCGTCTGCTATGTTCTTAAGACTCTTACCTTCAAGGTACTCTCTGTAGATTCTCCTTACAATCATCGCACCTTCTGGCTCGATAATCAGATGTCCGTTCTCGTCTTTAGTGTAGCCAAGAAAACAATTGTGATTGACCTGAACTTCACCATTCTGGTATCGAAACTGAAGTCCCATCTTTACATTCTTGCTCAAGGACTGGATTGTCAAAACTTTTTAGGACAATTTCAAAGAGAATTCATCCTATATTCAACTGGTGACACATATCCTAATGATCCATGAATGCGAATGTTATTATACCAGTTTACATAATCAAATAATTCTAATTCCAGCTCTTCAAAACTATTAAATGCAAATTCTGTCTTTATGATTTTATAGGTAGCTTCAGCTGCTGCATTATCATAGGGACATCCTTTAGCACTTAACGATCTACTAATATTAAATGTTTCTAGTACTTCATCAATTATCCTATTCTTATATTCATTTCCTCTGTCTGTGTGAAATATTTGAATATTATTAAGGTTTCTTTGTACTCTGCTGAAGGCCTTGTATATTAATTTTGCATCTTTATGTTTACCTGCTGCATACCCAATAATTTCTCGATTATATAAATCCAGTAGTAAACATATGTAATTCCAATAACCATCTACATTTACATAGGCAAGATCACTTACTACTACATCTAATGTTTTTTCTCTATCAAATTCACGATGTACTATATTTTCTACTTTATCATTATTACATGTACTCCTATGTGCTTTATATTGTTTTACTGTATAGTTAGAAACCAGGCCATTTTCTTGCATAATACGACGAATTTTTCGAACGCTAACTTGATATCCTGACTTTGATAATTCTACTTTAATCTTTCTGAATCCATAGTTATTTCTACTATCTTTAAATATTGTCAAGATAGCATTAGTAACTTTATTATCCTTTGTTTTTTGAGTAGGACGGTAGTAAATTAAAGATCTTGATATTTTTAATAACCTACACATAGCACTGATACTGTATTTATATCGATTCGCTAAAATCACTTTTATTTTTGTCCCATTATCAGCGCTGCCTGCTTTAAAATATCATTTTCCATTCGTAGTTGCTGATTCTCTTTTTCTAACTGTAGTAGTCTCTTTTCTTCATCTGTACGACTGCCATCAATTTTAAATGAGCCAGAACTATTAAATCTTTTTATCCAATTATTAAGGGCAGAAGGAGTTAAATCATATTCCTTAATAATTTCATTTCTAGGTTTTCCATTGTTAAAAAGGCTTATCATTTGTTGCTTAAATTCATCTGTAAAATTTCTTCTATCTCTTCCCATTATTTTTTCCTCACTTTATTTTTCAAATTCTATCATGTCCTCTTAGAATCTGTCCAATTTAGTGTAACCTATCCACAGCATTTGTCCTGCGTCTGCTTTTTCGGTGTAGGTCACGCCCTGCAAGGTCATTGGGCAGAACTTATCCTCACCCTGCGGTCTGTGCTGTTCGGCAAGTGCAGTATCTGCTTCATAACCTGTAATGCGTTCCTCATACTCCTTAATCAGTTTCGGGAACTGCTATAAGGTTCTGTCCTCAAGGTCGTAATGCTCGGACAGATAGCTCTGCTTTAACACTCTAAGCTTCGATACCTGTATATCCAAGTCCATTTTTTCCTTGAAACGCTCATCACCTGTGGCAAACATTTTGACCTCCGCAAAGGACAATGCCACCTCGTCCACATCTTCGGCAGAACGGACAGGGCTTTTGCTCGTCATTATCTGGCTGATAACTTTCTGCTTACTTTCCACTAACTGATAGAGGTAGGCATCAAAGGTCTGTTCCGTCACATAGCGGTAAACCTCGACCTCTGGGAACATATTTCCCTGTCTTTCGATACGCCCCTGCCTTTGTTCAAGGTCAGAGGGTCGCCACGGACAATCTAAATTGTGGATGGCGATAAGGCGGTCTTGTACATTCATACCTGCCCCCATTTTTGGGGTAGAACCGAGTAACACACGGACTTCGCCGCTTCGTACCTTTGCGAACAGTTCCTTTTTCTGTGCATCGGTGGTGGCTTCGTGGATAAAGCGTACCTGTTCGGCAGGAATGCCACGCTCGGTGAGCTTCCCCCGAATATCATCATAGATGTTAAAGCTGCCGTCATTTTTCGGGGTGGAAAGGTCGCAGAACACAAGCTGCGTTGCTTTCGTGTCGGCGTGTTCCTCCCAGATACGATAGACATTATCCACGCAGGCGTTGACCTTGCTGTCGGGGTCATCGGGCAGCATCGGGTCAATCATCCTCTGGTCGAGGGCAAGTTTCCGACCGTCATTCGTGATTTTCAGCATATTGCCGATGTTCGGCTCTACAAGCCTTGCGCGGACTTTCTCGGCTCGCTTGGCAAGGTTGGCGACCATTTCTGTCTGTATCTCGCTCGGCTTGGTCTTGATATTGTGGTAATTGACCTTTGGTACAGGGAACTTTAACATATCGGCGGTCTGAATATCCGCTACCTCACGGAACATCTGCATAAGCTCTGGCAGGTTATAGAACTTGGCAAATCTCGTCTTGGCTCGGTAGTTCGTACCCTCGGGATTGAGTTTGTCAAGATGATTTCTGTAACTTTTCTAAATTTGAAGATTTATCTGTCGAAAAATCGCCTAACACTTCGTGCTTGCAAATCTCTTGAAACACCGTATCTAAAGGCTTTTCTGCACTTTCCGATTGTTTCACATTCACAATAAAATTTGTTTTGCCTATGCGGGTTGAATATGAAAAATGCTTCTCTTTCATATAGTTCATTCCTCCTTTTGCTAAATTTGATTATGGGGTATTCATTTTAGAACACCCCCACAAAAAATAAAATATTCACTCCAACATACCAAGAAGTCATAAAGTTGCGAGTATAATGGAATTGGTTATCTTTCCATACCACGCTTACTCCTACGGGCCTTGATACGCTCCTGTCTTTCTTTTTCGCTTGCTTCTTTTTCGGCTCTCTGATGCTAGTATATATTTAGTGCCAGTTAAATATATACTAGCATCAGAGAGCAAGGCGGCGATTGATAACATCAATTTACTTTTTCCATCTCCGGGATCTCCCTGCAACAGCGTAACCTTGCCAAACGGAATATACGGATACCAAAGCCATTTTACTTCTTTCGGTTCGATTTCACTTGCCTTGATAATTTCAAGAGGTACAATTACATTCATTTCATTTTCATAGTTCTTTGTTCTCCTTTTCGATAAATATTTTGGGCAATGCACCACAACATAACGGAAACTCTGCTTACAGTCGTTACTGCATTTTCTGCAAAATCTGTTGTAGGTAATGCGATTTCTTTCATTCAGAAACAACGTCCACTCTTGTTTCCGCTTCTTGCTCATTCTCGGCATAGCAATCAGTCCTCCTTTCCTGCCAAAAATATAAAAAACCACAGAGAAGATACATTAAGCCTTGTTTGTGTCATTTCTCGGGGCGAAAATCGGGGTAAATATCCCTTTCTAAGCCTTTCAAAAAATTACATAAGGTATTTCTACTAACCTGTGGTTATGTATTGAATTGTAGGTTTTGGGTAACAAAAAACACCGTATTACTACGATGTTTTATATTTTAAATATAATTATCTTTTAACATATGTCACTATCCCTTGAACCTAACTTGCAAATTAAAATTGATGAAATATCGACCGTTTTCTTTGCATATTTGCATTGCATTATGTCTTGAAGAAGATGGTGTTTCCAATCCAAGTTTTTCCACCAAGAAATCTTTGAACTCATCCGCAAGTGTCGTATGATATGCAAGAACATCTCCATCGCTCTTTGCAACGATATATCCGCCTGTAACATTACTTCTTCCGTCCCAAGTTTTTGACAATCGCATACCAGTAAACATATCATACAAGAGTTTTCCTACTTTTGCCCTATAAATACTTTCAATATCTGAAAATTCATACTTTGCAGGATTGTTAGCAACAAGATAATCAATCGCTTCCGAAAAAGAGGAATGTGCTGACTCACCATTGTTTTCCCAGTAATAGTACTTTAATATAGTGGCAATTATTTTGGGCATCTCTACACCACCTGAAAGAACAACGTTTCGAGTAGCATTTTCAACTAACTGTCTATCAAATTCAATTTCTATACCATTCCGTTTTAATTCTTTCATTCGTTCGCCAACGGCAATGTTATTTTTTATAGTTCCATCCTTTTTTCGTTTTTGAGTAAATAAGTTATTTACTGTATCCATTATTCCATCATTCATATTTAGTAACTCAAAACGAAAATTTGTATTATCTTTACTTGCGTTAAAAAGCGTCGCTTTATGTGCAAATTCAGATTTACACGAAAATCCAACATTTGAAATAATAGAAGTTCTATAATCTGATACTTGTAAAACAATATCTTCTGTACCACCAAAAAAATTACCATTTGCAGATGGAGGAGATTTTAATTTGTTAATATGAATACTATTTAAAAATGTTTCAATTTGAGCAGAAGATATAGTTCCAGTAGGAGTGGTTACAAATAAGTGCCATAATTCATTTTTTATGTTTTCTATATCTGTAAGAGGAACATCCGGTCCTACATTTGAACCATTTAGATCAATCGTAATAGGATTTCCAGTGTTATATTCATATAAAAATCCTGGCGTTTCTTCTCTAAGTATTTTCAATATATTCAAATATACCGTTGCCAAACGATTCATATCTTTATCAGCTGCATATACTTTTCCATCATGTAACAACTTAAGAAAAATATAAATTTCTGACCATTCGCCTTTATTTCCGCTTAATGTCATTCTGACAGCACCTCCTTAATTCTTTTTGCTATTGCTTCAATCACATTGACCGTCACACTATTTCCGAATTGTTTATATAAATGAACATCAGCGAGAGGAAGCACATAGCTTTCAGGAAAACCTTGCAATCGTGCCCATTCACGAGGAGTCATTTTACGAATACCCTCTTTGTTAATTTCTCCTTTGATATGCGTTGTTGGTATTAAATTGATTTGACGTTTATCTATCAATAGATTTCGTTCTCTACCCATACCACCGCAAACAATCGCTCCTGCAATGCCATCCCATTCACGAATTTCATATCCAAAACCATTTCCTTTTGCTTCGTGTCGTGCTTTGTGTCTTCTAAGTGTTTCCACATAAACATCACTCAAATAATATTTTGCTGGCACTGCTTCTTTTTCAATAATATCTCTAATCTTCTTTGTGTTATCTGTTGCCTCGGGAAAAATAAACTCACGAGGAGCAATGTCATTTCTAAATGCAACGATATATATTCGCTCTCGATTTTGTGGAACACCAAAATCTTTACTATTCAATATCTTATGGAATACTTTATAACCCAATTCTTCAAAAGTTTTACAAATTATTTTGAAAGTTCGCCCACGATCGTGAATTACAAGTCCTTTAACATTCTCACAAAAAATAACTTTAGGCTTGTGGTATTCACAAATGCGTGCAACATCTTGAAATAATGTTCCTCTACATAAACCTTTATAGTTATCTTCAAATCCCATTCGTTGTCCTGCAAGACTGAAAGCCTGACAAGGAAAACCTGCAAGGCAAATGTCAAATTCAGGAATATCTTTCTCATCAATTTTCGTTATATCTCCAGAAATTTCAAATTCATCTTCAAAATTCGCTCTGTATGTTTTTTGAGCGAATTTATCCCATTCACTCACAAAAACGGTGCTTATGCTTTCACCAAAAGCCCTCTCGAAGCCAATTCGAATACCTCCAATTCCAGCAAATAAATCAATAGATTTGAATGTTTTATTCATCTTTCTTTCCAAATCCTTTCTATTTTATCAGCACAAGTCTTTAAGTCTTTCTTTATGTCTTTACCCCAAAATCTCAGTACAATCCAGCCATCATTCTCAAGACTTTTAGTCACTTCAATATCCCGTTGCATATTTTTTTCTATTTTAGGTATCCAAAACTCTTGATGAGTCTTAAAATCTTTTTTCCTATTCTCCCAATCATATCCGTGCCAAAATTCACTATCACAAAAAACTGCAACTTTTTCCCAATGAACGCTATATCAGGTTTACCGATAATACCTTTAACATTTTTTCTATATCTTAATCCTCTATGCCACAATTCATTTCTTAAAATAACTTCAATTTTTGTATCTTTAGATTTTATTCGACCCATATTGTACGAAATTTGTTCTTTAGTTTTACTCATTATCGACTTCCTCTTTTTCCTTAAGAAAATCACATATATCTCCGATGTTACAATCTAAAACTTCACAAATTTTCATTAAAACTTCTAAACTGACAATTTCATCTTTACTCAATTTTGCGACAGAATTACTGCTTATATGAGCCAACTCACGGAGTTGATATTTTTTCATTTTTTTGTCAATCAACAGTTTCCATAGTTTATCATAACTGACTTGCATAATTCTCCTCCGTTCTAAATTTTGATTTTCATTTTATCACACTTAACTTTTTTATTCAATACAGAAAGTTTATGTTCACCAATTTTTTGTATTTACAGCCCTCAAGAAAATAGCAAATTCTTCGATTATACTCGCAACTTTATAACTTCTTGAATACTTGCCGAAAAAGAAAAACTGCCATCAATCAGACAGCAGTTCTCTTTCAACTGGTATTAAATTATGAGTACACAATATCATTCAGTACAATCTCATCAACGCAGGAGCGAATGTTATTCATCAATCCTATCCATCTCATCATATCCTCTGCTTTCAGTTTTTCCGTTACACTTGCCTTATCGCCTTTTTCTTTATCAGATACTCCGCCATATTACACGCCGAAGTATCAATATCTACAAGGTGTTCATATAACTTTCCGCTTGTCAGCAGATTGAAATATAAAATTTCTCTGTGTTCCCTTAAATATCGTTCCCTCATTCTTCCGTATTTTGAGAGGGTAGGCGGTTCTTCTATCGTCAAGCAGGGATAGTAGTAATCGCCGATGAGTTCGTACTGGATACCGGTTCTTTCGTCTGTGATAAATCTTTGCATAGTGCTTTCTCCTTTTGCTTCTTGTGATAAAACTCCAGTGTTTTCTTGTTGTGATTTGGATTGTCAAAACTTTTTAGGACAATTTCAAAGAGAATTCATCCTATATTCAACTGGTGACACATATCCTAATGATCCATGAATGCGAATGTTATTATACCAGTTTACATAATCAAATAATTCTAATTCCAGCTCTTCAAAACTATTAAATGCAAATTCTGTCTTTATGATTTTATAGGTAGCTTCAGCTGCTGCATTATCATAGGGACATCCTTTAGCACTTAACGATCTACTAATATTAAATGTTTCTAGTACTTCATCAATTATCCTATTCTTATATTCATTTCCTCTGTCTGTGTGAAATATTTGAATATTATTAAGGTTTCTTTGTACTCTGCTGAAGGCCTTGTATATTAATTTTGCATCTTTATGTTTACCTGCTGCATACCCAATAATTTCTCGATTATATAAATCCAGTAGTAAACATATGTAATTCCAATAACCATCTACATTTACATAGGCAAGATCACTTACTACTACATCTAATGTTTTTTCTCTATCAAATTCACGATGTACTATATTTTCTACTTTATCATTATTACATGTACTCCTATGTGCTTTATATTGTTTTACTGTATAGTTAGAAACCAGGCCATTTTCTTGCATAATACGACGAATTTTTCGAACGCTAACTTGATATCCTGACTTTGATAATTCTACTTTAATCTTTCTGAATCCATAGTTATTTCTACTATCTTTAAATATTGTCAAGATAGCATTAGTAACTTTATTATCCTTTGTTTTTTGAGTAGGACGGTAGTAAATTAAAGATCTTGATATTTTTAATAACCTACACATAGCACTGATACTGTATTTATATCGATTCGCTAAAATCACTTTTATTTTTGTCCCATTATCAGCGCTGCCTGCTTTAAAATATCATTTTCCATTCGTAGTTGCTGATTCTCTTTTTCTAACTGTAGTAGTCTCTTTTCTTCATCTGTACGACTGCCATCAATTTTAAATGAGCCAGAACTATTAAATCTTTTTATCCAATTATTAAGGGCAGAAGGAGTTAAATCATATTCCTTAATAATTTCATTTCTAGGTTTTCCATTGTTAAAAAGGCTTATCATTTGTTGCTTAAATTCATCTGTAAAATTTCTTCTATCTCTTCCCATTATTTTTTCCTCACTTTATTTTTCAAATTCTATCATGTCCTCTTAGAATCTGTCCAATTTAGTGTAACCTATCCACTTCATTATATGCAGAAGTCCAAAACTGTTCAAAGGTGCAAATTTGAGCGAAAAAAATAAACCATCTATACTACCGTTAATAAGTATAAACTAGAAATTTTCCAATTTATTTTGAGCAAATCTCTGAAAATAAAAATGCTTATCAATAATTTTATAATGCGTACCTATTATAAGCTTCGTCCATCTAAATACTGAACGGCTGTCGACACCAATGATAAACATCGTTTATAAAAATACTCATAATGCCTTTTATCCTGAATATCCGTTTTTGTTGTCTCATGATGTCTAATTCTAAAATTATTACCAAGTGAAGTAAGTTCATGAAACTCTTTTTCAAACAAATCTATAAATGGCTGTTGATTATTGCTCATATCCGTTACGATTTTATTTGCAGACTTCTTTTTATCTATAGTCGTGGAGCAATAATATGTCTTTAATCTCTCAAAAGCATCCCAAAGTTTTTCAACCGCTATTTGCAAATTACCCTTATCATAGTATCTTGTCGCTTCTTGTAACAATTCTTTTAATCCTACTTCTTGGACTGATGAAAGTAAATTTTTATTCATCTGAATGTCAATCACATTAGAAATTTTTCCATTTTCAAGCTTTAGAGGCAATTCATTTAATCTCAATATTGAGTTTATTTGACTTTCAAAATCCTCCGAACTCCTATACCTGTAAAAAAATTCTATTGCATCCAACACACAAAACGGAGAATTAGACAGAATAAAATTTTGCAAATCAGCAGTTTCAACGTATTCGTTCTGGGGATTATAGCATCTTGGTATGTAAAACTGTCTTATATCATCAAAAACATCCACTGCTACTGTAGTATTATAGTTCCACCCTGTTTCAGTAGTTGCTTGATATTCAATATTATTTCGTTCCAAAAACTGATAAATCTGATTTCTGGCTTTTTTCTTTATGGTTAATGCTATTCTTTTTGCTTTTATTTCTTTTGCATGACGTTGCGAATATGGAATAAATAAAACATTTTCTTCTTTCTGATATACTTTCCATCCATAAACATCACGATTAGATACTTTTTCAGCAGGGTAAATCTCATATCCGTCATTTTGTAACAGTTTATTGATTTCTATTAAAAACTCTTTCCAATATCCCTTGTCATATCTAACGGCGGGATGAAATATTTCACAAATAAATTCTAAATATTTTTCATCAGTACCATTTGTTAGTTCAAATCTTTCATCTTCAAATACCCAACAAAACGGATAATCATCATTGTTTACTGTATGCTGCCAGATGTCACCTTCGGCATCTTTGAATCTGGAATCGTTACTCGGTATCTTCTTTAAATCATATATTCTCTTAAGAAAATCTATTTCGTCAAGTCGTCCAAAATAATAATACTTAACCGTTTTAGTTTCAAATAAATCATCTATCTCTAGTCCGTTCCTGAATAAATCTAATATATCTCGCTTGGTTATCTCCGTAATACGATTCATCTTACTTTCCTCCTTTCAAACATATCTAAATATTTTTATACTACCATTCTAAACTGCACAAAGCAAGAAAAGCGTACCACTATTTCTAATGATACGCTTATCCTTTTAGATTACCTCAAAATACTTCAAAGCATCTTTGATTGCTTCTACTTTTTCTGGAGTCGGGTGCTTTCTCGGCTGTTTCAATTCCTCTACCGCATTGGGAGCATCATACATCGGTAAGCCTAAATCTCTCTTAACCTCTGCAATATATGCAGTATGTACTTTGAAGCCGTATTTTGCTTCTATGTACTCTTTTATCATTTTGTAGGTAACTCGCTCTTTTGGCTTATAGGCTTCTGCCCTTTCGGAGATTGCCTTTAAAGGAACTTTACCCTCACCCTCGCCAAACTCAACTTTTACGTTGATATGACTGTCGGGCTTTTTGTGGGAAAGCAGTACTACCGTCTCAACATGACTAGTGTGAGGGAACATGTCAACCGGATACATTACCTCACCACGATAGCCAATTTTTGCAAAATACTTGATGTCCCTTACCTGAGTACTTGGATCACAAGAAATATAAACAACTTGTTTAGGATTCAAGATTTTTACAGCATCCATAAATTCCTGCGTACTGCCACTGCGTGGGGGATCCATAATTACACAATCAACTTTTTGCTTCTGTTTAGCTAATTTAATCATAAAAGCAGAAGCATCATCATTAATAAATTTAATATTTTCAATCTTATTCATTTTAGCATTATTGATGGCATCTTTAACTGCATCTTTATTTAATTCCACACCAGTAACTTCCTTAGTTCTATTAGCTACAATCATTCCAATTGTCCCAATTCCACAATAAGCATCTATAATTCTTTCTTGACCTGTTAAATTCAATAAATCTAGAGCTTTAGAATACAGTAATTCACACTGTTGATGATTAATTTGATAAAATGATTTTGGCGAAATCTTAAACTTCAAACCACACAATTCATCAACTATAAATCCCTTACCATAAAGAATCTTTTCTTCATTACCTAAAACCACACTCGTTTTACGTTTATTTACATTTAATACAACCGTCTTAATACTTGGAAAATTTTTAATCAACTCATTACAAAAATTTTTGGATCCTTTAAATACATTATCATTGCAAACTAGTACTACCATTGTCTGATCAGTAACAAGAGCACGTCGAATTAATACATGACGCAATAATCCGCGATTACGATTTTCATCATAAATACTAACTCGATATCGTTTTAATAAGCTTTGAATCTTCTTAATAATCATATCACTGAGTTCTTCATGAAGAAGACAACGATCATAAGGAATAATCTTATGACTATCCTCTTCATAAAAGCCAAATTCATATCTATGATTAAAAGCAACAATTATTTTATTACGGTATTCATAAGGATGCCCCATTCCAATAGTATCCTTGACTTCATACATGTCTAATTTATTATCTTTTAACAGCTTCTTACAATAATCTGTTTTAATCTTTAATTGTCTCTGGTAATCAGTATTAATGTATTTACAGCTACCACATTTCTTCTCTATTAAACATTTCATTTTATCACCTAGCAACAGTATAACATAACTAAAGCAAAATACTAATCAATTCCTTCTCTCATTATTATTTCTTCATAAATAAAAACAAGGTATAGTTTGTTACCAAACTATACCTACTATTAATCTTCAGATATCTCTTCTTCAATGTGCCCCACTACTTGAAATGACTTATCAGTATACTGCATAATTTCAAATTTATTACCATCAGGATCATGCACCCACATTTGATAGGTATGTGATGGACCTTTAGAAATAGGTGTATCTATTGCAACTCCACATTCAACTAGTTCTCGATAAGTTTTTTCTATATCCTCAACCAATAACGCAAAGTGTGAATACCCCAGCCTCTGGTTCCACTCATCATGTGGCGCTTGTCCTTCATCCTTTGGAAATAGTTCAATAAACTGTCCAGGGGCAATTTCAATATAAACAATGATAATTCTGTTTGGATCAACTTCAGCTACTTCACTATATTTACCACGATTTAGTCCTTTATAAAGTCCCGCCCTTGTTACAATTTTAACTTTTAATCCTAACTTATTTTCATAAAAGTCTCTCATCACATCCATTTGATCAGTGAAAAAAGATACATGCATCAAGCTTTTAAATTCCATTTGTCTTCTCCTTTAATTATCATTTGTAAATACTATTTTTTCTTGATTTCTTGCCTCATTCATGACTTTAGCTACTATTAAACTTAATTCCAGCATCTTTTTAGCAAAATCATAATCATTATTATCAATGATTCTAATAAATTCAATAAATTCATAATATAAGCGATGTTCACAATCATCAACTCGATAAATTTCTTCAGTGCCATCGTTAAAAATAATTTGATATCCGGTCATCTGATTAACAGGTTTATCAATTTTAATAACCCCTTTATCACCTTGAATCGTTGAAATAATCGGTGCTTTGCAATCTTTAGCCCCTATACTTATCCCCTTAAACGAACCATAATCGTACATTAGAATACCACTTGTATCAATTTGATTCTCAATATTTGCCATATACCCAATACTTACTGGTTGACCAAATAAACTTATTATTGCATTAACATTATAAACATTGATATCCATCAAAGCTCCACCTGATTTATGATAATCAAATGCCGGTAAAATTGTTCCTTGTTTAAAAGCATCATATCGTGAAGAATATTGACTATAATTAAAATTCATGATTTTAATATTTCCAATTCTCTTTATATCTTCTTTCAATTTTTTAAAAGCAGGTAAATAATGGATATTAACTGCTTCTAAAATAATTAGATCGTTTTCTTGAGCAATTTCTTTTAATTCTTCCAATTCCTTAACATTTGAAGTAATAGGTTTTTCCATTATTACATGCTTACCTTTTAATAAAGCTTTTTTAGCAAAACTAAAATGTAAATGATTTGGCAAGGCAACATACACTGTATCGATTTCACTTCGCAACATTTCATCATAGTCATAATAACAATGATCTAGATGATATTGCTTAGCGAGAATAGTAGTCTCTTTCTTAGTTTGTTCAGTCCCTAAAATCGAAATTGATTCAATCTTTAACTTATTTATAGTTGTTAATAAGTCTTTAACAATCATCCCTGTTCCTAAAATACCTAATTTCATTTAATTTGCCTCCCTAATTATTTCTGTTAATTCCAATATCCTTTTTGTATCTTCCAAACTATGAAGTGCACTCTCAGTTTTATGAGCTCGTACATCATCAATAAAGCACTGAATCTCCATAGTCATATCATCTCCAATAATTGGATAATTGCGTTCAACCACAGTACCATCATTTTTTATGATTTTATAATCAATAATACGATTAAACATTGGAATCTCTATTTTTCCAAATTCACCTTCGATAATTGCTAAACGCTCTTTATTACGATCAATTGCCCCTTCCACAATCGCAGTACATTCATTATTAAAATTAATTTTTGCTTTAAAATACCATTCAACTCCACCAACAATATCAATCTGTGAATTAACATTCTTTATATCTGAATCCACCAAAGCTAATACAAAACCAAGCAAATAACTTCCTACGTCATTCAGTGCCCCACCTTGATCAACGTTAAATAAATATGAGGTAGTTTGGTGAGCAGTAGCATCAAAACAAAAATTAGCTTCAATTTGTTTGATTTTACCAATCAATGATAAATCCTGTTTTAAATGTTCTAAACCAATATTAAATTTAGTCTTTAATGCTTCTAAGCAATATCCTTTTTCCGTATATACTTTTGTTTTAATCTCCTCAATATCTGCAACTGTCAATACCATTGGTTTTTCTGATAATACCGCAATATGATTATCAAGTGCTTTTAAGATCCATTCCTTATGATATTTATGAGGTAAGGCAATGTATACAGCATCAAGTTCTCGATCCTGTAATAATTCGTCATAATCTTGATATATTTTAACTTCTGGGTGAGCCTTTACATATTCATCATCACTTGTTAAGGAATGAGATGCAATTGCATAAATCTTTCCTTCGTCAGTGTATTCAATACTTTTAACAAATTTTCTTGCAATATTCCCAAATCCAATAATTCCAAAATTCATTGATTTTGCCTCCTTTTCCTTGTTATAACATAACTATTTATTATTTAAATATATTTATAATATTCTGGAAACAAAGTACTAAGAAAATAAAAAAAATACTGTGATTTTTGTACTTTTAGTACAATCACAATACTTTTATATAACCGTCATAATATAATTGACCCATAACCAGCTAATTGGCATAACAATAACCATTGCAGGAATCATATCCGCAATTGGAAATTCTTTAACCTTGATCATTCTAAATCCTGTAGCAATCATTAAAAAGCCACCACAAGCTTTAAAATCATTGATCATTGCTGGTGTAGTCAATGGAAAAATAAACTTTGCTGATAAAAATAAAATAAAAAAGATTACAAACTGCGGAATGGCAATTACAGATACCACATACCCTAAATTACAAGCAAAAATCGCAGCAGTAAAAAAATCAAGAATTGATTTAGAAATCAAAACTCCATTATCACCCGTCATTCCTGAAGTTAAGGAGCCATAAATTCCTGTTCCACTAGCACAAAATAACACAATAATAGTAATTAAAGTAGATTGAAACTCTTCCGAACTTAAATCACTACCATTATTTTTAAATATTTTGGCAATTGGCTTTTGCATTAAAATTGCTCCCTTATTGATCCAATCACTAAAGTGCAGTGATAATCCCACAATAGTTCCAATAATTATTGAAAAGATTACTGCCGGCATATTTTCCATTAATCCAATTGCATTGATTCCCATAGCCATAGCACAAATCCCAAAAATCAAGGTTATTTCTGTCTTAAGTCTATGACTTAATTTATGACCTAATAATGCACCAAATATTCCCCCTAATACAATTGATAAACTATTAATAATGACTCCTGTTGGCATTATTTTTCCCCCTTTATAATTTGAAAATTATTTCTCTAAAAGATTCCATTCACTCTCTTTATAAAGAATATCATTTTTATTAGATAATTGCCAATTAAAATAGTTTCTTGTCTTATTAAGAAAAAAAAGGACATAATTCTATAGGCTACAATATTTGAACCATAAAATACATGATGTTATAATATAAAGACAAAAAGGAGATGAACTATATGACAAAAGTAGATATTATATCTGGTTTCCTTGGAGCTGGTAAAACTACATTCATAAAAAAATTAATTAGTGATGTATATCCAGGAGAACAAATCGTCTTAATTGAAAATGAATTTGGTGAAATTGGAATTGATGGAACTTTTATGAATAATGCTGGAATTGAAGTAACTGAAATTAATTCAGGGTGTATTTGTTGCAGTCTAGTTGGTGACTTTGAAGCTTCATTAAAAGAAGTATTAGAAACATATCATCCTGATCGAATTATCATCGAACCTTCTGGTGTTGGAAAATTGTCAGATGTAATTAAAGCTGTTAGTGATGTACATAGTCATGAATTAGAACTTGATAATTATATTGCTGTTATCGATGCTAAAAAATGTCGATTATACACAAAGAATTTTGGAGAGTTTTTTAATAATCAAATCGAGTACGCCTCACTTATTATTTTAAGCCGAACTCAAGATATAACAGAATTTCAGCTAGATGAGTGTTTAAAAATTATTAAAGAACATAATAATCAAGCTAATGTCATTACAACCCCATGGGATCAGCTTACCAAAGAAATACTAATTAATGCCTTTAGTAATAGTGATAATCTTCGTGATGAATTGTTGGAACAATTAGATATTTGTCCTATATGTGCCCATCATCATGATCATCACCACAATCATGAACATCATCATGATCACGAACATCATCATAATCACGAACATCATCATAATCACGAACATCATCATGATCATAATTGTGAGTGTGGTCATGAGCACCATCATGCTGATGAAGTTTTCACCAGTTGGGGTAAACAGACACCTAAAAAATATTCTAAATCTCAATTAGAAAAAATCTTAAAAGAACTAAGTGACAGTTCCGCCTATGGAAATATTTTAAGAGCTAAAGGATATGTCGATAGTATTGAAGGTGATTGGTGGTATTTTGATTTAGTCCCTGGAGAATATGAAATTCGTATAGGAAAACCTGACTTTACAGGTCGAATTTGTGTCATTGGCGAAAAATTAGATAAAATAAAATTAGATAGATTATTCGATGAGGTCGCTTAATGGAAACAAGAGTATATATTTTCGCAGGCTTTCTAGATAGTGGTAAAACCTCATTTATTAATGATACTTTAATGAATCCTGATTTTTATAGTGAAGAAGACACCTTATTAATTAGTTTTGAAGAAGGTGAAGTTGCCTATAATGATATTTATTTAAAAAAATCTAATACTTCATTGGTAACATTAGATTTTGAAAATTTTACCACCTATGATCTAAAACATTTAGAATTAGAATATCGTCCTACTCAAATCATGATTGAAGCTAATGGAATGATGGACCTGAATATTTTTGTAAAAGAAACGATTCCTGAAAACTGGAAAGTGGTCCAAGTATTAACAACTTTTGATACTACTACTTTTTCAATGTATTTAAATAATATGCGTTCTCTTGTATATAGTCAGGTTGTCTTTAGTGATCTTGTTATTTTTAATCGCTACGATCCAAATATTAGAAAATCCATGTTAAGAAATAATATTAAAGCGATTAACAGTAATGCTCAAATCATTTATGAATTAGCTAACGGCACTATAGATACAATGAATCCTGAAGAAGAATTACCATTTGATATTAATAAAGAACATTTAGATATACAAGATCATGATTTTGGAATCTTTTGTATGGACGCTATGGATCATCCTGATAAATATAATGGTAAAACAGTCAAAATTAAAGGTAAGTTTATCGGTCTAGATCGTGTCATTGAAGATGGTTTTGTCCTAGGGCGTCAAGCTATGGTATGCTGTGAAGAAGATACCTCATTGATTGGGCTTGTCTGTATTAGTAAGCTAGCAAATAAATTGATTCCTGAAGAATGGATCGTTGTTGAAGGAAAAATTACAGTTGATTATGATCTGGAATATCAAATGAATGTTCCTATATTAACAGTGGAGCACCTCGATGTAGTCCCTCCATTAAAAAACCAATATGTGACATTTGATTAAAAATAAAGATGCCTGCTTTATTATAAAAAAGCAGACATCTTTATTATTTTCCGAGTTTTTCAACTATTTGAACTACTAATTCTTGACCATTCATCTGACCATAAACGAATGGATCAATTACTTCGATCGGTTTTTCTGGCAATAATTCCTTAACTCGATACAAATCATGTTTTATTTGAGGAGCAATAAAAATATAATCAGCATATTTCCCCAATTCATTAATTTTTAAGATTGGATAAGCATATACTTCATAATTATACCCCTCTTGACTAATATACCTTTTCATACAATTAACTAAAATACTTGTTGAAACTCCCTGTGCACAAAAGATATATATCCGCTTCATTATTCAGCCTGCAAATTATTTTCTTCATCAAGACATTTCTTATCGTATACTTTGATGAATGGATACCAAATAAGGCCAGATACAATGAACATTACAACAAAGATAAGCACCGCACGCCAATCTAAAGTACACAAGTATTGGAAAAACGGCATCGGAATATTAGAACTAGCAGCAATTACAGCTTTACCCATAATGCCAAAATTCATACAGCACCAAATTATTCCCATATTGATTGTGTAAAAAGCAATCCATGGAATTCCTAAAATTGGATTAAACATAATTGGAGCTCCATATTGAATTGGTTCCGCAATATTAAAAATTGCTGGAACAATCGATATTTTCCCCATTGATCTTAATCGCTCACTTTTACATTTTAAGAATAATAGAGGAATTATGTAACAAAATACTCCAGACATTTGGAACATTGGTAAAGTGAATATTTTTGTAGCAGTTTCTCCGGCTGCATAAGCAGCAGCATTAGCACCTGTATTGGCAATCAATAACGGAAGAATTATTCCAGATACAACATTAAACCCATGTACTCCCAAGAATTGTAAAAATGCAATAATAAATGCCATCAACATACAGAACCATAATGATTCAGAACCTTGAATCGCCGGTGTTAATAGACTCATTATCCAAGATGGTAATAGCATCCCTGTAAAATTTTGACAAAGTAAAGATAATCCATAGAAACCAGCAACGATCAAGCACATCGGAATAATCGCATCAAATGAAGCAGCTACTGCTGGAGGAACACTATCAGGTAATTTAATTTGAATATTATGTCTCTTTAGTAATTGCATGATTTCCACGGTTACCAAAGCAACAAAAATTGCTAAAAAGATTCCTTGTGATCCTAGATAAGTTGCATCCATATTATTATCAACAATTGGTGCTGCCAAAACAATAAATGATAACAGCGATACAATCGGCGCTTGTAATAAATCAAGTTTATATGTTCGTGCATGGTAATAAGCGATAGCGCATACTGCAATGACTCCAAATAAACCGAAAACCATATTATACGGGAATAAAATTGCATCCTTTATCGTCTCACTATAACTAGGTATGAATGGAAATATATCTGGTAATGCTGAAATAAGCTGGAAAATACTCCCAAAAATCGTTAATGGCATTATTGCCATTAATCCAAAACTAATCGATTGCAAATGCCTTTGTGTTGCTAACTTATTGCCCACTTCAATAAGTTTATCTTGTAATTTTTTCATTTTATTTTCCTCCTATATATTTGCTGCAATAAAATACGCATCATTAGTTGCTCCAACTACTTGTCCTAACTTTTCACAATCACCAAACATCATCGTTTCATCAGCTATTCCATACAATTTAAAAGCTTCCTCACGATTTGGTTTCATTCCAACAGCAATTATGGCATTATCACATTTAATAATAGATTCGCCATTTTTATTTATTATTTTAACTCCGCTTTCACTAAATCCTAAGCATTGACTATTTATTAAAATGGTCAACTGTTTTTCAAATCGTTTTAACAAACGCCTTAATCCTGCTCGATATAAAATATGCCCTTGACTAGCTATTTGGTCAGTCATTTCTATTACTGTTACTAATTTTCCACGTTCTAATAACTCTACTGCTAACTCTATTCCAACTTGTCCTCCGCCGACAATACAAACATTATCTTTTAAAGAATCCAATTTAGGATAAACGTTTTCAAAATAATCAACATATTCTAATTGTTCCCCTGGGAAATGGAGGCGAATTGGTGAAGCTCCAATGGCAACAAGCACCACATCACCATTTAGTTGCTCTAATAAATTTTTAGTAGCGGTCGTTTTATACATAACTTGAATATCTCGCTTGTTAATTTGGTTTTCTAGATAATCTCGATATGCTTTTAATTCCTGTTTATGCATTTCATGTTGGGCCAAATTTAATTGTCCCCCCAATTTATCACGTTGTTCAATCAAAATAACTTGATGTCCCCGATCATGTGCAGTTATTGCAGCTTTACAACCAGCAGGACCACCACCAACGACAATCACTTTTTTAATAATCTCACTTTTTTCTAACTTTAATGGTACCCGATGTTCCCGACGATATCGAGGGTTTACAGAGCATTGTACATTTGTATGTTCTGTAGCACTATGATAGCATTGTAAACAGCGAATACATGGTACAATATCATCGCTTTGCCCCTGCATTGCCTTTCGTGGTAAAAATGGATCTGCGACTAGAGGTCTACCCATTGAAATAATATCAACTACACCTTCTTGTAATAATTGCTCAGCTTCTTTTGGCGTCATTATTGAACCAATTACACCGACTAGTTTATTAGGAAAGTTTTGTTTAACTAATTTTGCCCAATGAACATTAGTTAGATGCGGTTCAAAAATACTTTGACAATGTTTCCCATTAACACTATACCAAGCTTCCAATCCTAATTCAGGCTCTATTATTTGATCTTCTGGAAAATATCCTGGAATCATATCCATCCCAGCTGATACATTGATCAAATCAACATCATCTTCGATTCTTTTTAATAATTCCAACATTTCTTCAAATTGGTAAGACCCTTTTAAATAATCACTCGCTCCTAACAATATAACAATTGGAAAGTCTGTGCCAACAGCATTACGAATCGTTTTAACGTGCTCTATTGTAAAGCGCATACGATTTTCTAGCGAACCCCCATATTCATCTGTTCTTTTATTAAATACTGGAGATAAAAACTGGGTTGTTAATTCTTCATATCCAACGTACAAATAGATAAAATCAAAACCAAATCGTTTGATTGCCAATGCATCATTTCTTGCCTGTTTTATAATTCCCTGAATATCTTCAAGCGTTAATTCAACTGCACGAGCGCCACTTCTTGTTAAATATGGTGATGGTGCTAAAACCTGCTTACCATCATAATGAGCTCGAATATCATTAGCTGCATCTTGTTTTAGTCGTGGTACACACCAAGTTCCAACCTTAGCCCCATACTGACGGGCTACTGAAATAGATTCACGAATACCATCGCGATCATGTTTTGGAAATTCACCATTGGCATTAGCCGCAGATTCAATTGATACAAAAGTCATTGCTGCTCCACCTACAGACTTATCTATAATACTAACATTTCCATAGTGAGTCGTAGATAATAATTCATGGCTCTTGGGAATCCCCATCGTTGATGCAATAATTCTATTTTTCAACATCATTGTATTAACTCTTAATGGTTGAAATAAATATGGATAATACTGATTCATTTTCCAACTCCTCCTTGCTCTCTTATTGTATGTCAAATAGCTTTTGCATCCAAACCAGCTTTTGCCACGATCATGGCAAAAGCTGAATCACAATTTTAAGATTTCTATCAAGAAGTTTGTTATAATATGATAAAGGAGTGATTATTTTGCTTGAACTTACCTCTAGACAATTTTTAATTATTCGTCTATTACAAAAAAATACCGTTCCACTAAGTGCTAATACGCTATCAAGATTACTAGATATTAGTCCTAGAACACTTAGAAACGATATTTTTCAAATTAATAAAAATATTGAGGATTTTCATATTTCTTCATCCAAAAATGGCTATCAATTAACTTTATTAAGCGAAAATGCCCATATGCTTATAAATGATATTAAAATATCCGAACAATCAAAGTCTACCAATATAATTTTACAATATCTGCTTAATCACCCATCATGTCACTTATTAGAGTTATCAGAAAATTGTTATATGAGTGAATCCAGTGTTGCTCGCTGTATTAAAACAATCAAACCGCTTTTAAACAAATATCATCTAACAGTTGAACGAAAAAATGATATTTTTTCGTTACATGGTAGTGAATATGATAAAAGAGCTCTTTTTGCTCATTTAATTGGGATTGAAGCTTCACAACCAATAACTAGCCTACAACACTTTCAACAGTATTTTCAAAATTTTCATCTTTCTGAAATAGAAGCTATAATCGACTCTGTTTTAAAGAAATATAATATTCGAGTTGACGATATTCACTATCAAAATCTTGTGATGAATACATCTATCACGCTTCAAAGAATTTTTGTTGGAAGCGACATCGAACCCCTGCCGTTTTCATACTCCTTATCAAATGACGAAATTATTTGCCAGCTGTCCAAAGACCTATGTCATAACCTAGAAGAATATTTTAATCTTCATTTTGCTCAAACAGATAATGAATATATGCAAGTCCTTTGTATTGGCTCGATTAAAATAAACGAAGAAAATTATGAAACCCAAATTTTATATAATGATTATAGTTTTGTTTATAAAATTAAAGAAATTCTCGATGATCTTGTTGAACACTTTTCATTGCAACTTAATTATCAAATGTCTTTAAATCATTTTGCTTTACATATTCATCGTTTATTTTTTAGAAATCATTCTTCGCTTTACTTTCAAAATGACTTCCATAATAACCTTAAAAATACCCATCCTTTCATTTATGAGTTAGCTGTTTATTTTGCCTATAAATTTCAAGAAAGTTTCAATATTACAGTGAATATTAACGAAATTGGCCTATTGGCAATTCATTTAGGTTTAATGATTCAATCCAATGAAGAAAATAAACAATATTTAAAAGCACTATGTATTTGTCCAGAGTATAATGATTTACGAAAGCATTTTGCCAATCAATTTTTATTAAACTTTGGTGATAATGTACAATTAATTAGTTTTATTTCTTCTAAAAAGAATATTCAAGACTATCATTTTGATTTTTTGATTTCTACTATTAATGACTATGAAAGCCCCGATTGTATGGTAATCAGCCCCTTGCTATTATCACAAGATATTGATAAATTGAATCTTAAAATCAATCTATTAAAAGAGAAAAAGAAAAAAGATCTGCTAAAAAAGGAATTATCTAAATACATTGATCCTAAACTCTTTTTTAGAAATGTTGATTTTACATGTAAAAAGGATGCTATTTTATTTTTATGCAGTCAAATGTTAAAACATGGTGATGCTAAAACAGATTTTGTTGATAGTGTATTTGAACGCGAAAAAATATCAACAACTTCATTTTTTAATAAATTTGCAGTTCCTCATGCAATTCATTTTGGTGATGTAAAAACCCGAATTACTTTTTTATTGAATGACAAAGCAATTCCTTGGGGTGATACCTCCGTTCATTTAGTCATGCTTATTTCAATAAATGAAAAAGACATAATGACTTTCAATACAATCTATTCTTCAATTATTGATCTTTTATTAGATGATGAGTCTTTTGATGAAATGTTGAAAATCAAAACATTTGATGAATTATCAGTTTATTTAGAAAATCATGTTTAAAAAAGTTGTAATGCTTTATTCATTACAACTTTTTAATCTTTATGCAAAGATATTTCATTTATTAAAATATTATGTTCCCGATGATTTGAATCCACAAAATTAACTGTACCATTTTCATTCAACTTAGTAAATGTAACTAAACCATAATCTTGAAATTCAACCTGTTTATCCTTTAAATAAGCAATATCATTAGCATAATCAAGAATTTTATCATACGAACCTTGCTGATAAAGACTATAGTATATCTTAAAATATGTTAACATTGCTATCATTAGTGATTTAACTTGATATGTCTGGCCAGTTTTCATCTTCATTGAAGCATAATCACCGTTTATTGAATTAACATTTAATCCAACTCCAACTACAACCCCTTCTAAATCAGTTTGATAGATTGCCTCTACTAAGATTCCACAAATCTTTAAATCATCAACATAAATATCATTGGGCCACTTAATTTTAGCTTTTATTCCATAACGATCTAGTAACCCCGCCACACTACAAGCAACTAGCTGTGTCATTTTATGAAGGTCTTGAGGTTTTTTAAAATCTTTTACCAAAATACTCATCAGCAAGTCATCACCATTCTTACTTTGCCAAACGTGTCCATTCCGACCCCGACCATTTGTTTGATAATTACAACGAACTACACTTAGATTAGGAAGTTTATTTAAATTACGTTTTACGTAATCATTTGTAGAATCGACTTCGTCTAATTCAATATAACTCATAATATCACCCCATTACTATACTTCTATTATATTAGAAATTTAGGAAAACAACAAATATTTATTATAAAGTTTTATTCTAATGCACCCTTTACTTTTTTTCTAGTGAAACAACGATCTTGACGATTAGCTAAAGCGCTAACCCGGGCTTCTAGCAGTATTTTTCTACCACTTTCATTACGAGTATAAATAACCTGATAATTACCAATAAACGGCTTCATATAGCCAGCAAATATATGCGCATCTTCTTTTCTTTTAGCAAAACTATCAGGAATTGCAAAATAACAATCTAATTTATTTTTTCGTTTAGGATTATAAAGAATATAACGTTGATTATCAATAGATGCAAAAAATTCATTGATGCATTTGGCAAACAAAGCCTTATCATGCCCTGTTCCCCCTAATAAATATATTGCATGTATCGCATTAAAAGAATCTGTTTCAACGCGACTATTCAAAGAATCCAGCTGATTGGTTTTTTCTAACGCATTTCTAATTCCTTTGCCAAATATTTCTAAACGACCTAAAGGATTTGCTAATGTATAAAGTTTTTTGATGCTCAAAAGAATACTCATAACAAATATTCCAACATAAATTATCACCACTAGATATTCTAAAATATCTATCAAGGTCAATGATTTTAGAAATGGTATTCCAATGACAGCACCAATAATCCCACTAAAAACAATTATCAATAAAGTTCTTAAAGCATCCATAAACATAACGACAGTTATAAATTCTTCTTTAACTTCAGTTTCTTCAACAATTTCAATTTTGTCATAGACAGCTAACGAATCTTCCCATCTTTTCTTTAATTGACTACGCTTTGAAGATAGTTTAAGCATATCTTTATTAATTTTTTTTATATTTCCTGGACTAAATGGCAATTTAATTGCGCTAAGTCGCAAGATTCCATTTTCAATTATATCCTGCTGATAATGCAACCCTAAAAAATGTTCCATTCTCCTTGCAAGCGTTTGAAAATCTTCACTACCGCCATCATCATAATGACCCGTTAACTTTTCTTTTGGTCTAACACAAACTAAATGCCAAATATTACTTGTTTTATTGGGCGTTTTCTCAAAAACTCTAATAGCTCGTCCACGCATTTGATTACTTAACATATATGAGCCTACAAAGCTAGCCAAAATAAGCGAATTAACACACGGTGAATCCCAACCTTCTCCAAGTAAAGATTTAGTTCCTATCAAAACTTGCATATAACCCTGCGCAAATACCTCACTGATTACCCCTGTTATAAAATTACGGTTTCCACTAATTTCAACTTTTACATAATCATCTAATTTTCCAATTTGATGGAAGCTGATTTTACTAGGTTCTTCAACTAATTCTATTAATGCTGTTTGAGCATCCTTGGGGATAATAATCATTGTGCCACATAAAACACCAAATTTAATTGCTGTCTTATTTTTAGCACTATCACGCCTTAGTTGTTCAAAAAATGGTAAAACGCCTAAATTATTCACATCTTTGCTTTCATCACCTAATGCCCGTTCGTATTCTTTTCGAATATAATCAGTAAGAATCAAAAGTCGTAATTCTTGTTTCATCGTTTTATATTCATAATTAACAATTTCTTTAATGCTTTCACATTTACCAACCGAATTTATTAGCATTTTTTCAATTGCTTGATTTAAACACAAAGAAACTTTTCGTTTTTCGATTAAACCTTTAGACTTCAATTCACGAATCAATTCATCACGGTATTGTTCTTCAACTCGATATGAAGCAATATCATCATATAAAAAGCCTTGCAGTAAAATTTCTAACCATTTAAGTGATAAGGGTTCTAACGATTTATATCCTAAAAGCTTTTGATACTTATTCGCACTGCACACTCCCTTAGTATTTAAAAAAATTATCATTGCTGATAAATAGCTCGGATCATCTAATAGCTCATCATCACTTACTTCCTCAGTAAAAAAGCGATGACTCATAATAGCCTTACAAAAATATTCATCTTGTATTAGCTGCTCCAAAATACTTTGACTATTTTCCTCAAAGATACTTAATTTTTGTTTTTCTTGAGAGGCCGGATAATTGAAATAAACATAATCTTGATGTGGACATAAAGTACCATCTTTAACTAATTCTGGAACTGTTATCTCTTCATCAATATCACCACACATATCCATATACCTAGTCCACATGCTTAGATTAGAATCATATGGCGGAGTTGCTGTTAGAGCCACTGTGAAAATATTATTAAATGCTTTTTTAAATTCTTCTAATGATTTCCACCACTCACTTCGAAGATGATGACATTCATCTAGACATAAAGTTCCTAATTGGCATTCTTTAAAATTACTGATTACATCAAAATTATGATAATCAACTTCTTCAACTGTTTTAAATTCATCATTAGTCTCTACTAGTTCACCACAATAATGACTCATCGCACTATGTAGTGCCTGATATGTCACGACAGTAATTAATTTTGGTTTTTTTAAATCTTGAGAAAGATATTGATCGCGATTTTCTTGTTTAACTAAAAAAGCTTCACAAATACGCTCTACCCATTGTTCACGAATCGTTATTGATGGGACTAAGATTAAAGCCGAGTAATCGATTCTTTTTATTAATTCAATTCCCAAAGTTGTTTTTCCTGAACCAGGTGCAGCAATAATATGAATTTTACGATCTTGACTATAACGGTCATATTTATCAAGAACACGTTGTTGATAACTGCGCCAAGTGCCCTTGAAATGCAAAATTTGTTCTAACATCCAATCCCTCCTATTACCTTTATTTATACATATCAACCTTAAAACATCAATACAAATCAACTTAATTTTATGATAAAAATTCTCCTTCCACTAAAAAAGTAGTACAATAATAATCAAAGGTGGTGTAATTATGACGATGTATATTCAAACCCAAAATCAATATACCCAATTCCAAAGTGATGAGTTAACTGATTTACTTGGTAAGATTAGTTTTACTATCAATAAATTTGGACTTTGGCAAAGTAATCACGATACTAGAGCAAATTATATTACTGATGATATTGAAATTGTCTATTATCGAGAAGGTGGGTCTATTACAACCATTGGCAATAAAAAATACACCTGCCCACCCCACAGCTTTCTCATCATCGAACCCTATAAGCTCAACACTTCAATAAATACTGGAAATACTAACTACAGCTATTATTTTTTTCATTTTGATATTGAACCCCTATCATTGCGCCAACAATTTATTACTCTCTTAACAAAACACGGGCATTTAATATATAAAGAAGAAATAAAAGACTTCAAAGAAATGCTAGAACGTTTATTAATCGAAGCTAGTGAAAAAGAAATTGGCTATTCAAGCATTATAACCTCTGCTTTGATTCGAGTTGTTGTAGAGATAATCCGCGCTCAGCTTAAAAGGAATAATGACCATATTTCACAAATAACAGATTTACCACATATCGAATTAGTTAATGATGCCATTAAGTATATTCATGACCATCTTCATGAACCAATTAAACTAACCGCAATGGCTTTACAACTAGGTGTTTCAACAAGTATGTTATATAAATCTTTTATTGCAATTTTAGCAATTCCTCCACTAACTTATATTCATCAACAAAAAGTTCTCTATGCTCAAAGAATGCTGGCTCATGGTAAAAGTGTTACAATGATTGCAAATGACCTGGGATATTCATCAGCCTATCATCTATCTAAAACTTTTAAACAAATCACAGGGGTCAGTCCACGTGAATATAAGAAAAATATTAAGTTATTATAAGCATATACGAAAATGTATATGTTTTTTAATTGATACAATATGTTTTATATATATGTAAGTGCTATCATATCTTTATAAGGGAGGTATGAATTTGGAAAATAAATATCAAAAACTCTTTCAACCAATAAAAATTAATCAGCTGGAAGTAAAAAATCGAATTTTTATGTCGCCAATGTCAACAAACTTTGCAACAAAAGATGGGTATGTTACTGATGAAATGATCTATTACTATAGCAGAAGAGCAAAAGGTGGCGTTGGTCTGATTGTAACTGAAGTAACAATGATTGAGCCAACCTACAAATATATTGCTCATACTTTATCAGTTCAAGATGATTCCTATCTTGAAGGATGGCAAAAATTAGCTAATGAAATTCATAAGTATGATAGTAAGGTCGTAGCCCAACTACTACACCCAGCATATATGGCAATTCCTTTCCCGGAAACACCACAATTAGTTGGTCCAAGTGAGGTTGGTCCATACTATGCTAAAACTCCTCCGCGACCTTTGACAAAAGAAGAAATCAGTATAATTGTTGAACAATTTGGTGATGGTGCCTTACGGTTAAAAAAAGCAGGAATAGATGGTGTTGAAATTCATGCTGCACACGCACATGCATTACTAGGAGGATTTTTATCTCCACTCTATAATAAACGAATTGATGAATACGGTGGTGACATAACTCATCGCATTCGTCTACTTTTAGAAGTAATTGCAAATGTTCGAAAAAAATGTGGGCGTGATTTCGTTATTATTGTTCGTATCAGCGGTGATGATTATGAAGCCGGCGGACAATCATTACACGAAGGATGTTATATTGCTAAAAGATTAGAAGCTGCTCAAGTTGATATGATCCATGTTTCTGGGGGAACTACTATCCACCGCGGCAGCTCAATTGCACCCCCTGGAACACCACAAGCGAGTCATATTGACAGCGCACGAGAAATAAAAAAATGTGTTAATATCCCTGTTTCAACCGTAGGACGTTTGAATGAACCTTGGATTCTCGAAGAAGTTTTAGAAAGAGATTTAGCAGACGTATGTATGGTAGGTCGCTCACTCTTATGTGATCCTGATTTTGTTAATAAGATCAAAAATGGTCAAGAAGATGATATTCGTCCATGTATTGGATGCTTGGGATGTTTAAGCTCGACCATGTTAAAAGATCATGTTGAATGTGGAATTAATCCATCATTGACAAGTGAGAATGAAGAAACTGTAACACCTGCGACAATATCCCAAAATATCCTAGTTATCGGAGGAGGTCCAGCTGGATTAGAGGCAGCTTATATTTTATCAAAGCGTGGACACAAAGTTACCCTTGCTGAACGTCATCATACATTAGGCGGCGCAATGATCGTTGCAGGTTATCCTATTGCTAAACAGCACTTTGCTCAAACTGCTAAATATTTCATTAAACGAGTAATCGATTGTAATATCAAAATTGAATTAAACACGATTGTTGATCAAGCCTATTTATCACAGCATCATTATGATCATATCATCGTCGCAACCGGAGCCAAACCATTACGACTTGATATTTTTAAAAATCATCCTCATACTGGTACCGGACAAGATGTGCTTCTTGGCAAAATGTGGACAGGTAAAAATATTGTCGTTGTTGGAGGAGGCTCTGTTGGCTGTGAAGTTGCTGATTTTGTTGCCCCATTAGTTAATGACCGCCATCCAAATAATAAAAAAGTAACTGTTATTGAAATGAAATCAAATATTATTATGGATGATACTTCACCATCACGAAGTATTTTAGTTCAACGGATGGCTGATAAAGGCGTGAACATTATTACTGATAGTAGAGTCGTTAAAGTTACACCAACAACTCTCGAATATCAAAAAGATGGCAATACTATTACAATTGAAAATGTTGATACAATCATTGAAGCTACTGGTTATTATGCTGATCATGAGTTAAAAAAAACCCTCGATCAAATGCAACTTAGCTACAACGTTTTAGGTGACGCTGCAACCCCAGGAAAAATTAAAAATGCTATAAGTGACGCATATCATTTATGTAAAAATATTTAATCAAAGGAGAAAATATATGAATTTACTAAAACCTATTAAAGTTGGAAAAATTACTTTAAAAAACCGAATTATGTTTCCCCCAATGACAACCGGGTATGAAGAAAGAGATGGTTCAATCGGTGAACAAAGTTTTAATTTCTATAAACGTTTAGCGCAAGGCGATGTTGCTTATATTGTTTTAGGTGATGTTGCTCCAGTCAATACTGTTTCCCCTACACCTAAACTTTTTCATGACGGTCAAATCGAAGCTTTCAAAAAATTAAGCGATGCCTTACATGAGTATGATTGCAAACTAGGGATTCAAATCTTTCATCCTGAATATGATGTTGATGCTCTAGCAGAATTATTTAGAAAAGGTGATATGCAGGCTGCACGTGCTAAATTACATCATGACATGCTACATTATATCGATGAAGTAACTGAAGCCCAGCTTACAGCAATTATTGATAAAATCGGCGCTTGTGTTAAGCGTGCTGCCGCCGCGGGGGTGGATGTTATTGAGGTTCATGGTGATCGTCTTGTCGGTTCCCTTTGCTCAACCATTCTAAATCACCGAAATGATAATTATGGTGGTTCATTTGAAAACCGTATTCGCTTTGCTCTCGAAGTTGTCAAAGTAATTAAAGAAAATGCTCCAGATATTTGCATCGATTATAAACTGCCAATTATCACTGAAAATCCGCTTCGTGGTAAAGGAGGCCTAAAAATTGATGAAGCTATTAAATTGGCTACTATCTTAGAGGCTCATGGAGTTGATATGATCCATGTTGGTCAAGCCAATCATACTGGAAATATGAATGATACCATTCCTGCAATGGGAACTCAACCATACTGTTTTATGAATAAATATACAAAACAAATTAAAGATGTTGTTACGATTCCAGTGTCTTCTGTTGGACGAATCCTTACTCCCCAAAATGGTGAATCCTTGATTGATAACGGGATTTGTGACATTATTGGTTTAGGTCGTTCATTATTAGCTGATCCTGATTATGTTAAAAAATTAAAAAATAATGAAGCTGCTCGAATTCGTCATTGTATGATGTGTAATAAAGGCTGTACCGATGCAATCCAAAATAGACAATTTTTAAGCTGTGTTTTAAATGCTGAAAATGGTTATGAATACAAACGAATAATTACCCCAGCAGCAACAAAGAAAAAAATTGTAGTTGTTGGAGGGGGACCAGCAGGTTTAGAAGCTGCTCGGGTAGCAAAAACAAAAGGACATGATGTTATTTTATTTGAACAAGACACTAGATTAGGTGGTCAACTTAATATTGCAGCGATTCCACCACGTAAAGCTGAAATGAATCGGGCTATCAATTACTTATCAAATGAAATGAAAATATTGAATGTTGATTTAAGATTAGGTAAAAAAGCAACTAGTACAGATATATTAAACGAACATCCTGATAGTGTTATCATCGCTGTTGGTGCCAATAATGCTTCCCTACCAATTCCTGGCAGTGATTTAACTCATGTGTTAGATGCTTGGAAAGTTCTTAACTATGAACAATTCCCTAGTGGCCATGTAGCGATTATTGGCGGTGGTCTAGTCGGAGCGGAAACTGCAGAATTTTTAGCACAAATGGGCTTGGACGTTACTGTCATAGAAATGCTTGAAGAAATTGCAAAAGAAGAATCATCAACTGTAAAGCCAGTAATGTTTGAAGATTTTGAAAAACATCAAGTTAAATTATTGACTAAAACAAAGGTAATTGAAATTAAAAACGATTGTATCAAAGCTGCTAATGGCGATGGTGAATTAACGATTCCATGTGATTATGTTATTTTAGCTACTGGAGCTAAATCTAATCCATTTGATGTCAGTGAATTAACAGCTCACAATATTGATATTCATCTTGTTGGTGACTGCAATGAAAAAGCTGCTGATATTAATAATGCCATTACTCAAGGTTATTTAGCAGCCAACAGTATTTAAAACTCTTATTATCTAGACTAAAAAGAATTAATCATAACATTTAAATGTTTAAGATTAATTCTTTTTTATTCTTATTAACTATCTACTATTACTAGCCATTCTAAACCACGTATAATTTTTTCCTTTGATTGATACTGATAATTGATAAATATTTTCTGGCCAAGTACATCCGCCAAAGCCTCCATCCCCGATAGCATGAATATCACATCCGGTTTGTTTCATTAAAAGGGCAACCTGCCGAATTGTATCCTCATCGGCACATTCGACCGAACTATTTAAAAAACTCATGGCTAAAGTACCTGGTTTATAGCGATGAATATATTCTACTAATTCTCTAATCATATCTACTGTGATTCCTGCTCTAGTCCCTGGAGCTGGTAAATCGATACAGTCAGCACCAGCATCAATAAGTCTTTTAATAACATCTTTGGTATCATATGCTGCTAAAGGATCACCTAGTACCTTTTCTTCGATACCATCTTCCCACTTGCCAGCAAACAAGAAAATATCATCTCCACATATTTCTTTTACTAATTTGGTTGCTTCAATTACATCTTCAATCGATGTTCCAGAACCTGGATTACCACCCAATACAATAAAATCCACTCCTAAAGCAACTGCTTTTAAAATATGTTCTTTTGTTGCTAACATTCCAGCCAATCGGTAAAGTGTTTTTTCATCAGAACGCTTTTCTCCCTTCTTAGGACACCCTAAATAAACACCAATTGGACAATTGCATTTTTCTTTAAGCTCTTTGATAGTTAAGCCGCACAATCCTGGATTATTTTCAAAATTATCTAAATCTATAGTATTAAGCATAACCATATCTGCACCAAACGAACAAAGCAATTCAGCATTTGTCACACCCATTACCGTCCCTGGGCCAGCAAAAATTAAATGTTGTCCCATGATAACTCGACCTTCCGATTTATAGATAGATTCTTTTAATTCTAAAGGACCCATTTTGTTTATCTCACTCTTTGAAGCATTAATCAATCTTTTTACGTTGCTCATAATTTTTCCTCATTTCTAGATTTTGTTTTCTTCAAGTGTTTTTTCTTGATTACTTTTTTTCTCTGCTTCTAAAGCCTGATTGTCACAAATCTTAAAAAATGGGTAATAAATTATACATGATAACAAGCACATAATTACAATCATGATTCCTAAACTAATTCCCCCACCTAAAATAAATCCCGCAATTGGACCTGGAATTGTCATTACACTTAACATTAAGGCGGGAATATTCACAACACCTGTAACCATCAACAAATAACCAATAATCATAAATACAAGTGGTGTTAAAATAAACGGAATAAACATAATTGGATTTAATACGATTGGAAAACCAAAAATAACAGGCTCTACGATATTAAACATCCCCGGAACAAAACACACTTTTCCAAACGCTTTAAAACGTTCGCTTTTAGCAAATATTGCCATATCGCAAGTAAGCCCAAATAAACATCCTGGTCCACCAATAAACTGACAAAAAACAAAGAAAAACATATAAGTTGTGACTAAGGTTACAGGTTCTCCGGCCATATAATTATTTAAATTTGTAATTGCTGGTTCCATCCAAATTACCATCATGACAGAAAGTACAACTGAAGTACCATGAATTCCAACCCACCATAACAGCAATAATATTAACATACTAATCAACATGGCTGGAAAACTATTACCTAAACTTACTAAAGGCGCTTGAACCATAGTATAAATAAAATTTTGAATATTTCCATAAGATGTTACAGCAAATCCAGACCTTACCAATAAAAACAAGGCTGATACTAAAAATGCTGGAACAACAGCTTCAAATGGTTTAGAAACCATTTCCGGTACCGAATCTGGTAATTTTATTTTCCAATTATGATTAACGGCAAAAGCAAAAACATATGCCCCAATAATCCCACATAACATGGCAGTGAAGATACCACTAGCACCTAAGTTATCAACTGGGATAACATTTTTTATCAATGTTACAGCTCCATTTGTACTATCAACATTGTTATAAGAAAATGGTGTAACCAACAATAGTGATAATAACGAAACAATTGCTGTTTGAAATGGATTAACATTAAACTTTTCACCTAAATTATAACCTAAAGCAAAAATGAAATATAATGCTGTTAAATTACAAACAGCAACCCCTACAGCTAAAGCATCAGATATTCCAGTAGACGATAAAAAATTTGTATACCAGTCTCCCAATGGTAAACCCTGAAATAATGAAAATACAGCTCCTCCTAATAACGCTGGCATCACTTTCATAAATGCGCCACTTATTGCACTTAAAATAAAATTGTTTTCAATTTTCTGTGCAAAAGGTATAACTTTATTTTGGATAAAATCATTCATAATTTTTCCTCCTCCTAACTTTATAACTACATTTTATCTAGAAGTATAATCATTTAAGAGTACATAAAACTTTTCATTAGTCCAAAATAAAAACCAATAAAAAAAATAAGTGCTAAGGTTTCATTTTTTGAAACTTTAATACTTATCCTTGGTTATTTAATCTTGCTAATAAGCTTTCAATAATCTTCATTAATTCAAATTTCTTCTTAATCTCTGGCTGTTCGTGTATCTCTAAAAAACGTTTATGAGTATACGAGCTCTTTAAAGATATGATATAATTATTTTCGTCATTTAAATGTCTATAAATATTCCTGATCAAAGCATTGGATATATTATAATCATAGTATTTTTCTAAACTTATCTGAAGATGACTATAAAAATATAACGTATGTTCATCCATATTAATAGCTAAATTGTTATCTTCTTCATTAATTATATAAATATCATAACCTAATACATAAAAATATTTCAAATACATTTTCCAAATCAACATTGCTTCTCGCTCACCAAATAAAATAATTTGATGACAATGATTACATGCTATAACTAAATCATCAAGTTTATCACGATCATCGAGCAAATAAATAAAATCACAAATCACAGCATTAAATTCTCTTACAAAAGTCTTTTTAAAATCCGTGAAATGACTAGTTTTTATACTTTTACAAAATCTAATGATTGATGATTTAGATAGACCGGTATCATAAATAACATCCTCTAAAGATAGTTCTATTAGCTTTTCCCTTTGGTTTAAAAAATATTTAACAAGAATTTGATCCGTATTATTAATTTTTGCATTCATTGATAAATCTAAAAGTATATCGATCATTTTATCACTGCTCCTGATAAATAATCTCGTGATAATAAAATTTAATCAAATCAAAATAATACAACAACAAATACTCAGTCTCAAACATTTCATTATTAGATAATATATTAATTACCTCAAAAACATTGTAATGAAAATTTATTTTTGTTTCGCCTGAAAAAATAATAACTTTATTAGCTTTATTTCCTAAAATCGACACTAAATTATCATCAGATAAAAAAAGTCTACCAGTACCTGAAATCAATATAATTAAATCATTATCCTCTATTTCAATAGAATTATCTTTTAATAAAGACGACATTATCACTGTCTTCCCCATTGAAATCATATCAATTTGAAAATTAAAAAGAATTGGAGTTATCGTAGGGGAAGCAACAATAATAACTCTCTGACTTTGAGCTATTTCTTTAATGATCAACTTTAATTTCATTTTATCATTGAATTCTAATGGATAATCAACTAAATGTGAAACCGCTACAGCTAATCGTTTTTTGTTAAAAATCTTATAACCTCGATATATCTGATCTTTACGAACATCCAATTCACTTTCTAATCTTTCTTTAAAAATCGAATAATTAGAATAACCAAATTTTTTTAAAAACTGTTTTACTGTTGGAACTGAAACAAAACAGCCATCAGCCACATCTTGTAAAGTAATACTTCCTATATGATTAATATTTTCTATAATATATTTGGCAATATAATAATTTAAATCTTTATTATTAGAGTTATTAACAATTGATAAAAAATAAGCTAAGCACATAAACATATTATCTTCCTCCACTCATTATTACCATTATATAATATTAATTAAATTTATTCATTTAAAAATTAGCTTTCTTGTACCAGCAAAAAGCTCCAATCAAATTTGCATCATTATAATAATGACACACTTTGATCTCTGGTGGAGTTACCGGAACTGGGATGCAATCAAATAAATCACTCACTTCTTTCTTTAACATTGTTAATAATAACGGCTGAGTACTAATCCCTCCACCAATACTAATATTCTCTAAATCTAATAACATTTGCATATTAAAAATATATCTTGCAAGATTTTTAGTATAATCCCGTAGTATTTCTAAACTAGCAATATCATTATGATTAGCCTTGTTAAAAAAGGCTAATCCATCGATCGAATTTCGCTCTAATGCAAATCGTTTTTCATAATTTCTCGTTAAATAACCTACACCGCCAATCAATCCAAATGTATTTTGCCAATCAAAGTCATGTTTAGAATCAATTAAAGAAAACGTAGCTGCTCCAGCAAAATAATTACACCCACGATATAATTCCCCGTTAATAATAATTGCGCATCCAACTCCAGTACCCAATACTAGTACTGCCCCATTACTCGTTTCTTTTAATGAGCCTCTATACAATTCTGCTAATGCCGCACAATTACCATCATTTTCAATCGAAACTGGTACGTGGCATTTACTCCAAAGGATTTGTTTAATATTTTTATTATCATTAAATCTATAACTACCACCATTTTTTATTAAACCTGTAAAGGGATTCATTTCCCCACAATAACTAATCGCAATTCCGGATAATTTCATGTGTATAGTTTTAAATAAATCCACTACCCAGGTAATCATTTCATCATGACTTTGAAATATTTTATTTTCTTTATTTACATCATATAACTGAAAGTTTTCATCAATAATTGCATATTTAACTCCGGTGCCACCAAAATCTAAACATAAATATTTCATTATTTAATCCCTCATTTCTTAACACTTTAAAGTTATCATAGTTAAAAAAAATATAAATACTATATAATTTTTGGTTGTGTCAAAAAATGAAACATAGAAATCTAATATGAACTGTTAGCTATGATTATTGTATTGCAGCAAATAAATCTTTATCTTTGTTAATATCTTCTTGAATGACTTTTTTGATATATAAAGCTAACATATATGGCATTTTTTCTTCAAATGTATCTAACTGGCAATTTAATAATTCCTTGACTTTAGTCATTCTATAATTAATCGTATTTCGGTGCATATATAAATTTTTGGCCATCGCTACTTGACTGCCATCATGAATCAAGTAATAGAACAATGTCTTTTCTAATTCACTATGATGTTTTTGATCATAATCTATTAAAGGCTTTAATAAATGCTGATACATTCCTGATAAAATTTGTTTATCCTCGATTGAAAATAAGATTTGATAAACTCCCATCTCTTCAAAAAGAATCATCGGATATTTAAATTGTTCTGCCATTGCAACTGCAGCTCGAGCTCGTTTATAACTTAAGATTACTTGTCTAAAATCTGTCATTGGCGTTCCAATACCTAAGTGAATAAATCTTGAAGGCATTCGCTTCTTTGTTCTTTTATACATTTTATCAGTAATTTTCTCTAATGAATCCGGATCTAAATTATTTACAATTAATACAAAATACCCATCAAACCAAAAAAATGTATATGGGCTTTGTATTTTTTCAAAACATAATTCCAATTGAAAAGAAACTCTACGTCGTTCAATTGCATCAAACTGATCAGAATCTTCAATTCCAATTAAAACAACTTGAAAAAAACCATCCACATCAAATGCACCTAACAATTGCTGCCGAACCTCCTCAACAACTTGAGGAGTTGTAAAAACATTCTGAAATAATTTTGAAATCTGATTGTCTTCTCGTTGTGAATACAAACAGCGCATACTAAAATCCTTAATTAAATCTGCCATGTGTACTTCCCAGGGTGTCGTTAACAGCGGAAAATCCTGCTCATTACAATAGTCAATTATATCTTGAGGAATTTCAAATATATATTTACCTGTATTGATAACTAATCCAACACTATGGTATTTAACCAAACACTTGATAAAATCAAATAACGAATCGTGACTTTGAAATCCTAAACCTGTTGTAACTGCCAATTCTTTTCCCCATAATTGTTGAATAATTGTCGTATCCTCAATCATGTGAACCCAACTCATCGCATTTGAACAGCCCTCACGACCAGCTAACAGTTTTAAATGATATTGCTCTTGAGTTTGTACTAACGCATCTTCAATCGTAAATCCCATTTTACTCACTTCCTTTATATTTATTTTACCATTATTTGTGCATGATGCACAAATAAATCTTATTTTTTTATTATTTCTGTCTCTATAATTATTAAAATATTAATATATAATATAATTGTATTAAAAATAGAACATCTAGGAGGGACATAACATGAACATTTCTTATGGATATTACGTACTAACTGACAACTTTGATACTTGCCCAACTTGGGTTCGTGATGAAGGATATTTCAATTGTGAAAACTTTTCAAAATTCTTTAAGTTTTTTAAAAAGAAATAAATAATAATGAGCATTCATAACGAATGCTCTTTTTCTTTTAAGATTTAAATTATGCTATTAGATAATTATTTTATATTTAAAGCAGCTTCATAACCTTCTTTAACTGCTGGTAAAGCATTACCTGCCTTAATTGCGCCACCTACTACTTGAACATCTTCACATAATTCATTTGCAATTTTTTCTAACGGATTATAGGCTTTATATCCAAATGCTAAGACAACTAAGTCAGCAGAAATAACTTCTTTTTCTCCCTGTTCATTAATAAATGCCACTCCATCATCTAAAATTTCTGTCACAGTACAATTAGCTCTGGCAGTTACTCCTGATTCATTCATAATTGGTAATAGACAGCTCATATTAATGGGATCCATATCAGTCAAAACAGCTGGTTTCATTTCTAGAACTGTTACATGACGATGCGTTTGAGCAATAAATGTGGCAGTTTCACAACCAACTTCGCCCCCTCCGCAAACAACGATATGCTCAACTTTTGTAGCGATTTTTCCTAATAACACATCTTCAGCATTGACTACATTTTCTTTATCGATACCTTTGATTGCCGGCACCAGCGGTCTTGCTCCAGTAGCCAAAATAATAGCATCCGGGTTTTCTTGTTCAATCATCTCTTTTGTTACTAAAGTATTTAAATGTACTTTTACATGCAGATCCTCTAAATTCTTTTTAAATACAGATATTAATGTTGTTAATTCTCCTTTACCAATTGGATAAGCTGCAGATCTAAATTGACCGCCAACTTCTTCCTGAGCCTCATAAACAGTTACATTGTGACCTATCATTGCCGCAGTTTCAGCCGCCTGCAGACCAGCAGGTCCCCTCCAACAATCATTACTTTTTTTGCTTTTTCTACAATGTCCATTGAATTTTCATATTCACGTCCTACCCGTGGATTAACTAAGCAAGTGACTTCTTGATTAAAAAATAATGGCATTTCACATCCTTGTAGACACCCGATACACATTTTAATATTCCCATATTTTTCTGCCTTTGCTTTATTAGGTAAATCTGGATCAGTCAATGAACCACGCCCCATTCCAATAAAATCAGCTTTATCCATGTTAATTAATGTATCTGCCATTTGCGGATCGTTAATTCGATTAGTTACAATTACTGGTAAATCAACCAATTTCTTTACTTGTGCTGATATCTCCATATTCAATGCATGTTCCGTAAACATTGGAGCAATTACTGCTCTATTTCCAGGTGAAGCATAAGAGCCATTAGAAATATGAATACCATCAAAACCTAATTCTTCAAAAATCGTACATAATTCATAAGTTTCTGCTTCAGTTCTTCCACCATGAACATATTCATTACCAGAAAGACGGACGATAATTGGAAAATCATCACCAACTTGTTTTCTCATTTCTAAATAAATTTCAGCAACTATTCGTACTCTATTTTGTAGACAACCACCATAGTTATCAACTCGCTTATTGACAAATGGTGATAAAAATTCCGCTAATAAATAACCATGGGCACAGTGTAGCTCAATTCCATCAAAACCAGCTTCTTTAACGCGTTTAGCAGCACTACCAAAATCTTTTACTAATTGATTGATTTCAGCAACTGTGATATCTCTTGGTTGTTCTTGACATAAGGGACATTCAATTGCTGAAGGAGCAACTGGCATATGATCTTCATTAGCAATTCTAGTAGTTTGTCTACCTGGATGATACATTTGACAAAAGATTTTTGATTCATACTTATGAACCATCGTTGTTAATTGTTTATTTCCTTCAATCAATTCATCTTTATATAAACCGGGAATTCTTTGATATCCTTTACCATATTGTTGAACTGCATAATCCTCAGTAATAATCAAACCCCAGCCGCCTTTAGCCTTTTCTTCAATATATTTCATATAACGCTCAGTAATTTTACCTTCAATCGTACAATAATTTGTCACCATTGCCGGAACTACTAAACGATTAGGAATTTTTACAGTTCCTATTTGATAAGGGGTAAATAATTTTTTTAAAGCCATTTTAATATCCTCCAATCCTTTTATAACTTTATTTTACAGTATCAAATGATTTGAAGGTCAACTCTAATTTATTATATGTGATATTATTCACATATTCTTTTTTAATCACATATATTTTACTAAAACAACATAAAAAACTCTCAAGCTATTTGAGAGTTTTTTATAATCGGAATTTGTATTTCTAAATACCGTTTAAAATGATCACCTTCATATCCACGCCCCCTAATAATCCCCCGTATTGGTAACTGTACATGATAACCTTTATCTTGAGCATACATTACTGCTGCTTCATAACACTCATGACTAAACTGTCCTAACGGTCCCATTTCTATTACCGTGCATAAACAATAATGAGCCGGAATAATTGTATACTTCTTTTTATAAGAAATACTTAATCCATTAAAATATTCCTCATCAATAGCAAAATACCATTCATCTTTATCTTTATTAAAACAAACATAACTATCAATAAAATTAATATATTTATCATTTAATAAAAATCGAATATTATCTTCACTAGTATTAACTTTATCATAATCATCACCAATTCCATCTACAAAATCAAAAGCATATTTTTTATTAATTTTCTTTACCCAATAATTTGATAAATTTAAATCAGCTACCTCCAGTTGCATTGCCAACTCTGTGACTCGTTTTTTCAACATGACTTTATAATCAATCTCTTTATTTAGTCGCCTTTGGAAAATATGTAACTGATTTTGAAGCTTTTCTCTATAATTAAAATTAATAAAATTAGGAATTTCTTTTATTTTCATTCCTAAATTCTGATACTGTAAACATTCTAATAAAATATATATGTCAAAAATACTATAATAGCGATACCCATTCTTTTCATCTCTTATAGGATCAATAATTCCCATTTTTTCATAATATCTAATCATTTCACTTGATAAATTAAACAATCGTGAAATATCCCCTATTTTATACTGGCTATTCATAATATCAGCTCCTTTACAAATAATTTTATCACTTAATCTTCCTATTTAAAAAATAATTTTATTATTAGTTTTTATAAATCAACTATTGGTAGATTTATAAATTAATTAAAACTCGTTATAATCAAAATATAAAGGAGAAATCAATAGATGGATTGTATTAAAATTGGAAAATTTATTGCGACATGCTGTAAAGAAAAAACTTAACCCAAATTGAAAAACTAAATGTAACAAATAAAGCTATATCAAAATGGTCGAAATTTTATCGATGCTTCATTTTATCACGATTTTCGCGATATCTTAGGCATTACTATTAACGAATTATTAGCTGGTGAACATCTCAATACTTAAGATAATCAATATTACTATGAAATGAATCTTCACAATCGTATTAACAGTTACAATAACATAAATCGAAAAAATAAAATAATTATTTTCATGATTTTTAGTACATTGATTTTTTAGTCATTACGTATTTACAAATAAAAACTATATGGATTTTTATCATGGATTCAATACATCTAAAAATCATTATTTAGAAAAGCAAATTCTTGATCTATTTCATTCTTTATCAGTCCCTGGCAACACACATCCAAACTTTGATGAACTTTATTATCGGAAAATATTTGAACAGTCTGATAGTAGTAAAATGTACTATATTTATACCATAAATACTAAGCAATATTATTTTATTGAAAATATATTCTAAACAAAATAAAAGGTATCACGAATTATATGGGAGAGGGTCCGTGATACCTTATATGACTATTATAGCATATTTAAAAAAATAAGCATTTAATCTGATTAAACTTTAATTAGTTTCTCCAAAAGAAATCTAGATTTCAAGTATTTTAGTCTAAATATATTATACTTTTAATCTCTATTACAAAGATTTAGAAATCTTTATCAAATCAACTAAAACAAATCTATTCTATATTTCAGTTAGAGCATTGTTTTTTATAATAAATCATTTTTACAAGTCATATACCTAACTAACCACTATACCAATAATTACTTTAATAATATTTCAAGAAATTGATACTTAAAATATTAATATTCAATTTCTTCAAGTGCATTTTTCAATTGATTCAAAGCTTGTCTTAAATATGCTCTTGGGCAAGCAATGTTAATTCTTTGAAACCCTTTTCCTTCTTTTCCAAACATCGTTCCACTATCTAGCCATAATCGAGTATGTTCAATCAATAAATCATTTAATTCTTTATCTGAAATTTGTAATCTTCTAAAATCAAGCCAAAGCAAATAAGTTCCCTCCGGGATAATCAACTTTATCAATGGTATGTGTTCTTTCAAATATTCATCTACAAACCGTGTATTTTCAAATAAATATTGCTTTAAATCTTCAAGCCAGCTTGAACACGATTCATAAGCTGTCTGGCAAGCTGCTAATCCAAACAAATTACACTGGCTATAACCAGTACTGGCAATAGCTTTTTTAAATTGTAATCTCAATTTTTCATCGGCAATAAAAATATTTGAAATTTGTAATCCGGCCAAATTAAAAGTTTTAGTAGGAGCCGTACAGGTTATTGTAATATTCTGTAATTCTGTCTTTAATGATGCAAAAACATGATGCTGATGCCCCGGATAAATAAAATCACTATGGATTTCATCACTAATAATTTTAACATCATTTTTAAGGCAGATTTGCCCTAATTTTAATAGCTCATCTTTTTTCCAAACTCGACCAACTGGATTATGTGGCGAACATAAAATAAACAATTTTACTTTTTCTTTCTTAATCTTCTCTTCAAAATCATCAAAGTCTATTTCATAATGAGCGTTTTTTAAAACTAAAGAATTTGTTATAACACGTCTTCCGTTATCAATAATTACTTCTTTAAAAGGATAATATACTGGTGTTTGAATAATTACTCCATCACCCAATTTAGTAAATGCCCGCACTGCTTGTGCTAAAGCAAATACAACACCAGGCGTCTTAACTATCCATTCCTTTTTTATTTCGTAATTAAATTTTGACCGATACCAACTATAAATAGCTTGATAATAACCATCCTTACTATCACTATATCCATAAATACCATGATTTACCACATCATATAATCGTTGTTGTATTTCTGGAGCAACGATAAAATCCATATCTGCCACCCATAACGGTAAAATATCATCAGGACGTTCTCTTTCACTAGTGAAATCATACTTTAAGGAGTTTGTATCAGTACGGTTTATTATTGAATCAAAATTAGATTTTATCATTATCACCAAAAGCCTGCCTCAAATCAGCTAATAAATCATCAATATTTTCTATTCCTACTGATAATCGCAAAAAATTATCTGTAATTCCTAATTTAGCTCTAATTTCTGCTGGAACATCACCATGGGTTTGAATCATTGGATAAGTAATCAATGACTCCACACCTCCAAGACTTTCTGCATAAGTAATTAATTGTACATTTTCTAAAATCTTTTTTGCTAAAAAATGATTTTCAACACTAAAGGCTATCATGCTGCCAAAGCCGCGGGCTTGATTTCTATTGATTTCATATCCTGGATGCTCTATTAAACCAGGATAATAAACTTTGCTAACCCGCGGATGCCGATTTAACCAGTTTGAAATTTTCAGCGCATTTTCTTGTTGCGATTTTTGTCTGATTGCCAGCGTCTTGATCCCCCGAATCAATAAATAACAATCTAGTGGTGACAAGCTATTTCCAACTGTCTTTGAAACTTCTCTAATCCTTTTAGCTAGTTTATGATCACCAGTCGAAATACTTCCAGCAATAATATCATTATGCCCACTTAGAAACTTAGTAGCACTATGAATTACAATATCAGCACCTAATAATAATGGATTTTGAAAATATGGTGAAAGGAAGGTATTATCAACAATTAGTAACAGCTTGTGGGCTTGACACAAGGCACTAATTTTTTTTAAATCACTTATTTGCATTGTTGGGTTACTCGGCGTTTCAATAAAAACAGCTTTTGTTTGAGGACGAATATACTGCTTAAAACTCTTTAAATTAGTTGTATCAACATAACTGAATTTTAAACCTTTATTTTGCTGCAAAGTAAATAGTCGAGTTGAACCGCCATATAAATCATTTGAACATATCAAATGATCACCACTACTAAAAAGTTCTAGTACCAATGAAATTGCTGCCATTCCACTAGAACAAGCAACTGTATCAACTGCGCCCTCTAAATTGGAAATAATCTCTTCTAAATAAGCTCTTGTTGGATTACTTTCACGAGAGTAGTTATACCCTCTGCTTTCCCCAATCCCAGGATGAGAAAAAATTGCTGTTTGGTATATTGGAATTGAAACAGCACCATAAGGATGCTGTTTCAATTCTAAATTTGCAGGATGAATACAACGAGTTTCAAATTCATATTTCATACTTTTCTCCATTTCCCCACGCTAAGCGCATGGACACAAATATTTCTTGAAAGACATTCTGATTCCTTCTACTCTACTACCCCCTGCTATAATGAAAGGGAGGTAGTATACTACAGAGCACGAGAAGTAGAGTAGGTAATTCTACTCGTTAGAATATCTTGTATAATTATAAGTCGCCGTCATCTTTTCGAGCACAAATAATTAGGACTCAGAGCCTGGACACTTATTATTGATATATTACCAATTTGGTCATATTGCTAGATGACAGTCAGTACCACTTCTCCTTTCTTTGAAAGGAGGTTTTATTTTATGAAGATTGTTCGTAAAATATGTTGTGGCATGGATATTCATAAAAATCTTATTGTAGCGGCCATCGCTGCTTCTGGTGATAATAATGTCACGACCTATATTCAAAAGCAGTTTTCTACTTTTAACTCTGATTTGTTGAATCTTTTAAACTGGCTTAAATCAAACAACTGTTTTGATGTTTGCATGGAATCTACCAGTAAGTACTGGATTCCTGTCTTTAATATCCTTGAATCTGAACTCAATATTTTTCTTACTCATCCTAAATACGTGAAGGTGATTAGAAGTAAAAAAACCGATAAGAAAGATTCAAAATGGATTGCTAGCATCTTTAAACAAGATCTTCTCAAGTACTCTTTTATTCCACCTAAAAACATTAGAGAACTTAGAAAAATATCACATTATCGCATTAAACTTGTCAATAAGCGCTCTTCTGAACGCAATCGTTATCAAAACTGTATGACTGTTTCTAATATTGCCTTAGCTTCTGTCTCTACTGATCATTTAGGAAAGAATTGTAAAGCTGCCATGGATGAGATTCTCAAAAGTGATATTATCACTGAAGACAATCTTAAGAAAATTCTCAAGGGTTCTGTTTCAAAGAAATCTGATCAAATTTTTCAAGCCATTCAGAATTCTCACATTGAATCTGACCAAAGATTCAAAATCAACTGCACTATAAAACACATGAATAATCTTGACGAATATATTCAAAACTGGTTAGTATTTGAAACCACTTCTTGTTCAATGTGCTCTTTCGGCTATCAAGAGTGAAAAAGAAACATATTTCAGAATCAAGTATAATCGTATTAAGAAACGACGTGGTCATAAGAAAGCTATTATAGCGACCGCTAGAATGATTCTTATTTCTATATACCATATGACAAAAACTGGTGAAAACTTCAATCCATCTGATTATGAATCATTAAAAAATCCAAAACCAGGCAACCAGAAGATAACCACTCATCAAGCATTAGAATTATTGAAATCCATGGATATTGATATAAGCCAAATCAATTTATTTTCTATTCAACAAACGAGTTCATCATGAATTTTTAATTTTTTAGGTCGGCTTTTTTTATAAATTTCTTTCACACTTATCCCCTTTTAATTATAGCTAGGTACATACCATAAACCATTATTATTTTTATCTAAATATTCTTTAAATTCTTTTGAACGATAAGCTTCAACAATTGCTTTAGCCCATTTTGTATCTTTATTTTTTTCTTTTACAACTACTTGTAACAATAAATGTTCTAAAACATCCTCCTGTAATAACGCACTCGAAGCATCAATTCCTGCATTATAAACTATGCTGCCGGTGATTACAGCATAATCAAACTCATCTAAAGCTTGAGGAATCATTGTTGAATCCATTTCTGTAAACTCTATTTCATAAGGATTTTTAATAATATCATCTTTTGTCACGGAACTAATATCCACATCTGGATCTAAAGTAATATACTTTGCTTTTTGTAATAAAACATATGCTCTAGATGTATTTGAAGCATCGTTTGGTACAGCAATCTTAGCACCCTTTTTAATTTCCTCTAAGCTTTTATGAGTATTTGAGAAAATTCCTGCAGGTACAGTTGGAATTGCTGTCAAAGCTACTAAATCACCATCTTGTGATTCATTAAAATTTTTCATGTAAGCTGTATGCTGCTCAACATTGACATCTATCTCGCCTTCATTTAAGGCTGTATCATTTTGCAATAAATCTGAAAATTCGATGCATTTAAATTGATAACCTTCTTTTTTCAAAATTGGAATAATGGCATCTTCAAATAAGACTGTATATGGCCCCGCTGCCTTACCATAGATAATTGTTGTCTTATCTTCACTTTTATCACTACTACTTTGGCATCCGGCCAAAACAAAAACCAACACTAATAATAAACTCAATATTCTCTTTTTCATTTTTCTTCCCCTATTCATGTGTTCTAATTTTTTTAGATAAATGATTTCCCAATGTTTGAATTAATTGTACAAAGATAATTAAAATGATTACGGTAACAAACATTAGAGTATTATTAAAACGCTGATAACCATAAGTTAATGCTAAATCACCAACACCACCGCCGCCGATTGTTCCAGCCATAGCAGTTGCCCCCAATAAACCGATCGTTCCAGTAGTAAGTGCTAAAACTAACGAAGCTTTCGCCTCTGGTAATAAAAAATAACGAATGATTTCCAAAGTATTTGCCCCCATTGCTTTAGCAGCTTCTAAAATTCCCGGTTGAACTTCTAATATAGAACTTTCTATCAAACGAGCCAAATATGGTGCAATATAAAATACTAATGGAACAATTGCAGCCTTTGTTCCTATTCTTGTTCCAACCAGCACTTTTGTTAGCGGAGCAATAAATACTAATAAGATTACAAATGGCACAGATCTAACAATATTTACTAACCCACTCGCAAGAAAATGAATTGTATGATTGGCTTTAACTCCATTTTTTCTAGTAAGGACTAAAAGTAAGCCTAGCGGTATTCCTATCAAGGTTCCAAAAAATAATGATATTCCCAACATATAAATTGTCTGGCCTGCCGCTTCAAGTAATTTATCAGCAGGTATATTTAAATAATTTTCAATCATAATTCAATTCCACCCTCTCTATCTTCACATCTTGTTTTTGAATATAATTTATCGCTCGAATAACTTCATCCTGTTCACCTTTTAACTGAATTGTTAAAATTCCTAAAATCTCTTCTCCTACTTCATTAACTGAAGCAAATAAAATTGTTGTTGTAATTTTAAAATGCTTATTAATTTTAGAAATTACATCATGCTTTGTACTTTCACCAAAAAAAGTAAGTTTTAAAACCGGATACCGATAATCTAATTCTTTTAAAAGTGTGGTTGGAATTACATTGCTAATAACTGTTTCAACAAATCTCTTTGTCATTTCTTGTTGTGGATTACTAAAAACCTCTAAAGTATCACCTTTCTCAATGATTTTACCAGATTTCATTACCGCTACTTTATTACAAATTTTCTTGATTACATTCATCTCATGAGTTATTAACAAAATTGTTATCCCAAGTTCACAATTAATTTTTTTAAGCAGCAATAAAATTGCTTCTGTTGTTTGTGGATCTAAAGCACTAGTTGCCTCATCACAGAGTAAAATCTTAGGTTCTGTAGCTAATGCTCTAGCAATACCAATTCTTTGTTTTTGACCCCCAGACAGTTGTGATACATAAGTATCACGCTTATCTTCCAATTCCACAAAAGATAATAATTGTTTAACTCTTACTTCAATAGCTTTTTTATCCAGTTTTGAAAGAATCAATGGGATAGCAATGTTTTGATAGACTGTTTGTGATTCTAATAAATTAAACTGTTGAAAAATCATACCTATATCTTTTCGTAAAATATTTAATTCTCGTTCTTTTAAATCTATAATATTTTGATTATTAATATAGATTGCCCCATTTTCAGGACGTTCCAATAAATTTACCATTCGTAATAACGTTGATTTACCAGCCCCAGAATAACCGATTACACCGTAAATATCACCCGCTTCTACTTCTAGAGAGACATCTTGCAATGCTGGAACTTCACCACTTTTAGTTGTAAAAGTCTTATTTACGTGTTCAATTTTAATCATTCTCATCTGCCTCCAATTTTAAAAGAGCCTGTTTCGCCAATTGGCTAAGATATTTTGCAGCTAACGATAAAGCTGCAGGATTTACCTTAAACTTCGGATGATGATTAGGATAGGTCTTTCCGGTTCCGATTTTAATAAATGTTCCCCTGATTTTTTCAAGATAAAATGCAAAATCTTCGCCTCCTAAAGTTGCTTCGGGTATCCCTATAGCAATTTTTTCTGCTTGAGCAATTGCTTTAGCAAAATTACTCCATTCTTCATCATTGACGGTTGCAGGAGGCCCCGCTATCCACTCAATTTCTGTATCAAGATCATAGGCTTGGCTAATCCCATAAGTTATTTCCTTTAATCGTTTTCCAAACAGCTCCCTCTCCTCGCTAGTCAGCGTTCTAACAGTCCCTTCAATTAAGGCTTGTTCAGGAATAACATTCCACGTATTCCCTGCTTGAAGATGTGTAATACTTAAAACACTACTATTAAAAGGATCCATATTTCGACTAACGATCGTTTGTAAGCTGTTAACTAATGCAGCAGCTGCAACGATTGGATCTTTAGCCATTTGTGGATGGGCTGCATGGCTTCCAAAGCCCTTCAAATTAATTTTAAATCGATCAACAGCAGCTGAAATTGTCCCCGCTTTAATTCCAATTGTTCCCACTTCAAACTGCGAAGTACTATGAATTCCAAAAATTGCATTAACATCATCTAAAACCCCTGTCTCAATAATTTTTAGAGCTCCTAATGAAGACTCTTCAGCCGGTTGAAATAATAATTTTACTGTTCCATGTAATTGAGCAGCATTTTCATTTAACAATAAAGCAACACCATAAATCGTTGTTAAATGAAAATCATGACCACAAGCATGCATCTTTCCTTCAATCTCTGACTTATAGCTTAATGTCGTTTCCTCATTAACTGATAAAGCATCAATATCACTTCGTAAAGCAATTACTTTACCAGGGTATCCACCTCTAATAACTGCAACTAATCCAGTTTTTAATGGTAAATCTAAAACTTCAATATCATGCTCTTGTAATAATGTTTTAATTCTTTTAGTAGTTTCATATTCCTCATAAGATAATTCCGGATTACGATGAAACCACTCAAATTGATATTCTAATTCTTTTTGTAAACTGTCGTCTTCCATTCTAATTCCCCCTTTTTAATAACAAAAGTGGGATGTTTATGTAAACATCCCACTACCCCATTTAATATAGTATTAAGAATATTTGCATACACGAAAATGTACCCTATACTTTTGTATACAGCTGCACATACACATATACATCATATCTCTTCTGCTTTTTAACATCATCGTTCGCTCCTCTTCTTTTCCTACTATATCGATAGGTTTGCTATGTAAAGTATCTTAACACACTATAAATACTCCGTCAAGCAAAAAAATAAATGTCAATATGTTTGCATAAAAAAATAGCTAATTAGCTATTCTTCGTTGATATAAATAAACTCCTAAAGCAGCACCAATAATAATGATATATCCAACTATGCTCCATATATCAGGAATTTGATTTAAGAAAATAAATCCTAATATCGCTGCAAATAATATTTGACTATAATCATAGATTGAAATATCCTTGCCAGCTGCATTATTATACGCCGCAGTAATTGCAAATTGACCACCAGCTGCCATTAACCCTGCACCTAGTAAGATTAAAAACTGTTCTAAACTCATCGGCTGATAATTAATTATTAAATATGGTAACACACTGAGACAAGAAAAGCATGAAAAGAAAAATACAATTTTTGCACCATTTACCCCCTGCTTGCCTAGCTTCCGCACACAAGTATAAGCTATTCCTGCTCCTAATGCCCCCAAAACACCAATAATTGAATCCACATTATTTAAAAGATTAAAAGATGGTTTGATTACAAACAAGCTTCCAATGAAAGCTACGATAATTGATATTTTTTGTATTCTTGTCGCTTTTTCTTTTAAAAACAAAGAGGAACAAATAATTACAAAAAATGGTGATAATTTATTAAGCATCGAAGCATCACTAACTAAAAGATGATCAACTGCATAAAAATTACAAAGAATTCCCAACGTTCCAAAGACTGAGCGTAATAAAAGCATCGGTAAATCTTTTTGTTTATATGTAAATCCCTGTTTACTTTTTAATAGGATAAAAAAAGCGAATAAAGCAGCTACCAAATTTCTAAAAAAACTTTTTTGAATTGATGGTAAATCGCCAGCTAATTTTACAAATACATTCATTGCTGCAAAAAAGAAAGCGGCTAAAATTATACACATCATCCCTTTACGGATATTATTCATAAGCACCTCCAGATACTATAATGATTATATCTATTATAACCATTACGTCAATTAATATGATTTACAACAAAAAAGGATAACTTTCGTTATCCAATTAATTATTATTGAACAGCAAATATAAGTTCAGCTTTACAAACTACCTTACCATTTACCTTAGCAACAGCATCACCAATTCCAATTGGTCCTTTTTGTTTAGTTAGAGTACATTCCATTTCTAAAACATCACCAGGCGTTACTTGACCTTTAAACTTACACTTATTAATGCCCCCAAAGAAAGCAATTTTACCTTTATTTTCTTCTTTAGAAAGAATTGCAATACACCCAACTTGAGCTAATGCCTCAACAATCAATACTCCTGGCATAACATGATGCTCAGGAAAATGACCACAAAAATGCATTTCATTAACACTGACACATTTAATTCCTTTTGCCCACTGTCCAGGCTGGTAATCAGTAATTCGATCTACTAAAGCAAAAGGATAACGGTGCGGATTGATTTCTTGAATTTGATTACTATTTAGTTCCATTTTCTTATTCTCCATATTTCTTAAAGATGATAGTCGCATTATGACCACCAAATCCTAATGAATTTGACATAGCTACATTAACATCTTGATTTCTACCAGTATTTGGAACGATATCTAAATCACATAATGGATCTGGTTTTTGATAATTAATCGTAGCTGGAATAAATCCCTCTTCGATTGCTTTAACACAAATTACCCCCTCGATTCCCCCGGCAGCACCTAAACAATGCCCCGTATTTCCTTTCGTCGAAGAAATAGCAACCTTTTTAGCAGCTTCACCTAAAGCAGATTTAATTGCCATTGTTTCACCTTTATCATTTAAAGGGGTACTAGTTCCATGTGCATTAATATAAGTTACGTCTTCAGCTACTAAACCAGCATCCTTGATTGCATTGATCATCGCTTTAGCCCCACCAGAGCCATCTTCTAAAGGTGCAGTAATATGATGAGCATCACAACTGACACCATATCCGACCATTTCACAATAGATATGAGCGCCACGAGCTTTAGCATGTTCTAATTCTTCAAGTACAACAATTCCAGCACCCTCACCCATAACAAATCCACAACGTTCCTCGTCAAAAGGAATTGACGCCCGTTTCGGATCATTATTATCACAAAGAGCTTTCATTGATGAAAAGCCTCCAATACCAAGTGGAGTAATACTAGCTTCTGCCCCACCAGCAACCATAATTTCTTGATAACCATCACGGATATTTCTAAACGCATCACCAATCGCATTAGTTCCACCAGCGCAAGCTGTGACCGGACAAGTACATAATCCTTTTGCCCCTAATTCAATTGCAATATTTCCCGCTGCCAAATTTGTAATTGACATTGGCACAAAGAATGGCGAAACACGATCATAACCTTTTTCTAACCCCTTAGTATGATCTTTCTCAATTGTTGCAAGCCCTCCAATTCCGCTTGACACAACTACACCAAAACGGTCAGCATCAATCTCTTCAATCTTTAAACCAGCATCCTTAAAAGCCTCTTTAGCAGCAATTACACCAAATTGAGTAAAGCGATCCATTTTTCGAACTGCTTTTTTATCTAAATAATCAGCAGCATTAAAATTTTTTACTTCACCTGCAATTTTTACTTTTGTTAATTCTTTATCATAGTTTGTGATCTCGTCAATTCCACAAACACCTTCTTTAATACTTTTCCAAGTTTCTTCAACATTATGACCAATTGCATTAATTGCTCCAAGCCCTGTTACTACAACTCTTCTTCTTTCCATTGTCTCTCTCCTTACATTGCCATTCCGCCATCAACATGGATAGTTTGACCAGTAATGTATCTAGCATCATCACTTGCTAAAAATACTACCGTATTAGCGATATCACTTACTTGTCCAAAAGTTCCTAAAGGAATTTGTTTAGCCATACTTTCTTTAATATCTTCAGGTAAAACATCAGTCATTGCAGTTTGAATAAAACCTGGTGCTACCGCATTCACAGTAATTCCCCGACTACCAACTTCGCGCGCTAATGACATTGTCATTCCAATAATTCCAGCTTTACTTGCTGAATAATTTACTTGACCAGCATTTCCCATTACCCCAACTACTGATGACATTGAAATAATACGACCATAACGTTGTTTCATCATAATTTTAGTCGCATGTTTCATACAATTCCATGTTCCTTTTAAATTAACATCAATAACTGCATCAAAATCATTCTCTTTCATTCGCATCAACAATCCATCTTTAGTAATTCCAGCATTATTTACAAGAACATCGATTCGACCAAATTCTTTAATGATTTCTTTAAACATTGTTTCTGTTTCTTCAAACGAAGCAACATTAGCTTGAGCTAACATAACAGTCGCACCGATTGCTTCTAATTCTGATTTAGTTGCTTCAGCAATTTTTTTATTATCACCAAAATTAACATAATTTACAATGATCTTAGCACCTTCACGAGCACAAGTTAAACAAATTTCTTTACCAATTCCTTGGGCTCCACCAGTTACTAAAACTACTTTATCTTTTAATTTCATCTTATTCTCCTTTTAATCCCGCTAATGTTTTTTCTAATGATGCTTGATCTTCAACTTGATAAGTTTTAATTGTCTTATCAATCTTACGAATAAATCCACTTAAAACTTTACCAGGACCGATTTCAATAATTGTATCAACCCCGTTTTCTAACATATAACGAATACTATCTTCAAAATATACTGAAGACATTACTTGCTTCTCTAACATTTGAGCAATACTAACTCCAGACTCAAGTTCTTTAGCCGAACTATTGAATATTACAGGAACTTGCATTTCATTAAAATTAACACTTACAAACTTTTCTTTAAGTTCATTACTAGCTGGTGCTAATAATTCTGTATGGAAAGGTCCACTTGTATTTAAAGGAATTGCCCGACGAGCACCTTTTTCTAATGCTAATTCGCTAGCCTTAGTAACTGCCTCAGCCTCACCACCAATTACTAATTGTCCTGGACAATTATAGTTAGCAATTGAAACAACTCCCAAAGCCCTAGCTTCTTTAACTGCTTCATTTAATAATTCGCGATCTAAGCCAATAATTGCAATCATTTTGCTTTCAATTCCTGCTGCCGCTCTTTCCATCGCTTGACCACGGAAACGTACTAAATTAATTGCTGTTTGATCATCTAAAACACCTGCTGCATTTAAAGCTGAATATTCACCAAGACTTAATCCTGCTACATAATCTGGAGCAATTCCATTTTCTTTTAATAGCTTAGTTGCTACTACAGCAACAGCAACCATACATGGTTGTGTATTTCTTGTTAAAGAAAGTTCTTCAAGGGGACCTTCAAAGCATAATTTCTTTACATCAATATCTAAGTCAATGTTATCAAAAACATCTTTAGCAATTTGATAGTTATCATAGAATGATTGACCCATTCCAACTACCTGACTACCTTGACCAGCATATACAAATCCAATCTTACCCATTATTTTAGTCCTCTCTTTAATTCATCCATTAATTCTTTTACTGAAATAATTTTATCATTACGATATCCATTGCTTCCACTAAATACTAATCCCTCATCCAAATTACCTTTAGCAGCATTGATCAATGCACCACTAATACAATAAGGCGTAGTTTTAACATCACAGGGAATTAAGCAATTATAGCAGCGTTTTACTGGAATCCTTTCATCTTGTTTAAGTCTTTTTGTCAACTTCGTCATGATGGCTCTTCCCGGCATTCCAACTGGTGATTTAACAATCTCGATATCTCCTTTTTTAGCATTTATAAATGCTTGTTTATATTTAATATCTGCATCACATTCCTCAGTACAAATAAACCGTGTTGCCATTTGAACACCATCAGCACCTAAATCTAAATACTTTTGAATATCCTCACTATCATAAACACCACCAGCTACAAAAATAGGAATATCCTTTTGATATTTTTCAACAAATGGTTGAACAGTCTCTTTTACTTCTTTAAAAATATCTACTAATTTAGCCGTTGTTTTATTTAACACATCTTCTTTATGAAAGCCTAGATGACCACCAGCTTCACTTCCTTCAATGACAACAAAGTCTGGAGCTACCTTAAATTTACGATCCCAAGTTTTACAAATCAATTTAGCGGCTTTACCACTTGATACAATTGGGGCAATTTTAACTTTTGTTCCTTGAACAAAACTTGGTAAGTTCATAGGTAATCCAGCACCCGAAATAATTGCATCTATTTTACTTTTTACAGCTACTTCAACTAAAGCTGCATAGTCAGTAATTGCGACCATTGCATTAATTGCAACCATCCCTTTACCTTTAGCAATCTCTTTAGCTTTCTTTATTTCATTAGCTAGCTCACGTTTATTAGCTTCTAGCGGATTTTTTTCAAAATCATCAGCACGATAACCAGGATGAGCAGTTGAAATAACACCCATACCACCATTTAAAGCAACATTTCCAGCCAAATTTCCAAGTGAAATACCAACTCCCATGCCACCTTGTATGATTGGTACATCAAGAGTCATATCTCCGATATTTACCTTTTTCATAATTAAAACTCGCTTTCTAATTTCTTAAATGCCTTATCACAATCATCAAATAATTCTTTAATAATTACTTTTAGAGGTCTAATTTCATTGATCATTCCGACTACTTGGCCAGCCATTAATGAACCGGTATCGGCGTCACCTTCTAAAACTGCTCTACGTAGTGAACCTAATGTATATTTTTCAAGTTCCATCATGTCAGCACCTTCTTTTTCACGCTTAACATACTCTTTAGCCATTTTATTTTTTATTACCCGTACTGGTGTTCCTGCGATTCTTCCAGTTACTGTAGTGCTTGTATCTTTAGCTTTGATTACAGCTTGTTTATAATTTTCATGAATCGGACACTCTTCGCTTGCAAGCAGACAAGTTCCTACCTGTACTCCACAAGCCCCTAGAGCATACGCTGCCAATACCTGTTTTCCACTCGCAATTCCACCAGCTGCTATAACAGGAACACTAACTGCTTCAACTACTTGAGGTACTAATGCCATTGTAGTTAATTCACCTATATGACCACCTGCCTCAGTTCCTTCAACAATAATTGCATCAACGTTATATTTTTCAAGGCGCTTTGCTAAAGCTACACTTGGAACAACTGGCAATACTTTAATTCCTGCTGCTTTCCATGCAGCAACATATTTACCAGGATTTCCTGCTCCAGTTGTTACGACCGGCACTTTTTCATCAATTACTAATTGTGCCATCTCATCAGCACAAGGATTAATCAACATGATATTGACACCAAAAGGTTTATCAGTTAAATTACGGCAAATTTCAATATTCTTTTTTAATGTAGCAGTGTCCATTCCACCGGCACCAATTAAACCAAGTGCGCCAGCATTAGATACACTAGCTGCAAATTCACCGGTAGCGATATTTGCCATTCCTCCTTGAATCAAAGGATATTCAATATTTAATAATTTATTTAATTTCATCTTCTAACTCCATTCCATTAATGTTGCGCCCCAAGTAAGACCACCACCAAAACCAACACAAATAATTTTGTCACCTGGTCTTAACATTCCTTTTTCATTCATTTCACCTAAAGCCAAAGGAATGCTAGCTGCTGATGTATTCCCATATTCTTGCAAATTCATATAAAACTTATCTTCTGAAGACTTCATCTTCTTATATACATTTTTAATAATTCGATAATTTGCTTGATGACAGACAACGTAATCAATCTCATCAAGAGTTAAATTTGTTTTTTCTAAGATTGCATTAATACTTTCAGGAATTACTTTTATTGCAAACTTAAACACTTCCTGCCCAGCCATCGTTAAATAATGATCCTGATTAGATTTACTGATTGCCGGGGCCTTTAATGCTTCTAAATTTCCCGCTGAATTACTGTAGCTAGCAAAAATACCATCACCATTTCCAACTACAAGGGCTCCAGCCCCATCACCAAACAAAACACAAGTATTGCGATCTTTGAAATCCATTATTTTGGAAATTTCTTCACTTCCAATGACTAAAGCATATTTATCTTCCATGTTTTGTAATAATGCCTGGGCTACCGTTAAGGCATACACAAAGCCGCTACAAGCAGCATTTAAATCAAAGCACATTACTTCTTGATCATTCAAACCTAATCTTTCTTGAATCAAACAAGCAGTGCTGGGAGTAAAATAATCGGGTGTCATTGTTGCACAGATAATCAATCCAATCTTACTTTTATCTATTTTTTCAACTGCCTTTAAAGCTGCTTGATACCCAAGTTCTACGCAACTTTCATTTTCAGCAATATGTCTTCTTTTTATCCCGGTTCTAGAGACGATCCACTCATCTGATGTTTCAACCACTTTTTCAAGATCGAAATTATCAAGTACTTTTTGTGGTGCATAATAACCAGTTGATAATATTTTTAATCCACTCATATAATCTCCTAATATTTTTCTTTGATATCTTCAAAGAAATACAATAACTGTTGTAATGATTTAATCAATAACTCATCATCAAGAACATGACTATCTTCACAGACACGACTTACCATCTCTTCATGAAAGTCTCGATGTACTTTGCAAACACGATTACCTTTAGCTGTCAGCTCTACACGAATAATGCGTCGATCATTATCATCTTTACGACGTTTTACGTATCCCTTAGCTTCGAGCTTTTTTATTGCTGTCGTAATTGTTCCATTAGTTAAAGTCGCCTGAGAAGCAATTGTTGACATCGTGGGATTTGAAAGCGAACTGATTGCATCGATAATATGCAGTTCTGATAAACTTAAATCTTCCACTCCATGTCCTACCATATATTGGGTTTCAATATCCAAAATTTGATTAAACAGTCTTACAAACAGTTGATTAATTAATTCTCGATTTAAAATATCGCGATTAGTCATTCGTAATTCGACCCATTTCTCTAAATTTATTGTAACGTTTATTTACTAATGATGTTTTTGATAATTTCATCAATTCTTCAAGAGTATTTCGAAGATAGATTCTTAAACGTTTGTATACATATTCGCGGTTCTTTGTAATTCCACCTCGAGGTTCTTTGATGATCTTATCAATGATCTTCATTTCATATAAATCATTTGCAGTCAATTTCATTAGCTCTGCAGCTTCATGAACTCTTGAACCATCTTTATCTTTCCATAAGATTGATGCAAAGCCTTCTGGTGATAAAACCGAATAAACACTATTTTCAAGCATTACCATACGATCTCCAACACTTAGTGCCAAAGCTCCACCACTGCCGCCTTCACCGATTACAATCACAATAATAGGCACCGTCAGCTGTGACATTTCCATTAGATTACGCGCAATTGCTTCACCGATTCCATGTTTTTCAGCTTTTAAACCCGGATAAGCACCTGGTGTATCTACAAATGTAACAATTGGTCGATTAAATTTTTCCGCCTGTTTCATCAAACGCATCGCTTTACGATACCCTTCTGGTGAAGACATTCCAAAATTACAGTGTAGATTTTCCTCTAAAGTTCGTCCTTTTAAATGTCCAATTACAGTACAGGGAATATTATTAAACATTGCTAATCCCCCGACAATTGAACCATCATCTTTGTAAAGACGGTCCCCATGTAATTCAATAAAATCATCAAATAAATTATCAATATATTCACGGACATTAGGACGGTCAGCTTTACGAGCAAGATAAACTCGATCATAAGCACTAATATCCTGATATGCTTCAGCTTCAATTTTTGCTTTTGTATTTTCTAAATCTTGAATTTGTAAAGTGTGGTCAATCTCTTGGTCATCCTTTAATTTTAATAACTCTAATTCTATTTCTTTAATTTTTATTTCTTTTTCTTGCAGTGACATTATTGCGCCCCCCTGCTATGCATTTTTAATAATTTGATAATCGTTTCACGCATTTTAGAACGTTCTACGATCATATCAATAAATCCTTGATCTTGCATAAACTCGGTTCTTTGAAAACCTTCGGGTAATTTTTGTTTAATTGTTGATTCAATTACTCTTGGTCCCGCAAATCCGATTAATGCTTTAGGTTCCCCAATAATAATGTCCCCAAGCATGGCAAAAGAAGCAGTAACTCCACCAGTAGTAGGATGAGTAATATACGAAATATATAACAATCCGGCTTCATGATGTTTGGCTAGAGCAGCACTAGTTTTAGCCATTTGCATTAGTGAAATAATTCCCTCTTGCATTCTAGCTCCCCCAGAAGTTGTAAAAATAATGATTGGACATTTGCGTTTTGTCGCATGTTCAATTGCTCTAGTAATCTTTTCTCCGACAGCACCTGACATACTCCCCATTAAAAAACGAGAATCCATCACACAAACAACAACTTTTCTTCCATCAATTCTTCCTGTAGCACAAACAACCGCTTCGTCAAGATTTGTTGTTTCTTCTAATTTTACTAATTTTTCTTTATAACCAGGAAACATTAATGGATCATTTGATTTAATACTTTTATATAATTCTTTATATTTTCCCCCATCATACAAAAGATTTAATCGCGTGTATGCCCGCATCTTTAAATGTGCTCCACATTTAGGACAAACATAATAACTTTCTTTCAAATCTTCACTTAAAATCGACTCTCCGCAAGAATCACACTTTGTATATAAACCATCGGGTACATCAATTCTTTTTTTATCTTGCATTTTATTACGAATAGATTTAAATAAATTCAATTTTTCTTTTCGTGCCTTAAATAACTCTTCCATTTATTATCCCACCAACTTATCTAAGTTATTTTCAATAAAACTTGTATCAAAATTTCCTTTTACATACTCTCCCGTATGTAAAATCAAATATTGTAATTCTTGGTTAGTATCAATTCCGTCAATAACTAATTCAGCTAAAACTCTACGCATTCTTCTAATTGCTTCTAAGCGATTAGAACCATGAACAATAACTTTAGCAATCATGGAATCATAATGTGATGAAACTTTATACCCCTGATATAAAGTTGTATCAATTCTCACCCCTAAACCTCCTGGTAAATGAACACTATTAACAGTTCCCGGACACGGTCTGAATCCCTCACGTGGATTTTCAGCATTGATTCGGCATTCAATCGCATGTCCATTTAAATGAATATCACTTTGTTTATAAGTTAATTTTTGATTTGCAGCAATTCTAATCTGTTCCCTAATTAAATCTACCCCGGTCACCATTTCAGTAATTGGATGCTCAACTTGAATTCGAGTATTCATTTCAATAAAATAATAATTTCCATCTTGATCTAAAACATATTCAATCGTTCCTGCATTGCGATAACCTGCTCCTTTAGCCGCTTTAACTGCATCTTCCCCCATTTTTTGTCGGAGCAGTGGCGTTAAGGCTTTACTTGGTGCCTCTTCAATCATCTTCTGATTGCGTCGTTGAATAGAACAATCGCGTTCTCCTAAATGAATAACATTTCCATAATTATCGGCTAAAATTTGAAATTCAATATGTTTAGGATTTAAAATTAATTTTTCTAAATACATATCATCATCACCAAAACATGCTTTAGCTTCTGCTTTAGCAGTTAAATAAGCATCATCAAATTCTTCTTCGCTAAAGGCTTTTCGCATTCCACGACCACCACCACCTGCTGAGGCTTTAATTAAAACTGGATAACCAATTTGATTTGCAACTTCTTTAGCTTCTTGTAAAGTATTTACACTTCCATCACTCCCAGGAACTACCGGCACACCTGCTTCAATCATTTTTTGACGGGCCATACTTTTATTTCCCATCATATCAATAACATCGCCACTAGGCCCAATAAAAGTTATTCCACATTCTTCTACTAAACGAGCAAAAGTTGAGTTTTCTGATAAAAAGCCAAATCCTGGATGAATTGCATCACAACCTAGTGCAGTCGCTACACTTAAAATATTTTTCATATTTAAATAACTATCCGCTGCCTTGGCAGGACCTATACATACCGCATGATCAGCCAATTGCACATGCAATGAAGTACTATCAACATTTGAATAAACAGCAACTGCTTCAATTCCTAATTCTTGGCATGTTCGAATTATTCTTACCGCGATTTCGCCACGGTTGGCAATTAAAATTCGCTTAAACATCTTAACTACCCTTCAATGATCATTAACACTTGATCAAATTCAACTAAATCTTCAGTATTTGCCATGATTGATGTTACTGTTCCATCAATTGGAGCTTTAATTTCATTCATTACCTTCATTGCTTCAACAATACACAACACCTGTCCTGCTTTTACTTTAGTGCCTACTTCTACATACGGTTTAGCAGTTGGTGAACTAGATGCATAATAAACCCCAACAATTGGTGATTTAACCGGTGTTCCGGTGATTGCTGGTTCATTAGCTGCTACTTGCTCCACTGGCGCTAAAGTAGGCGTTGGAGCAGAAACTACCGGTGTACTTACAACATTTACCGGTGCTACTGGCGTTTTTTCTAATTCTAATTTAATATCATCTATCTCTACTTTCATTTTAAAAACTTCTGAGTTTTCAAATTCATTTATAAGTTGCTTTACTAAATCTATTTTCATAAATACTCTCCTTTATTTTGAATATCAAAGTAATTTTTCAAAAAAATTATTACCCAGCTATTCTGGGTAATAAAAATCAGCATTTATTATGCATTTTCTTTGATATAATCTACGATATCTTGAACTGTTTTAATTTCAGCTGCTTTATCATCAGGGATTTCAATATCAAATTCTTCTTCAACTGCCATGATTAATTCAACTGCATCTAATGAATCTGCATCTAAGTCTTCTTTTAAGTTAGCTTCTAAAGTTACTGCATCTTCATCACAGCTTAAAGAATCAACAATTATTTCTTTTACTTTTTCAAATTCCACGTTATATTCCTCCTCGTGTATATTACGGTCACATTATAACAAAATCAAAACATTTGTAAATAGTTTGATGTTCAAAACTTTTATCGAAGACTGTCGAATTAACCCAAAACCTAGTAAAATCAAGGTGTTTCAAGTAATATTTTTTTTCGTTTTTTTTATGTTTTAATCGTCATTTTTTTATGTTATAGTCTTTTTTAGGAGGGCACAATTAATGAAAATACCCGAAATAAAAGCTAAGACAATCATTCAAAACAAAGCCGATAAAAATCATTTTTGGTTTGGTTTTGACTACAACATGAATCTCTACCAAGGATGTCATCACGGCTGTATTTATTGTGACAGTCGCAGTGATTGTTATCAAATCTCAAACTTTGATCAAATTAAAGTAAAACATAACGTACTCACCCTACTTTCTAAAGAACTTTGTTCTAAAAAAAGAAAAGGGGTGATTGCAATTGGAGCCATGTCTGATCCCTATAATCATTATGAACAACAATTAAAGATAACTCATCAAGCTTTAAAAATAATAAAGCAAACCAATTTTGGTGTAATGATAACGACTAAAAGTCATACGCTCATTAACGATCTTGAACTCATAAAACAAATTAATGATAAACAATCTGTCATAATTTGTATGACCATTACTTGTGGTGATGATTCATTAGCAAAATTGATCGAACCAAATGTTTCAATTTCATCAAAACGATTTGAAACAATTAAACAATTACGCCAACACAATATTTATGCTGGGGTTTTAATGACACCGATTTTGCCATTTATTAACGATACCCCTGAAAATATTCGAGAAATCATCTATCGCGCACATTTAGCTAATGCCAGCTTTGTTTATCCTATGTTTGGTGTGACTTTACGAGATCATCAACGTGATTATTTCTATACGCAGCTAGATCATTTATTTCCCGGCTGTAAGGAACGCTATATAAAACAATTCGGTAATACTTATTTATGCAACAGCCCACGACTTTATGAATTAAAAAATATATTTATTGAAGAATGTCACAAATATAATATCATTTATAAGATGGAAGATATTATAAATGGTTATAAACAAACTGCATCATCGGAACAATTGAGTTTATTTTAAAAAATAGTCCAGAAGATCTTCTGGACTATTTAGCATGTTTATATGTATAATTCATTACCACTTAATAGATAATACTCATCTTTTTTTAGTATCAATGTTTTGATAGTCTAAACGTTTATACAAATTATCAATATATTGGTGTTTTAAAACCTCTTGAAAACTATATTTAAAATTCAAATCAAATACAAATACTAAATGTGGTAACCAAATATCTAAATCATTTTGCCGACAGCTGCTTAAAATCATTTCATGATTCAAAAATGACTGGTACACTGCTCTCACTAATCAATTGTTTTTCTATTTCTTCTTTTCCCTTATAATAAATTGTTTCTAGCGGGAGAGTAGATTAATTTCCAGCTTATCGATTTTGTTAGCATCACGGATAATCTTTGCATGCAGTAATTCATGAGTATCTAATCCCATTCAAATCACATATTTATTGTGCTTTTTGATTGCTTTATAAATAATTTGCTCATTATTATAAATATCACTAAATTTTTCAATCAACCTATCTTAAAATAATAAAGAGACATCGAAATCATATTCACTGACATAAGTATTAAATTCTTTATATGCATCCTCTATTTTTATCATTAACTTACCTCAAAAAAGTGATCTTAATTATTAAGATCACTCTTTTCTTTTAAATATTCATTAGCATGGTTCATTATATTTAACATCTTCTTAAAAGTATCACTATTTTGATAATTAAGTCGTTTAACTAATTTTGTAATATAATCTTGTTGATAAACATAATTACAACTATACTGATAATTCAAATCAAATATCAAGGCCAAAAAGGATACCCAGCGATCCAAGTCAGTTTTACGAGTGGTACTAAGAATTGATTCACTATTCATAAATGTTTCATATATCGATTCAGTAATGATGTCATTTTCTAAAATCTCTTGTCCAGCATCCAAAAATGCTTCGAACGTTTCTAACAAACCTGTTTTAAAGATATCGATTTTGTCAGCATCACGAATTATTTTACAGTGGAGCATCTCATGTTCACTTAATCCCTCAGCAATTTTATATTTATTATGATTAAAAATAGCTTTGTAGATCAGTGGATAATCTTTTTGATCAATATCAAATTTACTAATTAAATTATCATCAAATAAAATTTGAACACCTAATAATGCATGATCAATTGTTTTACTATCAATAAAACAATTATAACGTTTTAATTGTTCAAATCTCCCAATATCATGTAATAATCCAATTAATGATGCTAAGTCTATTTCATCTTGATCTAACCCGAGACTCACTGCAACATTTTTTGAGGCCTCCATAACACGATAAGTATGTTCTATCTTTAAGGCAACTTTAGGATTATCTTTATCATAATTCGCTACATATTCATCAAACAATCTTTTAGCATTTTTTAAATCTATCATCTAACCACCTCCAGCTATCATTATATGCTCTTTAACAGCATTTCTCTACTATTTTCTAAATAGTAATTTCTATTTTTATATGGTTATGTTATATTAATAAACAAGGATGTGATTAGATGAAATTAAGATTAACTACTACTAATGATTTAACCGCTGTCATGACAATTATCAATCAAGCTAAAGTATATTTTAAAGAGCAGGGAATCAACCAATGGCAAGATGGTTATCCTGATGAATTAACTATTATTAATGATATTAGCCGCCATGAAGCTTATGTGCTTGAAGATAACGGAGAAATAGTCGCAACTGCGATGATCTCTAAAGAGCTTGAACCTAGTTATAATTATATAGAAGGGAAATGGCTTCAAGATAATGCATACATTGTAGTTCATCGCATCGCGATACGAAATGATCAAAAAGGTAAAGGCTTGGCAAAAATCATTATTGATGAAGGATTAAAACTTTATCCTAAAAAACCAAGTATCCGTATGGATACTCATGATGATAATCTTTCGATGCAGCGTTTCTTGATTAAATATGGATTTGAATATTGTGGCACTATTTATTTAGAAAATAAAGAAACTCGACGAGCATATGAAAAAATTCTTTAACCTGCATTACAAAGTGCAGGTTTTATTGTTCAATAAAATCAATCAATACTTGATTAAAACGTTCTCGTTCATCATAAAAAATCCCATGTCCACTATATTCAAACTTGCATAAAATCGAATCTTCTATACATTCATGCATGATTAAAGCAAACGAAAAAGGACAAATTTTATCAAGCACTCCATGCATGATTAAAGTAGTGACCTTAATCTCAAACAAATCTTGATACACATCTTCATCTCGTAAAGAAATTGCTGTTTGGATCGTTCCTATTCCTGATCCCTTTAAACAAATTGATGTAAACCAGTTCATAAATTCACTGCCATGATTTAATGCAAAAACATTTTGTCCGAAATCATGAACCATTTTAGGTCGATTAGTATAACACTGCTCAATCAGTTGATTTACCGCATCGATACTTTGTCCTTCGGGATTATGAATTGTACGAGTATATGAAGGCACTGCAGCACCAGCCAAAACTAGTTTACTTACTCGTTCTTTTCCAAATTTACTCATATAACGAACACAAATCGCCCCACCCATTGAAAATCCTACTAATGTCACATTATGGACATTTAAGGTTATTAAAACACTATGCAGATCTATCGCTAATTGGTCATAATCATAGCCCCTGCCCATGACTTGTGACATTCCTAATCCACGAATATCATAACTAATGATACGGTATCGACAATCGTTTAAAATATCTTTTTGATATTCATACATTTCTTGGCAAATTGGCCAGCCATGCACTAAAACTACTGTCTTTTGATGAGCTGGATTAATATCCTCTACCGCTAATTTGGCATTATCTGATGATTTTAGATAAAACACATAATCCCCCCTCATCATATTCTATGTAAGCTCAATAATATTATAACCTTATTTTAATTATTAATTTTTGTATACCAGCAGTCGATTAAGTTAATCAATATTTACTATGATTCGCTATCATTAATTTTGATAAATTATATTGTGATATTGGAGTGAGAATATTAATATACATCATCAGTGCAATTATTATCTATGGGTATAGCTGTTATTATTTTACCAGTACTATCGCTAATCTTTTAATTGCATTAATAGCCTTATGAGTATTTGGTATATTTATCATCGGATTAATTTTCTTAAGGAATGTCCGCATAAAAAATAATTATAGTGGTCTCTTGTAAGTTGAAACATTCCTTATTCTCAGCTTGTTTTTAAATGATTTTAATAGCTTGAGCGACTATAACCCCATTATTCTTTTTACTAACAGAAATATTACTATGACATATAATATTTCTGTTAGTAACTTGATAATTACAATAATTTTGACTATTATCTTAGTTATTTTCAATATTTATATCTTTAAGTGTAAAAATTATTTCATTTGTATTCATATCTTATTGTATTCAGCATATTTTTATATGAGGTGAAGAACATGGATACTAAAGTAAATAAGCCTTACCCCGAAATAAAAGTAACTGTGCCAAATGAAACTTATGGTTTAATGATCCTTGATAATGTCGGTGGGATGAATTCTGAAACATCTGCAATTTGTCAATATATTTATAACCATAGTATTGCTGGCGAAGATTTTTTAGAACTAAAAAAAACATTTTTAAATATTTCTATGGTCGAGATGCATCATTTAGACATCTTCATGACCCTTGCCTTAGAATTAGGTTTAGACCCCCGCTGGTGGAGCTGTCTAAATGATCAATGTACTTATTGGTCACCATCATATTTAAATTATCCTAATTCACTAGAGGAAGTACTAAAAACAGCAATAGACGCTGAATATCAGGCAATTGATAAGTATATGTATCAAGCTAGCGTCATCAAAGATCCCTATATTGTTGCGATTTTAAATCGAATCATTGAAGATGAAGAACTGCATATCAAGGTTTTAAAAGAATGGGAAACTAAATTAGTTAGATAATCTAACTAATTAGTTTTCCTTCTTTTAATAATTGCAATAATTGTAAATTTTGCGCCGCACTACCTACATAATTAGTAATTCCATTAAGTTTTGCTAAATGTTGACGATTTTCAAAACTTGTATCAACATTAATTTGCTGAAGAGCTCCAACTAAACTATCTCCAACATAATTAGGATTTGATAAATAACTTACCCTACCTTCAATTACCTGGTCATTGACCCAGCCTTGATCATTACCTATTAAATAAGGATTTCGAGTATTTTTTACAATTCGAGTTATCTTTCCAACATTACGATATGGCCGTAACGGATTAGAAGATTCACTAGTTAAAAAGACATAGCTAAATCTTACTGTATCACCTAATTTATATTGTTCCACTGCTGTATCAATATCAAAATTATTCTTACCTGCACGTTTAATAATAGCTGGAAAATCAGCATAACAATAATTCATATCAACAATTGTTGGTACCCCTTGAACCCATCCAGTCGAACTATATTGCCACATATCATACGGTTTATCATAATTTAACTCAGCAGCATAGTTAGCAACCCACCGTGTATAATTATCAAAAATCGGATCCGTTAATTTAGTGTTCCACCAGTATAGTGAAGCATACATCCCAACATAATATCCATTGGCTTCTAATTCATCAGCAAATGTTTTAGCGATATTTGCAATCACATCATTTGATTGCTTTCCAGTCGTATTATTATCTTCTAAATCATAATACACTGGATATGCCATCTTATAGTTTTTCACTAGACGTAAAACATGTTGTGCTTCCCCTCTAGCATCACTACTATTTTTAGCATATGAATATAAGTAAACACCAAACGGTATTCCTAATCGTGTACACTCGTCTGCATTTCTTTTAAACAAACGATCATCTTGATCTGTTCGATCTTGACCAAAACCACATCTAAGAATTGCAAAATCAACTCGATCTTGAACAATTTCCCAATCAATTACCCCCTGATATTGTGAGACATCAATTCCATGTGTCGTCATTCTTCCACCTCCATTAATAATATATGAGCAATTGTCAAAAATGTGTGACTTTCTAGACTTTTTTATCATTTTAATGCGAAACAATGAATATTATGTTATAATCACATTGGTATGGATTAAATACGCCATCTTTAAAACTGAATATAAAACTAAATAATATATATAAATTGGAGGTCGATGAAATGAAAAAAGTATTCGTCACTGCCTTAGGAGTCTGTACAATGCTTTCATTAGTAACTATTCCCACTCCTGTTCAGGCAACTGATTTTTCCGGGCAAGAAGATAAGTACATGAAATTATGCTCATCTTCAAATCTTTCAACTAATAACTTGAACACTTGTAAAGAATTCAATACATACTTGAAAAATAAAAATAAAGAATTGAAATCTCAAGTAAGTGATTCAAAAAGCAAAGTATCTGATACTCAAAATAGTTTGAATAGTATCTCAAGTGAAATTAGTGCATTAAATGATCAAATTGCTGAAAAACAAAAAGAAATTGAATATTTACAAACTTCAATTTCAAATTTAGAAGCAAGTATAGCTAAAAAAGAAGAAGAAGTAAAAGAACGTATGTATTCAATGCAATCATACAATAACAATAATTCATATATTGACTTTATCTTCGGGGCTTCTAGCTTCACTGATATGTTTGCCCGAATTGACAGCGTTAATGAAATAACATCATATGATGATGAATTAGTTGCACAACTAGCTGATGAAAAAGAACAAGTAGAAACACAAAAAGCTACGGTTGTTACTGCCAAAGCTAATATTGAAAGTCAAAAATCATCAAAGCAGGCACTACAACAAGAATATCAAGCTCTATTTGAAAAACAAAACGCTGATTTGATTGCACAAGAAAAAGCAGCTGCTCAAGCGGCCGATTCAAGTCAAAAAATCACTGATAATATCGCTGCACTATTAGCTGCTACTGAAAAATCACAAGTTTCTGGCGGAAGCGTTGTTTCTGGTGATTCTGCAGTTGGAAACGCAATTGCACAAAAGGCTTTAACTCGCGTTGGTTATATGTATGTATGGGGTGGATGTCACAGCATGTCTGAAATCGCTAATCCAAACCACACTGCATTTGACTGCTCAGGTTTAGTCAACTGGGCTTATTATCAATCAGGTGTCAACATTGGTTCTAATAATACCAAATCGCTAGCTAGTAAAGGTGTATCTGTTTCTCGTAATAACATGCAGGCCGGAGATATCATCTTATTTAGCAGTAATGGAAGTACCAGCGGAATTCACCATGTCGGTATTTATATCGGTGGTGGTAACATGGTTCATGCTCCACAAACAGGTAAACCTGTTCAAGTAGCGGATCTTGGTTATTCATATTGGCAAAAAGAATGGTATGACGTTCGTAGATTGTATTAATACAATTAGATGAGCAAGCTTGCTCATCTTTTTTATCACATATATATGAAATTCATAAATTAATTTCATTATTTCCATAACAAATGTGATATTTTTTAGAAAATTAGCTTTATATCCTTAGAAAAAATCTAAATTAGTATTTACTTATTAAGAAAAATATAGGATAATTACTATGTATCGAGGTGATTGTATGAAAATAAAAAAAGTTATATCTACAGCTTTAACGCTGACAATAGTAACAAGTGCATGTTATTATGCAGCCCCTGTGGCAGCCGATGAATTTGATGGTAATGAAAGTAAATATATGACATTATGCTCATCTTCGAATTTATCTAGTAGTAACAAATCAACTTGTGAAGCATTCAACAAGTATCTTAAAACTAAAAATTCTGAATTAACTAAAAAATTGGCCGAACAAAAAGAGGCTGCTAGTGACACTAAAACAACACTAGAAAGCGTTCAAAAACAATTAGATGAAGTTAATAAACAAATCAGCGATAAAGAAGCTGAAATTGAGTATTTAAATACAACTATTGCCAATCTTCAAGCAAGTATTGAAAAGAATACTCAATTATTAAAAGATCGTATGTATGCAATGCAATCTTATGCAAATGAAAATACATATATTAACTTTATTTTTGGTGCAAGCAACTTCACGGAAATGTTCTCAAGAATCGACGGTTATAACGAACTTACACAAAGTGATAAAGAGTTGATTGAAGAACTTAATAAACAAAGAAAAGAAGTTGAACAACAACAAACTATTTTAGAAGAAGCTAAAGCCACTTTAGTTATTCAGCAAGAAGAACAAAAAACATTAAAAACAAAATATACAGCTTTGTTAGAGGAACAAAACAAATCAATTGCATCTACTCAAAACACGATTTATGATTATGGTGAAATGACTGAAACCCTGGATGCTGCAATTAAAAAATTTAATGAAGAAGCATATGAAACTCCAACTCCTACACCACCGCCTCCAAAACCTGATAATGGTGGAAACAATAATAATTCCGGTGGTAACAACAACAACAACAATAACAACAACAATAATAACAATAGCGATTCTGGAAATAACAACAATGGCGGAAACAATAATAATGATTCTAGCACATCAGATAATCTTGGTGAAAAAATCTATGCTGCTGCTTATGCTAAATTAGGATCGCGTTATTGGTGGGGAGCTCAAGGTCCCACATACTTTGACTGTTCTGGTTTAGTATATTGGTCATTAAAACAAGCAGGTGTTAGTGGTGGTCGAGATACTGCTGCTGGTTACTCCAGAAAATGGTCAGCTGTAAGTTTTGCAAACTCTAAAACTGGTGATTTAGTATGTTTTGGTAGTCCAGCTTATCATATTGGAATCATTGTTGTAAACAGCGATGGTTCAAGATCAATGGTTCATGCCGGTGGTGGTGATTCATCGACACACGGTGATAATCCAAAAGCTTATGTTAAAGTATCTTCAATTGAACCAGGATCATATTACTATAGTAGAATAAGTACAATTAGACGTGTTAGTAAATAATAGATATTTTAAAGGACAAATTTTGTAGTTCACTACAATACTTGTCCTTTTTTATTTTAGGCGATAATTATCCAAATAATATATGATCGTTATGTTATATTTATATCCTATTTAAAATTTACTATGCTATAATTAAAGTTAGAAAACAAAGGAGGGAAATGAGCATGAAAGCAAAGATAATATCCCTCTTTCATTACTTATTAGTCTTTTTATTAATAATTTTTAATACCAGCTGTCAAGCTAAATCAATAAATATTGTTGATACAAATAATAATGATCAGATTGAACTAAATTTTTATGGATATAAAACGGAAGCAATTAATGTTGTTGCAATCGAAGAAATTTTACAAGCTTATATGGATAAAAATCCCAATATTACCATTACCTATGAAAGTGTGAAAGGAACTGAGTATTATGAGATACTAAAAAAACGTTTGGCCTCTAATAACTATGATGACATTTTTATGATCGATGAAGATAATTTACAGCAATTAACTAATTATAATTATTTTGAAGATTTATCAAAGCTAAAAACAATAAAAAACTTTAACACAAACTCATTGGAACAAATGGTGCAACCAGATAATACGATCCCCTATATTCCAACTTCTATTTCAGCATTTGGATTATATTGCAATCTTGATTTACTAGAAAAACATCATCAGTCAGTTCCTAAAAATAATCAAGAATTTATGGCTGTTTGTCAATATTTTATTGAGCAAGGAATTACTCCGATCATCGCTAATAATGATATTTCTCTAAAAACAATTGCTCTTGCTAAAGGTCTTTATCCCATCTATCAATCACCTGAAAAGGATAGAATAATCGCTTCACTAAATCAAGATCCTAGCATTCTTTGTAATTATCTTAAAGAAGGATATCAATATGTTAAACAGTTAATCGACAATAAATTCATTGATGCAGCCACAACTTTAAAAACAGAAAAAACTGCAGACGATCTAATACAGTTTGAAGAAAATAAAAACCCTTTTATGTTAACTGGTGCCTGGGCCTCTGTTCGAGTTGAAAAAAGTTCACCAGATTTAAATTTTAAAGTTTACCCTTATCCAATTTTAGACGATGGAGCAATTCTAGTTTCAAATATTGATACCCGTGTATGTATTAATGCTAAAGGTCCACATATTACTGAAGCAAAAAAATTTATTGAATATTTAAGTCAAGAAGATGTGATGTGGAAATTTGTAAATAGTCAGTCCTCTTTTAGTCCTCTGAAAGAACAACGTATTGCTGATGATCCTAAGATTCAAGAATTAAGCCCTTATTTAACCTCAGAGAAAACAATTCTAGGTAGTGATTCAAATATAAATCTTCCCCTTTGGTCACTTACCCATGACGGAATCACCCAATTATTAACAGGAAACAGTATTGATAGTGCATTAGAAATAATCAAAAATTATGAACAGTGAGGATGATTCCAATGAAAAATAAAAAAATATCGTTAATGATTGTCGGGGGAATTAGTGCTGTGATTTTTGTTGTTTTTTCCATGTTCATTTATGTTAATTATGTTCAAGATTCTCTTTGGGATAAGTCAATCAATGATATTTTAGAAACAACCTCTCAGGAGGAAAAAGCCTTTAATGTCTATATGACTAAAGAAATGACTAACTCCCAAAACATCCTTACTAATATTGCCTATCTACAAACTAAGATTCCGCAGTATCTCCAGCATCTATCTAATCGTGAAGAAGCTAAATATTTATATATCGACTATACCAATGACTGCTACTATGATGAAAATGGTAATTATCCGTTAGGTGATGAACAGTTGTTTCAGCAAATAAAAGCTGATAATAATTCACAAGGATTTTTAGAGCCCTATCTTAATTCAAAAACAGGTATTAAGACTTTTGCAACTTATGTAAAAACAAGCGATAATCAAAGTGTCATTGTCAAAGAAACTCAATTAAGTTTTATTATTGAAAACTTCTCACTTTCGTTTTATAACGATTTAGGTTTTTCATATATTGTTAAAGATAATGGTGAAATTTTAATTCGTTCCAAACATCGTAACTCAAATCGTACTTTTAAAAACTTATTTGATTTAATCGATCTGTCTGGTAATGATGCAAAAACCATTGAATCATTTAAAGCATCTTTATCTAAAAGAGATAAAGGTGTTGCCTTATTTAATTATCAAGATAGTTCCAATGTATTTTGCTATGTTCCATTACAACAAAACAATCACTGGTTTATTATTTCAATTATTCCTAATAATGTAATCATGAAGCAGGCCAATAACATTATTATTTCCTCCATAATTTTATGTAGTGGTATTGCTGGTGCAATCAGCTGTGTTGTTTTGCTATATATCCGTGATAACCGTAAACACAAAAGAATGTTAGAGAACTTAGCTTTTTATGATCATTTGACCATGCTCTATAATTATCAAAAGTTTAAAACAGAGGGGGAAAAATTATTTTTGGAACGTAATCATACCCTTCTTGCAGTTCTGTATTTAGATATTAATGACTTTAAAATAATTAATGAATTATATGGTTATAAATATGGTGATAAGATCTTAACGCAGCTGGCAAATATTTTAAAAAAATTGGTCATAGCCCCAGGACTTACGTGCCGAGTAAATGCCGATAATTTTTTAATCATGCAGTCATATCATGATAGAACCGAACTGGAAAACTTATGCCAAGAAATCAATCAGAAATTTTGTAATCTTTTAGAATCACTTGATAATAAAAATAATACTATAGTTAAAATTGGTATATGCTGCTATGAAGATGATCAAACAATCTCAGGTATTGATGGTCTAATTGACTGTAGTCACCTCGCTTTAAATGCATATATACCTGGCCAAACCAATAACTATTACTTCTATAATTCTAAAATGCATGATCAAATGATTAGAAAAGTAGAGATTGAAAATAACATGGAGTCCGCTTTACTGAATAACGAATTTACATTCTATCTACAACCAAAGTATGCGCCAAATGGACAAGTCATGTTAGGAGCTGAAGCTCTAGTTCGTTGGCTTGAGCCATCAGGAAATCTCATTATGCCTGGTGAATTCATTCCAATCTTTGAACAAAATGGCTTTATTCTTAAAATGGATGAATATATATTTGAAAGTGTTTGTAAGTTTCTCTATCAACGAATTATCGAAAACCTGCCAAATGTTCCTATATCGATTAATATTTCTAGATTACATCTTTATCAAGATGACTTTATTGAACGCTACAGTAAAATAAAAAATAAATATAGTTTACCTGATAAATTAGTTGAATTAGAAATAACCGAAAACATTTTACTTGATAATATTGAAAGAATTAGAAACATTATCATTGAACTACAAAATAATGGCTTTACTTGTTCAATCGACGATTTTGGTTCAGGTTACTCATCATTAAATTCTTTAAAAGACTTACCATTTGAAGTCATAAAATTAGACCGGCTTTTCTTAATCAACAGTTATGATATTCAAAGAAGTCAAGAAATCATCAAAGCTATTGTTGAAATGGCTAAAACTATTAATATTAAAACAGTTGCTGAAGGTGTCGAAACCCCAAGCCAATTGGAATTTTTAAAAATGATTGATTGTGATATGATCCAAGGATATATCTTTTCTAAGCCACGACCAATCAAAGAATTTGAACAACTGCTTATAAATCAAGAAAAATAACTTTTTAATTAGATTCCTATTTTTAGAGTTGCAGACTCGAAAGTAGGAATTTTTTAACATTTTCTTAGATATGCACCTAAAAACAGCGTATTATCTTTATTTATTGAGTTAGCAATATCTCGCTAAATATCATATAACAATTATTCTTTTCATAGAAACATTTTTTCAAAAAACGATCAATAATACTCTTTATCTAATAATATTCTAAAATTTGATAGTACAAAGAAAACTTGTTTTCAAAATTATTATCCCTTCATTATAATTATAAAAGGTTTACTACATCATAATATCATCAAATCAATCTAATAAAATATTCGTTATTCATATCAATACCATCTTTTTCATCAAACTGTATACTTTTCTATAACTATAACGTCAATAATTTTTAATATTTATATTAAATAGTCTTTAAAATTAGCAGCTTTTAAAGACCAGATATTTTTTATTTTAATTGAAAACGATAACATTGATATTAGAGATTTAATAATTTTTATTTTAGTGCTATAATCTACAAGAAAAGAGGGATAGTGTGAAGTATGTACATCAATTTTTAATTATTATGACAATCTCATTTATTGGGGAATTGTTGGGATTGTTATTGCCATTGCCAATACCGGCAAGCGTTTATGGTTTAGCAATAATGCTAATTTGTTTATTTACTAGAGTAATTAAATTAAATCAAATCGAGGAAGTAGCTGATTGGCTGATCTTAATCATGCCCGTTTTATTTGTTCCTTCTGCTGTTAGTCTAATCAACGTTGGTAATGCTATTATTAAAGATCTCCTAGTTATTGGAATTGTCACTTTAATTAGTACCATCGTTGTTATGATCGTTACAGGAAAAGTTGCACAAGTAATCATTGAACGAAAGGAGGATAATGATAATGGATAGTTTTTTGCTTGAAACAGTATATTTTGGGATTGTTATCAGTCTATTATCATATTGGATTGCAGTTCAAATAAGAAAATTATTGCCCTACCCAATTTTTAATCCTTTATTGATCAGTGCTGTTATTTCAATTGGTATATTAATCATTTTTGATATTGATTTTGATACATATAATAAGGGAGCTCAATTCATTACTTTTTTATTGACCCCAGCTACTGTTTGTTTGGCGGTACCACTTTATAAACAAGTGCAAATATTAATTAAACATTTAGATGCTATTTTAATCAGTTTATTTAGTGGTTGTCTTGCCGGAATTGTTTCCATTTTTATAATGTGTTTAATTATGAAAGCCGATCCTGTAATTTATTATTCACTTTTACCAAAATCAATTACAACAGCAATCGCAATTGGTGTTTCTGATAAACTAGGCGGTAATTCAACCATTACAGTTGGAATTGTTATTATTACTGGTATCCTTGGTGCTATCATTGCTAAAAGTATTTGTAAATTATTTAAAATTAAGCATCCTGTTGCAATCGGTTTAGCCCTTGGTAATAGTGCCCATGCGATTGGAACATCAAAAGCTTTAGAATTTGGAGAAATTGAAGGAGCTATGAGTAGTTTATCAATTGTTATTGCTGGATTATTAACTGTAATCATTGCACCATTAATGGCAAATTTATTATAAAAAATAACCCTTTATTCAAATAAAATGATATGTACTGGATAATCCATATCAAAACGAGTAAAGGGATTTCTTTTTATTATATCTGACTATATGTCTCTGGACTTTCTAAGCGCTCAACCAAACGCTGTAATGATTGCTCAAACCGATCAGTAAATGGTTCATCAAAATAAAGATAACCATTTTCATAGTCCTCATCTACAGCTGTTTCAACAACTACAGTAAGACTTTGATAAACGCTACTAAGATTTTCTTTTATATATTTTAATTCCTGATGATTGTATTCTTCAATAAAAATATAATGATCACAAACCTCTAATGCATATTTAAGTTCATCATTAAAATTATCTTTAATAATTTCATGATTAAGAATTCCAACTTGAAACCCACGAATCTCTAATTCTAAAGCAAATTCATTTATCCACATTATGTTACTTGTATTAGTTAATAAAGTAATATTTTTTTCTTTATTTTTTAAAGTTAGATTTTTTAAATCAAAAAAAACTTGAAGTAAATGCCGAACCAAATTACATTCAGTAATTATACTTGTATGTTCAGCTGTATATTTCTTTATTTTAGGGTGTGCACGTAAATCAATTGCTTTTAAGGCTTGGGAAAGTTCAAAATATCGATCGACTAAGTCCTGTTTTGTAATATTGTTAGTAATGCTATTGACGCTAAAAAAATGATAATTAGTATATGGTAAAATATCAGTATCATAACCAAAAGCCACTTTTGCTTTAACCCCTTTTTCATCCCAGCCAATAAACCTTCCAATTCGTCTTGCTGCTTGTCCTGAGACGATTTTAACATATCCAAATTTAGCCATAATTAATACTCCTCTTTCTTTATAATTTCTTAGCAGCATTAAATATTCATTTTAATAACTATTTTCAATGCCCCTTATTCGCTTATATAAAAATTCATTTGTTGGTACTTTTAGTTTATGCTTTGATGCCAAAGAAATTACTGTTCCAGCAAACATTTCAACTTCACTGTAACGACGTACTTTTGCATCTTGAGCCATTGATGGTAAACCCAGAGGAGCCAAAGTCCTAATTATCTCAATATAATGCTTCAAATCCGTTTCAGTTAGATCAACTCCCTCGTAATGTGACAACTCAATAATTTCCTTCATTGCTGCAATCAAGGTATCATTTGCTTCCCCCGGCATTAAAGCACCACTATAATTGGTATTATATGCCATCCAAGTCTGATTTATCCCAACATTCAACATGAATTTAGCCCACATACTATGTAAAATATCGCCTTTAACTTCATAATTAATTTTTGCTTGATCGAAGAAGCTAGTAAGCTTATCCAACTTATCTTTTTGCTTGAAATCAGTGATTCCCAATAAGAGCTGTCCTTCTTTAGTGTACTTTAGAGATGTTCCAAACTTCATTGCATCCATTCCCTGAGCAACCGCATAAATTACTTTTTCTCTCCCATAGTATTCACTAATAACCTTTTCACTGTCAATCCTATTTAAAACAGAAATTATTATTGTATTTTTATCAACACATTTTTTAATTTCCTTTATTGCTTCCTCTAAAGCAGTCCCTTTTACTGCTATGATTATTAAATCAAATGGAACGGCATTAAAATACTCAACTAAATTAAATAAAACTTTCTCACCATTTATTGTAAATACAGTTTCCTGATATGCTTTTTTCCTTTTTTCATCAACTATAAATGTCACTGCTTCTCTAGTAATGTTTTTGCAATAAAATCTCCATATAACATTCCTAAAGCACCCATCCCAATAATTCCAACTCGTTTGATCACAATAATATCCTCCATAAGAAAAAAGCTGATCAATGACCAGCTTTTGCATCAAGTTTCAATTAATTATTTAGATAATTCAGCGAAATATTTGATTGTTCTAACCATGTTAGAAGTATATGAATTTTCATTATCATACCAAGCAACTGTTTGAACTTCAGTAGTTCCGTTGTCCATTGGTTTAACCATAGTTTGAGTTGCATCAAATAATGAACCATAGTTAATTCCAATAATATCAGAAGAAACTAATTGTTCTTCAGTATATCCAAATGATGGAGTAGCTGCTGCTTTCATAGCTGCATTTACTTCTTCAACTGTAACTTCACCTTCAACAACTGAAGTTAAGATTGTAGTTGATCCAGTAGGAACAGGTACACGTTGAGCAGAACCAATTAATTTTCCGTTTAATTCAGGGATAACTAATCCGATAGCTTTTGCTGCACCAGTTGAGTTAGGTACGATATTTACTGCAGCTGCACGAGCTCTTCTTAAGTCACCTTTTCTATGAGGTCCGTCTAATACCATTTGGTCACCTGTGTAAGCATGTACTGTTAACATGATACCAGATTTAATTTTAGCTAAGTTATTTAAAGCGTTAGCCATTGGTGCTAAACAGTTAGTTGTACAAGATGCTGCAGAGATGATTGTATCATCAGCAGTTAAGATATTTTCGTTTACTCCGAATACAACTGTTGGTAAGTCATTTCCTGCTGGTGCAGAGATAACAACTTTTTTAGCTCCTGCATCAATATGAGCTTGAGATTTAGCTTTAGATACATAGAAACCAGTACATTCTAATACTACATCTACACCGATTTCACCCCAAGGTAATTTAGAAGCATCTGCTTCACTATAGATTTTAATTTCTTTTCCATCAACAGTGATTGAATTTTCACCAGCTTCAACTTTATCAGCTAATGCATATCTACCTTGTGCTGAATCATATTTTAATAAATGTGCTAACATTTTAGGATCAGTTAAATCGTTGATTGCTACAACTTCATATCCTTCAGCACCAAACATTTGTCTGAATGCAAGACGTCCGATACGTCCAAATCCGTTAATTGCTACTTTTACTGCCATTCTTTATATTCCTCCTTGAATGTTCTTTATGCTCATATTATATTCCAGAAAGGCAAGAAAAGCAACTAATGTAACGGGTTTCATTGAAAAAAATTAAATATTTCACAAAAGATTCATAAATTTAACTTTAATGGAACAAAATCTAACATTATTCTTTTATAATATAAATTTAGTGACTTTTATAAGCCTAGTTTTACCGCAATCTTTCTTGCCTTTTATAGGCTTAAATGAATAATTATTATTTTAATTACTATACTTAAATGTGGAGGTAAGATAATGCATTTAGTTCCTACAGTAATTGAAAAAACAAACCAACGTGAATATGCTTATGATATATATTCACGACTATTAGAAGACCGGATCATCTTATTAACCGGTACTATTGATGATAAGATGTCCAGCAGTATTGTTGGTCAGCTTCTCTATTTAGAATCATTAGATAACAATGCTGATATTTTTATGTATATTAATTCCCCAGGTGGCAGTATCAATGCGGGAATGGCAATCTATGATACAATGAACTTTATCAAATGTGACGTTTCAACAATCGTAATTGGGATGGCTGCTAGTATGGCTGCCTTTTTACTCAGTGCCGGAGCTAAAGGTAAGCGTTGTAGTTTACCTAATAGTGAAATTATGATTCATCAGCCATTAGGAGCTTTTGAAGGACAAGCGAGTGATATTGAAATTAGTGCCAAACGAATCTTAAAACAAAAGGAAAAATTAAATTTAATTCTTAGTAAAAATACAAATCAGCCCATAGATAAAATTGTTATCGATACTGATCGTGATCACTTTTTAGAACCTGATGAAGCGCTTGAATACGGCTTAATTGATGAAGTTATTTAAAACGACCAACTTATGAAGTGAACCCCAAAAAATGATGTGTACCCAGTTTTCTGGACACGTTTAAATTTAGTTTTAAAAAAATTATGC
>OBXO01000046.1_pt1 | contig 160989 bp, 147 predicted proteins | sample 1501431 | NCBI WGS metagenome assembly OBXO01 (sample SAMEA2580163, study PRJEB22360) | human gut metagenome | biome: human gut; feature: human-associated habitat; material: faeces | place: Denmark | collected 2008/2010
AATCTATTCCATTTTTAAAAGCCTTGCGATAAAATATGTTCTGTGAGACGGTTGTCTTGCTTTCCAAGGGAATGGTCGATAGCAGAAAAGTGAAGGTGGACTTCTCTCTGGAGGATATGGATTTATCTGAATTTAAGGGAAAAGCAACTTATGAGCAGATAAAGGCATATGTACTTGAAAAGACAGGACTGAAGGTTTCATCACTGTATATCGCACAGATTAAGAAGAAGTGTGGATTAGATGTCGGTGAGAACTTCAACCCGGCTAAATCAGAGAATGCGAGACAGCCACAGTGTACACCGGAGAAGGAAGATGCGATTATGCAGGCATTTAGACATTTTGGAATCATATAGATTGTGGATAAGCCGTATCATGTGTTAAAAATATAGTGAAGTATGGAAAAAAGGACATTCCGGAACTGTAGATTTTACAGGTCAGGGGATGTCCTTTTTGCAGATATGGAAGTGTTCAAGGGACAAGGTAATAATACTGATGTATTAAGACTGATTTGAGAGATGTGTGGATGTTGTGACAGCACTGATCTTAAAATATGGATCGGCAATAAAAAGAAAATGGATTTTACGTGATTGGATAAAAAACATACAGGCTGACTGCTTTTGGAGAAGTTTAACCTGTAAAAGATATCAGCGGTATTTCGATTATATGAAAGCTATTGTAAAAAATGATACGACATGACATAATCGGATTGACTAAAGTGACATAGATATTTATAATATAGACAAAACGAAAATGACATGAACGGAGGACAGAGTAATGGAGAAAACTGTAACACTTGAAGAGGCATTAAAAAGAATTGAGGAGTTGGAAAAAGAGAATGCAGAACTTCGGGAGGAATTGGAGTATTACAGAAATCGTAAGTTAAGCGGTCGTCAGAAACATAACGCCAAGTGGATGGCAATTTATAATGATTTTGTTGTTGGATATGAGAGCGGCATGACAATGGTAGAAATTGCGAAGAGGAACAATGTCAGTGAGAGGACGATTTATAGGTATAAAGCGTATTATGACAAAATAAAGAGAAAAGAGGAATAGAACATATTGCTGATGTCAGCAATATGTTATATGAGAGTTGCGGACAATTTTTTTGACCGCAAAATGGATGGAGGAATTCTATGGCAGAAGATAAAAAGAAAGAAATCGATGTTACAGTAACAGAAGAATATCTAAAAGAAAAACTGTATAAAATTAGGGGTAAAAGGGTATTGCTTGATGCTGATTTAGCAGAGATATATGGCTATGATACGAAGGGATTTAATAGACAGGTAAAAAATAATATTGAAAAATTTGATGAAGATTTTATGTTTGAATTGACAGATGAGGAATTAGAAGATTTGCGGTACAAAAATTGTACCGCAAATATAAGTTCAAAAAGTCGTTATAATCCTCATGTATTTACAGAGCAAGGATTATATATGCTGATGACTGTTTTGAAAGGACCGTTGGCTGTTAAGCAGAGCAAGGCATTAATAAGAACCTTTAAGAAAATGAAAGATTACATATTAGAAAATCGTGATTTAATAGGTCAGCGGGAAATACTTCAGTTAAGCATGGAAACTGCTAACAACAGAATAGAAATTAACAAAATCAACTCAGATATGATATCTATTGAAAAGCAGATTTCAGATGTTGCAGAAGGCTTGAAGAATGTTGTGACAAAATCTGAGTTGGCTGATATGATGAACAGCTTTGTTTCAGACGATGATGACAAGTGGCTCATGTTTAATGCAAAATTCAGTAGTGCAGATGAGGTATATGAGTCCATTTATAAACAGGCAAAGTCGTCAATATATGTCGTTGACAATTATATTGGTTTAAGGACGCTGGTACACCTTAAGAATTCTCCTACTGGAGTAGATATTATTTTATTCAGTGATAATGTTGGAAATAATAAACTTCACAACATAGAATTTGCAGATTTCTGCAAGGAGTACCCAACAGTAAATTTGTCAATGAAAAAGACAGGCGGTATATTCCATGATCGTTTTATCGTGTTGGATTATGGAACTGCTGATGAAAGGGTTTTCTTATGTGGTGCTTCATCAAAGGATGCTGGCGCTAGAATAACCAGTATTGTTGAAGATTATGGAATATCTAAATATGCCCCTGTGATTGCCACGCTGTTAAAAAATTCGACATTAATTTTACCACAATAGAGGGGAGCGAATGATTAAACATTCGTAAAGACAATCTATTAACACAAGAGGAGTTTGGCAAATTATTTCATGTTACCAGGCAAACTGTTTCAAATTGGGAAAACGGAAAAAGTTATCCTGATTTGCAAATCCTTGTAAGCATGAGTAATCAATTTAGCTCGCACCCAGTGCTCCTTAAGATAAAGTGGAAATAGTGCAATTTTCACATGATATTATACAAGAATTACATAGAAATATATCGTATTATTGATATAGTATTCTTGAATTGTATGTGAGGAGAAAACTATGGCAGCGGAAAGAAAAACATTAACACAGCTATCTGTGCCAATATGCTTAGAAACTTTATTTTATATGCTTTCAGGTATGGTCGATACGCTTATGCTATCATCTGTAAGTGACCAGGCTGTAGGGGCAGTGGGAACAGCAAATACATATATAGGTGTTTTTATTATCATGTTCGGCGTAATATCGTCGGGTATGATAGCCGTTATGTCACAAAATATCGGAGCTGGAAGACCGGGGATAGCATATCAGGCAAGGCAACTTGGACTTATATTCAACGCATTGATAGGTATCGTAATGTCTGTCGTTCTTGCTACTTTTTCTGGTGGGATACTTAGAAGTGTAAGTATTGCTCCGGCTTTGCTTGAGCCGGCTGAAATATATCTTAGAATTGTTGGCGGCACATGTTTTTTAAATGCACTGATTCCTATTTTCTCCAGTTATTTGAGAGTGTTTGGATATACAAAACATTCTTTGATAGGAACTGTTGTTGGAAATGTTCTCAATATAATACTTAATTCAGTATTTTTATTTGCATTCAACTGGGGTGTAATGGGAGTTGCTGTTGCCACGGTTATTTCAAGAGTTGTAAATCTTATTATTGTAGCAGGTATGGGGGCTGTACTTATAAAAGCAAAGCAGAGTCCTGAGCGAATTACATCAAGAAAAATATTTGCACAGATTGTTAAGATTGGTTTTCCTTCTGCGCTTGAAACAGCACTTTACAACATCGCAATGACATTTATAGTGCGTTTTATGAATCAGATGGATGTGGATGGAATGAATGTTACAGCGCGTTCATATGCGATACAGATTGCAAATTTCTCGTATTGCGTGGGAGCTGCCCTTGCTCAGGCAAATGCAATTATGACCGGCTGGAGAATTGGAGCAAAAGAGTTTGAGGAATGTAACAGGGGGACGAGAAAAGCTGCGATATATGGTATCATCACAGCGACATGCTTTTCCGTGACCTTTGCATTTGCTGGACATTTTATCGTGCATATATTTACGGATGATATACAGATGATAAATCTTGTGGTAAAGTTGTTAATAGTAGATATATTTCTTGAACTTGGAAGGGTAACAAACCTTGTATATGGGCAGGCGTTAAAAACGAGCGGAGACGCATTTTTTCCGGTTATATTAGGTGCGATATTTATGTATTTGTTTGCAGTTGGCGGAACCTATTTTCTCGGAATACATATGGGACTTCTGGCTGTAGGAGCATATATTGCTATGGCAGGTGACGAATGTGCGAGAGCAGTGGGAATGGTACTTAGATGGAAGAGTGAAAAATGGAAGAGTAAAGGTCTTGTAGAAGTATAGGAGAGAGTATGTACTTTGAATTAAAGGAAAATAAACCACATGGTACAAAGGATGATCCGTTTAGTACATATCATATAAAAAATGAAGGACGATCATTTCAGATACCGGTTCATTGGCATGATGAACTGGAAATTATATATGTAAAAAGCGGTTTTTTGACTGTTAGTATATCAGGAGAAAATTATATTGGAACCCCCGGGGATGCTTTTGTAGTGTCGCCGGGTAATCTGCATTTTATGGGTTCACAGACTGATACAGTGGATTATTTTACTTTCCTTTTTCCGTTAAAATACATATCTTTTTGCATAAATGACATGTTGGATGATAAATTATTGGAGCCGTTAAAAAATGGTCATCTGATGATAAGTCCAAGAGTAAAAGATACAGCAAAAGAACTATGTGAGCAGTTGGTTGAAATATATGTGGCAAAAAATAAGAAAACTGAGTCCATAATAACTGCTCAGATAAAGACAAAAATAATTCTTTTACAATTTATTCTTGAAATGTGGGAGAGGGGCTTTGTAATTGAAAATGATAAAAGCGGGAGAAATACGATAGAAAAAGAAATGATTTCATATATACAGCAGAATTTTATGGAAAAGATATCATTAAAAGAATTTAGTGAGCAGTTTCATCTTTCGGAAAAATATATATCGCGATATTTTAAGGAACATTTTCATATTACCCTTTCGCAATATATAACACATTTAAGGTTAGAGCATGCAAAACAGCTGTTACAAGATACGGATATTCCTGTTACAGAGATTGCAATGCAGAGTGGATATCAGAATGTAAGCTATTTTATCAGAAGCTTCAAAAAAACATATGGAGTTTCTCCGTTAAAATATAGAAAAAAATAAGCCAGGTATATGGTTAGAAAGGAGAGGATATCCCGGTAGAATCAGAAAATCTGCCGGAGAGATATCGAGAATAAGTATGGGAAATAAGAATAAATGGTGGAAAAATGCAGTTGTATATCAGATTTATCCGAAAAGCTTTCAAGATTCGGATGGAGATGGAATCGGTGATATTCCAGGAATTATCAGCAGATTGGATTATTTGAAAAAACTTGGAATAGATGCAATCTGGCTCTCACCGGTGTACCGTTCGCCACAGGATGACAATGGATACGATATTTCAGATTATCAGGATATTGAGCCGATGTTCGGAACAATGGAAGATATGGAACAGTTATTTGCGGAGGCAAAGAAACGCGGAATCCGAATTATGATGGATCTTGTGCTGAATCATACTTCAGATGAACACAGATGGTTTTTGGAGGCAAAGAAAAGCAAAGACAATCCGTATCATGATTATTATGTGTGGCGTGACGGAGAAGAAGGTATTTACCCAAATGATATGAATTCTGTGTTCGGAGGACCGGCATGGGAGTGGGTTCCAGAACTGGGACAGTATTATTTTCATCAGTTTTCAGTGAAACAGCCAGATCTGAACTGGGAGAATCCGAAAGTGAGAAGAGAGCTCTATGATATGATTCTCTGGTGGATGGAAAAAGGAGCAGGTGGATTTCGTCTGGATGTAATCGATCAGATTGCAAAAGAGCCAGATCTTAAGATCACAAATAATGGACCAAAGCTGCATGAATTTCTGCGTGAACTAAGCAGAGAAACATTTCAGAAGGGGGATATGATCACTGTTGGAGAAGCCTGGGGAGCAACACCGGAAATTGCAAAGAAATATAGTAATCCAGATGGCAGTGAATTTTCTATGGTTTTTCAGTTTGAGCACATTATGCTTGATCAGGAAGAAGGAAAAGAAAAATGGGATACGATTCCATTGAATCTGGTTAAGCTGAAAAAATGCCTTGCAAAGTGGCAGAATACTTTATATCAGACAGGATGGAACAGTCTGTTCATGAATAACCATGATCTTCCTAGAATCGTGTCGCGTTGGGGAAATGACGGAAAATACAGAAAAGAGTCGGCAACAATGCTGGCGACAATGCTTCATGGAATGCAGGGAACTCCTTACATTTACCAGGGGGAAGAGCTGGGAATGACGAATGTGCAGTTTGACAGCATTGAGGAATATGAAGATATTGAGACATTGAATATGTACAAAGAGCGTCTGGAAAAAGGATATCAGCCAGAAGAAATCATGCAGTCTATCTACGCAAGAAGCCGTGATAATGCCCGTACTCCGATGCAGTGGAGCAGGGATGAGAACGGAGGATTCACAATAGGAGAACCATGGTTTGCCGTGAATCCAAATTATACCAGAATCAATGCCAAAGAGGCACTGGAAGATGAAAATTCGGTATTTTACTATTATCAGAAGCTGATTCGTTTAAGAAAAGAAAATCCAGTATTCGTGAATGGAAAATTTGAACTTCTTCTGCCGGAAGATGAGAGAATTTTCGCCTATACAAGAACAGATGAGCATACAAAGATGCTGGTATGTACAAACTTTACGGATGAGGAAGTTAGCTGCCCATTGCTTGATGAGTGGAAAGCCGGGGAAGTCTGGATCCGGAATTATGAGGACGACAGAGAAGGAAATATATTGCGTCCTTATGAGGCGGTGATAATTGCATTTACTGGCAAATAGATTGAGTTTCTTTTTTGAATAGTATCCGTATTGTTGCTTGGAATCGAAGGGATTGATTCCAATCTCGGTACGGCAATCCGTACCACGGTAGTGCTGCTTATGGCGTGGCTCATGGTGTTTGTTACCGGAAAACAGAAAGAGATAAAGGCAGCGGCAGGCGTTTTGTTGATTACAGCAGGAACGGTTCTACTGGCGATTATTTAAAATGAGCAAAAATGAGCAAAACTCATGTTGCCGTATGGTTGAGGATTTCGCCCTTTTATGATATGCTTTTACATATTAGCAACTGTTCAGAGCCAACCTCCAAAATGCTACGCATTTCGGAGGTGTGACGTATCCGCCAAATAAAATTTCAAAAACAGTCTAAAAAATGCAAGCATTTTATACCTTTTTTTGAAATTTTGCTTGGCTCTGAACAGTTACACACATTATAGGTAAAAGCGAGGTGAGGGGTGTGCTGCACATAGGTATATGTGATGACAACCAAAAAGATATCAGTCGAGTTCAGGAACTGGCTGTCAGATTTTCAGAACAACACCCGGAAATGCCTATACAGATACAGGCTTACAGTTCACCATATGATTTATTGGATGATATAGAAAAAACAGGTGGGTTTGACCTGTATTTATTGGATGTCGTTATGCCACATATGACAGGTGTAACGTTGGCCAGACGAATTCGGGAGCGAAAAGAGAGAGCAGAAATTTTATTTCTGACTGTTTCTAAAGAATATGCCGTGGAAGCTTTTAGCGTAAAAGCCTCTGGATATTTGATAAAACCCGTGAACCAATCTGCTTTTGAGGATGCGGTACTTGACTGTATTCATCGATTGTCACCAGAAAATAATCCCTCTCTTTTGTTGAAGTCAAAAGATGGAATTCACCGTATATCAATTAGCGAACTGATGTGTGTTGAGAGCTTTAATCATAATCAGGTATGTACTTTGTCAGACGGTTCTATGTTAGAGGCATCAGCAACTTTGTCGGAATTGATGGAGGAACTAAAGAATTTTTCGGTCTTTGTCCGGCCGCATAGAGCGTATATTGTTAATATGGACTTTATCCGCCGGCTGACAGCCCGTGAGTTGTTGCTGACAGATGGGAAGAGAATTCCAATTTCTCAAAGTAGATATGGAGAAATAAAAAATAGTTATTTTACGTATATGTTGCATGCATAAAATTTTATTATTTCACGCAGAAAAAGTGCTGTTTCACGAAAGAAGGCACTTTTTCTGCGTGTTTCTTTTAGTATTAATGTTAATTAGAAACTTTCAGATAGATGTTGACATTTATAGGAAAAATGGTGAACTGTATGAAAGGTTTCGGAAGAGGAGAAAAAGGAGAGATGAACTATGGAGATTAAATGTGACAATAAACGGAATTGTCCCTGTACATACGATTGTCCGCGTCACGGGAAATGTTGTGCCTGTGTAGCTCATCATCGTGATCACAATGAAGGCGTGCCGGGATGTTTTTTTTCGAAAGAAGCAGAAGCAACTTATGATCGCAGTATTAAAGCATTGGCGAAGGATCACGGTATCATTTAATATGTGTTTTAATCTTTATTCCCCCCTGTGTGTATGATAAAATAGTAACAGGAATTTTATCGACAGACAGGGGGAAAAATTATGTCAAAAATTGTGAATGAACCAAAGATCAAAAACAAGTTTGTAGTCAAGATCAGAGAGCTTTTAGAGCACCGTGCGTTCTGGCTTTATCTCTTGGTGGACGAGGCAGAAAGCCAGATGTAGTGACGAAGAGATTGTAAGATTATGTGATATTGCAATGTGTGGAGATCATGGAATCGGAAAATGCTTTGGCACTCGACTATTTCAAAGAGAATCAGATCAGCTTTGAGTGGATCGTGGATGAAGGCGGTGCCGTGATTCGATTCGCTCCAATCGATATAGATAAACAGCAATACGCATCTGTGTACGGAGAAAATGAAAATATATCTGTGGAAAAGATTCATCTGGCGGTGGATTTTTATAGAGAATTAATTGGAAAATATAAGTAATAAGTGGAGAGAATATGTTAAATATTATAGAAATCAACAACTTTAACGCACCGGAACTGGACGTCTACGCACGTTATACGGAAGCACAGCTTCTGAATAAAGACCGTCTGGAAGATGGACTTTTTATTGCAGAAAGTCCGAAAGTGATTGGACGAGCGTTGGATGCCGGATATATTCCAATATCTGTTCTGGTTGAAAAGAAGCAGATGGAAGAAAATGAAGAGACGCAGGAAGTTCTTGCAAGATTTGAGAATACAGGCACTTCTATTTTTACAGCCGAGTTTGATGTTTTGACGCAATTGACAGGATTCAAGCTGACGCGAGGAATGCTTTGTGCACTGAAACGCCGATCGTTGGAAGATTTCAGGAAACTTTGCGAAGGAAAGAATAGAATTGCCATTTTGGAAGACGTGATGAATCCAACGAATGTCGGAGCAATCTTTCGATCGGCAGCAGCGATGCATATGGATGCAGTGTTACTGACTTCAGGATGCAGCAATCCATTGTATCGAAGAGCATCCAGAGTGAGTATGGGAACGGTGTTTCAGATTCCATGGACATTTATTCAGGATGATAAAGAACGCAGATGTGACAGGAAAGAAATCTGGCCGGTTCAGGCGATCGAGAACTTGAAAGCACTTGGGTATAAGACAGCAGCACTTGCATTGACAGATGATTCCGTAAGTATTGACGATCCGCAACTTATGAGCGAAGAAAAACTGGTAGTGATTCTTGGAACCGAGGGGGACGGACTTATGCAGGAGACAATCAAAGCTTGCGATTATACTGTGAAGATTCCAATGTCACATGGTGTGGATTCTCTGAATGTGGCAGCAGCAAGTGCAGTAGCGTTCTGGCAGTTGAGAAAATAAAGATTTATCGTAGGAATTCTTTTTCAAGTTCGGACGAAATCAGATAGCGCTTATAAAGTTTCTTCTAACAGACATTGAGGGATTGATGCAGGCTCCGGGTTCTGTATACAGGAAAGACTAAGAAAAACGAAAGATTACTAAAAACAAAGCAATGCTCGGCAAACTCGCTGCCGCTTCAGACAGTTGCCTCGCATTGCTTTAACGTAACCTTCCGTTTTTCAAGACTTTCCAAGCACACAGAACAGTCACCTGAATCAATCCCTCAATGTATGTCTATCGGTAAGTTTTCAGCGCCATCTGATTTCTACTCTCTCGAAAGAAGAACTCTACTTGAGAAGCAGACGTACCGGATGTTCTATAGAATGATTTCCATTTCTTAAGCGTATTTACTTTAATAAAATTTAGCGTAGAAGACGATCCTTTTTCAGTAAACAGAAAACAGAAAATATGAACTTCGAGAAGTTTCATGTTAGAAGGATGGTACAGGGACGAAGACGAATGTGGAGCATGCTTGCTCATACTTGAAAAACAATGGATTGCGTTAAAGAAAGGATTGACAGCTGTCTGAGCGGCAGCGAGTTTGTCAATCCTTTCTTTGCTTTTAGCAGTCTGTTGTTTTTCCTAGTATGAACAGTATGCGTAACCCTGAGTCGGCGTTCCTGTACCATTCTTCTAACAAGCGACTTTCTAAAATAATATTTTCAGTTTTCGTCCGCATATCCGAAAAATGATTTCTACGATAAATCTTTATTTCCCGGCAATTTATAGAGGAAATTCCCTCATCATTTCCCCACAAAAAGAACAATGCCATATAAAATGTTACATTTTTTACAAAAGAAACCTTGCTGGTGTAAAGTTTTTGTAAAACAAGTGTCTTGTCACCTGTAAACGACAGTGTTATAATGGGCAAGAATAAATCAACAGAGCAATAGACATGAAAGTGTGTTACAGCAAAATTTTATGTCAGGAGAGAATAAGAGAGGTACGTGCTATGACGATCAGAGAAGAGATAGAACAGTTAAAGAAAGAAAAAAATGCCGTAATTCTGGCGCATTATTATGTAAGACCGGAAGTTCAGGAAATTGCAGATTATGTAGGAGATTCTTTCTATTTAAGCAAAGTTGCGGTTGGTCTGAAAGAGAAAACAATCGTGTTCTGCGGTGTTTCATTCATGGGCGAGAGTGCAAAGATCCTGAATCCTGAGAAAACAGTGCTTATGCCGGATATGGCAGCAGATTGTCCAATGGCACATATGGCATCTGCGGAGACAATCGAGAAGATTCGTTCAGAGTATGATGATCTTGCAGTTGTATGCTACATTAATTCAACAGCAGAACTGAAAAGACATTCTGATGTCTGTGTAACTTCATCCAATGCAGTGAAGATTGTAAAAGCACTTCCGAATAAAAATATTTTCTTTATACCGGATCGTAACCTTGCACATTATATTGCAGGATTGGTTCCGGAAAAGAACTTCATATATAATGAAGGCTTCTGTATCGTACACGAATACATGGAGGTTGAAGAGATTCAGGAAGCGAAAGCAGCACATCCGGAAGCAGAGGTTCTCTCTCATCCAGAATGTCCGGCAAAGGTTCTGGAACTTTCTGATTTTGTCGGAAGTACTTCAGAAATTATCGCGCAGGCAGGAAAATCAGATGCGAAAGAATTTATCATCTGTACAGAAAGTGGTGTTTTGTATGAACTTCAGAAGAGAAATCCTGAGAAGAAATTTTACTTTACAGAGACAACTCCGATCTGCAGAAATATGAAGAAGGTTACACTTGAGAAAGTGCTTCATGTATTAAAGACAGGTGAGAATGAAGTTTTTGTAGACGATAAGCTTCGTGAAGAATCTAAGAAACCGTTAGAGAGAATGTTAGAACTTGCCAAGTAAACAGAGGGCAGATAGGATTGACAGCAATCGAAGATCATAGAAAATACAGATCAAATCGACCAATGCTGTCGGAATGGAGATATTTATTATGAAAATGGAAGCAGATGTAGTTATTGTCGGAACAGGTGTGGGAGGGCTTTTCAGCGCACTGAGTCTTCCGAGAGACCAGAAGATCATTATGATTACAAAGTCAGATTTAGAGAGTAGTGATTCATTCCTGGCTCAGGGAGGAATCTGCATGCTGCATGACAAAGATGACTATGACAGTTATTTTGCAGATACAATGAAAGCGGGACATTATGAGAACAGAAAAGAATCTGTTGATCTTATGATCCGCAGCTCAAGAGAGATCATTCATGACCTGATTGGCTATGGTGTAGATTTCCAAAAACAGGAGGCAGATGAGTCTGGAAATGAAGCCGCAGACAACGGTGGTGAAAAGGCAGAGATTCAGGATATTTATGCATTTACTCGTGAGGGAGCACATTCACGTCCGAGAATTCTGTTTCATGCAGATATTACAGGAAAAGAAATCACAAGTAAACTGCTTGCACAGGTAAAGCAGCTTTCTAATGTAACATTACTTGAATATACAACGATGACAGATATCATTGTAGAAAATGATGAATGCAAAGGAATCCTTGCACAGGATAAAGACGGAAATGAATTCGAAATCCATGCAGAGAATACAATCTGGGCAAGCGGTGGAATCGGTGGACGTTATAAGCATTCTACAAATTTCCCACATCTGACAGGAGATGCACTTACTATTTCCGAAAAACACGGAATCCGTTTAGAGCATTTAGATTATGTACAGATCCATCCAACAACATTGTATTCCAAGAAACCAGGAAGACGCTTTCTTATTTCAGAGTCTGTCCGTGGAGAAGGTGCAGTTCTTCTTAACAGCAAGAAAGAACGTTTTGTAAATGAACTTCTTCCAAGAGATGTTGTGACTAAGGCAATCAGAGAAGAGATGGAAAAGGAAGGCACAGATCATGTCTGGCTGTCCATGGAAAAACTTGGAAAAGAAACCATCATGGGTCATTTCCCGAACATTTATCAACATTGTCTGGAAGAGGGATATGATGTGACAAAAGAATGTATCCCGGTTGTTCCGGCACAGCATTATTTCATGGGTGGTGTCTGGGTAGATTCAGACAGTAAAACATCCATGGAACATTTATATGCAGTAGGAGAGACAAGCTGTAACGGTGTACATGGTGCGAACCGTCTGGCAAGTAATTCACTTCTGGAAAGCCTTGTATTTGCCAAACGTGCGGCAAATAAAATCTCAGGTACAGAGAATGAAGTAAAAGTACGTGAATTGGCATAATAATAGTGATATAATATTAATCTATGCTGAAAAAAATAAAAGTTAAGAGAAGAGTAGAGAAAGAATATAGAGACAGGGACAGGAGATATAAAGATGAACGAAATTACAATGACACTTCAGGCAGATCATTTGATCCTTGAGGCACTCAAAGAAGATATTTCAAGCGAAGACGTAACAACAAATTCAGTTATGAAAGATTATGTAAAAGGTGAAGTAGAACTGATCTGTAAACAGGACGGAGTAATTGCCGGCCTGGAAGTTTACCGCAGAGTATTTGAACTGTTAGATGCAGATACAAAGACAGAGCTTTACTGTAAAGACGGAGACGAAGTAAAGAACGGCCAGTTGATGGGAAAAGTAACAGGAGATATCCGCGTACTTCTTTCCGGTGAGCGTGTAGCACTGAACTACCTTCAGAGAATGAGTGGAATCGCAACTTATACACATTCCGTTGCAGGACTTCTTGAAGGAAGCAAAACAAAACTTCTTGATACAAGAAAAACAACACCTAATATGAGAATCTTTGAGAAATATGCAGTTCGTGTTGGTGGCGGTTATAACCACAGATATAATCTTTCTGATGGAGTACTCCTGAAAGACAATCACATCGGAGCTGCAGGAAGCGTAAAGAAAGCTGTCGAGATGGCAAAAGACTACGCACCATTTGTAAGAAAGATCGAAGTAGAAGTTGAGAATCTTGAGATGGTAAAAGAAGCAGTAGAAGCCGGAGCAGATATCATCATGCTCGATAACATGTCAACAGAAGAAATGCAGGAAGCAATCAAGATCATTGACGGAAGAGCTGAGACAGAGTGTTCCGGAAATGTAACAAAAGAGAATATCGGACGCTTGACAGCTCTCGGAGTAGACTACATTTCCAGCGGTGCACTTACACATTCCGCTCCAATACTTGACATTTCAATGAAAAACCTTCATGCTGTAGAGTAAAGGGATTGTTAAAGAACAATTTACTAGCAGAGATTTCAATTTAGAAAGGAAGAGGCATGATGACAGGACCAGAAAGAAGAACTGCCATTATAAATCAGATAAAGACAAGCTCAGCACCGGTGCCGGGAAAGGCATTGGCTGCACAGTATGAAGTAAGCCGTCAGGTGATCGTGCAGGATATCGCACTCATCCGTGCCGCAGGACATGACATTATATCTACAAACAGAGGATATATTTTGCACGAATCACATTTAGTAGAAAGAATCTTCAAAGTGAAACATACCGATGACCAGGTTGAAGATGAACTCTATACAATCGTCGATCTGGGCGGAAGAGTTCGTAATGTGATGGTGAATCACAGAGTCTACGGTCATATGGAAGCATCACTTAATATTAATTCCAGACGAAACGCGACAGAGTTCATAGATGACATCCGAAGTGGAAAGTCTACTCCGCTGAAAAATATCACATCCAATTACCATTATCATGTAGTAGAAGCGGATAGTGAAAAGACATTGGATATGATTCAAGAAGCACTGGAAGAAAAAGGATTTTTGCTGGAGCAAGAAGAGTGGGAGAAAGAGCTTTTTGCAAAATAAAGATTTATCGTAGAGACCGTTTTCGGATATACGGACGAAAATAGGGACTATGAGGTAAATGTAAGTATAGTTTTATGTTAGAAGATGGGAGCAGGAACGCTGACTCAGGGTTACGCACGCTGCTCATACTAAGAAAAACAACAGACTGCTAAAAGCAAAGAAAGGATTGACAAACTCGCTGCCGCTCAGACAGCTGTCAATCCTTTCTTTAACGCAACCTATCGTTTTTTAAGTATGAGCAAGCATGCTCCACATTCGTCTTCGTCCCTGCTCCCATCTTCTAACATGAAATTTCTTCAACCTCATAGCCCTGTTTTCTGTTTATTGAAAAAGATAGACTTCTACGCTAAATTTTATTAAATACTAACACGTTCGAGAGATGGCTATCATTCTATAGAATGTCCGGTACGTTTTCGTCTCAAGTAGAGTTCTTCTTTCGAGAAAGTAGAAATCAGATAGCGATGAAAAAGTCTACCGATAGACAGACAGTGAGGGATTGATTCAGGTGACTGTTCTGTGTGCTTGGAAAGACTTAAAAAACGGAAGGTTACGTTAAAGCAATGCGAGGCAGCTGTCTGAAGCGGCAGCGAGTTTGCCGAGCATTGCTTTGTTTTTAGTAATCTTTCGTTTTTCTTAGTCTTTCCTGTATACAGAACCCGGAGCCTGCATCAATCCCTCAATGTCTGTCTGTTAGAAGAAACTTTATAAGCGCTATCTGATTTCGTCCGCACTCGAAAAAGAATCCCTACGATAAATCTTTATTTCGTCCCCTATATCCCTTGACATCTCTCTTTTTATTCTGCAAAATAGTAAGAAGAGTCTTTCGAGATTCTACTTATTATAGAAGAAAAAGAGGTCATTTAGATGGAAGAAATCATACAGTTTTTAGCTGGGATTTTGAATAGAGAGTTTATTCGTGCGGTGTTTAGTAACCCGCGAGTAAAGGATAATGTAGTTAAGGCAAAGCTTCGACCGATGGAACAGAAGGGGGAGCTTTTATTTCAGTTAGAGTCTTTCACAAAGACGCAGGCATTTCATAAGAATCTGACGGTAGAAGAGACAAAAGATGAGCTTGCGAAATTGTTGGAAGAGTTTCGTCAGGTTCAGGTTGAGACGGTGAGTGAGGATATCACGGTATTGATCAGTAAGAAAGGAAAAGCAACGATTAAGAGAAAGCGCAAGAAGGTGCAGGCGAAAGCTGCGGATCTGTCTCATAACAGGAAGAAAAAATATATTTTGGAAGAAGGGATTGTGGTTCCGTTTCTTCAGGATCTTGGAGTTATGACACAGGATGGAAAGATTGTGCGGACGAAGATGGATAAGTTCCGTCAGATCAATCGTTTTCTGGAATTTGTTGAGGACATTCTGCCGCAGTTTGACAAGGACAGAGAGCTTACACTTCTGGACTTTGGATGTGGAAAATCATATCTTACATTTGCAATGTATTATTATTTACACGAGTTAAAAGGATATGATATTCGTATTATCGGATTAGATCTGAAGACAGATGTGATTCTGCATTGTAATGAACTGGCAAAGAAGTATGGATATGAGAAGTTGACATTCCTTGTTGGAGATATTGCGGATTATGAAGGTGTGGATCAGGTTGACATGGTTGTGACGCTTCATGCGTGTGATACAGCTACAGATTATGCACTTGCGAAAGCGGTTGGCTGGAATGCGAAAGTGATTTTGTCTGTTCCATGTTGTCAGCATGAGGTGAACAAGCAGCTTGAAAAGCAGAGAAATCTGCATTCAGGCAAGATGAAATCGAAGACGGAAGTTATGGAAGTTTCAGAAATGCTGGGAGATCAACTAGTTTCCATGGAAGAAGTGCTCGGACCAATTATGGATTATGGATTGTTGCGAGAGCGTTTTGCAGCACTTGTGACAGATGGACTTAGAGCAAAGCGTCTGGAAAGCGAGGGATATGAAACTCAGGTATTAGAATTTATTGATATGGAGCATACGCCGAAGAATATTCTGCTGCGTGCAGTGAAAAAGGGGAGTCCTGCAGCAAAGAGCAGAAAAGAGGCAGAGGATTGTGAAAGATTTTTGAAGATTCAGCCAACATTAGGTATGCTTCTGGCAGAGCAAAAGGGAGATAAATAATGAAGAAAAGGGTAATAAAGATTGCCGCACTGGTTGTTCTTTTTGCGGCTGTGCTGGTGATCAGTAATGTGATACTGAACCGTGGAAATGATGATCAGGTTGTGGATATGGGAGATGCCACGTTACCTAGAGTCTCATTTATGATGGGGGGACAGAAGATAAATGCGTTGTCTGGTTATGTAGATGATATGGATATTGCCGCAATGCGAGATACCATTACACCATTAGAGAGTGATGGTACACTGAAGATGCAGATTGAGAAAAATGATAACCAGATCCGTGAGATCAGTTACAGTGTATATTCTCTGGATGGAACAGAGACATATGATAAAGGAACTCTAAAGTCTGCAGAAAGCGAAGATGTCACATTAAAGCTGGGGAAATCACTTGGAGATAAAATCCAGGAGGCAGTACTTCAGGTTTCGCTTGTGATCGGCGAGGAGAAAGAGACAAGGAAAGTTAATTTCTATACCAGAATTGAGAAAGCAGATGATATTACAGCATCACAATGTCTTACATTTGTACAGGATTTTCATACGAAAGCATTTAATAAGACGGATGTAGATTCATTGAATATTTACTTGGAACCTGGAGATGAGAGTGACAATACAACTTATCAGACAGTCAATATCCATTCAGATATTTCTCATATTCAGTGGGGAACTATGCAACCACAGTTGCTTGGTGATGTGCGTTGGAGTATAAAGGAAAGTAATAGTGTGTATACCTCTCTCCTTGCGAATTACAGAGTTTCCTGCGTGGATGATGCCGGTGAGAATGCAGTTTATGATATTAAAGAATTTTTCCGTGTGAGAATCGCAGGAACTACAATTTACCTGTTGGATTACAATCGTGATATGCAGGAAGTATTCAGTGAGAACAGAAGTGTGATCGATGAAAACGGAATTCTGCTCGGCGTTACACCTTCAGATGTTCCGTATGAGACAAATGAAAAAGAAACGATTGCAGCATTTGTGGAGTCCAGAAACCTTTGGATGTACAATAAGAGTTCGAATGAATTATTAAATATTTTCGGATTTGCAGATGCAGATACGACAGATGAAAGGAATCTGAATGATCAACATGCAGTTCGTATCATCAGTATGGACAACAGTGGTAATCTTGCATTTGCTGTGTATGGATATATGAATCGTGGCGAACACGAAGGAGAAGTCGGTGTCGGAATCTATTATTTTGATGTAGAGAGAAATCTGATCCAGGAGAAAGCATTTATACCAAGTAAGAAGTCCTATGCAATCGCAGCGGATGAGCTTGGCAAGATGGTTTATTATAATCATGCGGAAGAGCAGTTATATGTTTTGGCAGACGGAACTTTGTATCAGGTAGATCTGAAAAAGAATAAACAGACAACACTTGCAGAGAATCTTAAAGAAGGACAATATGCGGTTTCTGATGATGGACATCTGATGGCATATCAGTCAGAAGGAGATAAGAGTGGCGGAACAGTGATTCAGGTAATGAATCTAAGCAGTCTGGAGACGAATACTGTTGAGGCAGCAAGCGGAGAAAAAATTAGTCCACTTGGATTTGTCAATGGTGACTTTATTTATGGAAAAATGAAATCCGAGGACGCAGGAAAGAAAGCTTCCGGAGAATCGATCACTCCAATGTATGAATTGGAAATCCGTAATTCTAAGAACAAAAAAGTTGCCAGCTATTCCTTTGTTGATAAAGGCATTTATATTTCTGATATTTTAATTGATGATAATATGGTAACACTGAATCGTGTAGAGAAAAGCGGGGATATTTACAACGTTACTTCACAGGAGTTTATTACGAATAATGAGGAACGCAAAGATACGGCGATTAAAACAGAAGTATATACAACAGCACTGATGGAAAAACAGATGCGGATTACATTTGCAGAGGGAGCAGGAGATAAGAGCGTGAAAGTGATCCGGCCGAATCAGTTGGCATCAAAGAATGAACTTGAGATGGTTCTTGCTGATAACAGCGAAAGTGTGAAATACTATGTTTATGGTGTTGGTGAACTGGCAGGAATTTACGATAAAGCTTCTTATGCCATTCAGAAAGCACAGCAGATTTCAGGAGTTGTGATCTCTTCTGACCAGAAATATGTCTGGGAGAAAGGAAATCGAGATCTTGCGTATTCGATAGAGGATGTTGCTCTTTCGAAAGAAGGAGAAGAGACATCACTTGAAGCATGTGAGCGTTATATGAAGACATATGATGCTCAGAAAGTAGATCTGACAGGATGTACGCTGGATCAGGTACTCTACGTGATCAATAGAGGATGTCCGGTGATTGCACTTACAAGTGCAGATCATGCAATTCTTCTGACAGGATATACGAAGAATGATATTACTTATATCGATCCTGAAAATGGAGAGTCACAGACAGTTTCCATCAGTGAGATGGAAGGAATGGTTTCCGGAAGCGGAAATACATTTATTGGTTATATCAAATAGAATATGTAACTGTTCAGAGCCAAGCAAAATTTCAAAAACAGGTATAAAATGCTTGCATTTTTAAAACTGTTTTTGAAATTTTATTTGGCGGATACGCCACACCGACGAAATGCGTAGCATTTTGGAGGTTGGCTCTGAACAGTTACTAGAAAATGGAATAAAAACGACAGGTTCTTCAATAGTTCAAATGAAGATCCTGTCGTTTTTAGGTTGCATTGATGTTGGGAGTGTGTGATACTTAAAAAAGATAGTTGTAAATGTGATGTATGTGGGGGGAATAGATATGTCATATTCGAAAAAGCAAAGAATGGCTTATGTGGTAGTTATGCTGTGTGTGGCACTGGCTGCTATGTGTCGTCATATACCGAAAACAACAGATATTGAGAGTATCATCCTGGATCAGAGCCGCACCTGTCTCTATCTTGGATTGTACACGGCCTGGGGGATTTATCTGCAGAAGCGAGTTGTGAATCCTAAAATAAGAAGATGCCTTGTTGAAATCGCCTGTCTGATGGTTTTCTGGATTTTTCTTCGAAGTATAAAATATCATATTATGACAGAAATACTTAGTTTGAGAACGTGCTGGTATTTATATTATATTCCATGTATGATGATTCCTACACTTGGACTTAATGCAGCAATATTAATGGGAGAAGAGGAAGAGAAGAATACGAAGAAACGTACGGCAGCACTTGTGATTCCTGCAATTCTATTTGTTGTTGCAGTTCTTACAAATGATTTTCATCAGCTTGTATTTTCATTTCCGAATGGGAAGCCGTTTATAGATCAAAATTATCAGTACGGACCGATTTTCTTTGGGATTCAGATATGGGCGATTTTTTGTCTGATCGCAATGGAAGTGATTTTGATCAGAAAAAGTAAAAGTCCGCAGAAAAGAAGATTTTGGCTTCCATTTTTTCCGGGAATAATGCTTCTGTATTGGAATTTTGGTAACGTTATCGGAACGCCACTCATAACGAAATATTTTGGGGATATGGCAGTATCTTGCTGTTTACTGATGTCAGCAATCTATCAAAGCTGTATTTATTGTGGGTTGATTGGGACAAATACACGATACACAGAATTATTTCAGGCGAGCGGCGGTATCACGGCAGAAATTACAGATTGGGACTGGAATGTGCGGTATCGTTCCGGAGATTTCCCGAAAATGACTGATCAGATGCGCAAGGACACAAAACAGGCACCACTGTTACTGGAACATGGAATCCAGATAAAGCACATTTCTTTGCGAGGCGGTCATGCATTTTGGGCAGAAGATGTTTCACAAGTATCGGATCAGTATAAAGAACTCGAGGAACTTCAGGAAGAATTAACAGAAAGAAATCATTTACTGCAGATTGCTTATGAAAAGGAAGCAGAGAAGAAGGCAATTGAGGAAAAGAACCGTCTGTTTAACATCATACAGAATCAAACATTTCATCAGATACGTCTGTTAGATCAATATCTCAATGAACTTCAGAAGACAGAATCGGAAGAAATTTATGACCGGATTCTTCGGAAGATTGTTGTGGTAGGAACTTATATGAAGCGTCGTAAGAATCTGATCCTGTCGCAGAAAGAAAAACAGGAGAAATTGACAGTAGAAGATTTGAGAAGAAGTCTGGAAGAATCCTGTGACAGCTTAAAGCTATGTGGAATCAACGGGAAATATTTTATTGATTCGGAAATAAACTTTCTTGAGGATGACAGTATTTTGAGCTGTTATGATTTCTTTGAGTGGATGGTGGAAGAATTAATTGATGTAATTCAATTTATTTTCTTGCGTGTTGCAGAGATTGACGGACAGAAGAAAGTCGCTGTAACAGTGAAAGGAGTAGAAAATCTGTCAGTGTTGACAGAGAAGAAACCAGAACTTTATGTAGAACAGGAAACAGAGGATGAATGGTTTGTTTCAATAAAAGTCTGAAAAGGTGCGAGGAAAAATCAGAATGTATAATTATGTAACAGATAGTGTAAAACTGCATAATACATTAATGGTTTTGATGGAAATAAGTCTGATCCTGGAATTGTGGATACTTTTTTCCAGAATAATGCGTAAGGAAAAACTGAAAAAAATGGTAAGCATAGGAGTATTGTTTTTTTCTTCTTTTTGTGTGATGTGTGTGTCCTTAAATGATCATAGATATCAGATTGGAGACAATGACCATCCGTCATGTATGATTGACGTCCCTGTATGGACACTTTTTGCCGGTATGTTTCTGTTGCTCCTATCGCTTTGTCTGTTGATCAGAAAAGAAATTATTGTATGTCGAAAAAGTATTTCTTTCTGGTCGGTTAAGGAAACCATAGATAATGTTTCATGTGGTGTCTGTGTGTCGGATCCGTTGGGACGCATTGTGTTATCGAATAAAAAAATGAGAGAACTGGGCAGAAAGCTGACAGGAGAGGCACTCCAAAATTATGAAGACCTTAAGATCGTGCTGGGAGGCGGAAAAATAATTTCAGGGATTACGAAGCTTAGTGAAGAAAGCAGTGTCTTTTATCTGTCAGATAATACAGTGTGGATGTTTCAGGAATATATGTTGTCGGAATCAGAACTTGAAGGGTATATTCAGACAGTAGCATTTGATATTTCAGAGATTTATTATAATAGTGAAAAAATCCGTATGAATAATGAAAAGCTGGAAGTGTTAAATAAAAAATTGAAAAAAATGTATGCCCAGATTGATGACAGTATTCGCGAACAGGAAACTTTGAAGATGAAGATGCAGGTTCATGATAGTTTCGGACGAAGCCTTCTTACAATCCGTCGTATGCTGGAAAGTCATAAAGAAACAGATCACATGGAAAACCAGCTGGAAATTCTGAAACAATCGGTTTACATATTATCCGGAATTACGCAGGATGATCCGGATAAACAGTATCAGGAGACAATAAGACATGCACAGAAATTGGGAGTGTCTGTGGAGATTGAGGGAGAAATCTGCGAGGAAGCTAAAGTGGCATTAATCACAGATAAAGCAATCCGTGAGTGTGTTACGAACTGTATACGACATGCACATGGAAGTAAGGTGTATGTACAAAGTTATAAGATACTTGAAGGATGGAAGATACGTATAACAAATGACGGGGAAAATCCTAAAGAAGGAAGTAAAGAAGGTGGTGGTCTTTCCGCTTTGAGAGAAGCTGTTGAAAGAGAAGGAGGTCAAATGATTACAAGATTTGCTCCCAGGTTTTTATTGGTGTTAGAACTGCCACTTGGAGGAGCGGAAGATTGAGAACTGCTGGGTACAGTCACTGTAGACAGTGACGATTGAGACGAGAGGAGGAGAGGAAAATGATTCGCATATTAATTGTAGAAGATCAGAAGATCATGCAGAAATATTTTGAATATTTGATTGAAAGTAATAAAGAATTTCAGCATGTACAGACAATTGCAGATGCCAATGATGCCATAAAAGTATGTAATTCTACAAAGGTAGATCTTGTACTGATGGACGTGCAGACATTTCATAATCATGATGGACTGGCAGCAGGGAAAGAAATCAGAGAAGCTCATCCTAAGACAAAAGTACTTATTATCACATCATTGATTGACCCGGAAGTACTTGCCAGAGCAAAAACAGGATGCGCAGACAGCCTCTGGTATAAAGATCACGGAGATGAGGAAATTCTTGATGTCATTCATCAGACACTGGAAGGGAAAAGGGTATTTCCGGACATTTCCCCGAATGTTCAGCTGAACTGGATTCAGAGTGATGAGATCAGTCCGAGGCAGCTGGAGATGCTTCGATTATATATCAAAGGGTTATCCTATTCAGAAATTGCAAAAAGAATGGGATGTTCCACTGCAGGGGTAAGGTGGAATTTTCAGGAAATGATTTCGAAGACAGGGTATTCCTGTAAAGAAGATTTGATCGCGGCGGCGTTGGAAAGTAAATTACTTGTTACGACATTGAAATAGAGAGGGCATTGCAGATTTTCTGCAATGTTCTTTTTATCATACAGAAAATTACCTATCACAAGTGCTAGTGTCAGAAAACTTTAGAGATGTAATAATAATTACAACAAAAATCGGTAGTTAGTATGTGAGGAGGTTTGGCTATGAAAAAGAAAATAGTTAGTATTTTATTAGTTGCTACTATGATCGTGGCTGCATCATCAGCGTGTGGAAAAGAAAAAGCACCTGATGATTCCCAAAAAACTGTGGAAACGGAAAAGGCATCGAAAGATGATTATGCACCGGCAGGAGTAACAAAAAAGGAATATCAGAGTATGACAGCCCAGGATCTGGTAGACAGAATTAAAGATGTAGAAAATATAACAGAAGAGGAAGCTTTGGAATTTGTTTCTACTTATGCATATGTAGAGTATGATGATGAGCTTTGCAGAACGGAAAACATAACGGATGAAGCAATGCAGATAATCTGGGATGCTGGAGGCGGAATGCCAAATACAAACACTTTTCTTGAGGCAGTTGTAACTAGTGAGAATCCAAATGTACGAGCGTATGGATTTAGTAGAATGGGCGGACTTTTCGGAACATCTGATGCAGAGGAAAAGATGGCAGAAGAAGCATTAGAAAAAGAAACAGATCCTGTCGCACTGGATGCAGCACTGAATTCACTTGCAAATTCCGGATCGAATCCGTATATAGCAAAGTTTTTTATAAAGATGTCAGAACATGAACATCCGATTATTCGAAAAGATGCAGCCATTGCAATCGGAAATTACTGGTCCATTGGAGCAGAAGGAATGGTAGAAACAATTATAAAATTGATGAATGATGAAGATGAAATGGTAGCAGATGTTGCATGTAGTAGAGCAGGAAATCTTGCAGATGATCAACTGGTTGAGCCATTGGTTACAATCTTAAATGATGCAGAGAAAACAGAATTGCACGGATCATGTTGTGAGTCATTAGTAACTATGTGGTTTGATTATCCATTCCATGAAAAAACAAGTGAAGCTGCATATCGAGCTACCATGGATTATTGGGCAAAAACGCCAAGAACACAGGAAGATCCGGAATGGACTTCTTTAGGCGATATAAATCATATTGCAGAAGACAGCATAGAGGAATGGAAAGCAAAAGCGACTTATTATAATCCAGACGAGATTTGCAATATCATGAAAGAAATTATTTCTGATCCGGAAGCGAACAGCTGGGCAAGAACAGAGGCTATGGAGGCAATTTTAAATCATGGCGATGATGCACAAAAAGAAGAACTAAAATCAATAATTGAGGGATTGACAGATAAGGATGCATCCTCAATACAGAGTCGGTATGCAAACGAAATAGCGGAGTAGAAAGCAAAAATTTAATTTAGGAAGGAGATGTGAGTATGGGATTATTTGATAAGAAAAATTGTGATATCTGTGGAGAAAAAATTGGTTTACTTGGAAACCGAAAGTTAGACGATGGTAATTTATGTAAAAACTGTGCGAGAAAACTGTCCCCTTGGTTTGAGGAGCGCAGACACAGTACGGTAGAAGACATTAAACGTCAGTTGGCATACCGCGAGCAGAATAAACAGCTTGTACAGAGCTTTGTTGTAACTCGTCAGTTTGCTACAAACACATATAATGTATTTATTGATGATACAAAAGGTAACTTTACTGTAGCACATAATCTGGATACGACAGAGAATCCGGATATCGTACCGCTGTCATCTATTGTAATGTGTAAGATGGAAGTAGAGCAGGACCGTAGAGAAGAGACTTACACAAAAGATGGAAAAACAGTTAGCTACCAGCCGCCGGTATATCGATACGAATATGATTATATGATGCGTATCAAAGTAAGAACAGAGTGGTTTGATGACATGGATTTCAGATTATGTAATTCACGCCTTGATGAGAAAGACCGTATGGAAATTATGGAAATCGAACAGGTAGCGAACCAGATTGTGGCTGCGCTTACCGGAAATCCTGTAATGAATAGTGGAATGTCAGGTATGTCAGGCATGGCTGGTGGAGCTATGGGAAATATGGGAGCTGCCGCTATGGGAGCCATGGGTGCCGCTATGGGAGCTATGGGAATGAATAACGGAATGCCGGGAATGAACGGTGGAGCCCAGTACGGAAACATGGGAATGAATAATGGAATGCAGAACATGAACGGTGGAGCTCAGTACGGAAACATGGGAATGAATAATGGAATGCAGAACATGAACGGCACAGCCCAGTACGGAAACATGGGAATGAATAATGGAATGCAGAACATGAACGGCACAGCCCAGTATGGAAATGTGGGAATGAACAATGGAATGCAGAATATGAATGGCAACATGCAGAATGGAAACATGGGAATGAACCAGAATATGAATGCTAACGCACAGCCGCAGACAGGCGGTACATGGATATGTCAGTGTGGAGCAGAGAATACCGGAGCATTCTGTGAATTCTGTGGTACGCCAAAACCGTGATGATAATATGAAAATCCCATCTTAGAAAAGGGGAGTGGCTATGTGAAACGAAATTATTCACATAGCCACTCCCTTTGTTACATAAGAAAAATCTATAAAGCTTTTTTAAAGATAATTCCTCGATATTTGTTAAGTGCTCCGTAAAGAATCAGACCAAGCACACCGGCGGAAATCACTTCTCCGACACCAACTGTCAGCATCATGAAAGGAATCGGAAGTGGAACCATATAAGCGTATTTTAATACAAATGGAACCACGATGATGTTGGCAACAACCGGAGGAACAGGGGCAAGGAATTTGCTCTTGTTTCTTAAAGACCATGTAAAGATGGCACCGATCAGTGTTGCAAGGCTGCCGAAGATAATGTCAGGCAGGATCGCACCTCCAAGTGTGTTTCCGATGAGGCATCCTACAAACAATCCAGGGATTGCAGCCGGAGTAAATACCGGGAGGATCGTCAGTGCTTCCGCAAAACGGATCTGCACCTCTCCAAAAGCCAGTGATGCACCGACAACAGTCAGTACGACATAGATGGCAGCAATCATGGCTGCCTGTGCCAGGTAAAGCACTTTGTTACTTGAGTTTTTCATTATTCAGTTCTCCTTTAGTTTTGTTTTACGAGTGGAAGGTCACGAACACTCGATTCATTTTCGCGCAGCAATGAGTCAGGCGGCCATGCTTGCATGGACATTTGACGAATGCCGCGGAAGGCATATACAGTAAGTATATGACCTTACGCCGGAAATCGGCGAAACCCTTGTAAGACCTTGGTTTTTTAGGGTTTTGTAACGGGTGATAGTATAGCATGAAAAGACAAGAAAAGCAAGGACATACCCACTTTCTATTAAAATTGCATATTGTATTGTTAAATTGCATATGCTATAATGCCAGTAGGCAAAAAGATAATGCTATTCCATAGTGAACAGCAACGAAAAACCCTCGGAGTGCCATCCGAGGGTTTTTCTATTCCTAATTCTTGTGTGGAAAGTTTTTTTATCTTAATGAAAAATTAAACTTAATTAAGAAGTCTAAATCTACTGTAACCAGGCCGGATATGATAGACTATGAGTTGTGTAAAATACAATTCATGGAGGAAAAAATGAGTAGAATATACAACGCCCTGATCGAACTTGTTGCAGCAACAGTTTTTATAATTCCGGTTTGGTGCGTATATGAGAAGATTTTCTTTCAGAGCTGGAAACGAACGCTGATTTATATGATCTTTGGATTTTATCTAGTGGTAGTATTAGCATTAGTGGGATTTCCGAATATCACGATGTTGCAAATGGAGTTTACAGTGAATCTGATTCCATTTATTTATATGTTGTCAGATTTTGTTAATGCGTGTTTGAACGTACTCTTGTTCGTTCCGTTTGGTTTCTTTTTACCAATGTTATGGAAAGAATTCAGAAGTATAAAACGTGTTGCCCTGGCCGGAATTGTTGCAACGTCTTTTATTGAGATTTCTCAACTTTTTACTGGCAGAGCAACTGATATAGATGATATCATTACAAATAGTATCGGTACTTTGATCGGTTACTTTATTGTACGTTTTGTAACAAAAAACTTTACAAAGCGAACTTTATCAGATTCAAAAATTAATGATTTTTATTTGATCTGTGGTTCAGTAGGTGTTATTATGTTTTTTTTACAGCCATTTGTCTCAACATGGTTATGGGGAATACTTTTATGATAAGCCCGGATATCAGTTTCAATAAGGAGTGAGCGAACATGACATTACAGCAATTAACCTATTTAGTTACGGTTGCGGATTGTGGGAATATTACGGAGGCTGCAGAAAAGCTTTTTATTTCACAGCCGTCGCTTAGTGCAGCAATTCATAATCTTGAAAAAGAGATGGGAGTGACTGCATTTACAAGGTCTAACAAAGGCGTTACTGTTACGAGAGAAGGCGAAGAGCTATTGTCCTTTGCAAGGATGCTCTTAGAGCAGGCTGACAATATGAAAGAACATTTTGGAAATGGAGAGAGAAGAACACCGAAGTTTTCTGTGTCTTGTCAGCATTATTCATTTGCGGTAAATGCTTTTGTTGATCTGATCAAAGAATATGATGCAGAACAGTATAGTTTTATTATAAGAGAGACACAGACGGGCGAGATCATTGAAGATGTGGCAAGCGGAAAAAGTGAGATTGGGGTTCTTTATCTTTCGGAACACAATGAAGATGTGATTTTGAAGCTGATAAAGAATAATCAGTTGAAGTTTGAGGAAATGTTTGTTGCAGAACCGCATGTATTTATCTGTAAAGATCATCCACTGGCAGAGAAAGAAATGATTTCTATGGAAGATTTACAGCCATATCCGTATCTTGTCTATGAACAGGGAAATAATAATTCGTTTTATTTTTCAGAAGAATTTATAAGTATGCTTGATTTTCCGAAGAGTATACAGGTGAGAGACAGGGCGACCTTATTTAACCTGGTGATCGGATTAAACGGATTCACAGTAAGCAGTGGTGTGATCGACCAGAAATTAAATGGAAGCAGTATTATAGCGAAGCCATTAGATGTTGATAAAACGATGAGGATTGGTATTATTAAAAAGAAGAATATTATTTTCAGTCGTTATGCATCTTATTATGTAGAGGCGCTGAGAAAGCATTTGTAAAAAATAAAGAGCAGGGATTTCGTCATAATGAAATCCCTGCTCCTTCTTTTACTAGCAGAAGAATTCTTTTGCAGCTCGTACCAGATACTCTGTATCTTTCACACCTGCAGTCTCATAAGGGGAATGCATTGCCAACTGCGGAAGTCCGATGTCAACGGTATTGAGCGCAACCTGAGTGTTGGAAATATTTCCAAGGGTAGAGCCACCGGCCATATCAGAACGGTTTGTAAATGTCTGAACCGGAACATCTGCCCGCTTACATAGGTCGCGGAACATGGCAGCAGATACGGCGTCCGTACAGTACTTCTGGTTTGCATTGAATTTCAACACGATTCCTTCGTTCAGGTAAGGACGGTTTGTCGGATCTGCTTTCTCTGTATAGTTTGGATGAACCGCATGAGCATTATCCGCAGAGATCATAAAACTGTCTGCAAGATGGACACGATAATCTTCTCCATCATATCCAAGTGCTTCGTGAACACGGATCAGTGTGTCAAAAAGGAACGTGGATGCGGCGCCCTGTTTCGTACCGCTTCCAACTTCTTCATTATCCAGAACACAGTGTACAGCCATACATTCTTTTTTCTCACCGGAAAGAAAACCTTGAAGTGATGCAAAGGCACACTGCAGGTCATCAAGTCTGCCGCTGGAAATGAATTCTTCAGAAGCCCCCCAGATGGAACCTTCCTGTCGGTTATAAAGGAATAGATCATGACCGAGAATTTCATCTTTTTCTACCCCGGCAGCTTCAGCAATCTGTTCCATAAAAGTTCCTTTAGGAGAACCACAGCCATAAAGTGGGAGAAGATCTTTCTGTGCGTTGTAGTTGTAACCGCTATTGATCTCACGGTTCATGTGAATCGCGAGATTCGGGATCATAACAAGATCCCGGTCAATATTGACGAGTTTGCTCGTGAATTGTCCGTTTGTCTTATCTTTTATTATAACGCGTCCGGCAACAGAGAGTGGACGGTCAAACCAGGGTGCACAGAGCATGCCACCATATTTTTCTACATTTAATTTCACATAATGTTTTTCTACTTCAATCTCCGGATTTTCTTTGATCTTAAAGGTCGGAGAATCACTATGACTTGTCAGAATGTGCATCTTGTCAATACCATTTTCCGGAATTGTAAACGCAATCAGGGAAGAGTCATTTCGTGTAACAAAATAGTGTTTGCCGCATTCTATATTCCAACGCTGATTTTCCTTTAGTTCAGTAAAATCAACTGCAAGAAGCTCTGATCTCATCTGTTGAACTGCATGAAACGCTGTGGGACTCTTTTGAAGAAATTTTAATAGTTCTTGAGAAACTGAATTGTTCATAGATATTTCCTTCTTTCAAATTGTTTTAAAAATCTTTTTTTGCTGATATATTTACTTTTTAGGATAGGGCAAATCAGAGAGAAATACAAGGTGGAAAAGCATAATAAAAACTTTTTATTTAAGAAGAATTTCACAACATACTGTTTTAAAATGTGCTATAATCTAATTTGGAATGTCAGAGATTCCATTGGAGGAGTACGAATGAAAAAAATATCTTTGAAAATAAAATTAACACTAAAATATACAGGGTGCATATTCGTGGCAACAGGCATTGCGTTGTTTCTTGCTACAGTGATAAGTGGAACAGATGCGCAGTCAGCAAAAGCGATGGCGAAGGTGGTACTTCCAATCGTTTTCATCGCATCTCTTGCAATTGGATACTTTCTGGTAAGAGAGGTTCTGAAACGGACTGCAGATATGGCAGAGTCAGCGGCGGAAATCTGTAGAACAAAAGATTTCTCCAGACAGTTGGAACTGGAAGAATCTGATGCGGAATTGGAGAGACTGCAGCTGACATTGAATGAATTACTTGAGGATGTGCGCGAGGAGGGACATTTTGCAGAAAATGTTGTACAGGAGATGTGGATGCCGGTCAGTGTGATCCTTACACGAAGCGCATGGTGCCTTGGCGACTGGCGACTGTCCCAGCGTCAGCGCTGGCAGATTGAACTGGTGCAGAAGAAGGCACAGATTCTTTCAGATTTTATTCAGGAAGTCTCATTTTTTGCAAAGGCAGATCAGGGATGCCAGCCGGCTTATAAAAAACGCATGAATATCAGTGAACTGACAACAGGAATTATAGAAGGTCAGATCAGCAGACTTCAGGAGGCAGATGAACCGGTGCAGATAGACTATGAGATTGAACCGGAGATCTACGCAGAAGTGGATGAGAACTGTTATCGGAAGATGTTGTTAAATCTGCTGGAGAATTCCATTGATTATAGCCGGGAGATTGGACTGATCAAAGTTGTTGTTGAAAGCAAAGGCAGTGAATTTACCTGTAAGATTGCAGATGCGGGAATTGGAATTTCGGAGACGGATCTGCCGCACGTATGGGATCGGTTTTTCAGAGGAGATCCTTTAGGTGCCGGAGAAGGTCATTTTGGACTGGGACTTTCTGTTGTAAAATGGATTGCTGAAGTACACGATGGATGGGTGGATGCAGAAAGTATCCTGGGATCCGGAAGCTGCTTTACAGTGGGGATGCCGTGTGAACCAAAGCCAGAGGCAGAAGTAGAAGAAGTGTCAGAGGAAGAGAAGACAGTTGATGCGCTGTTAGAAGGAATTAATGGAACAGACGAAACAGAAGAGAAGAAGGATGCAGATCTGACTACAGAAGCAGAAGGAGCAGTTGAGACAGATGCAACTACAGAAGAAGCTGAGACAGATGTAACATCTGAAATAAATGAAACGGCTGAGACAGAAGGAATTACAGAAATAAATACGGCGACTGAAACAGAGGCAGTGACCGAAAACAGAGATAGCTCAGAAGAGTCCGAAGCTTTGGGTGAGACAATCGCGATGCCTGTGATTACAGAGGACACAGAGGAAGAGTCATCAGAGAATTTTGTGCCGGATGCAGAGAAAGATGAAACCGATGTAAAGGGTGAAAATTCGTTTAGGAAAATCAAAATTTGTTTATCAAAAATCAAAAGCTTTCTTGAGGAAGAAGATGAGGAAGAAGATGACGAAGAAGATTCAGACGAAGACGAAGAAGCTTTAAATGAATGCGAAGTGATTCCATTTAAAAGCAAAGAGGATTCAGACGAAAAATAAAGAGGAGGACTTCTGACGTGAAAGACGTAGCAACAATGAAGGTGGAATTAAAGAAACTTATTGATACAGCTGCAGGAAGAATTCCGGCAGATCTGGTGATTAAAAATTGTAAGATTGTAAACGTATTTTCAGGAAAGATCCAGGAAGGAGACATTGCATTTTCAGGTAATCAGATTGCAGGTATCGGTGAGTATGAAGGCGTGAAAGTGATTGATGCAGAAGGAAGATATGCAGCGCCAGGATTTATCGACAGCCACATCCATATTGAATCTTCTTATGTAAGTCCTGAAGAGATTGGACGCCTGTTAGTTCCACATGGAGGAACAACAATTATGGCAGACCCACATGAGATCGTAAATGTATGTGGAATCGCTGGTCTGGACTATATGATGAAAGCAGCTGAGAACACAGTGCTTGATGTGAAATATGAGCTGCCGTCCTGTGTACCGGCTACACCATTCGAGCATTCAGGTGCGGTGATCGATGCAGAAGCAATGAAAGAGCCGATCACAAGAGAAGGAATTGCCGGACTTGGTGAATTCATGAATTTCCCGGGCGTGATCAATGCGGCAGACAGTGATCTGGATAAGATCATTGTAGCAAAACAGGAAGGCAAATTTATTGATGGACATGGACCAGGAATCACAGGGAAAGAATTGAATGCATATGCGGCAGCAAGAATCGCAGCTGATCATGAATGTTCTACCGTAGAAGAGATGAGTGATCGATTGGAGAGAGGAATGTACATTTTGCTTCGTCAGGGATCAGCATGCCATAACCTTCGAACATTGCTTAAAGGTGTGACAGCAGAGAACAGCAGAAGATGCCTGCTCTGTTCTGATGACCGTCAGCCGAAGACAATCCTTCACGAAGGACATCTTGATAATCATCTGCGTATCTGTGTAGAGGAAGGTCTTGATCCTGTGATAGCAATTCGTATGGCAACACTTAACGCAGCAGAATGCTTTGACCTGAAAGACAGAGGAGCAATTGCACCGGGATACCGTGGGGATGTTGTTCTTCTGGATGATCTGAAAGATTTCCATGTAAACCGTGTATTTGTAGAAGGTGCTCTGGTGGCAGAAGAAGGAAAATATCTGCCGGAGATCAAAAAATGTGATATTTCTTCCGTTAAGGGAAGTGTGATCGTAAAAGATTTCTCCAAAGAGAAATTTAAAATGAACCTGAAATCAAACAAAGTAAATGTAATCAAGATTCTTCCGGGTGGAGTTGTAACAGCGAAAGATACAGCAGAGATTGAGTTGGATGCAAATGGAGAGTTCGTAAGAAATCCAGAAGTTGATCTTGTAAAAGTAGCTGTTGTTGAGCGTCATCAGGGAACAGGGAATGTAGCTTGTGGATTCCTGAAAGGATACGGAATCAAAGAAGGTGCTGTAGCACTTTCAGTGGCTCACGATTCTCATAACATCATTGTTGTTGGAGTTAATGATGAAGAGATGGAATTTGCCGTGAACAGTCTGATCGAGCAGGAAGGTGGTATTGTTCTTGTGAAGGAAGGAAAAGTGATCGAGAGCATGCCAATGCCGATTGCCGGACTAATGAGTGATCAGAGTGGTGAGTGGGTAGATCAGAAACTGACAGATATTCACGAGAAAGCATATGAAGAACTTGGAATCTGTGGAGATGTGGAGCCGGTAATGACACTGTGCTTTATGTCACTTGCAGTAATTCCGGAGATTAAGCTGACAGATATGGGATTGTTTGATGTGACAACATTTTCATTCATTCCTGTAGAAGTTGAATAATGAAGTTAAAAATCAAAGAAAACACCATTGACGTACTGCATGTATTTTGCTATACTTTAATAGTTAAATAAATACGGCGCAGTAGCCAAGCGGTAAGGCGTGGGTCTGCAACACCCTGATTCACCGGTTCAAATCCGGTCTGCGCCTCTGAAGAACCTGAAACTGATTTGTTTCAGGTTCTTTTTTTGAGCACCTACGCCAACAATCTCAGAGATAGAAAAAACTCATGTGAGTTCGTTAAAAGAAATTCACATGAGTTTTTCTTTAAAACAGTCCTTATTTATTTTCCCAGTTCTTTTTATAAATCAGATACAGCGGAAGTCCGACAAAGATCATACCACCGAGCATATTTCCAAGTGTAACCGGAATAAAGTTTGCAAGGCTGTGAAGTGGTGTCAGTGTTGCAATCTGTTCAGCTGTAATTCCGTAAGCTTCTTCTGCTTTCGCAACATAAGCCGGATTAAGGGAAGCAAGGATACCAGCCGGGATATAGAACATATTGGCAACGCAGTGTTCGAATCCGCCGACTACGAAGGCACAGATTGGGAAGAAAATTGCCCATACCTTACCGGCAATATCTCTTGCGGAAGTAGCCATCAGTACTGCAAGACATACCAGGATATTACATAAGATTCCGGAAGTGATTCCCTGCAGTGGTGAAATTGCGATCTTTCCAACAGCAACTTTGATTGTATAAGCACCGAGAAGTCCGCCTGAGTAGTTCAGGTTTCCACTGTATACAATGAGTAGATCCACGCAAAGAGCACCGATCAGGTTACTGAAAAATACGATGAAAAGATCTCGGAATAATCCGCCCCATGTGACACGTTTGTCAAACACGTCCATGATGATTAGACAGTTTCCGGTAAAAAGTTCGCCGCCAAGAAATACGATGAGCATCAGTCCGACAGGGAAGATACATCCGGCAAGAGCTCTTGCTACGCCAACATTTTCTACTGCGTGTGCTGCTGTGCTGCTTGTGGCACCGCCGAAAGCAATAAACGCACCGGCCATGATGCCGAGCAGAATCATTTTTCCAAGTGGAAGACGGGTTTTGTTCTCGCAGGCCTTGATACTCAGATCAATGACTTCTGCGGGAGTGTTAAAATGATTGTCCATGATATAACTCCTTATTCTTTTGTAATTCGGCAGCTCTCCTGCTGTGAATGGTAACACAGTAAGAGAACTGCCGTTGTTATATTGCTATTCGTCAAGAATTTAACGAGAATATTTTATACTAGAAAATATTGGATTTCAAGAGAGGAAAGGCATGTTTATATATAGATACAAAATTCGAGATTTTTATTGCTTTAGGACAGTTATTTGTACGGTTTATAAGCATCCGTAAGCAATAGTAATTATGCAAAATATGTTTATAAAGTTATTCACCTGGAAAATTTTAGAAAAATATTGTTTTGTGTAGAAAAAAGATATCCTCATTTTATCAACAAAAAAGATGAGTTACGAACAAAAAACACATTGAAATTTCAAGTGCATCAAATTATTCTATATCTACTTCTGGCCGGGAGTAAAAAACAGAAGGAGAAACACTATCGGATATCTTTTTCCAGGGGAGCGTAGTGCATGTTATTCGGCTGATATGTTATTAAGACAGTATAAAAGAGTAAGAAGAGAATTAGGAAAAAAGTTTCATTATCGAGACATAAAAAAAGTATATACGATAGTTCTATTTGAAAAAAGTAATAGTGTTTTCAAGAGTTTTTCAAAGGACATTTATGAAGAAATCTATAACATCTGCCGGAACAGCGAAAGGATGATGGGGATGTTTTCAAAAGAACTGGAAATATTGGATCGTAATACAGTAAAACTAATGATTGACGAGTTGGATGAGGCTCTTGGAGAGGAAAGGGAAAAAGTAAAAGCAATAAAGCAGGAAAGGGAAACACTGAAAGCGGAGAAAGAATCACTGGAGGCAGAAAAGGAACTGATCCGGTTGAGGGCAGAACTGGAAAAACTGAGAAAATAGATGAAATACATAGTGATATCAGTTGTTTCTTATTTACTCTGCGCTCCTGGAGTGTTATAATAACTGTTAAGACTGCCGGGAGGCATCTGTTTGAAGATTCTGATAATAGAAAAAGATAGAAGAATTATTTGAAGGAGTAAATGGTATGGAACTGACAACAATTCGTGAGTTATTTAAGAACAGAGAGGGATATCTGGACAAAGAGGTAACAGTTGGAGGCTGGATTCGAAGCATTCGAGATTCTAAGACATTCGGATTTATCGTATTGAATGATGGATCTTATTTTGATACATTACAGATTGTATATCATGATAAGATGGAGAACTTCGCTGAGGTTTCCAAGCTGAATGTAGGAGCAGCAATCATTGTTAAGGGTACACTGGTAGCGACACCACAGGCTAAGCAGCCATTTGAAATCCAGGCAGAAGAGGTTGTGATCGAAGGAGCATCTGCGCCAGATTATCCACTGCAGAAGAAGCGTCACAGTTTTGAGTATCTTAGAACAATTTCTCATCTCCGTCCGAGAACAAACACATTCCAGGCTGTATTCAGAGTTCGTTCTCTGGCAGCATATGCGATTCACCAGTTCTTCCAGGACAGAGGATTTGTATATGTACACACTCCGCTGATCACAGGAAGTGACTGTGAGGGTGCAGGAGAGATGTTCCGTGTTACAACACTGGATATGGACAATGTTCCGAAGAATGAGGATGGAACTGTAGATTATACACAGGATTTCTTTGGGAAAGAGACAAGCCTTACAGTAAGCGGTCAGCTTAATGGTGAGACTTATGCACAGGCATTCCGCAATATTTATACATTTGGACCGACATTCCGCGCAGAGAACTCTAACACAACAAGACATGCAGCAGAGTTCTGGATGATCGAGCCGGAGATCGCATTTGCAGATCTTGAAGATGATATGGAACTGGCTGAGGCTATGTTGAAGTATGTGATCAACTATGTACTTGAGAATGCACCGGAAGAGATGAACTTCTTCAACTCTTTCGTTGATAAAGGACTTCTTGACAGACTTCATAATGTAGTGAACTCTGACTTTGCGCGTGTAACATATACAGAGGCAGTAGAGATCCTTGAGAAGAACAATGATAAGTTTGATTATAAAGTATCCTGGGGATGCGACCTTCAGACAGAGCATGAGCGCTATCTGACAGAGCAGGTATACAAACGTCCTGTATTCGTTACAGATTATCCGAAGGAAATCAAAGCTTTCTATATGAAGATGAACGAAGATGGTAAGACAGTAGCAGCTGTAGACTGTCTTGTACCGGGAATCGGAGAAATCATCGGAGGAAGCCAGAGAGAGGATGATTATGACAAGCTTCTTGGAAGAATGAAAGAACTTGGACTTAAGGAAGAAGATTATGGATTCTACCTTGATCTGAGAAAATATGGTTCTACAAGACATGCAGGATTCGGACTTGGATTCGAGAGATGCGTAATGTATCTGACAGGAATGTCCAATATCCGTGACGTCATTCCATTCCCAAGAACAGTAAACAACTGCGAACTGTAATAATATAAAGAAGTTTTAGAGTGTTATTCACACATGAACAGTAAAGTGTGTGGATAACACTCTTTTTTTCTATATCGAATGTGGAAAACCAGTTCGGTTTATCGTTTGAAGTGAAAGACTGCAAAGAATAAGAAAGTTATAGATAACTAACCTGGTTTTAACATTATTTAAAAGGGATTTTAATAAAATTTTCGCTATTTAACATAGATTTAACATAACTTCACAGAGTTTTTTATAAAGCCATGATAATCTCGGATATGTAAAGAAGAAAAAAGCACTGCGTTTGAAAAACAGATGCAAGACAGTGATTTGTAATTGAAAACAGACATGAGAGAGGATCTGGAGGAAGAAAAATGAAGGAAAACATACAGATTGTTTTCGGGCTGCTTGGTGGCCTGGCGGTTTTTATCTATGGAATGAATATGATGAGTGAATGTCTTCAGAAAGCGGCAGGAGAAAAAATGAAGAAAATCCTGTCACTTTTAACGAGAAATCCTGTAATGGGAGCACTTGCGGGAATGCTTGTTACAGCCGTACTGCAAAGTTCAAGTGCAACGACGGTTATGGCGATTGGTTTTGTAAGTGCAGGACTGATGACACTGCCACAGGCAATTTCTATTATTTTTGGTGCCAATATCGGTACAACAATGACAGCGCAGCTGATTGCATTTAAGTTAAGTGACTACATTTATGCAATCATTTTTATTGGATTTATCGTATATTTTATCTCTAAATCAGAACGTGTGAAGAATATTGGTATGACGATTTTTGCGTTCGGTTTACTGTTCCTTGGAATTGAGACGATGGGAACAGTTATGAAACCATTAGCATCAAGCCCTGTTTTCACAGAACTGATCGGCAAAGTGGCAGACATTCCAATCCTTGGAGTTGCTGTTGGTGCATTAATGACTCTTGTAGTACAGAGTTCCAGTGCTACAATCGCAGTGCTCCAGAATTTTGCGGCTCAGCCGGGAGCTGATGGAGTGACAAGTATCATCGGTCTGGCAGGTGCAATTCCGATTCTTTTCGGTGATAACATCGGAACGACGATCACAGCACTTCTGGCAAGTATTGGTCAGCCGAAGGATGCGAAGAGAACAGCACTTGCACACTGTATCTTTAATATTTCAGGATGCTTCTTGTTTATCTGGTTCGTAAAACCACTGGCAGCGTTTATCCAGTATATTTCCCCTAAGGGACCGGAGATTGAAGTGATTTCGAGACAGATTGCGAATACGCATACATTTTTCAACCTTGTGATGACGCTGATCTGGGTACCGCTTGTTGGAGTTATGGTGAAAATCGTAATGCGTCTGATCCCGGACGGAGAAGTGAAAGAAGTCAATGCAGTGCAGCCAAAATTTCTTGATAACAAACTGATCAGTCAGCCTACAGTTGCATTACAGCTTGCAGTAAGAGAATTGATGAATTGCGGAGAGCAGGTAGGCGCGATGCTGAAAAAGGCAGCAGAAAAGATTGATAGTGGAGATGGTGCTTCTGTTGAAGAATTTGTAAAGAGCAGAGAAGTGACAGCTGAGCTTACAGGAAAGATCACAGATTATCTGGCTGAGATGGCAGCCGCCGGAGTTATGACAGAGCAGCAGGCAGCAAGAGCCGCAGAGCTTCAGTATGTATTGATCGATATTGACAGAATCAGTGAACTTACGAAAAATGTCGCTGTTTCCATGCAGACAGAAAAGCTTGTGAAAAAGGACAAGAAGAGTGCAAAAGAAGAAAGAGTACAGTTCTCACAAGAAGCATCAAAGGATATACAGAAGAGCATGGAACTTGTCAGTGAAATGTACAATATGGTCATGAAAATGGTTAATAACGAAGAGGCAAATGAGGCTGAAAATCTTGTCAAGATGAAAGAAAAGATCCGCAAGATGGACGGAGATATCAGAAAAGGACATATTAAACGTGTACACAAAGGAAAATGTAAGGCAGGACTTACGGCTGCATTCAATGAGATTCTACATAACGTGGAGAGAATCGGAAACAGCTGTGTGAATCTGGCAGATGCGGCAGAGGACGGAGTGAGATTCAGCACATTTTTAAGAGAGATGGAGTAGAGAACTTTATTATGAGCAGGCAAACTTTCAATAGAAGAGAGTTTGCCTGTTTTCTATCTACGCGAACAACGAGCCAAAGTCCGTGCTTGCACGAGACCTTGGCGACTGTCGCGATAACTTGAGAAACTCGCAAAGCGTGTTTCTCATAGTTTATTAAATAAGAGTTGGTTCCTATTAATGGAAATCCTTTTGATTTTATGCTGATAAAAGAAGAAAAACTGTGCTAAAATAGTTGAGACAACAAGAAAGAACAGTTATAATATTAATCTGTTAATAGAGAGAAAAAAGAAACTTTTACTAATATAGGAAGGAAGTAGTAAATGAAGATAGAATTACCAAAGAAGGTATTATTTATCATTAATAATCTGCAACTTGCAGGATATGATGCATTTGCAGTAGGTGGCTGCGTGAGAGATTCTATTTTGGCGAGAAAACCGCAGGACTGGGATATCACAACGTCGGCAAAACCAGAAGCAATCAAGGAAATATTTCGCCGGACGGTTGATACAGGAATAGAACACGGAACAGTTACAGTAATGATTGGCAAAGACAGTTATGAGGTGACGACTTACAGAATTGACGGTGCATATGAGGATAGCCGTCATCCGAAGGAAGTCCGCTTTACCAATTGTCTGGAAGAAGATCTTCGCAGAAGAGATTTTACGATCAATGCGATGGCATATAATGATGATGTCCGGCTGGTAGATGTGTTTGGTGGAATGCAGGATTTGAATCATCATCTGATCCGTTGCGTTGGAGATCCGCGGGAAAGATTTTCAGAAGATGCACTTCGTATCCTTCGTGCGGTACGCTTCTCAGCACAGCTGGATTTCCCGATTGAACCTGATACTGCCAAAGCAGTGAAGGAGCTTGCACCAAACCTTAAGAATATCAGTGCAGAACGTATTCAGACAGAGCTTGTGAAACTTTTGACGTCTCCACATCCGGAGCGCATTCAGGATGCCTGTGAACTTGGAATTACAAAGGTGGTCCTTCCAGAATGGGACGCCATGGTAGGAGTAAAACAGAATACAATACATCATAAGTACGATGTGGCAGAGCATACACTTCATACATTGAAGCATGTGAAGAGAGATAAATACCTTCGTCTTACAATGTTGTTCCATGATATGGGAAAACCGGCAATGAAGACAACAGATGAGAAAGGAAACGATCATTTCAAAGGACATGCTCTGGAAAGCGAGAAAATTGCCCGTACAGTTTTGAAGCGGTTAAAATTTGACAATGAGACGATTCGCATTGTAACGAAGCTGGTCTGCTATCATGATTACCGGATGGAAGCAACACCGGCGAATGTACGTCGTGCAATGAATCGGATCGGTGTTGAATTATTCCCATACTATCTCGCAGTGCGTCTTGCAGATGCAAAATCACAGAGCACTTACATGAGAAGGGAAAAGATTGAAAATATCGTAGAGATAAGAAATCTTTACAAACAGATCCTGATGGAGAATCAGTGCGTGACTCTTCGACAGCTTGCGGTGAGCGGAAGAGAATTGATGGAACTGGGGATGAAGCCGGGACGCGAACTCGGTGCAATGCTCAGTGAACTGCTGGAATATGTGCTGGATGATCCGGAACGGAATACGAAAGAGAATCTCTGCAAGTACGTGAAAGAAAAAATCGAAAAAGAAAAGTAGAAAATACCGGAAGAAAAAGAGAATACTCAGGTTGTCCCTTTCATAGATTAGAAAGAAATCGTTGTCGGTTGCTGTTAAAACCGACAGTAAAAAGTCTGGTAACTGGAAAAGAATAATAATCCAGGTCAATGGGACAGGGGGCAGCCATGAGAGAATATGAGATGGAAGTACTGGAAAAGTACGAACTTGAAGTGAATAGCACCCGGCGGATCAGAGGTGCATTTTATTGCGATACAAAAGAAGGGACGATGCTTCTGAAAGAGACAAAGATCTCGGAGAGGCGCGTCCCTTTATTGTATCTTATTTTAAACCGATTAGAAAAGCAGGGATATCTGGTGGATACACCTGTGTTCAGTAAAGAAGGGAATCTGGTGCAGAATTCCAGAGATGGAACAAGATATTTGATGAAAAAATGGTATCCGGGGGAAGAGTGCAATCTGAAGAGAGAGGAAGATATTTTCCGGGCAGCAAGAAAACTGGGAGAGCTTCATCTGGGATTTCAGTGGTATGAGCCGGACTTGCAGGAGAAAGAAATATTTCAGAAATTCCAGAAAGAAGAGGTGCAGGAAATCCCACAGAATACACAGCAGTCAGTTTGTGAAGAAAAGAAAATGGACTGGACAAAGTTGTCACCATTGTTAAGTAAAAATCCATTGGAAGAAATGAAACGTCGTAACAGGGAAATGAAAAAAGTGCGGTCATTTATCAGAAAACGGGTTGCAAAAAATGAATTCGAATCCTATTATCTGAAGCATTATGAAGAAATTGCATGGCAGGCAGAAAAGGTGACAGAGCAGATAGAGCGGTCTGGTTGCCAGAATCTATATGAAAGAAGTATACGGGAAAGGAAAATGCTTCATGGAGATTATAATTATCATAATGTCATGATCCTTCCGGAAAATGAGGTGATAACAAACTTTGAGCGGATGCGAATCGGAATACAAGTAGATGATTTATATTACCTTTTGAGAAAAGTAATGGAAAAATACCATTGGAAACAAAAAACAGGACAAAATATATTAGAAGCATATGAAAGCGTACGGCAATTAAAACCAGATGAAAGAGAGTATCTTTGCCTTCGCCTGGCCTATCCGGAAAAGTTCTGGAAGACAGCAAGTGCTTATTCCAGATCAAATAAAGCATGGCTTCCGGAAAAGAGTGTAGAGAAGCTGCAGACAGCAGTAGAACAGACGAAGGAGAAAGAAGTATTTTTGAGAGAGGTCTTCGAATAAAAAAAGCTCCGCAAACCGCGGAAAATGTGGATTTATCTTGACAAACAACAGGGAAACCGTTATAACAGTACATAAGGGTTTGAGGCAAGTTATCGTGCAGACTTGTAACCTGAATAAATAAAATTAGGAATAGAATTGTATTTGAGTACAATAAAGGAGGACATAATCCATGAACAAAACAGAATTTATTGCAGCAGTAGCTGAAAAGGCAGAGATTTCCAAGAAAGATTCCGAGAAAGCATTAAAGGCATTTGTTGATGTTGTAACAGAGCAGCTGAAAGCAGGAGATAAAGTACAGCTTGTTGGATTTGGTACATTTGAAGTAAGCGAGAGAGCAGCAAGAGAAGGAAGAAACCCACAGACAGGAAAAACTATGACAATCGCAGCTTGCAAGGCTCCTAAATTCAAAGCTGGAAAAGCATTAAAGGACGCTATCAACTAGTTCAGGGGATTTTGTAGAAGAATATATGAGACTGGATAAGTTTTTAAAAGTCTCCCGTCTGATCAAGCGAAGAACTGTAGCAAACGAGGCCTGTGATGCAGGACGTGTGCTGGTGAATGGAAAGACGGCGAAAGCATCTGTGAAGGTAACGCCGGGTGATGTGATCGAGATTCAGTTTGGAACGAGAACCGTTAAGGTTGAGGTTCTTGAACTACAGGAGACAACAAAAAAAGAAGAAGCAAAGGACTTATTCAAATACCTGTAAAGTCTGTCAGACAACAGGAATCTATAAGTCGATCAATGGTTATTGTTTTCAGTAATCTTAGAAAGGCAAGGAATATTTTACAAAGTGAGATATTCCCTGCCTTTCTGTATATTGTACGATAATACGATAAAGCAGTTTTGAAGACACATCTATAAAACCTTTATCTGTCAGGAATAAGTAGAAAAGCTCTGACATATATATAGAAAAGTACAGGGAACTGTTATCTGGTTCCAGTAATATACTGTGGGGTATGCCAGAGAAGAGGGAGGTGCAGCGGATGGAGGAACAGCAAAAGACTGTAAAGGCTCATAAGCTGGTGGTTAATAACCGGAAGACAAGTATGGTGACAGGTGTTCTGGATGTATTGTCTTTTGATTTGAATGAGATTCTTCTGGAAACAGAGCAGGGAATGCTGTTAGTAAAAGGAACAGACTTGCATGTGAACCGTCTCAGTGTGGAAAAGGGAGAAGTAGATTTGTCGGGAACAATAGACAGTGTTTCATATTCTAATATTTCACAGGCAAAGAAACAGGAAGAAAGCTTTTGGACAAAGATGTTCAAGTGAGGCAGAAAGAAGATGCTAAATATAAAAAATGAACTGCTTGTCTTCTTCTGTGCCTGTCTTACAGGTGTGAATGTCCGGGCTGGGTACGAGATCCTGATTTTCTTAAGGAAAATGATAATACATAATAATCTGGTGAAAGGAATCGAGGATCTGTTCTACTGGATATTTATGAGTGCATATATTTTCTCACAGATATATGCAACTACGTATGGTAGTATCAGATGGTATTTTCTACTAGGTCTTGTATTTGGCGTTGCCATTATTCAGAAACTGATTTCGTCTGGAGAAAAAATACACAAAAAAACAAGGAAAAACCTTGAAATTATTAGAAAAAACAGATAGAATGTTGATAATTGGGAAGTTTATAGGGGGACTCCGTCAGTGAAGGCAGGATTGATTTCCCGGTAACGTTAAGAGTGTATTATTTTAGGGTGAATTTTAGATGGCAAAGAAAAAAAGAGTGACTGGACGGCGCAGCCATACAAAGCAGAGACGTCCGAGTCCGTACAAAAGAAGCGTTCTTATGATTTTGTCAGTATTGTGTCTTCTTTCCGGTGTGCTGGGAGTGAATGCAGTAAAGCTTCATGCAAAGAATACAGCGTATAAACAGCAGGAAGCAGAACTGAAGACACAGATCAAAAGTGAGCAGGCAAGAGCAGAAGAGATCAAAGAATACGAGCAGTATGTACAGACAGATGATTACATGAAAGAGATCGCAGAAGATAAGCTGAATCTTGTTGATCCGAATGAAATCGTATTTAAACCAATCAAGTGAATAGTAATCGAATCTGCAAAGTCAGTGAAAGACGGATACAGAATTTTACGAAAGATAACTCCGGGAGAGAAAGTTCTCCTGGAGTTTTTCTTTTTACGCAAACAACGAGCCAAAATTCGTGCTTGCACGAGACCTTGGCGACTGTCGCGATAACTTGAGAAACTCGCGGAGTGTGTTTTTCACAGTTTGAGTAACGAGGGGGGATGGAAATGGAAAATGGACAGGTATTACATAGTAGTCTATATGTGGAACAGATTGATAAGTTTGCAGTTTCATTAAAACAGTTAGCGAAAACATTTTTGAAATTAGAAGAAAAAAAGCAGACATTTTCAGAAGAAGAGATTGATGAAATGTTTGCCTGCGTAAGAGAAGAAGTGTGTGAAAAATGTGAGAAAAACAGTTGGTGCTGGGGGGAAAACTATATTCAGATGTATCAGATGGGATACGAGATTCTTGCAGCAGTAGATCAGTATGGAAATGAACTGGATGCAGAGACAAAAAGAAAACTGATGCAGCGATGCATTATGGCTCCGCGGTTTTATCGGGGGATGCTTGACAGTTTTCACGAAGCAAGACAAAATATGATCTGGATCAATCGTATCGCAAGAAGCCGGGAAGGGTGTGCAGCCCAGCTTGATCTATTTGCAGATATGCTGCAAAATATGGCGAAAAATCTAGAAGACAGCATATTTACAGATGAAAGGTTGGGGAAACGGATCTTGTCTCAATTAAAAAGAAAAGGAATACGTGTACTTTCCATGCATTTTCTTGTGAATGGAGAGGGAAAATATGAATTGCATCTGACGATGCGCACCTGGAAAGCGGAAAAGATTCCGGTAAAAAGTCTGGCAGGGATTCTGAGTAATCTGACAGGAAGAAGATTGATTCCGGGAAAAGAAGGGGCGCAGTTGATCGGAGCGGATTATACAACAGTGGTCTTCCGAGAAGGACCATCCTATTACACAATATCCGGAATAGCAAGAATCGGAAAAGGCTGCAGTAATATTTCAGGGGACAGTTTTACGATGATGGATCTTCCGGGTGGTAAAAGGGGAGTTGCATTGTCAGATGGCATGGGATGTGGGCAGGCTGCCTGTCGGGAAAGCACACTTGTGATAGAACTTCTCGAAGAACTTCTGGAAGCGGGATTTCCGGAAAAGACTGCGATCCAGATGATCAATACAACACTGGTCTGCGGAAGAGAAGAAATCCATTACTCTACGATCGACCTTACAGTGTTTGATCTGTATACAGGGGAATGTGAATTGATCAAGGCAGGCGCATCCTCAACTTTTATCCGAAGAAAGGATCAGATTGAGCATCTGACATCGACAAGCCTTCCGATCGGAGTGATGAATTCACTTGAAATAGATTCAGTGAAACGGCAGTTGACGGATGGAACGTATGTAATCATGCTGACAGATGGAGTGCTGGATGCACTTCCGGTAGGAGAGCAGGACTTCCTTCTTGAAACAATCATAAAAGGAACGGAAATACGAAACCCAAAGGAACTGGCCAGACACATTTTACAGCAGGTACTTAACTGGACAGGAAAAGAACCGGAGGATGATATGTCAGTTTTGGTTGCAGCTTTGTGGAAATGCAGAAAGTAGTCATTGACATAGAAGTAACCGTTAACGTATAGTTGAGGTATGATGGATAAAAGATTAGAAAAGATTGAAAACTATATCAGACAATATCATATGATAGAAAAAGGGGACAGGATTGTCATAGGTGTATCGGGTGGCGCAGACTCTGTATGTCTGCTGATGGCACTTTGTTCATTGCAGGAAAAGCTGGGATTTCAGGTGCTTGTCTGCCATGTGAATCATGAACTGCGCGGGGAGGAGGCTGCACAGGATGAGGCATATGTGGAAATGCTTTGTCATAAAATGCAGGTTCCTTTTTTTGCATTTCATGAAAATGTGGAATTAATTGCAAAAAAGCGGAAAGAATCATTGGAGGAAGCAGGCAGATATGTGCGAAGACAGGCATTTGAACAACTCTGTAAAGAACAGGGCGGGACAAAGATTGCAACAGCGCATCATAGTAATGACAATGCAGAAACAATGCTTCTTAACATGGCAAGAGGAACCGGGCTTCGCGGATTGTGTGGGATAAGACCAGTGTATGGAAAATGGATTCGCCCACTTCTGGAATTGTCCAGGGAAGAGATTGAACAGTGGTTGAAAGATTGTGATATCAGATATTGTGTTGACGAAACGAATCAGGAAGATGAATACACAAGGAACCGGATTCGTCATCATGTAATTCCGACATTAGAAGAACAGGTTAATACAAGGACGGTAGAACATTTTGTGAAGCTCAGTGAACAGGCAGAAGAAATCTATGAATATCTGGAAAAACAGACAGATCAGGCATGGAATATCTGTGTAAAACAGACAGACGGACTTCAAAGCAGGAAAGAAATATTTCTCAAGGCAGAGGAAATGAAACACCTTGATCCTGTGATAAAGAAATTACTGATCCAAAGATCAGTAAGTGAAGTGGCAGGGGCACAGAAAGATATTGAAAGCAGGCATATCCTGGCGGTACTGCAACTGTTTGAACGGCAGACAGGACGGCAGATCGATCTTCCGTATAGTGTTACAGCCAAAAGAATGTATGAGGGAGTTCTGCTTGCAAAAGGTGATAAAAAAGTTACATCTGTACATCAGAAAGAGAAAAGAAAAGAAGAGAGTAATTTTGTTCTACAGCTTCAGATTCCGGGAGAAACAAAGATCCCGGGAACAAATTTGAAAATCTGCTGTACAATCAGCGGTGAAAATGAGAAGAATTCAGCAAAAGCGATACCACAAAAAAGCTACACGAAATGCTTTGATTATGATATAATAAAAAGCAGTCTCTGTGTGAGATACAGACGACCCGGAGATTATTTTACAATTGATGGGGAAGGAAAGAAAAAGAAGCTGAAGAGTTACTTTATTGATGAGAAGATTCCGCAAGAAGAACGGGACAGACAGCTTCTGATCGCAGAGGAAAGCCACATCGTATGGATTCCGGGCAGAAGGATGAGTTCGTACTACCAGGTGGGAGACCAGACGAAAAAGATTCTTAAGATAAAGATTATGGAGGAATAGAACAATGGCTGAGAAGATTAAAGTGTTAATTTCAGAGGAAGAAGTAGATGCAAGAATTCGTGAACTCGGAGAAAAGATCAGTAAAGAGTATGAAGGAAAGCAGATCCATCTGATCTGTGTTCTGAAAGGTGGAGTATTCTTTATGTGCGAACTTGCAAAGAGAATTACAGTTCCGGTATCTATGGACTTTATGTGTGTTGGAAGCTATGGAGACGGAACAAAATCCAGTGGTGTTGTAAGACTTGCGAAAGATCTGGATGAGTCTATTGAGAATAAGGAAGTATTGATCGTGGAGGATATCATTGATTCCGGTAATACACTGTATTATCTGATGGACGTACTTCGTCAGAGAAAGCCGGCAAGTCTCCGTCTTTGCACATTGCTTGATAAACCAGACCGCCGTGTGAAAGATGTGCACGTAGACTGGACAGGATTTGAGATTCCGGATGAGTTCGTAGTTGGATACGGACTGGATTATGCACAGAAGTATAGAAATCTTCCATACATCGGAGTAGTAGAAGTCGCAGAATAGAAAGGAAGCAATAATAAATTGAATAATGACAGAAAAAGCAGAGGTCTGAGTGGGGCAACGATCATCAGTTTTGTTGTGATCCTTGTTGTGGTTCTGTGGATGGCGAACCAGCTTCAGATGCATCAGCAGGAGATGACATATACCTCCTTTGTCTCTGCAGTACAGGGAAAAAATGTTTCTGATGTTTACATCAATCAGAACAGTGCAGTTCCGACAGGAACCGTCTCTGTTACATTGAAAGATGATGGTAATACAAGGAAAGTGAATGTGTCAGATGTTGAGCAGGTAGAGAAGCTTCTGACAGAGAATCAGGTGGAGTACAGGCTTTCGGATGTACCGAAGGATTCTATGTTGACAACAGTTGTAGTTCCGATGCTGATCACACTTGGTGGAGTATTTCTGATCTTTTTCCTGATGAGCCGTCAGAACGGCGGGGGAAATTCTAAGGCGATGAACTTTGGAAAGAGCCGCGCAAAGATGAGTACGAAGAATGAGATCAAGGTTACATTTCGTGATGTTGCAGGATTGAGAGAAGAGAAGGAAGAACTGGAGGAGATCGTAGATTTTCTGAAAGATCCGAAGAAATACATCCAGGTTGGAGCACGTATCCCAAAAGGGGTTCTTTTAGAAGGACCTCCGGGAACCGGTAAGACACTTCTTGCAAAGGCTGTAGCCGGTGAGGCAGGAGTACCATTTTTCAGCATTTCGGGCTCAGATTTCGTTGAGATGTTTGTTGGTGTGGGTGCTTCCCGTGTCCGTGATCTGTTCCAGGATGCGAAGAAGAACGCACCATGTATCATATTTATTGATGAGATCGATGCAGTCGCAAGACGCCGCGGAAGCGGTCTTGGCGGTGGTCATGATGAGCGTGAGCAGACCCTGAACCAGCTCCTTGTAGAGATGGATGGATTTGGTGTAAATGAAGGCATTATCGTAATGGCAGCGACAAACCGTAAGGATATTCTGGATCCTGCAATCTTAAGACCGGGAAGATTTGACCGTGATGTCCTTGTCGGACGTCCGGATGTAGGGGGCAGAGAAGAGATCCTGAAAGTTCATGCGAGAAATAAGCCGCTTGGAGATGATGTGGATCTGAAGCAGATTGCCCAGACAACGGCAGGATTTTCAGGAGCAGATCTTGAGAATCTTCTCAACGAGGCTGCAATTCTGGCAGCGAAGGAGAACAGGGTGTACATTCAGCAGTCTGATATCCGTCATGCATTTGTGAAGGTCGGAATCGGTCCGGAGAAGAAGAGCCGTATCGTTTCTGAGAAAGAACGCAGGATTACAGCTTATCATGAAGCCGGACACGCGATCTTGTTCCATCTGCTTCCGGATGTAGGACCGGTTTACAGCGTATCTATCATTCCGACAGGCGGAGCCGGCGGATATACGATGCCGCTTCCGGAGAAGGATGATATGTTCAATACAAAGGGGCATATGCTTCAGGAAATTACAGTTTCCCTTGGCGGACGTGTTGCAGAAGAAGAGATTTTTGATGATATCACAACGGGAGCTTCCCAGGATATCAAGCAGGCAACAGCAATTGCAAAATCAATGATCACGAAGTTCGGTATGTCTGAAAGACTGGGGCTGATCAATTATGATAATGACAGCGATGAAGTATTCATTGGACGTGATTTCGGTCATACATCAAGAGGGTATGGCGAAAAAGTGGCCGGAACGATTGATGAAGAAGTGAAACGTATTATTGATGAGTGTTATTTGAAAGCGCGTACACTTATTCAGGAGTATCATCCGGTACTCGAGAAGTGTGCACAACTGCTTCTTGAGAAGGAAAAGATAACAAGAAGTGAATTCGAAGCACTGTTTGCAGACAGTGAGGTTGAAGGATAGTAGTTATTATATGTATTTAGAATAAGATACCCTCTGCCGGCGGGCAATCCCGTGTTGGCCGGGGGTATTTTGGTTCTATTTTAGAATAGTTTTAAGAATTGAGTTAAAGGAGGCTAAACAGGTGAATAGAGAAGCACTGTTTTGTGACGGTACAGGTGATTATGTCTGTCCGGCAGAGCCTGAGATAAATGAAAAAGTAGTGTTGCGATTTCGTACGGCACATAATGATGTTGATGAAGTGAAACTTCACATCGGAGAACAGGAGTATCCTATGTGGAAGACACGTACGAACGGTGAATTTGACTTTTACGAGATTGAGTATCAGCTTGGTGAGGATATCTTAAGATATTGTTTTGAAATCAAGCAGGGAGCAGAAATCTGTTTTTATAGTAGGTATGGAATAACGGGGAAAAAAGAAAACTATTATGATTTTATTATTTCGCCGGGATTTAAAACACCCGAGTGGGCGAAAGGTGCTGTGATGTACCAGATCTTTGTTGATCGTTTTTATAATGGAGATCCGACAAATGATGTAGAGGATAACGAATATATTTATATTGGGGCACCAAGCCGCAAGGTGAAGGACTGGAATCAGGCACCGGAGGCAATGGATATCCGTAATTTTTACGGCGGGGATTTACAGGGTGTTTTAGATAAGCTGGATTATCTGCAGGATCTTGGAGTTGAAGTTATTTACTTCAATCCGTTGTTTGTTTCTCCGTCGAATCATAAGTATGATATTCAGGATTATGATTACATAGATCCGCATTATGGAAAGATTGTTGTGGATGACGGAGAAGTACTTCCGGCAGGTGCAAAGGATAATATCCATGCGACAAAGTATCAGCAACGCACAGGAGATATCCGCAATCTTGAGGCAAGTAATCAGTTGTTTATCAAACTGGTAGAAGAGATGCATAAGCGTGGAATGCGTGTAATTCTGGATGGTGTATTCAATCATTGTGGCTCTTTTAACAAATGGATGGACAGAGAACGTATCTATGAGCCGCAGCCGGATTATCCGAAGGGAGCATATGTAAGTAAAGAAAGTCCATATAATAGCTTTTTCCTGTTCCATGATGCGAGAAATGAGCTCTGGCCTTACAACGGAACATATGATGGCTGGTGGGGACATGATACATTGCCAAAGCTCGATTATGAGGATTCACCACAGCTTGAGCAGTACATTATGGATATCGGAAGAAAATGGGTATCACCGCCGTATAACGTAGACGGATGGCGTCTTGATGTTGCAGCGGATCTTGGATTCAGTAATGAATACAACCATATCTTCTGGAAGCGATTCCGAAAGGAAGTTAAGGATGCGAATCCGGATGCAATTATATTAGCAGAACATTATGGAGATCCGCAGGATTGGCTTCAGGGAGATGAGTGGGACAGCGTTATGAATTATGACGCATTTATGGAACCGCTGACCTGGTTTTTGACCGGTATGGAGAAGCATAGTGATGAATATCGTCCGGATCTGTGTGGAAATGCTGATAACTTTGTCGGAGCGATGCGTCATTTTATGGCAAGTATGCTGACACCATCTCTTCAGGTGGCAATGAATGAACTTTCAAACCATGACCATTCTCGTTTCCTGACACGTACGAACCACAAGGCAGGACGTGTGGCACAGCTTGGAACAGAAGCAGCTGAAAAGGATGTGAATAAGGCAATCTTACGAGAAGCGGTTATTATGCAGATGACCTGGATCGGTGCGCCGACGATTTATTATGGTGATGAGGCAGGACTTTGTGGATTCACCGATCCGGATAACCGGAGAACTTTCCCATGGGGGAACGAAGACAAAGAACTTCAGGCATTCCACAAAGAAGTGATCCGTATCCACAAGGAAGAGAAGCCGTTGAAAAAGGGTTCTATCAAGCTATTGGCTTCGGATGAAAATCTGCTGGCCTATGGAAGATTTGAAGCAGATGAACAGATTGTCGTTGTTGTGAATAACAGTGATGAACTTCGTACAGTGACCGTACCGGTATGGTATGCGGGTGTAGAGATGGAAGGACGGATGAAACGACTGATCTACTCTTATGAAAACGGTTATACGACAGAATATGACGAGTATATTGTACAAGATGGAGAGATTGTCCTGAATATGGGATCTCATTCAGCAATCGTATTAAAGCCGGCAGAAGCATTGAGATTGATGCCGTAAGAAGTGGAACGGTATTTTGCAGATAAAGAAAGAGCATTATACAAGAATAATAAAAATACGGGATGAGCAGTTTTAATATCTACTCATCCCGTATTTGTTACTATTATTATTTTGTCAGAACCTCTGCCCCATTCTCTGTGATGAGTACCATGTACTCAATCTGGGCAGAAAGACCATCATCCATTGTATAAATAGTCCAGTCATTGTCCTCATCTACGAAGAAGTCAGGGCTGCCTTCGTTGATCATAGGCTCAATCGTGAACATCATACCTGGAACGAGAAGCATCTCACTTCCCTTTGGTGTCACATAGCTGACAAAAGGATCTTCATGGAATTCCAGACCGACACCGTGTCCGCCGATATCCTCTACAACAGAGTATCCGTTTGCACGGGCATGTGTATTGATCGCATCTGCGATATCACCTAAATGTCCCCAAGGCTTCGCAGCCTCAAGTCCAAGCTTCACACACTCTTCTGTGACGCGGACGATGCGCTCTGCACGTTCAGATACTTTTCCCATCTTGAACATACGGGATGCATCAGAAAAATATCCGTCAAGAATAGTGGATACATCAACATTGATGATATCTCCCTCTTCCAGAATGATATTCTCATCCGGAATGCCGTGACAAATCTCATTATTAATAGAAGTACACACGCTCTTAGGGAATCCCTGATAATTGAGCGGAGCCGGGATACCACCGTGTTCTTTTGTGAAACGATATACGATGTCATCAATCTCCTGTGTGCTCATTCCAATGTGGATCTGTCTTGCTACTTCATCCAGGATCGCTGTATTAAGCTCAGCACTTTTCCTGATCTTTTCAATCTGGAATGGAGTTTTTAAAATCTTACGTGTCGGAACAATCTCACCACGTTCAGCATGCATCATTATCTTTTCTTCAATCGGCATATGGCATTTCTTATACTTCTTGCCGCTGCCGCACCAGCACAATTCATTTCTTTCCATGATATTACCTCTTCTAAAAATCACTTATTTTCTCAGTTTCTATTTATTTTATCACAAAATTCGACAAAAAGATACATGTTATGCTTGCCGAGAACGTAAAAATATAGTACGATTAAGATTCAGATAGGAGTGATAATGCATATGTGGTATTGGGCGATTATGGTACTGCTGATTTTAGGAAGTATCGCACTTCTTTGCAGTACATTTATAAGTGTAAAAAAGAATAAGGCACAGGACGCAGAGCGGAGAAAGCAGTCCAGGAACGGAAAGCGTTACAAGGCAGATCAGGGATATGATCCAGAAGAGGATCAGCCGCAGGGAAAGAAGAGACGCAGTTCAGGGCAGAACGGTTCTATGGATTCAGCGAAGCGTTCTTCTAAAAAAAGAAGACAGTGGAAGATTATTCTGGAAGATCTGGATACATGGCAGAAATATAGCTTCATATTCTATGATGAAGTGGGAATCGGAAGAGCAAAGAGGAATGACAATTATGAGAAGTATCTTCCACTGCATGAGGATGGAAGAGTATCCAAGCAGCACTGTGTGATCATACAGAGAGGTGACTGTTTGTATCTGATGGATGATGGTTCCAAGAATGGAACATATCTGAATGGAATCCTGGTAGATCGTCCGACAGAGGTTCAGAGAGAAGATGTGATTGGTGTTGGGGAGACCAGACTGGAGATTCTCAGAATTTTAAGAGAAAGTGAATAATGAAATTACAGGTAAGGAAGTCCGGCGGAAAAGTCAGGACTTCTTTTTCTTTAGATCGTAAAATGAAGAGTCTGTGTGAAAGTAACAGTTGAGTAAGGAAGATCATATAGTAGTTATATAGTTACTGTTCACTCCCGTGTCAATCACTCCGCTGATTGACACGGAGGATGCGTGTTTTGACTTGAATGCATCTCGCCCCATCGCCAAAGGCGATTTAAAATGGCGAGATGCGTTGCTGGTCGCACATCGTGTGAACAGTAACGTTATATAGCCGCCGGATTTATAAACTGCAATCAACAGGAATGCGGACAGCAGGGACGGCACAACTTATTGTCAGTGGGAGTGAGCAACATGTACCAGAAATTGCCTTATTATATGGCCTATCCGATACAGACAGAATATGATGAGAGAGCGGAAAGGACAGACCTGGAGTATATGAAAAGCCTGTATCCGGATCTTCCAAAGAGAATACTGCCTTATGTCGAAGAAGAGTGTGACAGGATGGAATACACGGGGAGTGTGATATTTGATGTTTATCCGGATAAATTGCAGTTACGCATCATGTGCAGCAGAATTTGCGAAAATGTAAAAAAACAGGAGAAAATGTTTGCCGGGGAAGAGCGGATGTTAAGAGACCTGGCGGAAGTTTTGTTATATCAGGAAATCTACCGACGCAGGGGAGAACAGAGAAAAAGGAAACAAAAAATTTACAGTTATTGTTCATTGCCAGGAAAATCTATGATATAATCATTCAGATTACAACAAAAGAAACGGATTCAGAAGAAGGGAACGGATACAAATGAAAAGTAATCTTATATTTATCGGTATGCCGGCTGTCGGAAAAAGTACAGTTGGTATTGTAGTAGCAAAAAGACTTGGAAAAGGTTTCATAGATTCAGATCTTCTGATTCAGGAACAAGAAGGAAAACTTTTGCGTGAAATCATAGCAGAAGTCGGTGATGATGGGTTTTTAAAAATTGAAAATCAGGTAAATCGTGATATAAAAGCAGAAAATGCGGTTATTTCTCCGGGCGGAAGTGTTGTCTATTGCGAGGAAGCAATGAAACATTTTAAAGAAATCGGAATTGTTGTATATCTTCATGCTTCTTATCAGACAATAAAGAGGAGAATCAGGAATCCTCAAAAAAGAGGAGTTGTTTTGAAGGACGGTCAGACATTAAAAGACCTGTATGACGAGCGAAAAGTCCTTTTTGAGAAGTATGCAGATGTGACAATCAGTGAAGAGGGCTGTCAGATTGAAGAAACAATAGAAAATGTACTTGATGCTATTGAGAATTACTCTTAAAATAAAGCGTGAATATTACCGTCATAGAAAAAAGGGATTCCACAATGAAAGATTTTGTGTTATAGTTATGTATGGATTATATTGTAATTAAGATAGATAGTTCTTTTCGTATAGACAAAGACACAAGAATAAATCGTTACTGAACACAGGATCTGTGGGAAGTAATACAGAATCGGACAATTGAGGTGCAAAATGGAGCAATATATTATTAAGGGTGGTAATCCGCTGGTTGGGGAAGTTGAAATCGGCGGAGCTAAGAATGCGGCACTTGGAATTCTTGCAGCTGCAATCATGGCAGATGAACCGGTTTTGATTGAGAATCTTCCGGATGTGAATGACATTAATGTCATGCTGGAGGCAATCGAGGGAATCGGTGCAATGGTACAGAGAATTGACAGACATACAGTAAAGATCAATGGAAATACAATTGGAGATTTCAGTATTGATTATGACTATATTAAGAAGATCAGAGCGTCTTATTATTTGTTAGGTGCACTTCTTGGAAAATACAAGAGAGCAGAAGTAGCACTTCCGGGAGGATGCAATATCGGAAGCAGACCGATCGATCAGCATCTGAAAGGATTCCGTGCACTTGGAGCAGATGTAGACATTGAGTATGGTAAGATCGTTGCAGAGGCGGAAGAACTGAAGGGAACACATCTTTATTTCGATGTTGTGACTGTAGGTGCAACGATCAACGTAATGATGGCAGCAGCTATGGCTGACGGTCTTACGATCATGGAGAACGTAGCGAAAGAGCCACATGTTGTAGATGTAGCGAACTTCCTGAACAGTATGGGAGCAAATATCCGTGGTGCAGGAACAGACGTGATCAAGATCCGTGGAGTGAAGTCCCTGCACAAGGCAGAGTACTCCATCATTCCGGATCAGATCGAAGCAGGGACATTTATGTTTGCCGCTGCAGCAACACGCGGAGATGTGACAGTACTCAATGTGATTCCGAAGCATTTAGATGCAACGATCTCCAAGCTGGTAGATATCGGATGTGAAGTGGAAGAATTTGACGATGCAGTCCGTGTAGTGGCTAAGGGACGTCTGACAAGTACACAGGTGAAGACATTACCATATCCGGGATATCCGACAGATATGCAGCCACAGATCGGGGTTGTGCTTGCACTTGCGAAGGGAACAAGTACGATCACAGAAAGTATCTTCGAGAATCGTTTTAAATATTTAGATGAGCTGGCACGTATGGGTGCGAATGTCAAAGTTGAAGGCAATTCAGCAACAATCGAGGGTGTTGAGAAATTTACAGCAGCAAGAGTCAGCGCGCCGGATCTTCGTGCAGGAGCTGCGCTTTGCATCGCAGGACTTGCAACAGAAGGAATTACGATCGTAGATGATATTGTTTATATCCAGAGAGGATACGAACGCTTTGAAGAGAAACTCAGAAGTCTGGGTGGAATCATCGAGAAAGTGTCCAGTGAAAAAGAGATTCAGAAATTCAAATTAAAAGTTGGCTAAACCGAGGTTACTGTTTACAACAAGCTGCGGCCGGCAGTGAGCCGATACAGACAGAATCCGAAGAAATATGATGTGGGAACGTATGCAGGTGTCGGAACGAAAGTTCTGATACCTGTTTTCAGTTTATATGTCAGGAGTTATGGCGTAATAGGCGATCAGGCAGGTCGAATGAAACAGTGGCGGGATATTAATAAGAAAACAGCAGGAGCAACGAACGATGAATGAATTTGAACAGGCAGAAGAACGGAGAAAAAGACAGAGAGAAGAAATCAAACAAAAGAGGATCAGACAGCTCAGACGAAGAATGACTATTTCCGGCTGTATTTTGTTGTGCATAATCATAGCGCTGGCAGCCTTTGCAGTCAATGTGGCTAAGAAAAAGAAACTGGCAGCAGAACAGAAAAAGCAGCTGGAGCAGGAAATTGCACAGATGAATGAATCGCTGAATGACTGCTACAACACTTTCCTGACGGATAATGGAGTGTCAGCGGAAAAGTCTGATGTTACAGCATTTACGAAATGGCTGGAAAAGAATTATTCTGAAGAGATGGATGATTTATTTCCAGTCTATCAGAAGAATAAAAAGATAACAGCGCAGGATATTTATGATTCCTTTGGAGCAACTTTGCATGTTCTGTCAGATACATACGAAGGAAAATTAAAGGATGAAGCTACCGCTGCGAAGAATCATATCTATGAGAAGAAGGCAGCAGAGAACGGAACCGTGCAGATCACAGCAGCAGGTGACCTCTGTCTGGAGGAAGATGGATATGTTCTCGATTATTATGATACGGTAAATGACTTGTCCAAATGCATTTCCAAGACAATTCTGGATCAGACAAATGCAGCAGATATTTTCTTCCTGAATCATGAATATTGTATCAGTGACCGTGGAACCCCGCTGGAGGATAAGTATTATGTATTCCGTGCAAAACCAGAACGCATGAAGTTGCTGGAACAGATGGGGACAGATATTGTTTCAATTGCGAATAATCACATTTACGATTATGGTGCAGATGCGATGGATGATACGATCAATCTGTTAGATCAGGCGAAGATCACTCATGTTGGAGGCGGAACGAATCTGGATGAGGCAAAGCAGCCGACTTATTATATCATTAACGGAATCAAGATCGGATTTGTGGCAGCTTCCGAGGGAGAACAGTATAAATTTACACCGGAAGCAACAGATTCAACGACAGGTATTCTTACATCCTACGACACAACAGAGTATAATCAGGTGATCGCGGATGCATCAAAGGAATGTGATTATCTGATCGCATATGTTCATTGGGGAACAGAAGATGAGGATATGTATAATTCAACACAGACAGAGCATGGAAAAGAATTCCTGAAGTCAGGAGCAGATATCGTGATCGGAGGTCATCCGCATGTACTTCAGGGAATTGAATATACAGAAGATGGACCTATTGTATACAGTCTGGGCGATTTCTGGTTTAATGATGAGACAAAATATACAGGACTTCTGAATCTGGAGATTACATCAGAAGGATTGAAGCAGATGTCCTTTACACCGTGTGAGCAGAAAGACAGCCAGACACAGTATCTGAATAATGCAGAGTCCCAGAGAGCACTTTTTGATCACTTGCAGGAGATTTCACCGAATATTACAATTGATGATACAGGTGTGATCACGGAGTTGAAAGATGTTGATGCAGAATCATAGAAATATAAAAGTTTTATCAACTTCAGGAAACGGTATTGACATAATCAACAAGGTGTTGTATAGTCTGATACGAAACAAAATTAAATAGATGATACTTTCTCTTATTCAGAGCAGTGGAGATACAAAGGATCTAAGAAGCTGCGGCAACCCCTCGTAATAGGAAGGTGCCAACCTGAGCGAGTTATTTCGAACAATAAGAGGATTGTTAAGATAAACTGACAGTCCGCTTGATGCGGGCTGTTTTCATTATTGGCAATGTAAGCAAATGAAGACAGCACAAGCGAGAGAAAGTGAGATATTGCTGTGGGGACAGCAATCGGAAAGGAGAACAGATATGGAAAGAGAAAAGATTTTATTTACATCAGAATCAGTAACTGAGGGACACCCGGATAAGATGTGTGACCAGATTTCAGATGCGATCCTTGATGAACTGATGAGACAGGACCCGATGAGCCGTGTGGCATGTGAGACATGCTGTACAACAGGTCTTGTAATGGTTATGGGAGAGATTACAACACAGGCTTATGTAGATATCCAGAAGATCGTTCGTGACACTGTTCGTGAAATCGGATACACAAGAGGAAAATATGGATTTGATGCGGATACATGTGGCGTGATCACAACACTGGATGAGCAGTCAGCAGATATCGCACTCGGAGTAGATAAAGCACTTGAGGCGAAAGAGAATAAGATGTCAGATGAAGACATCGAGGCGATCGGAGCAGGAGACCAGGGTATGATGTTCGGTTATGCTTCTGATGAGACAGAAGAGTATATGCCTTACCCGGTTGCAATGGCTCATAAGCTTGCACGTCAGCTGACAAAGGTTCGTAAAGACGGAACACTTACTTACCTTCGTCCGGATGGAAAGACACAGGTTACAGTAGAGTACAACGAAGACGGTTCTGTAAAGCGTCTGGATGCAGTTGTTCTTTCTACACAGCATGACCCGGATGTGACTCAGGAGCAGATTCATGAGGATATTAAGAAATATGTATTCGATGAGATTATTCCGGCAGAACTCGTAGACGAAGAGACAAAGTTCTTCGTAAACCCGACAGGACGTTTCGTGATCGGTGGACCACACGGAGACAGCGGACTGACAGGACGTAAGATCATCGTTGATACTTACGGCGGAATGGCTCGTCACGGTGGCGGTGCTTTCTCAGGAAAGGACTGTACAAAGGTAGACCGTTCTGCAGCTTATGCAGCACGTTATGCAGCAAAGAATGTTGTAGCAGCAGGACTTGCTAAGAAATGTGAGATTCAGCTTTCTTATGCAATCGGTGTTGCACAGCCGACATCTATCGCAGTTGATACATTCGGAACAGGAAAACTTTCTGATACAAAACTGGTTGAGATCCTTCGTGAGAACTTTGATTTCCGTCCGGCAGGAATCATCAAGATGCTGGATCTGAGAAGACCGATCTACAAACAGACAGCAGCTTACGGACATTTTGGACGCAACGACCTGGATCTTCCATGGGAGAAGCTGGACAAGGTTGACGATTTAAAGAAATATCTGTAAGATAGAAATATCTGATACAAGCACCGGAAGGTGCCTGACACCCGTCATAAAGTGTCAGGCACCTTTTTCAATACGGAAAGGAGATGCTTCTATGAAATTACGTACCAAACTGATTATTGCTTTTGTAGTCGTTATGATCTTTCCTGTAACATTTGCACTGATCGCAATGCATGCATTTGTTCCGGGAAGAGGGGCAGAGATACAGCAGCTGTATCTGATCGCAGTTGTCCTTACGACAGCATTTCTAATCTTGTGGATCTACAGATCGGTATCGGTCCCGCTGGAGAAACTTCAGAGAGCTGCACGCAATATCAAAGAGGGTAATCTTGACTTTGAGATCAAGGCAGAATCAAATGACGAAATCGGACAACTTTGCCAGGACTTTGAAGAGATGCGTCTCAGACTGAAAGCACAGGCCGAAGAAAAGGTCGCATTTGACAGAGAGAATAAAGAGCTGATCAGTAACATTTCACATGACCTGAAGACTCCGATCACAGCGATCAAAGGTTATGTGGAAGGAATTATGGATGGGGTAGCAGATACGCCGGAAAAGATGGACAGATACATCAGAACCATTTATAATAAAGCTAATGAGATGAATCTTCTGATCAATGAACTGACGCTTTATTCAAAGATCGATACGAATCGAATTCCGTATAATTTCACAACAATCTCTGCGAAGGGATATTTTGCAGATTGTGCGGAGGATTTAAGTGTAGAACTGGAATCAAAGGGAGCTGAATTTACTTACAGCAACTTTATGGAAGAGGACAGCAAGGTGATCGTAGATCCGGAGCAGCTTCGAAGAGTCATCAATAACATCGTATCAAATTCTATCAAATATACAGATAAGCCAAAGGTGAAGATTACGATGGATGTAAAGGACGTGGGAGACTTTATTCAGGTAGAACTGGGAGATAACGGAAAGGGCATTGCGGCAAAGGATCTGCCGAATATCTTTGACCGTTTCTACCGGACAGATGCTTCAAGGAATTCTTCCAAGGGAGGAAGCGGCATCGGTCTTTCTATCGTGAAGAAGATTGTGGAAGAGCACGGAGGAAAGATCTGGGCAACCAGCGAAGAGGGCGTTGGAACCACGATGTATTTTGTAATAAGAAAATATCAGGAGGTACCCGTAGAAGATGAGTAAACGTATTTTAATCGTAGAAGACGAGGAAAGCATTGCAGATCTTGAGAAAGACTATCTGGAGCTGAGTGGTTTTGAAGTCGAGGTTGCGAATGATGGTGAGATAGGACTTAAGAAAGGACTTGAAGGAGAATTTGATTTGATCATTCTGGATCTGATGCTTCCGGGAGTAGATGGATTTGAGATCTGTCGTCAGATCCGCAGCCAGAAGAATACACCGATCATTATGGTTTCAGCGAAGAAAGATGATATTGATAAGATTCGTGGGCTTGGACTTGGCGCAGATGATTATATGACAAAACCGTTCAGCCCAAGTGAACTTGTAGCGCGTGTGAAAGCACATCTTGCAAGATATGAGAGACTGATCGGAAGTAATGTAGAGCAGAATGAAGTGATCGAGATCCGTGGATTGAAGATTGACAAGACAGCACGTCGTGTCTGGGTGAATGGAGAAGAGAAGTCTTTCACAACGAAAGAATTTGACCTTTTAACTTTCCTTGCAGGACATCCGAATCATGTGTACAGCAAGGAAGAGCTTTTCCGTGAGATCTGGGATATGGAGTCGATCGGAGACATTGCAACTGTTACAGTACATATTAAGAAGATCCGTGAGAAGATTGAGTATGATACTTCACATCCTCAATATATTGAGACAATCTGGGGTGTGGGATATAGATTTAAAGTATAAGAAGAAAGAGAGGACTCTGCCAGTGAATGGTGGGGTTCTTTTTTATATATTAGGAAAGTGCTTTCCTAATATATAAAAAACGCTCCGCTAAGGATGCGCACTGCGGCGTACAATGTAGATGTCGCAAGCGACCGCCGCAGGCGCAAGAATGTGCAAGGCACATTCTTTGTTCTAGAAATAATAAAGATGTCAACTCAAATAAAGAAAAGGTTGACAATCGAAAAAGACATGGCTATACTATTTTCATATGTTGTAAATAAGATCAACAGAATGATAATGCTGAAGAAGCGTTGGAGATATTTGAGGATTGCGGGAATTACATAGCAATGGAGTAATCCGGTTGCATCAGTGAATGACAAAAATTACTTTTGAAACTCATATCATAGAAACAGAAGAAAGGGAAATATACCATGTCAAACAGATCAATTCATACATTACTGAAAAACTGGGATGAAGAATGTCCGCTTACAAGAGAAGAAGCAGTTGAAGTGCTGAATCTTCCAGAGGAGGAGATGGACAGTCTGATGGAGTGTGCTTATGCACTTCGTACAAAATACAAAGGGAAGAAAGTAAGCGTTCAGCTTCTGACAAATGTTCGTAGTGGAAACTGTACACAGAACTGCGCTTATTGTGCACAATCTAAGGATTCTCAGGCAGAGATTGAGAAGTACAAGAGAGTATCAGATGAAAAGCTTTATGGAGATAATGACCTGGTAGATGAGAAACATCTTGCAAGACATTGTATCGGATTGAGTGGAATCGGATTCTCAGACGAGGAGATTGAAGATCTTGCAGACCGTATCCGCGAGATGAAGAAGAAAGATACACAGATCTGCTGCTCCATTGGCTTCCTGACAGAGAAGCAGGCAAGAATCCTGAAAGATGCCGGATTGGACCGTATCAACCATAATCTGAACAGCAGCCGTTCTTTCTATCCGGAGATTTGTACAACACATACTTATGATCAGCGTGTGAATAATATCAAGATGCTTCAGAGTCTTGGATTCGAGATCTGCAGTGGTGGAATTGTTGGAATGGGTGAGAGTAAGGAAGATATCGTTGATATGCTGATGGATCTTCGCGAGATCAATCCGGAATCGGTTCCGATCAATTTCTTACTTCCGATTCCGGGAACAAGACTGGCAGATCGTGATATCTCAGAGCTGACACCGGAGTATTGCTTGAAAGTTCTTTGTCTGGCAAGACTGATGATTCCGAAGTCCGATATCCGCTGTGCAGCAGGAAGAGAAGTTTACTTCAAGGGATTGGAACCGGAACTTTTCAAAGTTGTTGATTCTATCTTTGCATCAGGTTATCTGACAGCCGGAGGCCAGGGAATCGATGACACAATGAAAATGATAAAAAATGCGGGATTCGATGGAGAGATCGAGTCTACAGATCACTAAAAATGATTCAAACTATATAATAATTTTAAATAAACCGCCAAACGAAGGATACGCTGTTCTGAGGATGAATCAGAGTGGCGTATCTTTCGTTTTATCAGCTTTTACTTGCAGATGATAAAAGGGAGTGGTAACATGGTGTTTAATAATTGTCATGTGAGAGTGAGGAAAGATAGGCATGTATGGATTTTATATAGATGAAGACAGGAGAAAAGCACGAAGAGCAAAATGGAATACAGTGAGGATCATATCAATCGGATTCTTTGGCGTGATTCTGCTTGGCAGTCTGCTCTTATGGCTTCCATTTTCAAATCATCAGCCGATTCGTTATATCGATGCACTGTTTACAGCTGTAACATGTGTCTGCGTGACAGGATTGGTGACAGTTGTGCCGGCTGCGCAATTTACAGTGGCAGGAAAAGTGATTCTGCTTATTCTGATCCAGATCGGCGGACTTGGAATCATTGCATGTACAACTGCATTTTTAATTCTGGTTGGAAAAAGAATAAATATGAAGGAACGAGTTGTCATTCAAGAAGCCTATGGTCTGTCCACACTTCAAGGAATGATCCGGTTTATTGAAAGAGTATTGTGGGGAACATTTCTTGTAGAAGGAATTGGCGCAATCGGATATTCATTTCAGTTTATTCCGGAGTATGGTGTTGCGAAGGGAATCTTCTATTCCGTGTTTCACTCAATCTCTGCATTTTGTAATGCGGGTGTAGATATTCTTGGAGATTCAAGCTTTACGAGATATGTCAATACACCAGTGATCACAATTACGACAACAATGCTTGTCATTCTCAGCGGTCTTGGTTATCCGGTATGGATCGATCTTGCGAAGAATATAAAGATGACAATACAGTCCAAGGGAAAACGGCCAGTCGGAAGAACGATCACAAGACTGAGCCTGCAGAGTAAAATTGTTCTGACAATGACGTTGTTCCTTCTTACTTTGGGAACTTTGGGATTCTATTTGTTGGAGCATCATAATCCGGCAACGATGGGAACATTGAACGCTGCAGGGAAATTCCAGGCGGCTTTTTTCCAGTCTGTGACGACGAGAACGGCAGGATTTGCCAGCATATCTCAGTCAGGCCTTACGAATGGTTCGAAGCTGCTGGCCTGCATGCTGATGATCGTCGGTGGTTCACCGGCAGGAACTGCAGGTGGTATCAAGACAACAACAGTTGCTGTTCTTTTGCTTACAGCGATTTCTGTCTTGAGAGGAAACAAAGATACGGAATGTTATGGAAGAAAAATTACATTCGAAATTATAAGAGTAGGGATAACAATCACACTTGTGACATTTGTTTTCTGGCTGTTTGGGGTGACGGTGATGACAGTGATCGAGCCACAGCAGAAAGTCCTTGATCTGATGTTTGAGGCGACATCTGCGATGGCAACAGTTGGTCTGACAGTGGATCTGACGCCGGTGCTTAGTGATATCAGTCATGTCGTTCTGATGCTCATGATGTATATTGGACGAATCGGACCAATGACGATGGCACTTATATTTTCCGGTCATGTGGATAAGAAGAATAAGTTCCGTACTTTGCCGGAAGCGAAGATTATGGTTGGATAAAAATATAAAAGAGAAGATAAAAGAAACGGGATAAAGAAAAGATAAGAAGCAGTATATGAGAAGGAGAAAACGATGAGAAAGCAGTTTGCAGTTCTGGGGCTTGGTAGCTTTGGCCGGAGTGTGGCCTTGACACTTGAGAATATGGGATGTGATGTGATTGTTGTAGATAAATCACAGGAGACAATTCAGGAGATCTCGGACAGAGTAACTTATGCTATTACGGCAGATATCACAGAGAAAGAAGCTCTGAGTGCACTGGGAACAAGGAATTTGGATGGAGCAATTATTGGAGTTGCGGAGAATCTTGAAGCAGGGATCATGGCGACTCTGCTTTGTAAAGAAATAGGAATTCCAAAGGTTGTTGCCAAAGCAAAGAATAAGTTACAGGGAACTATATTGAAGAAAGTAGGGGCAGATACTGTTGTATATCCTGAGATTGAGATGGGCAGCCGGGTTGCCAAAAGCCTTCTGGCAACAGAATTCACAGACTGGATTGAACTGTCAAATGATTACAGTATGGTTGAGATCGCTGTTCCAAAACCGTGGATCAATCACAGTATGGCAGAACTGGGTATACGTACGAAATATGGAGTTACAGTTGTAGGAATCATGCAGGACGGAAATGTTAATGTAGAGTTTAATCCACAGATGCCGCTTCCGGAGAATGCACTATTGATTTTGGTTGGAGCAAATAAAGTACTCGAAAAAATTGGAAAATTGGAGAAATAGATTATGATAACAAGTACATCGAATGCACAGATCAAAGAACTGGCGAAGCTGCAGAAGAAGAGCCGCTTAAGAGATGAAAAAGGAATCTTTCTCGTGGAAGGACCAAGAATGACAGAAGAGATTCCGGCGGAACGAATTGAGAAAGTATATGCTTCAGAAAGCTTTGCAAAGAAGAATAAAGAATTTTTAGAGAAATTACAGGCGCCGGTCGAGCTTCTGACAGATACTGTGTTCGCTTATGTGTCAGATACAAAGACACCGCAGGGAATTCTGGCAATTGTGAAGAGACTCAATTATACGATGAATGACCTGATGCAGGTGAAAAATCAGAAGGCACCGCACTTGGTTGTGTTGGATAATCTGCAGGATCCGGGAAATCTCGGAACTATTTTCAGAACAGCTGAGGCAGCAGGTGTAACCGGAATCTTATTGAGCAAAGATTGCGTGGACGTCTACAATCCAAAGGTGATTCGTTCCACAATGGGGGCTGTATTCCGTATGCCGTTCCTCTATGTGGAAGATCTTCCGGAGAAGATCAAAGAGCTGCAGAAGGAGAGGATTAAAACTTACGCAGCACATTTGCGTGGAGAAAATGCATACGACGAGGAAGATTATACAACTGGTTGTGCATTTCTGATCGGAAATGAGGGGAACGGACTTCGTGATGAAGTTGCAGACTGCGCGGATTGTCTCATCCGTATCCCAATGGAAGGCGAGGCAGAATCCTTAAATGCGGCAGTGGCAGCGGCGGTTCTGATGTTCGAAGCAGGAAGACAGAGAAGAAAGAAATAATAAAAATGCATAAAAGAATGTATAAGTACTGAATAAATATGTATAAAATGGAGTAAAATAAAGTTTTAGTTGCATTTTTATACATGGATGTAGTATACTAAATTCATCGGTTACAATGTAGGTTCAAAGATATGAAGAAGAGAAGGACAGAGAGGGTTCTGATTCATATAGTTATAGAATAGAAAGGACGAGAACGATGGATTTAAAAGGAAGAAATTTTCTGACACTGAAGGATTTTACACCAGAGGAGATTACATACCTGCTTGATCTGGCAGCAGACCTCAAAGAGAAGAAGAAAAACGGAGTACCGGTGGATCATTATCATGGCAAGAACATTGCACTGATCTTTGAGAAGACAAGTACAAGAACACGTTGTGCATTCGAAGTGGCAGCGCATGATATGGGAATGGGAACAACTTATCTTGATCCATCAGGTTCTCAGATTGGAAAGAAAGAGAGCATCGAAGATACAGCTCGTGTACTTGGAAGAATGTATGACGGAATCGAATATCGTGGATTCGGTCAGGAAATCGTAGAAGATCTTGCAAAATATGCAGGAGTACCGGTATGGAACGGTCTGACAAATGAATATCATCCGACACAGATGCTGGCAGATATGCTGACAATCCGTGAGAATTTCGGAGAACTCAAAGGCCGCAAGCTTGTATACATGGGAGATGCAAGATTTAACATGGGTAATTCCCTGATGATCGCATGCTCTAAGCTTGGAATGCATTTCGTAGCATGTACAACAAAAGAATATTTCCCGAACGAAGAGCTTGTTGAAACTTGTAAAGGTTATGCTGCACAGTCCGGAGCAACAATTACTCTGACTGAAGATGTAAAAGAAGGAACAAAGGACGCAGATGTTATCTATACAGATGTATGGGTATCCATGGGCGAGCCGGATGAAGTATGGGAGAAGAGAATCAAAGAACTTTCACCATATAAGGTAACAAAAGAAGTTATGGCAAATGCAAAAGATACAGCTATTTTCCTGCATTGCCTGCCGGCATTCCATGACCTGAAGACAAAGATTGGAGCAGAGATGGGACAGCGTTTCGGAATCGAAGATATGGAAGTGACAGACGAAGTATTCGAGTCTGCACAGTCCAAAGTATTCGATGAGGCAGAGAACAGAATGCATACGATCAAGGCTGTAATGGTTGCAACACTTGGCGAGTTCTAAGAGAACGTAATCGCACATCGTGTGAACAGTAACGCGCAATGTATTTGATGAACTTGAGAAATCAGCAGAAGTTTGGTATGATAAATGAGTTGAAGATCAGACCGGCTTCTGTGGAAAATAAGAATGAGCAGAAGGTGTCTGTTATTCCAGAGATGGGACAGACACCTTTCTTTTGTATAAAGGTCTGATGAGAGGTGGAATTAGAATGAAAGCTGAAATATTAAAATTATTGAGGGAAGCGGACGGATATGTGTCAGGCCAGCAGCTTTGTGAAAAGTTCGGGGTGTCAAGAACTGCAGTCTGGAAGGTGATCCGTCAGCTGCAGGAAGAAGGATATCAGGTTGAAGCTGTGCGGAATAAAGGTTATCATATTGTAGATAGTCCGGATGTGATGACGAAAGAAGAGCTCGATAGCCTGATGGATACGCAGTGGGCCGGAAGAAACATCGTTTATTACGATTCGGTAGATTCTACAAATCTGAGGATCAAGCAGATGGGAGATGAAGGTGCACCGGAAGGTACACTTGCGGTAGCAGATAAGCAGACAGCCGGAAGAGGGAGAAGGGGCCGTTCCTGGGATTCACCGTCAGGTTCAAGCATTTACATGTCCTTGTTGCTTCGTCCGAAGATTGAACCGGATCAGGCGCCGATGCTGACGCTTGTGATGGCATTAAGTGTAGCAGAGGGAATCATGGATTGCGGAGATTCCTGTGGAAACCCAGATGTAAAGATCAAGTGGCCAAATGATATTATCATTAATGGAAAGAAGCTCGTCGGAATCCTGACAGAGATGAGCACTCAGATCGATTACATTAATCATGTAACGATTGGTGTAGGGATCAATGTGAACCTGACAGAGTTCCCTGAGGAGATCCGTGAAACAGCGACATCACTCAGACTGGAATGTGGACATGTGGTAAAGAGAGCACCGTTGATCGCAGCAGTGATGAAACGCTTTGAACAGAATTACACGGTTTTCCTTGAACATGGAGATCTGTCCGGTCTGAAAGAACGTTACAGCGAATTACTGGTTAATAAAGACCGTGAGGTCCGGATTCTTGGCGCGAAAGAACAGTACAATGCTTACGCACTTGGAATCAATCAGACAGGAGAATTGATCGTTCGGAAAGAAGATGGAACCGAAGAGGCGGTGTATGCCGGAGAAGTTTCGGTGCGCGGCGTATATGGATATGTATAACCAGGTGGATAAGACCTACGGAATGTGAATAAGTCATCGGGATTATGCAGCGAATGTGGAAAATATGGAAAGGTAAGTACTGTTTACAGAAACTGTGGGCAGTGATATAAGGTGTAAAAATTATGGATGAAGAAATGGTATTGTGTGCGGCCAGCTCCTATGAGCAGAAATATTATCTGAACCCGGAATTTGAATCTCTTCCGGAAGCAGTGAAACAGGAATTGCAGATCATGTGTGTGTTGTATACAGCGGATGTTGGAGGAGTTCTCCTGTTGGTGTTTGATGAGAATGGAAACCTTGAGTTGAAAGTAGAGCACAACGAGGGTGATTTCTCATTCGATGAGATCGGAAGTGTACTGAAGATCAAAGAGCTGCAGGACACAAAGGAAGAGCTTTTCAAGTCTCTTGAAATGTTTTACAAAGTATTCTATCTTGGAGAAGAGATGGAAGAAGAGACAGAGGAATAAATAGTCAGATAAATAGATTACGGTTTATCTATCGAATTTTAAAACTATAAAAAAGCCCATGGCGGAATCTGAATGGTAAGTTTGTTGAACTTATCAGAATTCCTGCTATGGGCTTTTGTTTCTCATAGTTTCCGTTTAACGATAGGTCACTTTTTATCCGAGCAATAACTTCAGAACGTCGCTGACCTTTTTCACCGGAGTGATTTTCAGCTTATCCTTTACTTCAGCAGCTACATCTTCGAGATCATCTGCGTTGTCAAAAGGAATCAGTATTTTTGTAATACCGGCCCTCTGGGCAGCCATCAGTTTCTCAGGAAGCCCACCGATCGGAAGTATACCTCCGCGGAGGGAAACTTCACCGGTCATGGCATAATCCGGGCTGACAGCCTTTCCGGTAACAAGGGAAGCAAGTGCTGTGGTTAATGTAATGCCGGCAGATGGACCATCTTTTGGAACAGCTCCTTCAGGCACATGAATGTGCAGATCATGATCCTGGAAAACCTTGCTTTCTTTAGGATAAAGAGACTTCACAAGTGTCAGTGCAATCTGTACAGATTCTTTCATGACATCTCCAAGCTGTCCGGTGATGATCACCTTTCCTTCCCCTTCTGTCAGCTTTGTCTCTATAAACAGAATCTCACCGCCTGCCTGTGTCCATGCAAGTCCGGTGACAACACCAGGCTGTGTGGAAGTTAATTTCTGGTCATGATGCAGTTTCTTACGGCCGAGATAGTCTTTCAGATTCGATTTATTTACTGTCAGAGTCTGCCCCTCTTTTTTTACAAGACGCACAGCAGCGGAACGACAAAGCATATCAATCTGTTTCTTAAGTCCACGGACTCCGGATTCCATCGTATAATCTTCAATGACCTTGCGCAATGCACCATCCGTTATCTTTAACATTTTCTTTTGGATTCCCATAGCGTCCATTGCCTTTGGAAGTAAGTGCTTTCTGGCAATATGGAATTTTTCCACCGCCGTATATCCTGGAAAATCGATCACTTCCATACGGTTCAGAAGCGGTTCAGGAATCGTATCTGTAGAATTCGCTGTGCAGACGAACAGAACATTGGATAAGTCATATGGAACATTCATATAATGGTCTGTAAATGTACTGTTCTGCTCCGGGTCAAGCACCTCAAGCAATGCACTTGCCGGATCTCCGCCATAATCTTTCGCAAGCTTATCTACTTCATCAAGAACTACAACAGGATTGGAAACGCCGCTGCGTTTAATCCCTTCCATGATCCGTCCCGGCATAGCGCCGATATAAGTTCTTCTGTGACCGCGGATCTCAGCTTCATCTCGGATACCGCCGAGACTGATGCGGACATATTCGCGGTTTAACGCACGGGCAATACTCTGTCCGATACTTGTCTTACCGGTACCAGGCGCACCGACAAAAAGGAGGATGGAACCATACTGTTTCCGGTTCAGTGCCATAACAGCAATCTGCTGGATGATACGTTCTTTGACTTTCTTAAGTCCATAATGATCTTCATCAAGAATCTCTTCTGCCCGGTTTAAATCAATCGGTGTAAATTCCGGATGCTTCCAGGAAAGACTGGTGACAAAATCAAGATAGTCATAGAGAAGCCCATATTCATGGCTGTCTTTTCCTTCCTGCTTCATACGATTCAGGACTTTGTCCGCTTCCTTACGGGCATCTTCATTCATGCCGGATTCCTGGATCTTTTTTTCAAAAGCACGGACATCGGAAATATTTTCCGGGTGCATCTCATCTAATTCTTTCTGAAGGTAATCGATCTGCTTCTTAATTGCAGCCTCTCTGTAAAGCTGCTCTTGGTCACCTTTCTGTGCCTCCTGTGCTTCAGAAGAAACTTTGGCCACTTCCATGAATTCCTTAATCGCATTCTCAATCAGTTCACAGCGTTCACGGCGGGAATCTGTCTCAACAATTGCATATTTTTCTTCGGAAGTAATGTTCAGATAATCTGAAAGAGCAGAACCAAGGTCATAGATATTCTTTCTCTGGATAATGTAGCTTCTTGCCCAGATCCCCCATTGATAATTCTGAACAAATTTCAGAAGCGAGTTCCGCAGGTTTGTGAAAGTCTGCTTCTCTTCTTCTAAAGGTAGATCATCTACCTCCGGGCGGATGGAAGCTGTAGCTGTAATCTGTCCGTTCTCATCCAGCTCAATATCATCAAGACTGACACGTTCTAATGTACGAATCTGGATGCTGTCATCATCACCGATGGATTCGACTCTCGCAGACATACCGACCGGGTAAATATCATCTATAGTAACAGTAGTCTCATCCACTTCATTTTTCAAAAATGGAAACAGAATATCTGTACCGACTTCAATCTGGTCTGCAGCAGCCCCCGGAAAGAAATCACGTTTAAAAAAATAAGTGATATCAGGGAGCAATAATATATTAAAAACAGGACGAATAATCATAAAAACACTCCTTTCGTCTCATGATTTATCATATCATCGTCAGCAATTCAAAATGGTGGGATATGTTGTGTAATGCAGGTGCCGCGAACAGAAAACTGCTTACAGCTGTGCCATCAGAAAGTTTAGCGATCCCGCAGGATTCTCAGTTCCTTTTTCCAAAAGAGAGACAAGAGCAGAGATTGTCTGTTCAATCTCATCTGCTGTTGAAGGTATTAAGGTGTTATCCATCTTAACAGTCAGTACAATCAGTACGATCTCAGCAAGAGAAACAGGGTCAGCACAGCGGATTAAATCCTGTGCAATCCCTTGTTCAATAATGGAAGCAAGAACCGGCTTGAGTGAAACGATGAGATGATTCATGTACTTTTGATGAAGAAAAGCCCGCTCCGGTGCAGCCTTTGTAGTTGATGGCTGTGTCTTTAAAAAAGCCGCAGAGGAATTTCGGCAGGCCTGAAAGATCAGAGCCATGCGTGTGAAAGGTGAAATCTCTCTTTGCTCTGCAAGATGTCTTGCTGTTGTTATTGGAGCTTCATAATTGCGTTCTACCAGTGCTTCAAGAATTGCATCTTTGGAAGAAAAATAATAATAAATACTTCCTTTTCCAATTTCAGCAGTCTGAGCAATCTCACTGACAGAGATATTAGAAAGTTCTTTGGTTTCCAGAAGCTTTTGAAGAGCATCCAGAATCTTATCGTATTTTAATTGTTTTGGCATAGAAGTCCGCCTCGTATATTCGTAAGTATATTTGGCCAGTTCCAGATTACGGGAATTGACTGATATCCTTTTAAGTATAGCACAATAAAGTCGGAAGAACCAATAAAATAGAAATAAAAAAGAGGACAAAAAAAGGACACTTTAAAACAAAAGATTGTCTGAAATAGATAATTGACCACGGGTCGAAAAAGTGATAGATTAAAAACATAGCAAATCGACCGCTAGTCGAAAAATGAAAAGCTGAAAAGGAGAGGGAGAGAAAAATGACATACGCAGACATGTTTTCAAAAGTAAAAGGAATGATGATGGAAGCAGACGTAAGTACTGTGAATGAACATCTTGCATATCAGTTTAATATAACAGGAGAAGCAGAGGGAATCTTTTATGTAGAGGTAAAAAAAGGAAAGCTGTATGTGGAACCATACGAGTATTATGACAGAGATGCGATTTTTACTTGTTCGGCAGAGACATTATTTAAGATCAATGAGGGAAAGCTGGATCCGGTTCTGGCAGTAACACTGGGAAAATTGAAAGTAGAAGGCAACATTGACAAAGCTCTGTATCTGAAAAAACTGATTGATAGCAGAAAAGCAGAACAGAATACAATAAAGAAAACACAGAAACAGAAATAACTGTAAAAAGGAAGCAAAGGTGAAAAAGATGATGCATTACGGAAAACTTCTTGCACTTGCAGGACTGGTGGGAATCGTATCAGCAGAGGCAGGTGGAAGTGCATACTTTTACAGAAGAACAATGATGCGTTATAACGCAAAGACAGAACGCACGATGAAGATGTCCGGGGTAGACTGGGAACAGTATTTCTCAAAGATGAAGGAATGCAGGGAGTGGATGATGGAGCAGCCTCATGAAGATGTCTGGATCCGGTCGGAAGACAGTTTGAAGCTTCATGGAACGTATTTCCGAGGATCAGGAAATGTCGAAAAAAAGAAATGCAAAAAAGCAGTGATCTGTTTTCATGGCTACACGAGCCAGGGGCTTGCAGATTATGGAAGTATTTCAAATTATTATTTGAAGCGTGGTTATAACGTTCTTCTTGTTGATCAGAGATCACATGGGCAAAGTGAAGGGAAATACATTGGATTCGGATGTAAGGACCGTTATGATGCATATCGATGGATTGAATGGGTGATCGGACAGGAAGGAGAAAATGTTCAGATTCTCCTGCATGGTAATTCTATGGGAGGCGCCACAGTATTGATGGCAAGCGGGCTTGATTTGCCGCAGCAGGTAAAAGGAATTATTGCAGATTGTCCGTTTACTTCGCCCAAGGCAGTGTTTACACATGTACTTCACAGTATGTATCATCTTCCGGCGTTTCCAATGATACAGATTGCGGATGCGGTGAATAAAAAACAGGCAGGATATGGACTGGATGAGTGCAATTCTGCCCGTGAAGTCAGAAAAGCAAAAGTTCCTGTCCTTTTGATCCATGGAGACGCCGATACATTTGTTCCATGTAGTATGTCTGAAGAAATTTATAAAAATTGTAAATCTCCAAAACAGAAGCTGATCATCCACGGGGCAGGACACTGCGAAAGTTATTATAAAGACAGAGAAGCTTATGAAGGAGCAATGGATTCATTTATAGGAGGAATCATAGAATGATGAAAACAAGAAAAGGATATCCTGTATACCCACTGACGGTAGCGCAAAAATTTCATTTGTATTATCTGCCATTTTGTCCGAATGCGGCAGTACTGAATATTGGCACAAGCCTGACAATTGGCACAGATCTGGATTGGGATGTACTCCGAGAGTCCATTTACAAAGCATATGAGAGAAATGAAGGGATGCGGATACGCTTTGCAAAGGACAAAGAGGGGAATGTATATCAGTATGTTGTAAGTGCAGAGCAGGACAGAAAAGAACGGGAGATAGAGTTTGTTGATTTCTCCAATGTGACTATGGAAGAGGCAGCTGATACGATGCAGAAATGGACAACTGTACCATTTCCATTCGAGGATTCACTGATGACGAAAATTAAAATGATCCGCACTTCAGATGGATTCAACGGAGTGTATTTCCTCGGACATCATATGGTGGTAGATGCTCAGTCGCTGATCACATTTCTGAAGGATATTATTGAGCTGTACTGTAATGCAAAATATGAAGGTGTCCCATATCCAAAGGATATGTGTTCTTACATAGATCAGGTAAAGAAGGATCTCGCATATGAAGCCGGAAGTAAAGCACAGCAGCGAGACAGAGAATTTTTCAGGGAACTGATTGAAGCATCAGAGCCGGTTTATAACGGTGTTAATGGAACAGATAAGCTGGATGCAGCGAGGGAAATGTTTAAAAATCCAAAGCTTCGTTCCGCATTTAATGCGACAGATGATGTGAGTTCTGCATTGGATATCTTTCATTTGGAAGCAGAACCGACCAAACGTCTGATGGATTTCTGCGAAAAGTACCGGGTATCCCTGGCATGTCTTTTGTTAATGGGATTACGTACTTACTTCCAGAAAATGAATGGACAGGAGGATGTATCGATCAATAATGCGATTGCCAGAAGGGCTACATTAAAAGAAAAGAAATCCGGTGGAACAAGAATTCATTCGTTCCCGTTTCGTACCGTATTTTCAGAAGATGTGAAGTTTATCGATGCAGTATATGAAATCCGTGATAAGCAGAATGAATTATTCCGTCATGCAAATTATGACCCGACAGAATATTTCGCATATCGCTCCAGGACATATCCACAGCCACAGAAAGGACTGACGTATGAGCCGATGTCTTTGACTTACCAGCCGATGACATTGCAGGAGAAAGGACTGGAAGATCTTGGAGGAATTCAATATAAGACAAAATGGTATCCGAATGGAATGACAACACAGGCAATGTATCTGACAGTCATGCACCGACCGGAGGATAATGGATTGGATTTCAACTTTGAACATCAGAAAAAAGCAATCTCAAGAGAAGAGTTGGAATATCTGTATTACTATTTATGTAAAATTATGTTCAAGGGAGCAGAAAATCCTGAACTTACAATTGGAGAAATCATAAAGCTTGTATAAAAGAAAGATGATCCGGATCATGTTGAGAATCACGATCAGGACAGAATGGAAAGGAAAAAATCATGTTTGAGCAGTTAGTAGATATTATTTGTAATTATGTAGAAATTGAACAGGAAGACATCAAGCCGGAATCACGTTTTATGGAAGATCTTGGATTCACATCCTTTGATTTTATGAGTATGCTTGGTGAAATAGAAGACGAGATGGATGTGGAGATTGAACAGGACAAGGCAGCAGATATCCGAACAGTCGGAGAAGCTGTAGCGTATCTTGAGTCTTTGAAGTAGAGGGAAAAGAAAATGGAATATAGAACAATTCGCGATATTCTTACAAATGCAGAAAAATGTTTTGGAAATGAAGACGCAATCCGTTACAAAACAGGAAAAAATGAAATTGCGGCAAAGACATACACACAGTTGAAAGAAGACAGTGAGAGAATAACAGCATTATTGAAAAAACTGGGAGAACCAAAAAGTCATATCGCATTGATCGGTGCGACTTCTTATCTATGGATTGCTTCCTATTTTGGAATTGTGGACGGCGGAAATGTTGCAGTACCGTTGGATGTGTCACTTCCGGCAGAAGAACTGTGTGAACTTATCGACCGTGCAGATATAACAATCCTGATTCTGGATGAGATTCGTAAAGATGTGATCGAAGCAGCGAAAGAAAAGTGTCCAAAACTGAAGTACATCCTTTCTATGCAGAAAGAAGCGAATGAGGGCAATATACTTTCTCTTACAAAATCAATGATGGAACAAACGATAGATGAGGACACAGGAGCAGAAAAAACAGAGATTACTCCGGATCAACTCTGTACGATCATGTTCACATCAGGGACAACAGGAAAGAGCAAAGGTGTGATGCTGACACACAGAAATCTCGTTGAGAACGCGACATGTCTGGATATGAAGCTCCCAGAGAGAAATGTGATCCTGTCAGTTTTACCGATTCATCACGCATACTGCCTGAGTATGGATATCCTGAAAGGAATTTCTCTCGGTGCAATTATCTGTATCAATGACTCTTTGATGCGTGTAGCAAAAAATATCAAATTATTTAAGCCGAATATGATCCTGATGGTACCGCTTATGATTGAAACTTTTGCAAAAAAGTTAGAAGATGTAAAAGACCTTCCGGAAAAAGTGGTAAAAGAAGCAGTATTTGGATCTCAGTTCCATACGATCTGCAGTGGAGGTGCATACCTGAACCCGGATTATATTGAGCTGTTCGAACGTTTTGGAATCCAGATTCTCCAGGGATATGGAATGACAGAATGTTCACCGGTCATCAGTACAACCGTTGCATGGAATGTAAAAAAGAATTCAGTAGGACAACTTCTTCCAAACTGCGAGGCAAAGACCGTAGATGGAGAACTGTGGGTTCGCGGAAGCAGTGTAATGCAAGGATATTACAAGATGCCGGAAGAAACAAAAATCGCACTGAAAGATGGATGGCTTTGCACAGGGGATCTTGGATATGTAGATGAAGAAAGGTTTATCTATCTGACAGGACGAAAGAAAAACCTGATCATTACAAAGAATGGAGAAAATGTCTCACCGGAAGAACTGGAGAATAAATTAAGTTCTTCAAGACTGGTACAGGAAGTATTAGTAAGAGAAGCAAAAGGAGTGATCGAGGCAGAAATATATCCGGATGAGGAGTACGCAAAAAAACAGGGACTTGAAAGAGAAGAGGAAGTCCGTGTAGAACTCCAAAAACTGATTGATGAATACAATCAGGGTGCACCGGCATATAAAAAGATTTATAGTCTGATCATTCGCGAGAAAGAATTTGAGAAGACAGCTTCAAGAAAAATCAAGAGATATTAAAAGACAGATAAAAAAGTCTGAATAAAAGGAGGATTGCAAAAGCTTTGTGATTGCCGGATTTATTCAGACTTTTTTGTATGAATGCGAAAGAACAGATCATGTACGTTGACTTTTCGACAGTTATTTACTATGATACTAAAGTCAAATAAGAAGAATAGTTATAGATTAGAAAGAATAGAATATGATGAAACAGTTGAAAATAGGAAATGTGACGCTGCCAAACCGTTACATCTTAGGACCGATGGCCGGAGTGACAGATCTTCCATTCCGTGTGTTATGTAAAGAACAGGGAGCAGGTCTTTTATGTATGGAGATGGTCAGCGCAAAAGCGATTTTATATAATAATAAAAATACAGAGTCACTTTTGGAGATTCATCCGGATGAACAGCCGGTGTCACTCCAGTTTTTTGGATCAGATCCGAAGATTATGAGTGAGATGGCAAAACGTGTGGAAGAGCGTCCGTTTGATATTATGGATATTAATATGGGATGTCCGGTGCCGAAGGTTGTGCGCAACGGAGAAGGCTCTGCACTTATGAAGAATCCGAAGCTGGTTTATGAAATCGTCAGTGCAATGGTGAAGGCAATTGATAAGCCGGTCACTGTGAAGATAAGAAAAGGATTTGATGACAGCTGCATTAATGCGGTTGAGATCGCGAAGATCATCGAGGAGGCCGGGGCAGCAGCTGTAGCCGTGCACGGAAGGACAAGAGAACAGTATTACAGCGGACAGGCAGATTGGGATATCATCCGTCAGGTAAAAGAAGCTGTCTCTATTCCGGTAATTGGAAACGGAGATGTGACAAGCCCACAGAAAGCAGAGGAGCTGGTAAAACAAACAGGGTGTGACGGAATCATGATCGCAAGAGGAGCACAGGGGAATCCATGGATCTTCTCCGAGATGATCACATATGAAGAGACAAGCACATTACCAGAACGTCCGGGAAAAGAAGAAGTTCGAGATATGATGCTTCGTCATGCCAGATTACAGTTGAAATACAAAGGTGAATTCATTGGTATCCGCGAGATGAGAAAACATGTGGCATGGTATACAAAGGGATTGAAAGGTTCTGCAAAATTGCGTGAAGAAATCAACCGCGTAGAGTCCTATCAGGAACTGGAAGAACTGCTCTTTCAGAGACTATAGGAAAAGAAGTTCCGGGACTTCGGAAAACAGTTGGAAAACAGAATGGAAAAAGTTCGGAAAAAGGCGGTTTTAAAGGCTTTTCATACACTACGCAGAAGTGACCTGTGAGAGTGAAATTGCTTGACAGAAAGCGCGAGTTTGAGTATAATATTGAAATTGCGGACGGACGCTGATACAACGATTGGCGTTCAGGAGAAAAAGACAGCAGACATGCATTTTAAAACCGATAATATGATGTAAGTGTCAAAAGTATAAATTGCATAGCAATGGAGCAATCCGGTTACATCATAATATCTGTAGACAGAGAAGAAACTTTGAATGCATGAAAAGTATAGACAGAAAATATTTGCAGAGAATCTGTAAATGTTGTAGGAAACGAAACGTTATTGCAACAGGCAGTGACGGTAAGGAAGTAGAAAGGAAGCAGGAACAATGGCAGAGGCAAAAAAAAGATTACTTACTTATGCCGGATTAAAGGCAATTGAGGATGAACTTGAGAATCTGAAAGTAGTAAAGAGAAAAGAAGTTGCAGGTAAGATCAAAGAGGCAAGAGAGCAGGGAGACCTTTCCGAGAACGCTGAGTATGATGCAGCGAAAGACGAGCAGAGAGATATCGAAGCCCGTATCGAGGAGCTTGAGGCAATCCTGAAGAATGCAGAAGTTGTAGTAGAGGATGAAGTTGATCTTAATAAGATTAATGTTGGATGTGCAGTAAAGGTTTACGATATCACATTTGATGAAGAGATGGAGTTCAAGATTGTTGGTTCTACAGAGGCGAACAGTCTGGAAGGAAAGATCTCCAATGAGTCTCCGGTAGGTCACGCACTGATCGGAAAGAAAATCAATGATGTCGTTGACGTTGAGACACAGGCAGGAGTTATCCAGTACAAAGTGCTTGATATCAAACGTTCATAATCAGCTTAGGACAGACCTCTTACTATTAAGAGGTCTGAATTCGCTTAAAAAGACAATATAAAAATAACTATTTCTGCATTGATATATAAAAATTAATGCGGAAGCAGATAGAAACGGAAGGAGAACAGACAGTGGGACAGAATCAGAAGAACACACAGGAACCAGATATGAATCAGCTGAGAAAGGTTCGCCGTGAGAAACTTGCAGAACTGCAGCAGAACGGAAGAGACCCTTTCCAGATTACAAAGTTTAACCAGACACACCATTCACTCGAAGTAAAAGATCTCTATGAGGCACATGAGGCTGAGATTTTAAAAGATCACCAGCAGCCGAACGTAGAAGGTATGGATGAAGAGCAGGCAAAAGAGGCTCTCAAGAATGATTACGAAGAGAGAAGAAGCATCATGGATGCAAGCCCGATTCACGTAGCAATCGCAGGACGTATGATGTTCAAGAGAGTTATGGGAAAAGCTTCTTTCTGTAATATCCAGGATTTACAGGGAAACATCCAGGTATACGTAGCAAGAGATGCAATCGGAACAGACGCTTACGCTGATTTCAAGAAATCTGATATCGGTGATATCTTCGGACTTGAAGGATTCGCTTTCAGAACAAGAACAGGAGAAATCTCTATCCATGCTGAGAAGATGACACTTCTCTCCAAGAGCTTACAGATGCTTCCGGAGAAGTTCCACGGCCTGACAGATACAGACACACGTTATCGTCAGAGATACGTAGACCTGATCATGAATGCAGACTCTAAAGATACATTTATCAAACGTTCCAAGATCCTTGCAGCAGTCCGTAAGTACTTAAGCGGAGAAGGATTCATGGAAGTTGAGACTCCGATGCTTGTAGCAAATGCCGGTGGAGCAGCTGCAAGACCGTTCGAGACACATTTCAACGCACTGAATGAGGATCTGAAGCTTCGTATTTCACTTGAGCTGTACCTGAAGAGACTGATCGTTGGTGGACTTGAGAAAGTATACGAGATCGGACGTGTATTCCGTAACGAAGGTCTTGATACAAGACATAACCCAGAGTTCACTCTGATGGAGCTTTACCAGGCATACACAGATTACCACGGCATGATGGATCTGACAGAGAATATGTATCGTTTTGTTGCTCAGGAAGTCCTTGGAACAACACAGATCGTTTACAAAGGAATCCCGATGGACCTTGGTAAACCGTTCGAGCGTATCACAATGGTTGACGCAGTTAAGAAATACGCAGGCGTTGACTGGAATGAAGTTGAGACTCTGGAGCAGGCAAGAGAACTTGCAAAAGAGCATAATGTAGAATTTGAAGAGAGACATAAGAAAGGTGACATCCTCAACCTCTTCTTCGAGGAGTTCGTAGAGGAGCATCTGCTTCAGCCGACATTCGTTATGGATCACCCGGTTGAGATCTCTCCACTGACAAAGAAGAAACCAGAGAATCCAGAATATGTAGAGCGCTTCGAGTTCTTCATGAATGGATGGGAAATGGCAAATGCTTACTCCGAGCTGAATGACCCGATCGATCAGAGAGAGCGTTTCAAAGCGCAGGAAGAGCTGCTTGCACAGGGAGATGATGAAGCCAACACAACAGATGAAGACTTCATGAACGCACTGGAGATCGGTATGCCGCCTACAGGTGGTATCGGATTCGGTATCGACAGAATGTGTATGCTGTTGACAGGAGCAGAGGCAATCAGAGATGTATTACTGTTCCCGACAATGAAGTCCTTAGATGGTGTAAATAAGAAAAATGATGTAAATAATACAGCTTCTGAAGCACCTGAAAAAAATGTAAAAACTGAGTCTGAAAAGATTGATTTTTCTAAAGTAAAGATTGAGCCTTTGTTTGAGGAAATGGTAGACTTTGATACATTCAGCAAGTCAGATTTCCGTGCAGTAAAGGTTAAAGAGTGTGTTGCAGTACCGAAGTCAAAGAAACTGTTACAGTTTACTCTTGATGACGGAACAGGCACAGACAGAACCATTTTAAGCGGTATTCATAGCTTTTATGAGCCGGAGGAACTGGTTGGAAAGACTCTTATCGCTATCACAAATCTTCCACCGAGAGCGATGATGGGCATTGACTCTTGCGGTATGCTCCTCAGTGCTATTCATGAGGAAGAGGGCGAAGAAAAACTCCATCTTCTGATGGTAGATGACCACATTCCGGCAGGTGCAAAGCTCTATTAAGATGATGTAAAGATGTACCGTTTTACCAAATAGACGGGACGTACTTCATTTGATAAAAAACTAAAAAAACAGCGATTTACATCAAACTTACATCAATTGATGCAGAAATCGGTGCAAGCAAGAAAAAATCGCATAATTAGTACAAAGAGTGGGCAATTCCAATCGGGATTGCCCATTTTTAAAACAAACAGAAATACAAATCGGAAGTTTTAAAGGAGGAATACCATGGGATTATTTGGTAAAAGCAAAAAAGAACGAGAAACAGAATACATGAGCAGATTAGATGTTCCATCGTGTTTAAAAGAAGATTTTGAATTGATTATTGATGATATATTTACAATTATGGGAGTTGGAACAGTTGCCACAGGAAACATATTAACAGGGATGTGCAGAGAAGGGGAAAATGCATGTATTTATAAAGCAAATGGAGATATCTTAGAAACCAGAATTACTACTGTCGATGTACATACAAAAGAACGAAAAGCAAATGGTTGTGGATATAAAACAGAGCATGTTGGACTTGGGTTACGAGGAATTTCCAAGGAACAATTAGAAAAGGGTGATAAAGTACTTGTAAAGAATGCCAATATGTATGGAATGTAATTACAAATTCAAGTTTGTCAATTTGCCCTTTGAGAGAGGAGAAATCCTTTTCTCAAAGGGCTTTTTCTATTTATACGGATATTCGCAAACTACAAGATAAAGCTAAAACTTCATATACTCTAAGCACAAGGAGGTTGAGGTTTGGCTATGAATAACAGTTTAGCAGAAGTACGCCCGGAACTTGTTCCTGAGTGGTCAGAGAAGAACTTACCGCTTAAACCTGATGAGATTACTTTCGGTTCAAATAAAAAAGTATGGTGGAGAGGTGCTTGCGGTCATGAATGGCAGACAAGCGTTAAGGCTCGTTCCAATGGAGAGAAATGCCCGATATGTTCCGGTGCAAGAGTGATTGCAGGGATTAACGATTTGGCAACATTAGAGCCGCTACTGGAAAAGCAGTGGTCGGAAAAGAATAAGATAAAACCGACAGAAGTTTCTATTGGTTCTCATAAGAAAGTGATTTGGAGATGTGAAAAAGGACACGAGTGGGAAGCTGCTGTTAAGAGCAGGACAATAAATAAAACAGGTTGCCCATATTGTTCCCATAATAAAGTGTTGGCAGGATTTAATGACCTTGCAACGCTTTTGCCGGATATAGCTGCCGAGTGGTCGGACAGAAATTATCCGTTACTTCCGACTCAGGTTACGGTCTTTGCCAATCGTAAGGCTTGGTGGAAGTGTAAGGATTGCGGCAGAGAGTGGAACACCCTTATTTCTACTCGTTCCGGTGGCAGTAAATGCCCGTATTGCAGTGGGTACATATTCCTGAAAGGGTTTAACGATTTGCAGACAACACACCCTGAAATTGCTTCGGAGTGGTCGGAGAAGAACTTGCCATTGAAGCCTGATGAAGTAAATGCAAAGTCGAGGAAAAATGTCTGGTGGAGATGCAGTAAATGCGGTAACGAGTGGAAATCTGTTATCAATGCCCGTGTGAAAGGTACGGTATGCCCCGTTTGTGCAGAGAGAGAAGTCCTTGCCGGATATAATGATTTGGCGACAACAGACAGTCAGCTTCTTAGCGAATGGGATTATGAACAGAATAAACTGAAACCTACAGAGGTATCACGAACTTCGGCAAAGAGAGCGTGGTGGAAATGCAGGCACGGTCATTCGTGGAGTATGAAGATAAATGAAAGAACGATATTGAAGAAAGGCTGTCGATTTTGTGAGCAGGAGTATTTATCTCTATTTCCTGCTTTGGCTGTCAGCTATTATTCTAATAAGAAAAGCTTGAAAGCAGAACTTGGTTCTGACCGATTGCTCGGAGTTCCGCTTGAAACATACATACCTTCAGAAAAGTTGGCTATTGAGTCAGGAAGTGCCGATGAGAATTTAGAAATAATGAAAGCATATATGTGCAAGCAAAGAGGAATAAGGCTGATTAAGCTGCCGATGAAAGGCACAGAACTGGATTATGCCAATAATTTAAAGAAAGCTTTTCAGAGCGTACATATATTTATTTCTTCCGATACCGAGGAAGATGTGGAGATAATCAAAAATACATTTGAAAGATGGAGGGACAGCCAATGAGAGAGAAAACCTATCATCTATACTTAAATGAAGAAGAACGAAGCCGAGTGATACAATCGCTCATCGAACTGAAGAACAATTTAGCAGCTCAGGGGCGATACACCGACGCAGTAGATGATGTTCTATGTAAAGTGCTTGAAGCAAAGAAAAAGAAATTGAAAATTGAATACATTTAGAACGTTGATTTGCCGTCTGTTTCCTAACCGGAGCAGGCGGCTTTTTTATTTCAAAAAATTTTTTGAAAAATTTTCGGAAAAGCGGAGATTTTGGGTGTGCATTTCATACCCCTTTGTCCAAATGAGTGAAGGGGTTCATTCCGGATAGCAAAAACGGAAGCCTTTTCGCTTGAAAATTGAATAAGTCATTCACTAAGACTTTATTTCTGATGATAGCCACTTTAGCAGGTACGCCGTAATTTTTGTATTTCAGAATAGCGAGAACTCCGGTTATGAGTATCAGGTTGCTCCTGATATGGCGATGACAGTCAGAATGATAATGATACTTCTCTACGGAGCTGGCGGAGTACCCGGCAGAGGTTAGAATCCTATGATACAGATAAGCAGTCTGTTCCTTAGTGACTTCCCATAAGCATTTTGCTTGGCAAGGGGTGTTGAGAACAAATATTGCTATGACCGATTAGGAAATGAGTCGGTCAGGTACATAGCCATAATGCGGTGGCTATGAATTTTCAGAAAGGAGGGCAAAAAGAAGTGTCAAACTGTAAAACGATTTCCGTATGTAACCAGAAAGGCGGAGTCGGAAAGACCACCACAACAGTTAATCTTGGAGTCGGGCTTGCAATGCAGGGCAAGAAAGTATTGCTCATAGACGCAGACCCGCAGGGAGATTTAACGACTTGTCTTGGTTGGCAGGATACAGACGGCTTGGGTATTACGCTTGCAACGAAACTCACAGATGTAATCAATGAAACGATGACAGACCCTATGGTTGGTATCCTGCACCACGAAGAAGGTGTTGACCTTGTTCCGGCAAACCTTGAGCTTTCAGCAATGGAATTTAACCTTGTGAACGCAATGAGCAGAGAAACTACACTCAAGAATTATCTGAGTCAAGTGAAGAACAGATATGATTATGTAATTATAGACTGTATGCCTTCACTTGGTATGGTTACTCTCAATGCTTTATCGGCGGCAGACAGTGTTATCATTCCGGTTCAGGCTCAGTATTTGCCTGCAAAGGGTATGACACAGCTTGTGCAGACCATTTCAAAAGTAAAGAAGTATATCAATCCGGATATTAAGATAGACGGTATGCTGCTTACTTTGGTGGATAGCCGAACAAACCTTGCAAAGAGTACGGTGGAAGCACTCAGGGCAAACTTCGGTAATCAGATAAGGATGTATCGAACACAAATCCCGATTGCCGTAAAAGCCGCTGAAACTTCTTCCAAAGGTAAAAGCATTTATGCTTATGAGCCAAACAGCACAGTGTCTAAGGCATACGCTGAATTTACAAAGGAGGTGTTAGCCGATGGCAGGAAGAAAGAGCGACTTCACTCTCACGAAGCTCGATGATTTATTTACCACGCAGGCACAGAGAGATGAAGAACAGCTTTCAAAAATCCGAGATATTCCGTTAGAGCTGATTGATGATTTCCCCGACCACCCGTTTAAGGTCAGGGACGATGAAGATATGATGCAGCTTGTGGAGAGTGTCAAGGAAAGAGGAGTTATTACTCCGGCAACGGTAAGGCAGAAAGAGGACGGCAGATACGAACTTGTTTCAGGACACAGACGAAAGCGAGCTTGTGAACTGGCAGGATTTGAAACCCTGAGAAGTGAGATTGTAGACCTGAACAGAGATGAAGCGACCATTTTAATGGTTGAAAGTAATTTCCAGAGGTCAGAGATATTGCCGAGTGAAAAAGCCTTTGCCTATAAAATGCGTTTGGAAGCAATGAAAAGGCAGGGACAAAGAACAGATTTAACTTCTACACCACTGGTGGAGAAGTTGGCAGGTAAAGATGCCCTTTCGGTTTCTCGTATTGGAGAAGAAGTAGGGGAAAGTCGTGAACAAATACGCAGGTATATTCGTCTGACAAACCTTGTTCCTGAATTGCTTGAATTTGTTGATGAGGGGCGTATTAAAATGCGTCCTGCCGTGGAACTTTCTTATCTTGATGAAGATTGCCAGCGTGATGTGGTTGACGAAATCGACCTAAATGACGCAACCCCGTCACACGACCAGACAATCCGTATGCGAAAGTTATTCAACGAGGGCAACCTTACAACCGAAGCAATCCACGCTGTTATGTCTGAGGAAAAGCCGAACCAAAAGGAAAAAATCGTGTTGAGGGGCGACAGAGTAAGACAGCTTATCCCGAAAAACATTCCCGTCAGTCAGACGGAGGATTTTGTCTGCAAAGCATTGGAGCATTACAACAAGTTTTTGCGTAATCGTGCAGAACGTGACAGCAGATAGCCTGAGTTACAGTTCCCCTTTCTCACACTCTAACCCCTTAGTTATACTTCTACCTACCGAAAATGATATATATTATCTCACTTGAATATAACTATCTCAAAGTATATGTCTATCTCTAAGGGGCAATCGCACAGTATGAACGGACTGGAGGTGTATGGTAAAATGAAAAATTAACGAAAAATCCGCATTTGTTTTTCGGCAGGTAAATCTTGTCGTAAAAGAAAATCCACAAAGGCACATCGTAGAGATACGGTGTGTTTTTCAATTTTTACAGGAGGAAACGCAATGATAAAGTCAAAATTCAAAAGAGTCACGTCGCTTTTCTTGGCGACCCTTATGTGTGTGACCACTTTTGCAGGCATTAGCTCGACAACAGCATATGCTGCTTCGGGAGAAAAAGCCGATGTTTATATGGTCGATTTCCCTCGTGATGGCGATGCTAATTACGATGGGGTATGGGGACACAGCAATTTGACCTTGAAAAATGGTTGGCATACCGGACGTTCCAATTTTACCAATCTTAAGGCTATTGGTTCATACTCAGGCAATGTTGCTTATTGTATTGAGCCGGGAATTTCGCTCAAGGTCGGTCAGACAATGAATAAGTATGACGAAAATTATTTTAATAACCTTGCATCCAACGGGGTTATTTCCGGAGATGAAATCCGTCTTTTCGTTGGTCGTATTTTACAGTATGGCTATCGTGGGACAATCTCGACATCTTGGAGGTCACAGAATGAAGCGGCAGCAAACAGCATTGCACAGGCTTATGCCACACAGCTTCTTATCTGGGAAACTGTTATCGGAGAGCGTGATGTGAACTTCAATCATGTAGCAGCCAGTGGTTGCAGCAATGTGAAAGATGTCATCAATGCAAAGCATCCGCTCCGCAATAAGATTTTCAGTTATTACAACAGTATGGTGCAGAGTGTACAGAACCATGCGACCATACCGAGCTTTTGTAATAAATCATCCGGTTCGGCAAAGACAATAGAGCTTGAGTGGAACGGAAGTAAGTACACAACTACTCTGACAGACTCCAATAATGTGCTGTCTAAATATAATTTCAAGGCAAGTATCAGTGGAGTAAGTTTTTCTGTGAATGGTAACAAACTTACTGTTTCTATGGATACTGCACCGAGCAAGGAATTTACCATTACCGCAACGAAGAAAAATGCAGTCCGCAGAGGTGTGGTTGTATGGTCAGAGGGTAAACACGGTCAGAACTCCAGTGTGCAGGATGTTGTCAGCTATGCTCAGGAAGTAAGCGACAGTATCAACGGTTATGTGAAGATGAAAGTCAGCTATGGTTCTTGTCAGATTGTAAAGACCAGTGAGGACGGCAAGGTTGACGGTATCAACTTCACGATTACCGGAAACGGTATCAATCAGACAGTTACAACAGCTAATGGCGGTAAGTTCCAGATTGATAACCTTATGCCGGGTATCTATACCGTAACCGAGCAGGCATACGATAAGTACGAGCCGCAGGAAACGCATAGAGTTACTGTTGTAGCAGGACAGGTTGCAAAGGTCAATTTCAATAACAAATTGAAGCGTGGCGACCTTCAGGTAGTGAAGTCCTCAGAAGATAACCTTGTTGAAGGTGTGAAGTTCCATCTTTTCGGTACTTCTCTTTCCGGTGATGCTGTTGACCAGTATGCAGTTACGGACAAAGACGGTGTGGCAACTTTCAAAGATGTGCTTATCAGTGGTTCTGAACCGTATACCCTTGAAGAAGTAGACACAGCTATCCGTTATGTTGTGCCAAAAAATCAGACTGCACCGGTGAAGTGGAAAGAAGTAACTACAAGAAACTTCAATAACATTTTGAAAAAATTTACTGTAACAGTAACAAAGAGCGACGCTGAGAAAGGCGAAGCACAGGGCAATGCCAAACTTTCGGGAGCAGTTTACGGTATCTATAAGGGAGAAACGCTTGTAGATAAGTATGTTACTGATGAAAACGGTCAGTTCACTACCAAAGAATATGTTTGTGATACCGACTGGACAATCCGAGAAATTACACCGTCAGAGGGATATTTGCTTGATAAGACTATCCATGAAGTAGGTGCAGACCCGAAACTTTATGAGGTGGAACACAACCTTACTTCCAATGATGTAACCGAGCAGGTAATCAAAGGTAACGTGGCTATCATTAAACACACTGATGATGGAGAAACAAAGATTGAAACTCCTGAAAAGGGTGCTTCCTTTGAGATTTATTTGAAATCTGCCGGAAGCTATGACGCAGCCAATAAAGACGAGAGAGATACTATCGTTTGCGATGAAAATGGCTTCGGTCAGACAAAAGATATGCCGTATGGTATTTATACCGTACACCAGACTTCCGGTTGGGAAGGCAGAGAGATGATGGATGATTTTGATGTGTTCATTTCACAGAACGCACAGACCTACCGTTATCTTATCAATAACCGTAACTTTGAGAGCTTTGTCAATGTAGTCAAGGTGGACGCAGAAAGCGGAAAGAGTATTCCGTATGCAGGAGCAGGATTTAAGATTTACGACCCACAGGGCAATCAGGTCAAAATGACCTTTACTTATCCGACACCGACCACGATTGATGTGTTCTATACCGACGCAAATGGTTCTCTTGTCACACCTGAGAAACTGGATTACGGCAAGGGATATTCTATCGTAGAGGTACAAGCTCCATACGGATATGTACTTGATGATACTCCGGTATATTTTGATATTACCGAAGAAAATTCCACAGAGGAAGGCGGCGTAACTGTTGTGAAAGTCAATAAGCCGAATATGGCACAGAAAGGTACTATCACGGTTGAAAAGACCGGAGAAGTATTTAGCGGTGTCAATGTAAGTGGTTCTGAGGACAGTGATGTTATCTATCAGCCTGTTTATGAAGTGGCAGGACTTGAGGGTGCAGTTTATGAAGTCCGTGCTGCGGAAGATATTAGTACACCGGACGGTACACTCCGCTATTCAAAGGGCGAAGTGGTAGATACTATCACAACAAGCTCCGATGGATTTGTGAAGAGCAAAGAACTTTATCTCGGAAAATACGAGGTCAAGGAAATTACTGCACCTTACGGAATGGTAGTGAGTGGCGAAACACATACGGTTGAGCTTACTTACGCAGGTCAGAATATCTCTGTTACCGAAACTTCCACATCGTTCTATAACGAAAGACAGAAAGTGCAGGTAAGCCTTGCAAAAGCCATTGAAAAGGACGAGACATTTGGTATTGGCGACAACGGAGAAATCAAAAACATCAGCTTTGGTCTTTATGCCGCAGAAGATATTGTATCTGCAAGCGGTACAGTTATTCCGGCTGATGGACTGATTGAGATTGTCAGCGTAAATGAAAATGGAACTGCTGTTATGAAGTCAGACCTTCCGTTTGGCAAATACTATGTCAAAGAGATTGAAACCGATGAGCATTATATTCTCTCTGATACGAAGTATCCGGTTGTATTTGAATACGCAGGTCAGGATACCGCAACGGTTGAAATCAAAGTAAATGATGGAAAAGAAATCAAGAATGAACTTATCTATGGTTCTGTATCAGGTAAGAAGATTGACGGGAATGGAGAAGCACTTGAGGGTGCTGTTATCGGTATCTTCAAAGCCGAAGAAACAGAATTTACAAAGGATACTGCACTTATGACGACTACCTCTGCAAAAGACGGTAGTTTCTCTTTTGCAAAAGTTCCTTATGGCAAATGGATTGTAAGAGAAATCGAGCAGCCAAAGGGATTTGTTCTTGATGAAAAAGCGTATGAGGTCAATATCAGCAAAGCCGAGCAGGTAGTTGAAATTGAGATTGTCAATGAGTATGTTCACGGCAATATCAGACTCACGAAGGTGGACGCTGAATATCCGGATAACAAGCTTACGGGTGCAACCTTTGAGGTATATAAGGACACCAATGAGAATGGAAAGATTGATGATGGCGATGAACTTATCGGAAATCTTGAAGAAACCGAAACCGGAATTTATGAGATGAAAGAGCTGCTTTACGGAAAATATATTGTCCGTGAAACAAAAGCACCGGAGGGCTTCCTGCTTGATAAGGGAGAATACTCTGTTTTCATTGAGAAAGACGAAACAACTTATTCCGTTGAGAATAAGGCTGGAGTTGGATTTATCAATGAAGCTATGCGTGGAACACTGAAAATCGTTAAGACATCTTCAGACGGTAAGGTCAAAGGTTTTGCGTTCAGAGTAACCGGAGCAAACGGGTATGATATGACATTTGAAACAGATAAGAATGGCGAAATCGTGATTGAGGGACTTCGTATTGGCGAATATACCGTATCAGAAGTGGCAAACAATGCGTCTGCCGCATATATCACACCTGCCGACCAGAATGTTACTATCAAACTTGATGAAACAGCCGTTGTAAAAATGCACAATGAGTTAAGAGATACGCCGAAAACAGGAGATGATACCAATATGAAACTTTGGTATGTCCTTGCCGGACTTTCTGCTGTCGGTATCGCTGTAACTTCTGTTGTTGCACACAAAAAGAAGAAAAAGGAGAGTAACGAGTAATGGAAGCAAAGACAATTATCGCTATCGCATTAGTCGCCGTTATTGTCGGCGGCTTTATCTTTCTTCAGGTTAAAAACCGTAAGAAGTAAGTAACAAGCGAACATTAACCAGTCGGGGCAGAGCGTAAAAACTCTGTCCCTTTAATTTTTTGGAGGAACATTATGAAACAACAGAAAACGGTGGAGAGCCGAGTGCTTGAAATCTTAAAGGAATGCCCGATGTCGAGGTATGATGATATGCTTCTCATTCTGCATTATTACAACCAATACGGATATATACCTGCCGGAAATCTTCCGCTTGAGGATATTGTATTTAATTACCGAGCATACGGACTTCCTTGTTTTGAAACCATACGCAGGGCAAGGCAGAGAGTACAGTCCCTTTTTCCTGAGTATTCACGTAATCCGCAGAAAGAAGAACAGAGCGGCAGTATTTCTATTGTAATCAACATTAGCTAAGGAGGTATTTTCGTGAAAGACAAAGCAACTTTTCAGAATAAGGTCAAGGTGCTGAATAAACTCTTTGACTCCGGTTGTGATACGGAGAAAAAGTTGCAGCAGCTTGATATGGAAGCAATCCTGAAAATCCCGAATATCACGATTCCTGATATGGGTGTGATTATGGAGCTTCAGAAGAATACAAAGTCCGGTAAACTCTTTTCGTATTTGGGCGGAGGTTCTGATGAAGCAGTAAAAAATAAAGGTAACAATGAGAAGAAAGAGCCTGCTATGCAGGAGCAGAGATAAGAAACGATAAGGAGGTGCAAGGGTAATGGCACGAAAATATGACCTTATTTCTGAGCTTTACAACCGCACCTGCAAAACGGTTGTATCAAATCCTCAGAACTGGCAGGCATTCTTGGCTTCGGCTTGCCGAAATTATAAGTTACGCTATGACGAACAGCTTCTTGTATATGCACAGCGACCTGACGCAACAGCAGTTCTTGAGATAGAACAGTGGAATAGAATTTTCGGCAGATGGGTCAACCGAGGTGCAAGAGGTATTGCTGTTTTTGCTGATGAAAACCGTACAAGGCAAAGACTGACACATTACTTTGATATTTCAGATACCCACGAAAGCAGATATTCAAGAACAGTTCCGATTTGGGATATGCGTCAGGAATACGAAGCAGATGTGATTGAAACATTGGAAAGCACTTTCGGAGAGATTGAGAATAAGAGCAGTCTTGCCGAAGCGATTATGGGAGCAGCAAGAAATGCGGCAGAGGATAATATCCCTGATTATCTGCAAGACCTTTACTATGCAACCGAAGGCAGTTTCCTTGAGGAAGTGGACAATGATATTGTGGCTTCCATTTATAAAAATGTTGTAGCAAACAGTGTGGCATATATGATGATGTCAAGGCTTGGTGTTGATACAGACGGTTACTTTGAACTTGATGATTTCAGAGATGTTACCAACTTCAATACGCAGGAAACACTCAATGCACTTGGCTTTGCTACCAGTGATATTGCAGAAATGGGATTGACGGAAGTATCTAAAACAATTACCGCACTTAACCGTCAAAATCGCATAATTGTCGGTCAGGACAGAAATGAATACAATAAGGTTGAAAATAACGACGAAAGGAGTTTGGACAATGAACGAACTGACCTACACAATGGTGGGCGATTACAGCCTTCCGAACCTGAAACTTCCACAGCAGCCGGAAGTGACTTTGGGCAGATACGCTCAGATGAGGAGAAAGTTTCTGAAGGAACATCACAGAGTCCTTTACTACAATCTCCTGACGAGGGGCGAACTGACACAGCACTTGGCGGAAGTGGAACAGAGAGCCAGCAAGATGGAAGAAACAATCCTGAGCCAGATGGCACAGAAAGAGGGAGTGACCGAACAGATGAAAGCAGAGGATATGATGAAATGGGTTCGTCTGATGAACGCTCTTCGCAGCTCGGCACAGGAAATCGTGAAAGTGGAAGTGATATTCGTTTAGAGTATTACGATAGAACTCACGAGGACAAAAGCCTTCCGTTCTTTGGGCGTGATGAGGTAATCAATGAAATTCTCAGAACAACACCGCATTTGTCGGCAAGTCTGGAAGAAATCAAAGATTATTATGAACGCAATCTTGATAACAAAGACCGCACAGAGTATATAAAGAGCATTTTCAATAATGATTATACAGAGCTTACCCTAGAGGACGGCAGGACAGTAGGATATAAGACCTTTGAAAATGTTCTGCATTTGTGGGAGGGCAAATATGACAGCAGAACCGCACAGAGCTTTTATGATTGGGCTGTTATTGCCCGACACTTTGAAGCTATGCGATTACTGGGAGAATTAAGCGACAGCATAAAACCATTACCGTCGATGGACGGTCAGATGACATTCATATTAGACGGTCAGGCAGAGGAAAAGAAACCCTCTGCCTTTACTTTTTCTCAGGAGATTATCGACGCTGTTCTTACGAATGGAAGCGGATTTTCTGAGGGTAAAATGCGTATCTATGAACAGTTTGAAAAAAGCCTTTCTGCAAAAGAGAATGCAGACTTTTTGAAAAATGAGTACGGTTGGGGAGGCTCTTATCCCGTCATAATCGGAGCGGGAATTGATGAGAGCCACGACGGAAAAGGTATTACGATTACGAAAGGTATCGGTAAAGAAAATCCACATATTACACTTTCGTGGTCGCAGGTGGAGAAGCGTATCGGGGAACTTATCCGAATGGACAGATACTTAAATCCAAAGGAAAAAGAACACTATCCTCGATGGCTTGAAAGCCAAGAGGAACGCAGAACCAAAATTGCGGAAACGAAAAGAAATCGTGAGATACTCTCTAATGCACCGCCGGAACAAGAGGTTGAACCAACCGAAAAAGAACCTGAAGAAGCAGAACAGCCGCAAGATGTGCAGTATGAATATCATCTTGGCGATAAGGTGTATATCGGTGCTTCTGAGTATGAAATCTTATCTGTTGATGATGAGAGAGTAATGCTCTATGACTATGATATGCCACTGTTCAATAAGGAATTTTCACGCACAGAGTTTGACAGAAAAGTGCGAGAGAACCCGATGAATGAGCATTTGATTGTGAAGGAAGAACCTGCTGAAGAAAGAAATGAAGCGGAAGAAGTTCAGACCAATATGGGCAGTATGCCGATTGAGGATTATCGAGAGATAGTAGCTTCACAGTCAGGCTTTGACAGCTATGATGAGATGCATCGTCAGGGGTATCGCATAGGAAACGGTTATGATAAAGAGCCTGAGCCGGTAGTTCCGGCTTGGGAGCAAAAGAAAAAGGTCAAAGGCTTTGACCTGCACCCTGATGTGCCTATGGCAGACCGTCATACCTTTAATCTCAGAGAAAATGAGGTTGAAACGGTAGGTAAAAAGGAACGCTTCCGCAGAAATATTATGGCGATACAGCTTCTCAAAAAATGTCAGGAAGAAAACAGATTTGCCACGCCTGAAGAACAGATTGTTTTATCAAAGTATGTCGGTTGGGGTGGACTTTCAGAAGCCTTTGATGAAAATAATTCAGCGTGGGCAACTGAATATCTGGAACTTTCTTCGGTATTAACACCAGAGGAATACGCTTCGGCAAGAGAAAGCACATTGACTGCGTTCTACACGCCGCCCGAAGTTATCACAGCCATTTATAAGGCAATGGAGCAAATGGGCTTTAAGGAGGGCAATTTGTTAGAGCCGTCCTGCGGTATTGGTAATTTCATCGGTATGCTGCCTGACTCAATGCAGGATAGTAAGATTTACGGTGTGGAACTTGATACGATTTCCGCAGGCATTGCACAGCAGCTTTACCAGAAAACAACCATTGCGGCACAGGGATTTGAAGAAACCAATTTACCGGACAGCTTCTTTGATGGCGTTGTCGGAAATGTGCCTTTTGGAGATTTTAAGGTATCGGATAAAAGGTATGACAAGCATAAGTTCCTGATACACGATTACTTTTTTGCAAAGTCCGTCGATAAGTTAAGACCCGGCGGTGTGATGGCTTTTGTAACGAGCAAAGGCACAATGGACAAGGAAACTTTAGCAGTACGAAAGTATATTGCACAGAGAGCAGAGCTTCTTGGAGCAATCCGATTGCCGAATAATACCTTTAAGGGTAATGCAGGAACGGAAGTCGTTTCGGATATTCTTATCCTGCAAAAGCGTGACAGACTGATAGATATTGAGCCGGATTGGGTTCATCTTGATACCGATGAGAACGGAATTAAGATGAACTCTTATTTTGTGCAGCACCCCGAAATGATACTTGGAGAAATGAAAATGGTATCGGGGCGTTTCGGTATGGAAGCAACTTGTGTGCCGTATGAAAATGCAGACCTTGCAGCACAGCTTGATGAAGCAGTAGCAAACATTCACGGAGAAATCACGGAATATGAAGCCGAGGAAGAACTGGAGGAGGAAGATAATTCTATTCCGGCAGACCCGGCAGTGAGAAACTTTTCATATACGGTGGTAGACGATAAAATCTATTATCGTGAAAATTCCCGTATGACTCCGGTGGAAGTGTCGGCAACCGCAGAGAACCGAATTAAGGGTATGATTGCTATTAGAAATTCCGTCAGAACGCTGATTGAATTGCAGACAGAAGATTACCCTGACAGCGAAATCAAAGCGGAGCAGGAGCGATTAAACAGACTTTATGATACCTTTTCAGGTAAGTACGGACTCATTAACAGCCGTGCAAATACCTCTGCTTTTTCGCAGGACAGTTCATTCTCTTTGCTTTCCGCATTGGAGATAATCGGAGAGGACGGAGAACTGGAACGTAAGGCTGATATGTTTTCTAAGAGGACAATTAAGCCGCACACTCCGGTTACTTCTGTTGATACGGCAAGCGAAGCGTTGGCGGTATCTCTTGGAGAAAAAGCCACGATTGATATGGACTATATGATGGAGCTTTCCGGTAAATCGGAGAATGAAATCTTTGAGGACTTAAAGGGTGTTATCTTCCTAAACCCGCTTTATGAGTATGGAAATTCTTACGAACCGAAGTATCTGATGGCTGATGAATACCTTTCGGGTAATGTCAGGGAAAAGCTGAGGATTGCAAAGAACTCGGCAGAACTCTATCCGGAAGATTATAAGGTCAATGTGGAAGCACTTCAAAAGGTGCAGCCGAAAGACCTGACTGCAAGTGAAATTTCCGTGCGACTTGGTGCAACTTGGCTGCCGCCGGACGATGTGCAGGAGTTTATCTTTCATTTGCTTGAAACACCACGCTATGCACAGTGGAATATCAAAGTTCACTTCTCTCCATTTACGAGTGAGTGGAATATTGAGGGCAAATCCTATGACAAAGGAAATGTAAGGGCATATAACACTTACGGAACTTCCCGCATCAATGCCTATAAGATTATTGAGGAAACGCTGAATTTAAAAGATGTGCGTATCTTTGATTATATCGAAGATGATGAGGGAAAGAAAAAGGCTGTCCTGAATAAAAAGGAAACAGCGATTGCTCAGTCGAAGCAGGAAATGATTAAGCAGGAATTTCAGGACTGGATATGGTCTGACCCTGAACGAAGGGAAAGGCTTTGCAAATCCTACAATGAGAAATTCAATAGCGTCAGACCTCGTGAGTATGATGGAAGCCATATCATCTTCAATGGTATGAACCCTGAAATTGAACTCAGGGAACATCAGAAAAATGCGGTTGCCCATATCCTTTACGGAGGAAATACGCTTCTTGCACACGCAGTCGGAGCAGGAAAAACTTTTGAAATGGTAGCGGCAGCACAGGAGTCGAAAAGGCTTGGACTTTGTAATAAGTCACTGTTTGTTGTACCAAATCACTTGACCGAACAATGGGCGGCTGAGTATTTGCAGCTCTATCCGGCGGCGAATATCCTTGTCGCAACAAAGAAAGATTTTGAAACCAAGAATCGTAAAAAGTTCTGCGGCAGGATTGCAACCGGAGATTATGATGCAGTCATTATCGGTCATTCACAGTTTGAGAAAATCCCGATGTCCATTGAAAGACAGAGGGCAATCTTAGAACAGCAGCTTGAGGAAATAACCGAAGGAATTGCGGAACTCAAGCGAAACCGAGGGGAAAACTTCTCAGTCAAACAGCTTGAAAAGTCAAAGAAATCCATTAAGCAGAAATTGGATAAACTCAATGACCAGACGAAGAAAGATGATGTTGTAACTTTTGAGGAACTTGGTGTAGACAGGCTTTTTGTTGACGAGAGCCACTACTATAAGAACCTTTATCTTTATACAAAAATGCGTAATGTGGGCGGTATCGCACAGACGGAAGCACAGAAATCTTCCGACCTCTTTATGAAGTGCCGTTACCTTGACGAGATTACCGGAGGGCGAGGAACCGTGTTCGCAACGGGTACACCTATCTCAAACAGCATGGTGGAACTCTATACGATACAGCGATATTTGCAGTACAGCACGCTTGTGAAAAATGGGTTGCAGCACTTTGATGCCTGGGCTTCCACTTTCGGAGAAACCATTACGGCAGTGGAACTTACACCGGAAGGAACAGGATACAGAGCAAAGACAAGGTTCGCAAAATTCTATAACTTGCCTGAACTAATGGCGATGTTCAAGGAGATAGCGGACATTAAGACAGCGGATATGTTGAACCTGCCAGTACCGGAAGCAAAGTACCATAACATTGCAGTAAAGCCGTCAGAAATGCAGAAAGAAATGGTTGCTTCCCTTGCAGAGAGAGCCGAGCAGGTGCGTGGCGGCGGTGTGGATTCAAGCGTAGATAATATGCTGAAAATCACGAATGACGGAAGAAAACTGGCTCTTGACCAGCGTATGCTAAACGACATGCTGCCTGATTTTGAGGGCAGTAAAATCAATGCCTGCGTCGATAACATCTATCGGATATGGAAAGAAAATGCCGACAAGAAATCGGCACAGCTTGTGTTTTGTGACCTTTCCACGCCGAAGAATGACGGCACATTTTCCGTCTATAACGACATCAGAAAGAAGCTGATTGAGAGAGGTATTCCTGAAAGTGAAGTGAAGTTCATACACGAAGCCGACACGGATATGAAGAAAAAAGAATTGTTCCAAAAGACCCGCAAGGGAGAAGTCAGGGTGCTTCTTGGCTCTACTCAGAAGATGGGAGCAGGAACGAATGTGCAGGATAAACTTATCGCACTTCACGATGTGGATTGTCCGTGGCGACCTTCAGATTTGGAGCAGCGTTCCGGTAGAATTGTCCGTCAGGGCAATGAAAATCCGCAGGTAGATATTTACCGCTATGTAACAGAGCAGACCTTTGATGCATACCTCTATCAGCTTGTGGAAGGTAAGCAGAAGTTTGCAAGTCAGATTATGACGAGCAAATCTCCGGTCAGGTCGGCAGAGGATATTGATGAAACCGCACTGTCCTATGCAGAGATAAAAATGCTTGCAACAGGTAATCCATATATCAAAGAAAAGATGGACTTAGACATTCAGGTACAGAAGCTGAAGATGTTAAAATCCAATTTCTTATCAGAGAAATACGGACTGGAGGATAAGGTCATCAAGTTCTACCCACAACAGATTGCTTACTTAAAATCCCGTGTAGAGGGACTTACAAAAGATGTTGAAACAGCAAAATTACACCCGAAACCGATAGACGAGCAGCCGCTTGGAATGATGGTATCGGGTGTTTCTTATTCCGAAAAAGCCGAAGCAGGTCAGGCAATCATCAATGCCTGCAAGTCAATGAACAGTCCCGATGCGATACCACTTGGCGAGTACCGTGGCTTTCAAATGGAACTGTATTTTGATACGATGCAGCGTAATTATGTTGTGAAATTAAAAGGCGAAACAAGCAGAGATGTACCGCTTGGCGATGATGCTCATGGTAATATCGTGAGAATAGATAACGGCATTGAACGCTTTGAAGAAACACTTGCTGATACGAAAAACAGCCTTGAAAATACGGAAAAGCAGTTTGAAACAGCGAAGCAGGAAATCGAAAAGCCGTTTGCCAAAGAGGAAGAATTGAAGGCAAAAACTGCTCGACTTGATGAGCTGAATATCCTGCTCAATATGGATAAAAAGGAAAATGAGATTGTCGGCGGAGAGCCTGATGAGGGCGAAGCAGTCGGCGGCAGAAAGGAGAAATCGTATGAGAGATAAACAGGAAGGCGGTGGTCGATATGCCATTTATCGCACCTGAGTTAATCATTCAGGCGAAGCAGATGGACTTGCTAACTTACCTGAAAAATTATGAACCGTATGAGCTGGTTAAGTATTCAGGTAACACCTATTGCACCAGAACCCACGACAGTTTGAAGATTTCAAACGGGAAATGGATATGGTGGTCGAGAGGTATTGGCGGCAGGAGTGCCTTGGATTATCTGATTAAGGTCAAAGGTTACAGCTTCCTTGAAGCGGTGGAAACCATTATCGGACACACAGCGATTCAGGCTCCGGTCTATGAAAAGCCACAGCCAAAAGAGGAAAACAAACCACTTCTTCTCCCTGAAAAATGTGCTTCCAACATAGTGATTACAGAGTATCTTTTCGGGAGAGGAATAGATTTTGAAATCATCAATTACTGTATTTCCAATGACCTTATCTTTGAGAGTCTGCCGTATCATAATGTTGTGTTTGTAGGCTATGACGAGAAGAAAGAACCGAAATATGCAGCCTACCGTTCCACGAATAAGCGTAGGATTATGGGCGATTGCAGTGGCAGTAAAAAAGATTATTCTTTTCGGCTTGGTAAGGAAAACTTGGAGGAAGTACACCTCTTTGAGTGTGCCATAGACCTGTTATCCTATGCCACGCTTGCGAAGCTGAACGGGCAGGATTGGAAAGAAATGAGCTTTGTTTCGCTGTCCGGGGTGTATTCTCCGGCAAAGAAAATTGAGGACAGTAAAGTGCCGATTGCACTGGAAAAGTATCTTGGCAGTAACCCATCTGTCAGGAAAATCCGTATCCATTTTGACAATGATATAGCGGGCAGAAAGGCAGCACAGACCTTAAAAACCATTCTGCCGGATAAGTATGAAATCGTTGATGAGCCACCAAAAGCAGGTAAGGACTTCAACGATTTTCTTTGTATGCGGATGGGAATTTACAATAAAAAAACACACGAAAGGAATGAAGAACGATGAATGATTCTAAGATTAAAGTTCTCTTGGTAGAACCGGAAAAGTACCCGAAGGAAATTGTAATCGACGACAGTTTGGAAGCAATGCAGGAGGTTGTCGGAGGAGATATTGAGGAATATATGCCCTATGACGATGACGTTGCAATCATCTGTAATGAGGAAGGAAAGATGAGAGGACTTCCGCTTAACCGTGCAGTTTATGTGCAGGACAACGATAAGAAAGAGATGGTTGATATTATCTGCGGCAAGTTCTTTATCTGTTATGCACCGCCTGAGAGTGAGAGTTTTCAGAGCTTGCCGGACGATATGATGAAGAAGTATAAGGAACAGTTCAAGTATCCTGAACGCTTTTCTAAGGAAGTGGGCGGCAATATCGTGGCTGAACCTTTTAAGCCGAAATCAAAGGATTATGAGAGATAGTAGACTGAGAACGGGGCAACCCAGAGGAGATGTTTAATCTTAGCGAGCAGACCATTTGGATAAACACAGTTTCCCAAACGGTAAAAGGCTCGTTAGGGGTTGCCCCTAATACCCCGTGAGAAAGGAGAACTTGATTTGAGAGAGTTATTACTTATCGCCGCCGGAACACTGCTCGGCAGTTGTCTTGGCGTTACGATGATGTGCTTATTCCAGATTAACAAAGATTGCAGAGTAAAGAGAAAGGAAGATACCGATTATGAGAAAGAGAAACATTCAGAAGATTGTACGCTTTAACCGCAAGGAAGCACAGGATTTGGCAGCAAAGGCAAAGAAGGCTTGTCTTTCCGAAGCAGGACTTATCCGTTTGCTTATCAGAGGTTACGAGCCGAAAGAGAAACCCGATGACCGCTTCTATGATGTGATGAGGGAACTTTCCTCTATCGGTAATAACATCAATCAGCTTGCTGCCAAAGCAAATACACTCGGTTTCATTGACGCACCTATGCTGAAGAATGAAGCTGCAAAGTGGAATAAGTTCCAGTCAGAGATTGAGAGGACATATCTTCGTCCAAATCAGAGCGAAATGAAATGGCAGTAACAAAGTTGTGGTCGGTAACAGAAAGGCTCGGTCAGGTCATTGACTATGCAACCAATCCCGAAAAGACTTCTGCAAATATCAAAAGGGAGTTTTCACCGGAACAGTATCAGGCTCTTGCTGATGTTATTGCTTATGCAAAGGATGAAGAAAAAACAGAGCGAGAATTTTATGTTGAGGGTATCAACTGTAATGTGGCGATTGCCCGTGACCAGTTCATAACGGTTAAGGAACAGTACCAAAAGACAGACGGTATCCAAGCCTATCACGGATATTTGAGTTTCAAGGAAACAGATATATCTCCTGAGATGGCACAGAAAATCGGAATGGAATTTGCAAATGAAGTGTGGGGTAAAAGATTTCAGGTTGTTGTGACAACCCATCTGAACACAAAGCACCTGCATTGCCATTTTGTCATCAACTCTATTTCTTTTGTCGATGGCAAACATTTGTGGGGAGAGGAAAAAGCGTGGTTCAAATTCCGAAAAGTTGCAGACAGAATTTGTGAGAAGTACGGACTTTACTATGACCCGAATCCGAACCGCAGTAAGCAGTCGGATTATCTGACGATGAAAGAAAAGGCAGGTATGCCGACACGCTACTCGGTTGCAAAAGAAGCCATTGATTATGCTATCGACCACAGCAAGACCCTGAAAGAATTTCAGTTTGCTCTCAAGGAAATGGGATATGCCTATAACCTAAGTCCAAGCCGAAAATACTGGACGGTCATTCCAAAGGGATACGATAAGCCGATACGACTGAAAAATCTCGGAGCAGATTATATCAATGACCGGATTGTAGAGCGTATCAAAGAAAATCGTGACAGATGGGCAGAGATTGAGCCGTTCCAGAGGGCGACTTATAAACCAAGACAGTACCGTATGCAGACCAGAGGGCAGAAGCTGAAAAAGAAAGGCGGGCTTTATGGGCTGTATCTGTATTACTGTTACAGACTTGGTTATCTGCCCAAGTATAAGAAACAGAATAACGCAAGGCTTCATTATCTTTTGAAAGATGATTTGATGAAGCTCGATAAGATTACTGATGAAGTAAGGCTGCTCGGACGAGAAAATATTTCCACGGACGAACAGCTTTTTTCATATAAGACTTCCTTAGAGGAGCAGATGAAAAATCTGATTGCCGGAAGAACACATCTCCGAAAAAAGATAAGAACAAATATTGATGATGGTCAGCTTCAGGCGGCAAAAGATGAAATCGCTTCTATCAATGGAGAATTGAAAAAACTCCGACGGGAAGTAAAACTCTGCGAGGATATTGCGGAGAGGTCAAAGGTTATGGAAGAAAACCTTGAGCATATCGAAACAGAGGAACAAAAACAGCAGAGAAAGGAGAAATCACGCTATGAACAACGGTGGTGACGCAGCAGAGCAGGTCGTTAGGCTTTCGCTTGAAGGATTTGAAGTTGCTGCAAGATTAAGCGGTTCGGCGGCGAAGAATATCGCATTGCTTTTGGTATCGGTTCTGAAGCAGGAACAAAAGACGAAGGGCAAAGCAAGGCTTACCAATATGATTAAGTCAGGCAAGGAGCTGAAAGTCTTTTCCATTCCGCAAAAGGATTTGAAGAAGTTTACCGAACAGGCAAAACGCTATGGCGTTCTTTATTGTGTCCTCAGAGATAAGAACACAAAGGGAGAGAACACTCCGGTAGATATTATTGCAAGAGCAGAGGACGCTTCTAAAATTCAGCGTATCGTTGAAAGATTTGAACTTGGCAAGGTGGATAAGGCTTCGATTGTCAGTGAAGCAGAGAAGGCTATCGCAGACCGTGAAGCGGTTGAGAAAGAAAAGCCGACCAAATCCAAAAGTGAAATCATTATGGAAGAAGCAGTCAGAAATCCAATGCAGAAAGAGGAGCGAGCAAACGCAAACCCCTCAGTCGCCAAAACAGACAAAAGCCCTCTGTCAAGGCAAAACTCAGAGCCGGTAGAAACGCAATCTGATAAGGGTGTTGCAAAGCCAGTGGAAAAGCCATCGGTCAAAGAGAAACTTGACCGTTACAAGGCACAGGCAAAACAGCAAAAAGAAGCAGAGCGTAAAGAGCCGGAGGTTAAGAAAGACGGCAAGAAGCCGCAGCAGAAAAACGGTCAGACGGTACACCGTCAGCCGAAGAAGAAACCCAAAACAAAAGAGAGGTAATTCACTATGACAAATGATTTAAAACCCGCAAAGGCTGGCGGTAATCAGCCGAGATTATCCAAAGAGGAGTATGCGGAAAAGAAGCGAGCAGAAAAAGAAAAGGTCTATCAGATGATTGATGACGCTGCCCGTGAGATTGTGAGTGACCCTGAGAAATTCAAGAGTTTTCTTGATACGCAGAGTCGAATGGACAGATATTCCGCAGCAAATGCTCTCCTTATTTACAGTCAGTATCCGCAGGCGACACAGCTTAAAGATTTTGATGATTGGGGTAAGGACAATGTGAAGATTACCAAAGGGGCAAAGAGTATTTCTATCCTTGAACCAGTGGAATACACAAGAGCAGATGGTTCTCCGGGTATTTCCTACAATGTCAAAAAGGTATTTGATGTTACGCAGACAAATGGAAGAAAAGCTCCGGCAGTATCAGCAAACCGTGACCCGAAAGCACTTATTACGACAATGCTTGATGTATCTCCGGTGGAGGTTGCGGCAACCGATGAACTTCCGTATCCGAATATGGCAGCTTTCTATAATAATGAAAAGCAGACCTTGTATGTGAAGCGTAATGTGGGCGACAGCGTAGCAGTTGCTCAGTGTGTCGCTCAGGAACTTGGACACGCACAGCTTTCCATCAACAGCGAAAGTTACAGCCGCAGGGATATGGGCTTTCAGGCAGTGTGTATCGGATATATGATTTGCAAGAAGTATGGCGTAGATACACAGAATTTTGCAATTAACCGTATTCCGGAGGGACTGGCTTCCAAAGAGCCGAAAGAAATCCGTGCGGAGCTTTCCAAGGCACGAAATGCAATGGCAGAAATTCACAGTCATATCTCTGATGAAATGTTCCGCAAAAAGCAGGAGCGTTCAAAGGACTATGAGAGATAACGGAGGGCAGATATGGAAAAAGAAAAACTCTACCACATTGCTTTGGACGATTACGAACACGGTGTTGTCATTCGCTCCTTAAACGATGAAAAAACAAAGTTAATGGAGGAAGGCAAGTCCGCAGACGCAGTAGACGACCTGCTTGTAAAAGTCGGAAATGCCCCATTGAAAAAGTTCAAAGTGATTGAAAGGAAACGCTCAGATGAAGCGAGATAATGACAGGCAGACTGCCATTATTTTATCCATTGTCGGTATCGTTCCGGTCATATGGCTGGCACTTCTGATTGCACCTTCCATAAGCGGAGGATTGCCGGAGATAGCAGCCAATCTTGCGACACTCTTTGATAATCCATTTTCCATAAAATTATGTGGGGACAGCCTGAAAACTGTCCTCATTTTGCTTTTGTGCTATGGAATGGGTATCGGGATTTATTTCTCAACAAGAAAGAATTACCGCAGACGAGAAGAACACGGTTCTGCCAAATGGGGCAATGTCAGAGCCATTGATAAAAAATACCGACAAAAGCCACTATCAGAAAATAAGCTGATGACTCAGAATGTGTGCATTGGACTTAATGCCAAGAAGCACAGACGAAATCTGAATACGCTTGTGTGCGGTGGCTCCGGTGCAGGTAAGACGAGGTTTTATGCAAAGCCTAATATTATGAATGCTGCAAGAAACAGCTATGTGATATTAGACCCGAAAGGGGAAATCCTGCGAGATACGGGACATCTTCTTGAGAAGAAAGGTTACGAAGTGCGTGTGCTTGATTTGATTTCAATGGAGAAAAGCCATTGTTACAATCCTTTTGTTTATTTGCAGAATGACAATGATGTGCAGAAGCTCGTAACCAATCTTTTTAAGAGTACCACTCCGAAAGGTTCACAGAGCAATGACCCATTTTGGGATACGGCAGCGTCAATGCTTCTGCTTGCACTTGTATTTTATCTGCATTATGAAGCACCGCCGGAAGAACAGAATTTTGCAATGGTAATGGAAATGCTCAGAGCCGGGGCGATTGAGGACGAGGACGACCCAAGTCCTTCTCCGCTTGATAATCTGTTTTCAGATTTGATGATAGATAATCCTGACCACATTGCTTTGAAGTATTACCACTCTTATCATTCCGGTTCTTCCAAAACATTAAAATCCATACAGATAACCCTTGCAGCAAGGCTTGAAAAGTTCAACTTGGAGAGTCTTGCTGCTCTTACTTCTGCCGATGAACTGGATTTGCAGTCACTCGGAGAGAAAAAGGTGGCTCTGTTTGCACTGATACCGGATAACGACTCCAGTTTCAACTTCTTGGTATCCATTCTTTACACACAGCTCTTTCAGCAGTTGTTTTATGCAGCCGACCATATCCACGGCGGCTGTTTGCCGATGCCTGTTCATTTTATGATGGACGAATTTGCCAATGTTTCACTGCCGGACGACTTCGACAAGATACTGTCGGTTATGCGTTCCCGTGGGGTATCTGTAAGCATCATCTTACAGAACTTGGCACAGCTTAAAGCCTTGTTTGAAAAACAGTGGGAGAGCATTGTGGGTAACTGCGATGAATTTCTTTACCTTGGTGGAAATGAGCAGTCAACCCATAAATATGTGTCGGAGCTGTTGGGCAAGGAAACCATTGATACCAACACGTTCGGAAAGAGTACCGGAAGAAGCGGTAACTATTCCACCAACTATCAGATTAGCGGCAGAGAGTTACTTACCCCTGATGAGGTGCGTATGCTCGATAATCAGTACGCTATTTTGTTTATCCGTGGGGAAAGACCCATTATGGATTTCAAATATGACATTATGAAACACCCGAATGTGGCACTTACCACAGACGGAAAGGCGAGTCCTTATAAGCACGGAGAAGTCACAAAAGATATTGCTTCGATTGCCATTTGGGACATTGACCCTGCAACACTTCCTGAAAAGGGAATAGAAGAAACGAACTGGGAACTTCTTTCCGATGAGGAGATGGAAGCTCTGTTCATAAACAATCAAACAAATTAAATTTTGGAGGTATTCAACTATGACTATTTTTAAGAAAAAAGCAACTGACATTCAGGAAACAAAGAAACTGCCTATGACCGGAAAGGTTAAGAAAGGCTTCCGTGCTTACTGCACAATGGTCATTGTCGGTGCGTTGGCACTTGGAATGACAACGACTGCATTTGCAGCGAATGACCCGCTTACCGTAGTCAATAATCTGTCCGACTTTATCTTCGGACTTATCCGTGCCATCGGTATGATTTTGCTTGGCTTTGGTATCGTGCAGGTCGGTCTTTCACTCAAATCTCACGACCCTTCTCAGAGAGCCAATGGCTTCCTGACTCTTGCGGGCGGTGTCATTATCACTTTTGCGAAAGAAATCCTTACTCTTATCACAGGCTAAGATAAGAGTTACACAGTTATCGAGGGGTGTGCCAAGTTAAGGGACACCCCTTAATTGTAAGGAGGTGCTTTGAATGAGTGATAACTGGGTAGTTCAAAATCTTGAAAATGCCCTTGAAACTTGGAATGAAAAACTTTCGGAAATATGGACACTCATCACAACTACACCGCAGAACTTTAAGGGCGGGAATATCTGGAAGGTTATTGTTGACATCAACGGTGCAGTTCAGGCTATCGGGCTTGCCTTACTTGTATTGTTTTTTGTGATAGGTATGGTAAAGACCTGCGGAAGTTTTACAGATGTGAAGAAACCGGAACACGCTTTAAAACTCTTTGTCCGTTTTGCATTGGCGAAAGGTGTTATCACATACGGAATGGAGCTTATGCTTGCATTATTTAATATCGTGCAAGGGACGATTTCAACCATTATGAATGCTGCTGGATTTGGAACTCCGGAACAGACGACCTTACCCGCAGAGATGGTAACGACCATAGAGGATTGCGGATTTTTTGAGAGTATCCCTTTGTGGGCGGTAACGCTTATCGGAGGATTATTTATCACGGTGCTGTCGTTCATTCTGATAATGACAGTGTATGGACGATTTTTCAAGTTGTATATGTACACAGCACTTGCACCGATACCGCTTTCCACATTTGCAGGAGAACCTACACAGAATGTAGGCAAGAGTTTTATCAAAAGCTATTGTGCAGTTCTGCTTGAGGGAGCAGTCATTGTACTTGCTTGTATTATTTTCTCCGTATTTGCTTCATCGCCACCAGTAGTGAATCCTGATGCAGCAGCAGTTACGCAGGTGTGGGCATATATCGGGGAATTGGTATTTAATATGCTTGTTCTTGTCGGTGCAGTAAAAATGTCTGACCGTATTATCCGAGAGATGATGGGACTTTAAGGAGAGATTTTGAGATGAACCAAAGAGATTGTAAGAAATGCGTTTACTATGGCGGTAAACGAAAAGGCAAAGTCTTTTGCCTGAATGATAAATGCGTGAGGGAGAAAGACCGAAACCGCAGGAAAGGAAACAGATATGGAAGTAAAAATTAACCGAGAAATCAGAAATTATACAGAGTCAATGTTTTTTGGACTGTCGCTCAGACAGTTCATTTTTTCTGTTCTCGCTTGTGGCGTTGCGGTAGGACTGTATTTCTTGCTCAGACCGTATGTTGGCACGGAAACCGTATCGTGGGTGTGCATTTTGGGTGCTGCTCCGTTTGCGGCACTTGGTTTTGTGAAGTACAACGGTATGACCGCAGAGAAAGCAATCTATGCGTGGATAAAGTCGGAGTTTTTGATGCCGAAGAAGCTGGTATTTCACTCCACCAATGTGTATTACGAACTGATGAAGCCAAGCATTGAACAGAAGCAGAAGGACCATTTTCGAGAATCTAAAACATAAAATAAGATTTAAGCTATTGACAGACAGGTGCTTTCTGAATATACTATAATAATTTAGCATTTGACTAGATGGGCGGCTTGGGAAGAAAGGAGAAATGTTAATATGTATAAGTATGTGGAAGACAAACAGTTTCTGAGCCGTATGCGTTCGTTATGTGGAGAAATAATGCAAGACCTTTGCCATACGCTTAAAGAAGAATATGACATTGGTGCTTCATTCTATCTCGTGGGTAGTGGTGCAAGAAACCTGATATTACAAAATGCTAATCAACCGATTGATTTGGATTATAATCTTGAAATCACAAGAATTGATGATTGGGAAGATTGCAAAGAAATCAAAGAATGTGTCAGAAAGGCTTTCAATATTGTTCTTAGAGAATATGGGTGGAGTGACTGCCAAGATTCTACCTCATCTTTAACAACGGAAAAGCGGCACTTTAATCAGGGAAATAGTACAGAATTTTCAATGGATATTTGTATTGTTTGCGAGGATACAGACGGAAACTATCATCGCCTTATTCACGATAAGAGATGTTTTCCAAACAGATATTTCTGGAATCAAGCACCTAATTCAAGAAACATTAGAGAGAAAGCAAAGTATATCAAAGAAAAAGGAAAATGGACATTAGTTAGAGAGCAGTATCTGAAAATAAAAAAGCAGTATTTGACTTCCAACGACTACAATCATTCCTCTTTCATTTGCTATATTGAAGCAGTCAATAATGTATATAATTCAAGAAAGCACTGGAACTAAATAAAACCAATTTGATGTATCGTCACTATAATCAGTGGCGATATTTTTTTGCCAAAAGGAGGTCATGAGTTTTTATGATTAAGACTCTTACAAACCTGTTTAAGCAGGACAAAGAAAAATTTGTTGTACCGAAAGGTGTGCAGGACGTGATTCCCGTAGTGGCTATCTTTGATGATGGCATTTTCAAAGTGGGAAAGGATAAATATTCAAAGACTTATCGCTTTACGGATATTAACTATGCAGTGGCAAGTCGTGAGGATAAGGAAGCGATGTTCCTTGAATATTCCGAACTTCTGAACTCCCTTGACAGTGGTGCAACGACAAAAATCACAATCAATAATCGTCGGCTCAACAGACTGGATTTTGAGCAGACAATTCTTATTCCGACAACCGGAGATAATCTGGACGAATATCGAGAGGAATACAATAAAATGCTTCTTGATAAGGCAACGGGTGCAAACTCCATTGTTCAGGATAAGTATATTACCATTTCCATCAACAAAAAGAGTGTGGAGGACGCAAGAACTTATTTTGCCCGTGTCGGTGCAGATTTGATTGCTCACTTCGGCAGGCTCGGAAGTAAATGTGTGGAACTGGAAACAGACGAAAGACTTCGTATTTTTCACGACTTTTATCGTGTGGGAGAGGAAAGCTCTTTCCATTTTGATATTAAGGAAACAAGAAAAAAGGGACACGATTTTAAGGATTATATCTGCCCTGACACAATGGAATTTGAAAAGGACTATTTCAAGATGGGAAACCGTTATGGAAGAGTCCTTTTTCTTCGTGAATATGCGTCCTATATCAAAGACAGTATGGTAGCGGAACTTACGGATATGAACAGAAATCTGATGATGTCCATTGATATTGTTCCCGTTCCAACTGATGAAGCAGTAAAAGAAGCAGAGAACCGTTTGCTTGGTGTGGAAACCAATATCACGAACTGGCAGCGTAGGCAGAATGCCAATAATAACTTCTCTGCAACTGTTCCGTATGATATGGAGCAGCAGAAGAAAGAAATGAAAGAGTTCCTCGATGACCTTACAACCCGTGACCAGAGAATGATGTTCGCTGTTATCACGATGGTTATTACAGCAGACAGTAAGGAGCAGCTTGAGAATGATACGGAAGCATTGCTTACCACAGCAAGAAAACATCTTTGCCAGTTCGCAACGCTGAGATTTCAGCAGGTAGACGGACTCAATACGGTAATGCCGTTTGGAACGAGAAAGATTGATGCGTTCAGAACACTTACCACAGAGAGCCTTTCGGTATTTATCCCATTCAGGGTGCAGGATATTTTCCACGAGAACGGTATCTATTACGGTCAGAATGTTATCAGCAAAAATATGATTATCGCAGACCGTAAGCAGCTTTTGAATGGTAACTCCTTTATTCTCGGTGTATCCGGTGGTGGTAAGTCGTTTGCAGCAAAGGGAGAAATCATCAATCAGGTGCTTTCTTCGGATGCAGATATTATCATCATCGACCCTGAGCGAGAGTATTCACAGCTTGTCAATGCAATGGGCGGAGAGGTAATCAATATTTCTGCTACTTCCGACAATCACATCAATGCAATGGATATGAATAAGGATTACGGCGACGGTGCAAACCCTGTCATTTTGAAATCTGAGTTTATTATGTCCCTTTGTGAACAGCTTATCGGAGGAACAAATCTCGGAGCGAAGCAGAAGTCTATCATTGACCGTTGCACGGCAAGCGTGTATCGCAGTTATCAGCAGAATGACTATCAGGGACATATACCGACCTTGCAGGATTTCAGGGCAGAACTTTTGCAGCAGGACGAACCGGAAGCAAAGGAACTGGCACTTGCCATTGAACTTTTCACACACGGTTCTCTGAATACCTTTGCAAAGCAGACGAATGTGGATACCAATAATCGCCTTATCTGCTATGACATTCTTGATTTGGGTAAACAGCTTATGCCGATTGGTATGCTCGTTGTCCTTGACTCTATCCTGAACCGTATCACACAGAACCGTGCAAAGGGTAAGAACACCTTTATCTTCATTGATGAGATTTATCTTCTGTTCCAGCACGAATACTCTGCAAACTTCCTCTTTACCTTGTGGAAGCGTGTGAGAAAATACGGTGCATACGCAAGTGGAATCACTCAGAATGTCGATGACCTTTTGCAGAGCCACACAGCGAGAACAATGCTTGCAAACTCAGAGTTCATCATTATGCTGAATCAGGCTTCCACAGACAGGCTTGAGCTTGCAAAACTTCTGAATATTTCTGACCTCCAGATGTCCTATATCACGAATGTGGAAGCAGGACACGGACTTATCAAGGTGGGAAGTTCGCTTGTACCGTTTGCAAACAAATTCCCTAAGAACACGAAACTTTATAAACTGATGACAACCAAACCAGGCGAAGCATAAGGAGGGATTTACAATGTCTAAGATTCAATTTCGCAATGCTGCACACAGAGATTTTGTATTGGAAAATCTGGATAAGTGCAAAGTCAACGACTGCTATCACAGAGCATTTTTCTATGTGATGGGTATTTCAGAAGAAACAAGAATGAACATCGGAAAGATGTTTGATTTTAAGAGGGATTGCATCATACCGGAAGGTATGCACGGCGGTTGGCAGACAAGTGGCACAGTCAAGGTCTGCCACCTTGCCTTTAATCTCTGGAATGGATTTACGGAAGAAGGCAGGGAAAATCTCTATACACCGGAGGAACTGTTCTGTTGCGGATATGCTCCGTATTTTATGGAGGGTATCAAGTTGAGGTATCCGGAGTATTGCAGAGATTTGACTCCACCTAAGAGAAACGATATGGAAAGGTAAGAGAAAATGAGCAGAAAAATCTATATTATTATTGCGATGGTGTTTATGGTAGTGTTGTCTGTAAGCACCTTCTTTATTATCCGTAATCACATTGACTCTGCCAAGCAGAATGAAGTCTATGATAACCTTGCGGAGATTGTGGAGGACGAGCCGCCAAAGGAAAATGAGGGCGTGACGTTTTCGGAAGATAAGGACTATCTTGCGGAATATCTTGAACTCTATCGGCAGAATGAGGATATGGTGGGTTGGATAAAGGTTGAGGATACCAATATCAACTATCCGGTCGTGCAGTCTGTAAATGAGCCGAACTTCTACCTGAAGCACAAGTTTGATAAGACCTATTCCGCTTATGGCTGTCCATATGTGCAGGAAAATTGTGATGTGCAGAAACCTTCAGACAACATCATTATATACGGACACCATATGAATGACGGCTCGATGTTTACGGGACTGATGAAGTACAGAAACAAGAGCTTTTGGGAAGGTCATAAGACGATTACCTTTGATACACTGACAGACAGACACCGGTATGAAGTGATTGCAGTCTTTAAGACAGTCGTTTATACAGACAGCTCCGATAGCTTTAAGTATTATGAGTTTACGGACGCAGAAAATGCGGCAGAGTTTGATGCGTATGTTGCTAAGTGCAAGGAACTTTCTTTGTATGATACCGGAGTATCGGCAGAATATAGCGACAAGCTGATTTCTCTTTCTACTTGTGAATATTCAAGAAACAATGGCAGGCTTGTTGTTGTCGCTAAGAGAGTGGATTAAACCCCACTCTCTATTATTTTTCGAGAAAGGAGGAAACCGATGGCTGATATAAAAACAAGAGATACAAGCAAAGGTACAATCAAGACCATAAATAAGGCAGCAGTTGCCACGGAGCGAATGAAGAAAGCCTATGTGATGACGAAAGATAAGGCAGAACATTCCACCAATGCTTCGGAAAATTCCGCAGAGGAATATGCTTCCGATAAAATCGAAGCGGCAACGGATAGGGCTGTTCACGAAACTGCATACCGTGCGGATAAAGTCGGCAGATGGGGTGTGCGTGAAACAAGGCAGAATTATCAGAAAGCCAAAACGGGAATTGAGAATTTCAAGACCAAGCGTGCAGAGAAACAGCTTCAGAAACAATCGGTCAATCCTGTCGGAAAACAGAGCATCCGAACTCTGGAGCGTACGGAGAAAACAATTAAACAGTCTGCAAGGTCGGCAGGAAATACGACAGTCAAGACCGTATCGAAAGGTGCAACCAATACTGTTCAAAGGTCGGTCAAGACCGCAGAACAAACGGCAAAGACTTCTATTAAGACCACCAAAGAAGCTGCCATTATAGCACAGAAAACAGCAAAAACAACAGCCAAAGCAACACAGAAAGCGGCTCAGACGGCAAAGAAAGCGGCGAAAGCCACAGCAGATACCGTTAAAGCCACAGCGAAAGCTACTGTTGCGACAGTCAAAGCGATTATTGCAGGGACAAAAGCACTTGTAGCAGCAATCGCCGCAGGCGGTTGGATAGCGGTTCTGATTATTATGATTGTCGTGCTGTTTGGTGCTGCCGTAGCAATGTTTGGAGGAGGAAGTGACAGTAATTCCTATACTCCGGTAAGTGCAGAGGTAGAAGCCTATGAACCCATCATACAGAAGTATGCCAAAGAGTACGGCATTCCTGAGTATGTGGAACTTATCAAGGCGGTTATGATGCAGGAAAGCGGTGGCAGAGGACTTGACCCTATGCAGGCAGCAGAGGGAAGTTTCAATACAAGGTATCCGCACGAACCTAATGGAATTAAAGACCCTGAATATTCTATCCAGTGTGGAGTTCAGGAATTGAAAGCGGCTCTTACTTCGGCAGAAGTGGAAAGTCCGATAGATATGGAGCATATCAAACTTGCCTTGCAAGGCTACAACTTCGGTAATGGGTATATTTCTTGGGCAAAAACAAAGTATGGCGGTTATTCTTATGCCAATGCAGTGGAGTTTTCCACTCAGCAGGCACAAAGGCTTGGTTGGGACAGTTATGGAGATACCCAATATCCGGCTCACGTTCTGAGATACTATCCGTATGGGCGAGCCTTTACTGCCGGAGGTAATCAGGCGATTGTTGAGGTTGCCTTGACACAGCTAGGCAATCAGGGCGGACAACCTTACTGGAGCTGGTACGGCTTTAATAGTCGAGTGGAATGGTGTGCCTGCTTCGTATCTTGGTGTGCTGACCAATGCGGGTATATTGAAAGCGGACTTGTTCCGAAATTTGCAGGTTGCGTGGATGGTGCAAACTGGTTTAAGTCAAATGGAAAATGGCAAGACCGCACTTATGAACCAAAGGTAGGAGATATTATCTTCTTTGATTGGGAAGGCGACGGTACAACAGACCACGTTGGTATCGTAGAGAAGTGTGAGAATGGCACAGTTTATACCGTAGAGGGCAACTCAGGCGACGCCTGCAAGCAAAGACAGTACGCAGTCGGAAGCAGCAATATCTATGGATACGGTATTCCGGCATATTAAAAATTCCAGACGGTGTCTGGAAAATTGAAAAGATGGCTGCTCAGTTGAGTAGCCATCGGGTACATTATGAGAAATCAGTTGTTTCTCTGTTATTCAGGAAAATATGGTGTGTGTGATAAGTGAAGCTGAAAAGCATATCGGCATTTTCTTTACTGCCGTCTAAAAAGGAAATATCATCGGCAAGGATAAAAAGAATTGCTAACAGCTTCTTGATATATCCAGTGTAGCAGGCATAATCTACATAGATGTTGGCGATATATCCCTCGGCAAATTCTATCAGGTCAGCGTCAATTTCAAAGCTATTGGATAGTTCGTAAACGGTTTTGATAAATTTATCCTTGTCAGCAATTCGCTCTTTACTTGGAACACTTCTGCGGTTCTTCTGTATAAATTTCAAAAAATCATCAGCTTCCGTAAAGTCGGGAGTGACTGAGCTGTCAGTTCCCAAATCTGTTTTGTAATCCTCAAATTTCTCTTTTTCAAACCGATTACTGAATATTATCTTTTGTTCGTCCATTCCTTTTACCCCTAAGTTTATTCTATGGAGATTGTTTAACTTGGCTCTTGGGTTGTGATTTGTCTTTCGCCATTAACAATCGTGAATTACTACTTTTATAGTATAACATAAAAATAGTTGGAAATCATCACTAATAGTTGGTTTGACTTCCTTTGGGTGCGTGTGATTTGAAATCGACTTAACCTATACTATTAGTTATGGAAACACACTAAGGGAGGTGATGTGATGAAGCTCGATACAATCGGCAAGAATATAAGAAAGTTCCGACTTGCAAGGAAATTACGCCAAGAAGATTTGGCTGAGAAAACAGATTTGACAACAAATTATATTGGTATGGTTGAGCGTGGAGAGAAAATTCCGTCACTCGAAACTTTCATAAAGATAGTAAATGCTTTAGGTGTATCATCGGATATGGTTCTTACAGATGTTCTGGAAACAGGATATACAGTCAAGAACTCAATGCTGAATGAGAAGCTTGAAAAACTTGTTCCTGAAGATAGAAACAGAATTTATGAAGTCATAGATACACTTGTGAAGCAGTCAAAGCAAATACTTCCATAAAACACAGAAGTTCGTCCTAATCGACGAGCTTTCTTTTTTTCAGTATAAAAAATTTCTGCTATCGACAAATTTTTCGGGACTTCGACAGAGAGAATATGCTATAACAACAACTGTCAGTGATAGACACATACTAATAGACATAGGAGGAAGTAGAAGTGAACGACATTTTCAGACAAATAGCAAAAGAAAATGGAACAACCGAAAAAGCAGTAAAAGAGGAAATGCAGTTTGCCATTCGGGAAGCAATGAAAAGTGCTGAACCGGAAGCAATAGCTTTTTGGAAAGCAGTTGCACCGGACGGAAAAGAGCCGCCGATAGAAAAGGTCATAGCAATGATTGCATTGAATGTTAATAATAGAATGTATAATTGAGGTGCTTCGGCATCTCTTTTTTAGTATTCTTTAAAAGAGTCGTATTAGGTGTTTGTAAAAAGTGACACCTTAGTGTCTGAAAGGTTACATTTCTGTCCGAAATCTTGAAATGCCTGAAAATTTAATATATAATGTTAAATGGTTAACTGTAACGAAGAAGAATTATAAGATGAAGAGGTGTTACTGATGAAGATATGCTATAACAAACTTCAAAAACTTATGATTGACAATCAAATGAAAAGACAGGATTTAATGCGTGCAGCCGAAATTACATCATACGCTGCAACGAAGATAAATAAGAATGAGCCAGTATCTCTTGAAGTACTGATGAGGATATGTCAGGTGTTTCATTGTGACATCGGAGATATATGCGAAGTTATTTTAGATGAAGATTAAAACACGGAGGTAATTATAGATGGCAAGGGCTGCTAAACCAAAGAAAGAAATACCAATGGAAGAAGCACTTTGGAAAAGTGCTGATAAACTGAGAGGTTCTGTTGAGCCTGCGGAGTATAAGCACGTTGTTCTGAGTTTATTCTTCCTTAAATTTGCCAGTGACAAGTTTGAGGAATGCCGTAATAAAATTATTGCTACACACGGCGAAAAGTATGCGGATATGAAGCCGTTTTATACTCAGGAAAATGTATTCTATCTTCCTGAAGAAAGCCGTTGGAAGTACATTATTGAAAATGCAAAGCAGGACGATATTGCACTAAAGATAGATACAGCACTTTATACGATTGAGAAGAACAACCCGGCACTGAAAGGTGCTTTGCCGGATAACTATTACTCCCGCTTACATATTGATACGGCAAAGTTGGCTTCTTTGCTTGATGAAATCAATCGTATCAACACTGATGATAAAGAGAACGATATTATAGGTCGTGTATATGAGTATTTTCTTAGTAAGTTCGCTCTTGCAGAAGGAAAAGGTAAAGGAGAGTTCTACACACCAAAGTGTATTGTAAACCTGATTGCTGAAATGCTTGAGCCTTACGATGGAATACTTTATGACCCTTGTTGCGGTTCGGGCGGTATGTTTGTGCAGTCCATCAAGTTCGTAGAAGCACATAGCGGTAATAAAAAGAAAGTGTCTATTTACGGTCAGGAATACACAAATACCACTTTCAAACTGGCAAAAATGAATTTGGCTATCCGTGGTATTTCCGCAAATCTTGGAGAGATGGCAGCCAATACATTTACCAACGACCAGCACAAAGACCTTAAAGCAGATTTCATTATGGCAAACCCACCTTTCAATCAGAAGCAGTGGAGAGCCGAAAATGAGCTTGTAGACGACCCTCGTTGGAACGGATATGAAGTTCCGCCAACAAGCAACGCAAACTATGGTTGGATACTGAATATTGTTTCCAAACTCTCTCAAAACGGTGTGGCAGGTTTCCTGCTTGCCAATGGTGCATTATCTGATGATGGTACAGAGTTGAAAATCAGACAGCAGCTTATAGAAAATCACTTGGTAGAAGCGATTATTATTCTTCCGAGAAACCTTTTCTATACCACTGACATCAGCGTTACCCTTTGGGTACTCAATAAGAATAAAAAGGCTCGTGTTGTTGAACAGAACGGAAAGCTAAAACGCTATCGTAATCGAGAAGATGAAATACTCTTTATGGATTTACGACAGATGGGAAGTCCTTATGAGAAGAAGTACATTGAATTGACAGAGGAAGATAGAGCCAAAGTTACAAGTGTATATCATAACTGGCAGCAGGAAGGCTATGAGGAAACTTATGAGAATGTGCCGGAATTTTGCTATTCTGCTTCTTTTGATGAAGTAAAGGAAAAAGGATTTACTCTTGTACCGAGCAGATATATTGAGTTTGTCAACCGTGATGAGAACATCGACTTTGATACCAAAATGAAATTATTGCAGGGAGAACTCAAAGAACTTCTTGCTCAAGAGGAAAAATCTAAATCAGATTTGCTTGCTGTATTTAAGGAGTTGGGATATGAAATCGAATTATGATATTTTAGGAAACCATATCCGACTGATTGATACTCGGAACAGAGAAAGCATAACAGACAGAGTTTTGGGAATTAACATAGACAAGTTCTTTATGCCGTCGGTTGCAAATGTCATTGGTACGGATTTGAGTAAATATAAACTGATAACAAAAGGAAAGTTTGCGTGTAATCCAATGCACGTTGGTCGTGATGAACGACTTCCGGTTGCATTGTATGATGAAGAAGAACCTGCTATTGTTTCTCCGGCGTATTTTATGTTTGAGGTAGTAGATAACAGCATTTTGAATGAAGATTATCTGATGATGTGGTTTCGCAGACCGGAATTTGACCGTATTTGTTGGTTACATACTGACGGAAGTGTTCGTGGTGGGATTACTTGGGACGATATTTGCAGACTGGAATTGCCTATCCCGCCTATTGAAAAACAGCTTGAAATAGTGAACAGTTACAAGGCTATTACGGAGAGAATTGCTTTAAAGAAGAAGATAAATGATAATTTAGTAGCTTGATAATTTGGTTAAAAGTGTATCTTTCATATCACAAAGCATTCGTATTTCATTTGTATTAGAAAAAATTAAAGCATAAATTTTGGTGGCTATTTCCCCAAACCTTTCAAGTTCCTCATCTGAAGGTACAGGAATTTCAAACCTTTCAAGTTCTTGTTTATTTATTGCTTCACGAGTCGACCCGGATTGACCAATACCAAGTAATTTTGCTTTATTTTCAGATGTACATAAAGTACACATTATATAATAGCTCATATTTTTACCTTTATATGGTCGGATAATCATTACATGTTGGTTGACTCTGGCGGGCAGAACATCATCAGGAACTACACAACATCGGGTAACTGATACTCCAGTTATATTAAATAATACATCTGCCTGTTGTATTTCCACATTTGCCAACGCATTTGCTTGAATTTGAGAGATATGAGCCAACTCCGGATACGAAAAGAAATAGTCAAAAACATTCATACTACGGATTAGCGATATTCCTTTATCAAAATATGCAGCTTTTCCACCTTTAGGAGTTGCACCACTACCTATTTTGGAACATAAATCTGCAAGAGGTTTTGTTATATATGTGTTTTGTGATTCCAAAAACATTTTTTTATATATAATCTGTAAAGTTGAAACTAAATTATCATTTACAATAGAACTCCCATCAGTGGCGGGAGTTAAAACAAGGGACTGCCACTGGTAGTCGTTCTCTTAAAAAATAAAAGGAGAATTGACTATGAAACAGAACCTAATCACAGATGTTATTCAAGGAATGTTACCTTACCTGAATAACGCACAGACAGAAAGATTGCAGGAGGTGTTGCAACATACACTTTTTGATTATGAGGTAACAAAGACAGAAAAAGATAAGGAACTTTCAGAGCAGAATTTAGTAGAGTCTTTCATATCGGCAAAGCGTATTGAGGGCTGTTCTGAGAAAACCTTGAAATACTATAATGCAACGATACAGTCAATGCTTGATGGCATTGGAAAGGGTATCAAATATATCGTAACTGACGATATTCGTTGTTATTTGACCGAATATCAAGCTAAGAAAAAATCAAGTAAAGTTACGATAGATAATATAAGACGAATACTTTCCAGTTTTTTCTCTTGGCTTGAGGACGAAGATTATATTTTGAAAAGTCCGGTCAGGCGAATACATAAGGTTAAGACCGGAACAAACATTAAAGAAACCTACTCTGATGAAGCACTTGAACTGATGAGGGATAATTGCACGGAACTCAGGGATTTGGCAATGATTGATATGCTTGCTTCAACGGGTATGCGTGTCGGAGAAATGGTGTTGCTAAATCGTGAGGATATAGATTTTAACGAAAGAGAATGTGTTGTTTTCGGCAAAGGTGATAAGGAACGAATAGTATATTTTGATGCAAGAACAAAAATACATTTGCAGAATTACTTAAATAGCCGAAAGGACGATAATCCGGCACTTTTTGTATCATTACAATCGCCGTATAATCGAATGAATATCGGTGGTATTGAAGTGCGATTACGACAGCTTGGAAAGCGTTTGGGACTGAATAAGGTACACCCTCATAAATTCAGGCGAACGCTTGCGACAATGGCGATAGACAAAGGAATGCCAATAGAGCAGCTTCAGCAGCTCTTGGGGCATAGAAGAATAGATACGACATTGCAATATGCAATGGTTAAGCAGAGCAATGTGAAAATTGCTCACAGAAAATATATAGGATAAGGCGGAAAAGATATGTATAAAACCATTGAGGAACTTGTAACAAGGGTAGATGAAAGAAATAGTGATGGAACGGTTTCAGAACTGATAGGTGTAAGTATTGATAAATGTTTCATTAAATCTGTTGCAAATACAAATGGAACAGACCTTTCAAAGTATAAGATAATCCGTAAAAATGACTTTGCAGTAAGTTTAATGCAGGTCAGTCGTGATGGAAAAATACCGGTTGCAAGATTAGAGGAATATGAAGAAGCAATAATGTCGCCTGCATATCCTATTTTTAGAGTAAAAGATAAGAATATTATTCTGCCAGATTATTTGGAAATGTGGTTCAAAAGACCAGAATTTGATAGAGAAGCTGCCTTTATTGCGGTTGGTGGTGTGCGTGGTAGTATGCCGTGGGAAGAATTTGCAAAAATGAAATTGCCAGTACCGTCTATCGAAAAACAGCAAAAGATTGTGAATGCATATAAGATTGTTACAGACAGAATTGCATTGAAGCAGAGGATAAATGATAATTTACGTGCTTCCGCTTCAATAATGTTTTTTAATAAAATTCGATATGTTCAATGCTCTGAATGCTGTCAAGAAACTGAAATTGGTAGATATCCGATTGAGTGGACTCTTTCCACTCTCGGAGATGTTCTTGATACAATCATTGACCGTCGAGGTTTGACGCCTACCAAACTTGGTAGCGAGTGGAGTAATGAAGGAATTATTGCATTATCTGCTAAGTCAGTTAAAAATCACGAACTTGTGAATTTAGATATAGCTAATCATGTTGATAATGATTTATACAATCGCTGGATGCCGCAGAAATTACAATCTCAAGATATTCTTATGACCTCTGAAGCACCACTTGGAGAATTTTATTATCTTGCGGATTTTTCTACATATTGCTTAAGCCAACGATTATTTGCAATGAGAGCCAATAAAACAATTATTGAACCTACCGTGTTGTATTTTCAGTTGACAGATTCCATTGGAAAACATCAAATTGATATTCGCAAAACAGGAACAACAGTCACAGGTATTCGACAATCGGAATTGATACAAGTACCTATCATCGTTCCGCCAATGAATATTCAAAAAGAGTTTGCACGTTTTTGTAATCCTATAATGATTACTATCGAAAAAAATGCTGATGAAATCAGACAGCTTTTCAAGTTGCAAGAAATGCTTTTATCACGGTTAAGCCGCTAAATTATCATTTACTGCAAGGAGTGTGAAAAATGGATAAAGAAAAGTTAATCAAACTTGCAGAGGACTTATATCAAAGTGCATTTGACGCTAATGCGTATTATGCAATTATGATGCAGTATAGAGAAATGAGCAAGAAGTATAACGATGAAATGAATTTTTCTCCTGCCTTTTATCAAGTAGTATATGGGGCGTTGCAAAAGGCTTGTTTTATGGAAATTGCAAAATTGTATGATAAAACAAAAGACGTTGTTTCAGTTGGTTTGCTCTTAAAGTATTGCAGAGATAATTTGGACTTATTTCCAGAATATAGAGATATAGTAACAATTAAGGAAGATGGTAGAGAATATTCTTTCCAAGTTCCATATCAGCATCATTTGAAACCAACGGAAGAATGTTTCTATGAAAATGAAGTGAAAAGCCAAAGAGAAATTCTAAAATTGTTTGATACACCTGATTTTGAAAAAGTACCAGTACGGGTTAATCTGACATTTTCAGAGTTTTTAGAATTATATCAAAAGCGTTTTTGCTCTCTTAGTAAGAAACAAGAGAATATTCGTGTTCAAAGAAATAAAATATATGCTCATAATGACGAGAAACATATTTTAGCGGAAGAAAACGTATGGGATAAAAATCCGGTTACATATCCTGATATTCAGGAGTTGATAGATTTTGCTCTTGATTGCACGAGGCTAATACTTGGGGCATTGACTGGAGTAAGTCGTGCAGTAAGTTATGGAAATATAGATGATATGGAAGGAACTCTAATGCTTGCCAAATTGGGACTGAAATATCAGGATTATGAAATGGAACAGCGACATAAGCGAATATTGAAAGAGATATATGCTGATAAAAAGGAGTGAACGCAATGGCAAATTTTAATGAACACGCATTGGAAATGTCAATAATGGAGTTGTTCAAAGACGAGGGCTACACCTATGTCAGTGGCGACCAGATACACAGAGAAAGGACAGAGGTTCTGCTTACGGACGACATGAAGCAATACCTTTATAATCGCTATGCGAAAGACGGTATTACACCGAGTGAGGTGGATAGTGTCATTCTAATGCTGCGTAATATTTCCGGTACGATTTATGAAGCAAACAAAGCTGTATTTAAGTTGCTCTGCGATGGATTTATTCTTAACCGTGAGGATAGAACGCAGAAAGACCTCTACATTGAACTTATTGATTTCGACACTCCCGAAAACAATATTTTCAAAGTGGTTAATCAGTTTGAAATTGAAGGCGTAAATAATCAGTTGCGTATTCCTGATGGCATTGTGTTCGTAAATGGTATTCCTGTTGTTGTTCTTGAATTTAAGAGTGCGGTACAAGAGAATACGACCATAATGGACGCATATAAGCAGCTTACAATCCGTTACCGCAGAGATATTCCGGAGATTTTCAAATACAATGCGTTTGTTGTTATCAGTGATGGAGCAAATAATAAATATGGTTCTTTCTTCAGCCCGTATGATTTCTTCTATGCGTGGAGAAAGATAAACTCAGACGATAAAGAACTGGACGGTATCAATTCTCTTGTAACAATGATAAAGGGACTTTTCCGAAAAGACCGTTTGCTTGAAGTTATCAAAGATTTTATTTATTTTCCGGATAACTCAGATAAGGATTTGAAGATAGTGTGCCGTTATCCACAGTTCTTTGCGGCAAATAAATTGTATGAGAATATCAAGGCACATCTTCGCCCTGAAGGAGATGGTAAAGGTGGTACATACTTCGGAGCAACAGGGTGCGGCAAGAGTTATACAATGCTTTTCCTTACCCGTATGCTGATGAAAAGCAAATACTTTTCCTCCCCGACTATTCTTATTATTACAGACAGAACAGACCTTGACGACCAGCTTTCCAAGCAGTTTGTCGGTTCAAAGAAATATATCGGAGATGAAACTGTTGTAAGCATTGAATCCCGTGAGAAACTTCGTGAGGAGCTTCAGGGACGAGAGAGTGGCGGTGTTTATCTGACTACCATTCAGAAATTTACAGAGGATTTGCAGCTTCTTACAGACAGAACGAACGTTATTTGTATTTCTGATGAAGCACACAGAAGCCAAATCAATCTCGACCAAAAGGTTAAGATTACAGAGTCAGGTGTTCAGAAAACCTATGGCTTTGCCAAGTATCTGCACGATTCTTTACCAAATGCGACTTATGTTGGATTTACCGGAACTCCGGTTGATGGAACAATCGAAGTCTTTGGTGGTGTTGTAGACGCATATACAATGACGGAAGCTGTTAAGGACGGTATTACAGTTAATCTTGTTTACGATGGTCGTGCAGCCAAGGTTATGCTCAATCAGGATAAGGTAAGACAGATTGAAGAATATTATGCTCAGTGTGAACTTGAGGGGGCAAATGAACATCAAGTAGAAGAAAGTCAGAAAGCAGTTGCCAAAATGGAAGTTATTATTGGCGACCCTGATAGACTTCGTGCTGTTGCGGAGGACTTTATCAAACATTATGAAACCCGTGTGGCAGAAGGTGCAACTGTAGCAGGCAAAGCAATGTTTGTATGTTCCAACCGAAATATAGCATACGATTTCTATAAAATAGTAAAGGAACTCAGACCGGAATGGACAGAAAAGAAGATTTGTGATGACGGGGTTGTTCTGAGTGAAAAAGATAAAAAAGAGTTGAAGCCAATGGAAAAAATTAAGTTGGTTATGACTCGTAATAAAGATGATGAAAAAGACCTCTTTGATATGCTTGGCACAAAAGAGGATAGGAAAGAATTTGACCGTCAGTTCAAAAATCCGAAGTCAAACTTTAAGATTGCCATTGTTGTAGATATGTGGCTGACTGGTTTTGATGTGCCGGAGCTTGATACGATTTACATTGATAAGCCTATTCAGCAGCATACCCTTATTCAGACGATTTCCCGTGTAAATCGTGTATGCGAGGGCAAAGATAAAGGTTTAATTGTTGACTACATAGGTATTAAGAAAAATATGAACACTGCCCTCAAGAAATATACGAATTTTGAGAGCGAAGAATTTGAAGGTGTGGAGCAGTCTATCACGATTGTAAAAGACCAGTTAGAAGTTCTTGGTCAGATGTTCCACAACTTTAACAGTAGTGATTTCTTCAACGGTTCTCCTACTGAACAGCTTGCCTGCCTGAATCGTGCAGTTGAGTATGTGCAGTTGTCTGAAGAACTGGAAAGAAGATTTATGGCAGCAGTCAAGAGAATGAAGCAGGCATTTAATCTTTGTAGTTCAAGTGAGAAATTCTCTGATGAAGATAAGGATTATATCCATTTTTATTGTGCTGTCCGTTCTATCCTTTTCAAGTTGACAAAAGGCGATGCACCGGATATTGAGCAGATGAACGCTCGTGTCCGCAAAATGCTTGAGGGTGCAATTCAGTCTGATGGCATTGAGGAATTATTTGAAACCGGAAAGCATATATCGGTGGACATTTTCAGCGATGAGTATATGGATAAGATAAATGCTATTCAGTTGCCGAATACGAAAATCAAGATACTTCAAAGACTTCTTTCTCAGGCGATTGACGAGTTTAAGAAAGTCAATAAGATTATGGGTGTGGAATTTGCAGACAGACTCAAGAAAGTTGTTGATGAGTATAATAACCGTCGTCGTGATGAAGCGTATGCCAACGAAGTCCTTGATGATGTTGCGGAGCAGCTTGCACAGTTGTTGTCTGAACTGAAAACAGAAAAGAACTCCTTCAAGAATATGGGTATAGATTATGAAGAAAAAGCTTTCTATGATATTTTGAAAGCAGTTTCCAAGAAGTTTGAGTTTGAATATCCGGACGATAAAATGATTGAACTATCCAAGAGGATAAAGTTGATTGTTGATGATAAGTCACGCTATACCGATTGGTCTGCCCGTGATGATATTAAGGCAAACTTGCAAGTGGATTTGATATTGCTGCTTGATGAGTTCGGCTATCCGCCAGTAACCATTGATGATGTTTACAAGGAAGTTCTTGAGCAGGCAGAGAATTTCAAGAAGTATGCACAGTAAATGAGAGGTGTAAATGTAAATATGTTTTATGACGATTTAAATACAGAAGAACAAGTATCATACCTTATTAAACCAATCCTTCAAGTCCTTCAGGAAGCAGGTGGACAGTTAGAGCGTTCTGAAATTAGAGACAGAATTAGTGAGTTAGATGAGCATATTGCTGAATTTGAACAGAAACTATATACATCTAATAAAACAGGAAATCAGTACAAAAAATTTGATTTTAAGTTTAATTTTGCTATTAAAGAGCTTAGTTATGTCGGACTCATATCTTATGTGAAATTCAATCCAAAGATTACACTTACTCAAGATGGAGCAAATGTAGATTTAACAGATTTTGATGTTAAGACAGAAGTAAGGGATAAGGCTCGAAGCTATTGGGAGGAACATTCGACTAAGAACAAATCGAAAAACAAGCCAGTAGAAACACTGGAGGTTGAAGACGAGGAGAATGAATCCACAGATGACGAATTGTTAGATGATTTCAAGGTAAAACTTCAGAGTGCAATCGCTAATATGTCTCCAGCAAAGTTTGAACAATTTTCACGAGCACTTCTTACAAAGATGGGAGTGGAGTTTACCAACAAAGGCGTTCAGGTGTCAAATGATGGTGGCATTGATGGTTATGGATATCACGTAGATGCCGATGATTTTAGAACAACCAGAGTGGTTATTCAGTGTAAAAGATTTAATTCAAATCCAGTGAGTGAGCCGGATATCAATCAATTTCTTGGGGCGATGAACAAATATCAAGCCGATTATGGAGTATTTATTACTAATAGCCGATTTACCAATAAGGCAAGAGAGGCTGCGAGAGAAGGTACGCCGATAACACTGATTGACGGAAATGATTTAATCAGACTGGTTATTAAATATGAATTGTATATAACACCAGTCACAACATATGTATTGGATGGTTTTTATACCGAGGATTGACACTAACGATAGCATAATTTACTCAAAGGATTTTTAAAAGGGGGCATAGAATGATGGCAAAGCAAAAGACCTATATCGCAATCGACCTTAAATCATTCTATGCTTCTGTGGAGTGTAAAGAACGAAATCGTGACCCATTGACAACAAATCTTGTGGTTGCAGATAAGAGCAGGACAGAGAAAACCATCTGCCTTGCGGTATCTCCGTCATTAAAAAGTTATGGGATACCCGGCAGACCACGCTTGTTTGAAGTCGTGCAAAAGGTAAAAGAAGCTAATAATACCCGAAGGTGGAAAGCACTAAATCGTACATTTACTGGTTCGTCTGATGACAGTACAGAATTAAATGCGAATCCGGCATTGGAGATTGATTATATCGTTGCACCACCTCGTATGGCATACTATCTGGAATATAGTACCAAGATTTACAGTGTTTACTTGAAATACATTGCTCCGGAAGATATTTTCCCGTACTCGATTGATGAAGTATTCATAGATGCAACCAATTATCTGAATACCTATCAGATGACTGCAAGGGAACTTGCCATGACGATGATACAGGATGTTTTGAAAACAACAGGAATTACGGCAACAGCCGGAATCGGCACGAATATGTACTTGTGTAAGATTGCAATGGATATCGTGGCAAAGCATATTGAGCCGGACAAGGACGGTGTGCGAATTGCCGAATTGGATGAAATGTCTTACCGCAGAAAGCTATGGAATCATAGACCGCTTACAGATTTCTGGAGAGTTGGTAAAGGCTATGCAAAGAAACTGGAAGAACATGGACTTTTTACTATGGGAGATATTGCAAGGTGTTCCATCGGAAAGTCGAATGAACTGTATAACGAAGAACTGCTCTACAAGCTGTTTGGAATCAATGCGGAATTGCTAATTGACCATGCTTGGGGATATGAACCTTGTACGATGGAGCAGGTCAAAGCCTATAAGCCGGAAACCAATAGTGTATGTTCAGGACAGGTACTTCACTGCCCGTATGATTACGAAAAGGCAAAGTTGATTGTAAAAGAAATGACCGACCAAATGGTGCTTGATTTGGTGGATAAAGGACTTGTAACTGACCAGCTTGTGTTGACAATCGGCTATGATATTGAGAATTTAAGTAATCCGAACCTAAAATATCAATACAAAGGCGAGGTTACGATTGACCGATATGGACGCAAAGTTCCAAAGCACGCACACGGAACAGCGAATCTTGAGAAAAAGACTTCCTCTACTCGATTGATTACCAACGCCGTGATGGACTTGTATGACAGGATAGTTGACGAGCATTTGCTTGTACGCAGAATAACAATCACAGCGAATAAACTTGTTGATGAAAAATCCGTCAAGCAGGAAGATGAATACCAGCAACTCGACCTCTTTACCGATTACGAAGCACAGAGGAAGAAGCAGGCGGAGGAAGAAGAAAAATTAGAACGGGAAAGGCGTATGCAAGAAGCAATGCTGAGTATCAAAAAGAAGTTTGGCAAGAATGCTGTGTTGAAGGGAATGAACCTTGAAGAAGGTGCAACCGCCAAAGACCGAAACGAGCAAATCGGCGGTCATAAGGCTTAAATAAACTGAAATTGACCGAGCTGATAGTTACCGTTTTCTAACACTCCATTCATCATCTTGAGCTTTTCTTTCAGCATAGTAACCGCAAGGCATATCCTTTAGAATACCAACAGAATTATCTAAGTCGAATACTGATTTTAAGGATACTAACTTTGCTTCGTCTGTTTCATGTGCTTTTCCACATAGAAATTGCCACATTCCATCATCTTCATCATGTGATACATACAAAATAGGTTCTCCATTCTCTAATATGTGGCAACAGGTTATTGTAGCTGTATTTGGTGCATCATAAAATGGGAATTTCATATTTAACACTCCTTTCAAACTTGAATTTTATAACTTATCAATCCCAATATAATATTATCATATGGTCTATCTTCTTGCGGTCAGTCAGCTCTATAATATGAGGATTATTCTCTTCCTGAGCTATAATCCATACTTTATAGTTTCCACATTCATCACTATCTCCAACAAAAGAAATATTACTTGGTTCAGCAACACCACTTTTTTCAATATATCTCTCTATTTGGGAAATAGGTAAAACTGTGTCAATCCAAAGAGCATCGGCGTATGTTGATTTTTCTCCTTTACTATTTGTGATTTCATAGCCATAAGTAGATACATAAATTACACTATCTGAGTCAGCAGACTTAATCTGTGCTACAAAGTTTTGTAAAGGATTAATATCTTCTTCGTCTAAACAAAAACTATTATAATCCTTACTTTTTTTATCAAAGTAATTATCAAATCCCATCAGAACATCATCATTCAAATCAAATTTTCTTGAATTAAAAACTATTTCTAATATGCCCATATTTTATTCCTCAAATTCTAGTTTGGAGAATTGAGAAAATCGAAAGTTATAAAGGAGAAATAAAATGAGTACAAAAAAAGCAATTAGCACATCATTTGTTGCCATATTTATTTTAATAATCACACAGATTATTGCACAATCCATTGCAAGTATGTTTGTTATAATAAAAATTCCAACTGGCATTTGTAATATTATCGCTGGAATTATATATGCTGGATTGACATATCTTATTCTGAAAATGTTTATTAGCAAAATTATTAAATTGCCGACTTCGGATTTCGGAATGCCTAAATTTGCTATTAAAATAAGATGGATTTTAATAGCTGTATTATTACCATTTGTTATAAAAGGAAGTTATCTTTTAATATTCAACGGTAAGTATGTATCCTCAAATATGAATGGAAATCAGATGTTCATTACTTTAAGTGCAGGGGTTGCATTTACCGGAATAGCGGCTGGATTTGTTGAAGAAATGGTGTTTAGAGGAGTTATACTTAATGCATTAAAGAAAAGATGGAATATTAAGGTGGCTGTAATTGTTCCATCAATGTTATTTGGTATTGTACATGTTCTTGGACAGGATTTTTCAATAGGCAGTTGTTTATTAGTAATTATCGCCGGAACGATGGTAGGCGTTATGTTTTCGATGATTGCAATAGAAAGTGGTTCAGTTTGGAATAGTGGAATAGTTCATGCTATCTGGAACGTTGTGATTATTGGTGGAGGATTAGCTATTGGTGAAAAAATGGATAAATATTCTATAATGACATATGTACTTAATTCAAAAGATTTCGCCATCACAGGTGGAGAATTTGGAATTGAATCATCTGTTATTTCATTGTTCGGATACATAATAGTTGCTGGTATAGCATTTTTTATGATTAAATCAAGAAAAAATTGATATAATAGGTTTGAAAATATGAAGCTATAAGGTACTTGTCAAATTCAAGTTTGGAGAATTGAGAAAATCGGAAGTTATGGAGGTACTTTATGAACGAGAGAGAAAAAATTATCCGATTATGGTTTGATATGTGGATTAAGAAAGCAGATTTAGGAATTGACAATATTTTTACAGATGATGTTGTATATACTGAGAGTTGGAGTCCTAAATATGAAAACCGCAAAACGGTAAAGCACTGGTTTGACGAATGGAATACACGCGGAAGTGTTCTTGTCTGGGAGATTAAGCAATTTTTTCATCAAGGCAATCAAACAATCGTGGAGTGGTATTTTAAAAGCAAAATGAATAATGGAAATGTTGAAGAATTTGACGGAATATCTTTAATTGTATGGACACAGGATAACAAAATAAAATCATTAAAAGAGTTTGGTTGCAATCTTCATAATTACAATCCATATCGAGATAGTGATATTCCCGTATTTCGAGAAGAAAAAGCAAATTGGTTTTGAGAGGACTATAAAGTTCAAGTTTGTCGAGCAAAGGAGGTGCTGTAACAGATGGATGAACATTCCTATGACGATATAATCAATCTGCCGAATCCGACATCGAAGAACCATCCTCGTATGTCACTTCACGACAGAGCAGCACAGTTTGCACCTTTTGCGGCACTTACAGGACACGATGCAGCCATTAAAGAGACTGCAAGGCTAACAGATGAACGGTTAGAGTTAAGCGATGAAGTCATTATGAAATTAAATGACCAATTAAATATGATTAGAGATAATATCGGCACAGAACAGGAAATATCAATAACTTATTTCGTGCCTGATGATAAAAAATCCGGAGGAGCATATCTCACGCATTCCGGCATAGTGAAAAAGATTGATGAATTTGAACGCAAACTGATTATGCAGGATGAAACAGTAATTCCGACTGAACAAATCAGCGTGATACAGGGAGAAATGTTCAAAGGACTATATGAGTAATAGCTTGGAAAGGGCAAACAATGGAAACAAAGCCGAGAATATTATACTTAAAGAAAATATTAGAGGAACGAACGGACGAGGAACATCCGCTTTCGACGACGCAGCTAATCAATATATTGAATGATGAATACGGAATATCTGCACATAGAACGACGGTCACAAAAGATATTGCTGCACTTCAGGAGTTTGGAATGGATATTGTTACTATCCATTCTACTCAGAGCAAATATTTTGTAGCCAGCCGTAAGTTTGAATTGCCGGAACTGAAACTGCTGATAGATGCAGTGGAGTCATCGAAGTTCATTACAAAGAAGAAAAGCGAAACTCTGATTGAGAAGATACATACGATGACCAGTCCGGGGCAGGTGGCAAAGCTGAAGCGTAATAACTATGTGGTCAATCGCATTAAGCCGGATAATGAGCAGATATATTACATTATTGACGCTATAAACGACGCCATCAATGCAGGCAAGCAGATTTCTTTTCAGTATTATGATTATACTGGATTAAAGAAAAAGGTTCTGAAGAACAAGGGCGAAGTGTATAAGCTCAGTCCGTATAAACTTCTCTGGTGTGGGGACTATTATTATGTTCTCGGATATTCTGAGAAGAAAAGTAAGGTTATCAATTTCAGAGTAGACCGTATTGCTTCAAAACCTGAGATATTGGATAAGGACATTATTCCTATGCCTGATGATTTTGATATTGAAAATTACACAAAGGAAGTATTCTTTATGTTCTCAGGCGAAAAAGTCCTTGTAGATTTACGGTGTGATAACAGCCTGATGAAAACAATGGTTGACCGTTTCGGAGAAGATGTGACAACCCTTGCGTATGATATGACGTCTTTCCGAGTACAGACCGAAGTATCAGCCAGTCCTACCTTTTTCGGTTGGGTATTTGGCTTCAATGGTAAGGTACAGATACTTGCACCGGAAAGTGTGAAAGAACAGTACAGACAGATGATTTCACAAGCCGATGAGGGTATGCAGGAAAGCGAATAATTTGAAAATAAAATCCAAAGGAGCGGTAGCTATGGAGAATAAATTAGAAAAAATCGGTCAAAATAGTTTTATGGATAATTTTGTTAAAACCGATGACATCTTAAAGGATATGTGTGGGATTATCGAGTCCTCACAAAAAGCTGCATATCAGGCTGTCAATACATTGCTCGTGCAGAGAAATTGGTTGATTGGTTACAGAATAGCAGAAGAAGAATTAGGTGGGGATGAACGCTCGGAGTATGGGCTAGAGGTAATAAAGAAAATTTCTAAAGAACTGACTCAGCGATATGGAAAAGGATATGATAGAAGTAATTTATATCATTGTCTGAAGTTTTATAAAACCTTTCCTGAAATTGTCGACACGGCGTGTAGACAATCCGGCGTTCTGCTTTCGTGGTCGCATTATAGAACATTATTACAGGTCAAAGACCCTGAAGCTCGTGACTGGTATGAGAAAGAAGCCGCAGAACAGACTTGGAGTGTTCGTACTTTGCAGAGGAACATTTCTTCTCAGTATTATTACCGTATGTTGGGGACTCAGAAAAAAGAGCTTGTAGAAAGTGAAATGAAGGAACTGACTGCACCGTATCAGAATGATAAGTTGGAGTTCATCAAAAATCCGGTAGTTGCGGAGTTCTTAGGATTTTCGCAGAATACAGATTTTACAGAGAGTGACCTTGAGAAAAGTATCCTTTCCAATTTGCAGAAATTTTTGATGGAGCTTGGGAAGGGATATGCTTTTGTGGCAAGGCAACAGCACATTCATACGGAGAAGCAGGACTATTATATCGACCTTGTGTTTTACAATTACATACTGAAATGCTTTGTCCTCATCGACTTGAAAACAGAGAAGATAACACATCAAGATGTAGGACAGATGGATATGTATATCCGTATGTATGATGAATTAAAACGTAGTGAGGGCGATAACCCGACAATCGGTATTGTTCTTTGTTCCGATACAGATGATGATATTGCCCGTTATTCTGTTATGCACGGCAATGAACAATTATTTGCTTCCAAGTACAAATTATACCTGCCGACAAAAGAAGAACTGAAAGCGGAGATTGAAACTCAAAAGGCAATGTTCTATCTTCAGCAGCAGGACAACGAAGAAAAGGAAACAGAATAGAATTTGTGCAGACGGTCTGCACAAATTGCAAAATCTAAGGTTATTGAACAAAAAAGCCTTTATGGGCGGAATTTTTTCAATGAAAAAATTGAAAGATACTGAGGTGTTAGCAAATTGCGACACCTCTTTTCTTTTGCGAAAAACCTACTTGAAAAAATTTTCGTATCAGGTATAATAAAACTATCGAAAGCAGAGTGCTTCCGATAGAAAAGAAAGTGAGGTGCAGGTATGAGAAGCAAGAGTCCTGAACTTATGAGTGAGATAAAAAAGTATATCGAGGATTATTACCTGCAAAACAGACAATCCCCATCGACTACAAAGATTGCTGAAGCTGTTGGCATTGCCAGAGGTACAGCATATAAATACTTGGTAGAGATGGCTCAGAAGAATATGATTGAGTATGACGGGCAGGAGATTCGCACCAATGTGACCCGTAAGTACAGTGGTGAACAGACACAGACACCGATTGTAGGTTCTATTCCTTGTGGCAGTCCTCAGTATGAGGAAGAAAACATTGAAGAATATGTATCACTTCCTACTGCTATTTTCGGCAAAGGAGATTTCTTCATATTAAGAGCAAGCGGTCAGTCTATGATTGAAGCGGGGATTGATGACGGCGACCTTGTGGTTGTCAAAAAGCAGGTAGAAGCCAATGAGGGCGATATAGTAGTTGCCCTTGTGGATAATCAGAATACATTGAAACGCTACTTCCGAGATGATGAGAATAAGAAAATCATTCTCCATCCGGAAAATAAGAAGATGAAAGACATCATTGTAGATGAGTGCTGCATTCAGGGTGTGGCTTGTCACATTATCAAAGAACTATAACAGAGGACAGACGAATGAGAACACTTGAAGGAATTCGCTATCTAATCAATTTGGATAGTGCGGAAATACAACAGAACTTTGCCGGAGGAGTTGCACCGCCGGACAAGGTGGAGTCGGAGGTGGACACAACTTGAGTATTTATATGTCAAGAGCCGAGTTGGAAGAAATCAGCGAAGGCTTGATAACAGCTTATGCTAATAAGTTTAGCAATCGAGTGATTCAATCCATCGACATAGAACATTTCATTACAGAATTTCTTATGTTACGAATTGAATACGCTTCTTTCGCAGAAGATGATGCAGGCAGGATTGGCTTTCTGGCAGATGGAGCAACACCACTGCTGGTACATCAGGACGGAAAAATTATTCCCTTTGTTTTCCCGAAAGATACCATCGTACTTGATAAATTTCTTCTTGCTGAAAAGGAGCAGGGACGTCGCAGATTTACAATGGCACACGAAGCGTCACATCATATCTTGAGTAAGATGTATGCAATGCCGAGTGAAGGACGCTTTCATGCAGAGTATGACAGTGAGCGTAGTTATTCCAAAGAGGAACTGGCTCAGATGTTTGCGTCTGTTGAGTGGCAGGCAGATACAATGGGAGCTTCGCTTCTTATGCCGAGAAGAATTATTGAAAATGCCTTGGCGAAATATAATCAGTCAAATCCGATAAGAGTTTATGGCGATAATACCATTACTTCAAAGGATAAAGCAGTTATCCGCAGAATGGCAGCTTATATCGGAGTATCTTATACAGCCTTGGTTATCAGATTGAGAGATATGGGGCTATTTGAGTATCACAATATCCTTGAGTACATTTCCAATGAGTTAAATCTGGGAGGTGTTTCTCAATGAGGTTACAGACTCAGGTAGCACCTGAAATACAAAAGAGATTGCTTCTGTCAAGAGTGGAAGCTGAAAGTCTGAAAGAGCGTGATATTCTCTGCCCGACTTGTGGGTTCAGGATACAAAGAGTTTTTTCAGACGCAACCGGACATTTGAGTGTGAAGTGTCAGAAATGCAAGAATGTCCATATCTTAAATCTCGCTTACTTCCGCAGAATCCGCAGGAACGGATATGGCAGGAATTGCAGGCGATGAAGATTACAAGTAAATATCGAAACGATTTCTAATCGAGTAAGCGGAGATAAGCAATTTATTTGCTAAACTACCAAGCACCGTACGAAGCCGGATAAGTGAAGAATAGAAGTATTCTTTGCTGTCCAGATTCGACGGTGCTTTTTTTGTTGCTGTTTTATTCGATTATGCTTCGTGCAGTATTAGGTCTTTTCCCTTACTTGGGAAAGGACTTTTATGTTTTATAACGCATGGCAGTGCCAGATAGCTGAGTACCCGTAATCTCCGAATTTTGAAACTTATCAATTTTTCAAAATTCAAAGGAGATTACGGAAATGACAAACAAACTTACATTAACAGAACAAGAAGAATTATTTGCAAAGGATTGTAAACTGATAAACCTTAAATACGAATATAACGGTTATACCGGAGATGAGAAATGGGCAATTATTACGGAATTATCTGTAAAAGAACTTTGGGAGAAGTATCCCCTTGTTATAGAAAGATATTCTCCGTTTGTTCATCTTTCCATTGCACAGGGAGAGGTAATTAACGATGCAAACCGAAATGAGGACAAGTATGCAAAGAGAAGCAGTCGCACACTTGACTGCTATGGATATGACGATGAAATGTCCTCACAGTTCCATAAAGAGCTTGCCATTATATTTGACGACCCATTTGAAAGAGCAGAGGAAGAAAGACTTGAACTGGAAAGAGAAGAATTGCGTCAGTGTGAAATCAGGAAAGCAAGGATAGCACTTTCAATGTTGCAGCCTCTTCAAAGGGAACGCCTTATGAAGAATGTGTGCTGCGGTCTGAGTTCCAGAGCGATTGCAAAGCAGGAGGGCGTATATTACAGCTCCGTAGATAAGTCTATTGCTGCGGCAAAGAAAAACTTTATCAAATTTTATGAAAATCTCTGATTTTGGGTGTGCATTTCAGACCCCTTTGTCCAAATGAGTGAAGGGGTTATTTCATTCCGGATACGAATGACACTTTAAAAATTTGATTCTTGTGAGGTTATGTATATGAAAGAAAAAATGATTTGTCGTGGGGATTTATTCTACTATGACTTTGGAGATAACAGTGGTTCAGTACAAAGCGGAGAACGTCCGGTGCTTGTCGTTCAGGCAGACGATTATAACCAGAATGCTCCAACGATTATTGTTGCAGCGGTTACAAGTGTAATCAAGAAAAGATATTTGCCATCGCACATTATTCTTGGCGAGGAGTTTGGACTGAAGAAACCGTCAATGGTTCTTCTGGAGCAGATACGGACAGTCAATAGAGAGGATTTGCGTGAATACATAGGTACGGTAGATGACGATAAACTTTTCAGGCAGATAAACGCAACTTTGAAAAAGACTTTTGGACTTTGGGTTTACAAGCCGGAGGGGAAAGAAAATATTCGTTGTCTATGCCCGAAGTGCCTGAATGATTACATCCACAATCCGGACTATATTGTAAGGCGACTTGACCCATTTGCAAAGCGAAAAGACAGATGTGATAAGTGTGATGGGGATGGTTGGGATTATGTTGTTACCGACAGATATTCATCCAAGAAAGAAAAGAGGTGCAAGAATGTCTAATAGCAGTGTAAAGAAGCTGAGTTATAATGTACCTCTTTGGCATAAGCCTAATTTGTCGATTGAAGAAGCATCTATATATTCCAATATTGGAACAGGAAAACTTTATGAAATGACGGAAAAGCAAGATTGCCCGTTTGTACTTTGGATAGGAAGCCGCCGAATGATAAAGCGAAAAATTTTTGAGGAATATATTGCAAATCAGTATTCTATTTAATGAAAAAGTCAAATCTGCGATGAGCAAATTCGCATCGTTGGCTCAGCGTAGATTTTTAAGTATGCTGTAACTACGCAAAGGAGGTTACAGCATATGAACAACGAAAAAGATGAAACAATCTATAATGTCCCACTTTGGGAGAAAGTAATGCTTACAATTGATGAAGCCGCAGCTTATACAGGTGTTGGAAGCAGAAAAATCAGACAGCTTACCGATAATGAAAGATGTCCGTTCGTTTTATGGAATGGCTCAAAGCGACTTATCAAGAGAGAAGAATTTGTTGAATTTATAAAAAAGCAGTATTCGATATGAGGAGGTATTATTGTGAGTAATCCAGTAAAAAAAGAAAGATTAGAAGTACCGATATGGCATAAGCCGTATCTGACCATTGATGAAGCTACTGCCTATACCGGCATTGGCAGAGAAAAACTTCGTGAAATGACAAGGTTTGCTGACTGTCCATTTGTGTTATGGGTGGGAAAACGCCGAATGATAAAAAGAGAATTGTTTGATGAGTACATTGAAAAAATGTATGAGATTTAGGAGGTGGAACGATGAATGTGGATTTTGCAGATGAAGAAATGATTGCTTATCGGGAAAGCCTTATAGAAAAGAAAAAAGAGCAGCCATTTTGGAAAAAGAAATGTTTGTCGGTAAATGAAACAGCCGCTTATACAGGTATCGGAAGGGGAAAAATACGAGAGCTGATGAAAAGGAAAGATTGCAATTTTATGACGACAGACGGTTATCAGGTGTATGTCATCATCGACAAATTTGTGGAATTTTTAAATAGCAGGAATGAAATATAGGAGGAACAGCCGTGGCAAGACCAAAACGAAAAGATAAAACAAGGACAGTTCTTCGCACGGGAGAACTTCAAAGAAGTGATGGAAGTTATCAGTACAGTTGGACTGATGAAAACCATAAAAGAAGATATGTCTATTCAAAAACGCTTGAAGCACTCAGGATTAAAGAGGAAGCGATTGAGAAAGACAAAAGTGATGGCATAAAAGCGGAAGCACGATATGTTACACTCGATGATTTATATGAGTTGTGGAAAGACCTGAAGAGAGGATTGAAAAACAACACTTTTGAGAATTACAAATATATTTATGAAACCTTTGTACGTCGGCAAATCGGTTCTAAGAGAGTTTCAACATTTTTGAAATCAGATATTAAGAGATTTTACAATTATCTGGTTGATGAGCGAGGCTTGAAGCCTGCAACGGTTGATGGTGTCCACAACATTCTTCATCAGATATTTGATATGGCGGTTGATGATAACTATATCAGAAACAATCCGACAAATAATGTTTTAAGGGAATTGAAAAAAGCTCATTGCTTCAAGACAGAAAAACGCAGGGGACTTACTAGACCTGAGCAGGAATTGTTTATGGATTATCTGAAGAACTCTAATACAGCAGTGTATTGGTATCCGGTGTTTGCAGTAATGCTTGGAACGGGGTTAAGAGTTGGAGAAGTTACTGGACTCAGATGGTGCGATATTGATTTGGAAGATGGGATTATAGATGTTAATCACACGTTGGTTTATTATGACCACAGAACTTCTGAAGGAAAAAAGGGCTGCTATTTCAATGTGAATACTCCAAAGACAGAAGCAGGAAATAGACAAGTTCCGATGCTCGATTTTGTTAAAGAAGCATTTGTTATGGAAAAAGAAAGACAAGAACTGCTAGGAGTTCACTGCGAAGCGACCATAGATGGATATACAGATTTTATATTTCTCAATCGCTTCGGACAGCCACAACATCAATCGACTTTGAATAAGGCAATCCGACGCATAATCCGTGATTGCAACGATGAGCAATTTTTGAAAACAGAAAACCCAGAAGTGCTTTTACCACATTTTAGTTGTCATTCGCTCAGACATACATTTACAACAAGAATGTGTGAAGCAGGTGTAAATATAAAAGTTATTCAGGATACACTCGGACATAAGGATATAACAACAACCTTAAATATCTATACTGATGTAACAAAGGAACTAAAAAGAACCGAGTTTGATGGACTGGATAAATACTTTAATAATTCAATAGCGTAGGAAAAAGTGGCGTACTTTAAAATGAAAATTGGTACGCTGCTTTTTTTGGTCTGATTGACTTATTCAATAATAAAGATTATAATTTAGTAAGCAATCCGATTGAAGAACCCATTCTCTCAATCGGGATTTACATCAAATACATCAAATAATACAACTGCTTATGCGGAAAGTAATCAATTTTAAAGGTAAACAAGGCTTTTTATCTGATTGAAAAAAGCAAAGTAGGGAGTTGCTCAGGAATATGAGTGGCTTCGGAATTGCGTCGGAGAAAGTCCCGACAATGAAAACAGTGGGCGCAAGTGAGAATAAAAAAGGTCAAGAATCTGCAACAGCAGGAGATGACAATAATGGATTTTTTACAGCAAACGAAAAGATTGATTTCTCTAATGCAAAGATTGAACCAATCTTTGAGGAAATGGTAGATTTTGAAACATTTGCAAAATCTGATTTCCGTGCAGTGAAGATCCTGGCTTGCGAAGCAGTACCGAAGTCTAAGAAGCTTCTGAAGTTTACACTGGACGACGGAGTACGCAAGGATCGTGTGATCTTAAGTGGTATTCATGAGTATTATGAGCCGGAAGAACTGGTTGGTAAGACAGCAATCGCTATCGTAAACCTGCCACCGAGAAAGATGATGGGAATCGCTTCCGAAGGTATGCTGATTTCAGCGGTAAACAACCTTAAGAATTCAGAGGATGAAGAACTTCATCTCCTGATGGTTGATAACCACATCCCGGCTGGTGCAAAGTTATATTAGAATAAAAAAGATCAAAATGCTTTAGGGCGAAAAAGTGTTTACTACAACGCTAACTACAACAAATTCGAAATTTGAGATGAAGAAATATGGGCTCAAGTGACGGATTGCGCTAAAGAGTATTGGAAAAAAGGATATAAAATAGGAATCTTTCCTTCAGAAATAACTGAGGAGAGGTTCCTTTTTTGTTTGTAGTTTCCAAATAAAAAAAGATGAATTTGTGATATGGTGAAAAATTTATGTGAATTTGGAGCGCTCTATGATAAAGCATAGAGCGCAGGATAAAAATGAAAGGGGATTAAGTGTAATGGAGAAATTGAAACTGGATTTTTATTACGGGAGAGAAGCAGAGCAGTTTACATTTTACAGACTTCCGAAAGCTCTGATCACAGATGCGTGTTTTAAAGGAATGACGAATAATGCAAAGCTTCTTTATGGGTTAATGCTTGATAGAATGTCTCTTTCTAAAAAAAGAGGATGGCTTGATGAAGCGAATAAGGTTTTTATTAAGTACTCCCTTAACAATATTGAAGAAGATTTAAATGTTAGTCGAAAGACAGCAAGCTCTCTTTTGAAAGAGCTGGAAGAAATTGGTCTTATTGATATGATTCAGCAGCCAGGAGTAGCAAATATTACTTATGTAAAGAACTTTGTATCAGAGAGAGATCAAGAAGTCCGTAATCAGCGCGAGCCTGAAAGTAAATGCAAAAGAGAAACTGGTGTAAAATCTAAACCAGTGGAAAAAGTACACCAGTGTAAAAATTCTACTGGTGAAAAAACTACACCAGTAGAAAAAAGTAACCAGTGTAGTTTTGAACCGGGGACTAGTGGAAAAATTACACTGGTACCAGGGGGAAAATTACACCCGAGTAATATAGAAATAGATAATAATATAAATAATAATAATTCTATCAATCAATCATATCAGTCAATAGATAAGATTGATGTGATGGATGAAACAGCAGCATATATGGAATTGATCAGAGAAAATATTGATTATGATATTGTGATGCAAGATTATGAGTGGAAACATCGTGACATGTATGAAGAACTGTATCAGATCATCTGTGATGTAGTCTGTGTACCTAGACAAGAAATCTGCATTGCCGGGGAAGATTATCCGTATAGATTGGTGAAAAGTAGGTTTCTCAAATTGAAAAAATCGCATTTGGAATATGTGATCGGATGCATGGAAAGAAACACAACAAAGATTGCGAACATTAAAGCATATCTGATTACGGCTCTATATAATGCGCCGAATACAATTTGCCACTATGATTCTGCTGAAGTTAATTATGATATCTCCATTTGAGTAAAGAATGTAGATCTATTTCCTACGATGCAATGACAGCCCATACCGCAGCTGTCTTTACCAGATATATGATGTTATCCATTGAAAACCGTGAATCAAGAGATGAACGGTCTCTTGGTGAACTTTTTTATATTTTTCCGATGAAATGTCTGATATCACATGGATACAGGTTTTTCAATTATTGTCAGGGAGTGAATTTTCAAAGTGCATAAGCAAAATTTATGTGCGAGTTTGAATATTTAACATATATTTCACAGAAACAAGATAGAGAGACAGATCTGAAATCTGATAGGATAACTCTCGGACATCAATGAACTAAAAAAGAAAACAGTGATTCTAACTGCGAAGGAGGAGAATAATGGCAGAAATGGCATTAAGAAATGTCTGTAAGCAATTTGATTCAGCACATTACGGGGTTAAGAATTTTAACTTGGATATTCATGATAAAGAATTTGTAATATTTGTTGGACCTTCAGGGTGCGGAAAATCAACAACATTAAGGTTAATTGCAGGTTTGGAAGAAATTACAGATGGTGAATTGTGGATAGATGGAAAGCTGTGTAATTATCTGGAACCAAGAGAAAGAGATATGTCTATGGTATTTCAGAATTATGCACTATATCCTAATATGACGGTTTATGAAAATATATCATATTCTTTGAAAATAAGAAAAGTGCCGAAGAAGGAGATTGATAAAAGGGTAAAGGAAATTGCAAAAATATTAGAAATTGAACCGCTTTTGAAGAGAAAACCTGTAGCATTGTCAGGAGGACAGAAACAAAGAGTTGCTATTGGAGCAGCAATTATAAGAAAACCAAAAGCATTTTTGATGGATGAACCATTATCAAATTTGGATGCAAAGTTAAGAGCTCAAATGAGAGTGGAGCTAAAGAAAATACATAATCAATTAGATACAACAATTATCTATGTAACGCATGATCAGACAGAAGCTATGACTCTCGGAACTAAAATTGTGGTTATGAAAGACGGCGAAATTCAGCAAGTGGATACACCACAGAATATTTATAGTAATCCTATTAATAAATTTGTTGCAGGTTTTGTTGGTTCGCCTTCAATGAATTTTATTGCATGTGATGTTGAGGAAGAAGCAGGGAAAGTTGTTTTGATTTTTGCGATTAATAATGCAATCAAAAAGATTTATCCGAATAATCATGATGCACAGCTTATTAGAGAAAAATATATGGGAAAAAGAGTGATTCTTGGGATTCGTCCGGAAGATATTTATGAATATGAGGAAGCAAAAAAAAGAAAAATCGATTTGAACAGTGTAGGAATTGAAGAAGAGATAGTGACCCGTGAAATGCTTGGGGCTGAGGTAATGCTATATTTTGAGGAGCAAAACAGAACACATGCAGTGAAATTAGGTCCTGAAAACAAGACTCGTGTTGGAGAAAAGATACAGTTATTTTTTGATACAGACCAGATTCATATCTTTGATATTGAAACAGGTAAAAATATTTTATATAGGGAAAGGAATTAAAAATGAAGTCAGGAAAAAAAATTGAATTTGCACCATATTGCTATCTGGTGCCTAGTATGCTGATATTTGCAGTTTTTTTATTCTATCCTTTTTTTAAGACTATTTATTTAAGCTTATTTATGACGAATAAGATGGGACAGGCAAAATTATTTGTAGGACTACAGAATTACATTGATTTACTTAGTTCAAAATCATTTCAGAACAGTTTAAAAGTAACAGTTGTTTTTGTTTTGATTGTTGTAGTTGGTGGAATGTTACTAGGATTAGTAGCTGCGGTGTTGTGTAATAAAGCATTTCCAGGAATTCGTGTGTTTAGTACTGCATATGCACTTCCTATGGCAATTGCATCTAGTTCAGCAGCTATGATTTTTCAAATTATGCTTCACCCTACGGTAGGTATTGTGAATAAGCTTCTCGGATTAGATATTAATTGGTTGAATGACCCACGTACAGCGTTGTATTGTGTTGCGATTCTGACGGCTTGGCTTAACAGTGGAATAAATTTTCTTTACTTTTCAGCTGGTTTGGGGAATATTGATGAAACAATCTATGAGAGAGCTTCTGTAGATGGAGCAAGTGGAGTGCAACAATTTTTTCATCTGACACTCCCAGGATTGTCGCCGATCATGTTTTATACAGTGGTTGTTAATATCATTCAGGCATTCCAGTCATTTGGGCAGATCAAAATTTTGACAGAAGGAGGACCAAATGAATCGACAAACGTAATTGTCTATTCAATTTATAGAGATGCGTTTTTTAATTATCGTTTTGGAAGTGCCTCTGCTCAGTCTGTTATTTTGTTTATAATTATAATGCTTATAACACTTGTAATGTTCCGAATGGAAAGAAAAGGGGTAAATTACTAATGAATCAGATTGATAGTATGGCAATTCCAGTGGAAGGTCGTATGACAACAGAAGAATTATTTGAATTAAAAAATAAGATGAACACAAAAGCGCTTGCAAAAAGAAGGAGTAAAACAGTTTTGCGTATCGTAGCAAATATTGTATTCGCAGTAGTTATTTTACTTCCGCTTTTGTATGCAATTAGTATTGCATTTATGCCATCAAATGAGTTGTTTACAACAGAATTGAATATTGTACCAAAGCATCCAACAGTTCAGAATTTTATTGATGCATTGAGAACAGTTCCGTTATTGCGTTTTATTGTAAACTCGTTTATAATGGCAGGTTTTATAACTGTAGGGCAGATAATTTCTTGTTCTTTGGCTGCATTTTCTTTTTCGTTTTTGGAATTTAAAGGAAAAGGAATTCTATTCGCAATAGTTATGGCAACTATGATGGTACCTGGAGAAGCAACGATTATTTCAAACTATTTAACGGTGGCGAACCTTGGGATGTTAGACACCTATCCAGTTCTGATTATTCCATATTTAACATCCGCAATGGGGATTTTCTTATTCCGTCAGTTTTATATGACATTCCCAAAATCATTGTATGAGTCTGCAAAATTAGATGGATGTACAAACCTTAAGTTTATTGTGAAAATATTAATGCCACTGACGAAGTCAGCAATAGGAGCGATGGCAGTATATACGTTTATTAATGCATGGAATATGTATATGTGGCCATTACTTGTTACAGGATCAAACAATATGCGAACAGTTCAGATTGGTATTAGTATGCTGGACAGCATCGATTCCCAGTCAATAACATTAATGATTGCAGGTGTTGTTATGATTATTATCCCGTCTATTTCAATTTTTATCGTCGGACAAAAACAGCTGATTCGCGGAATGTTTTCTGGAGCGGTAAAGGGATAACAATATTAAGGTAGGAGCGGAAAGGTGTAATAGAAAGCATCATTTCTGAATCTATAAATAAGTATAACTACAAAAAACAAAAATAGGAGAGTAGAAATGAAGAAGAAACTAGTATCATTATTACTTACAGCAACAATGGTAATGGGCGTTTTGTCCGGATGTGGAAATGGAAAAATGTCAGTAAGTCAGACCGGTGATACATCTACAGATGAAAAGGTGGAAATGACAGCGGCAGATGATGTTGACGGAACAACAATTACATTCTGGCATTCTATGGGTGGCGTTAACGGACAGGCAATTGACACACTGGTAAATAAATTTAATGAAGAAAATGAATATGGTATCACAGTAGAAGCACAGTATCAGGGGGAATATGATGATTCCTTAAACAAACTGAAAAGTGCGCAGATTGGAAACATGGGTGCAGATTTGGTACAGGTATATGAAATCGGAACAAGATTTATGATTGAGTCTGGTTGGGTTGTTCCAATGCAGGAAATGGTAGATGCGGATAACTATGATGTGTCACAGATCGAATCGAATCTTGCAGCTTACTATACAATTGATGATAAGCTTTATTCTATGCCGTTCAACTCATCAACACCAATCATGTACTACAATAAGGATATGTTTGCGCAAGCTGGAATCACAGAAGTCCCAGATAGTTTAGAAGGCATTTCAAAGATTGGCGATCAGCTGATGAATCAAGGTGGTGCAAGTGAAGTAATGTCTCTTGGTATTTATGGCTGGTTTTTTGAACAGTTTGTTGGAAAGCAAGGACTGGATTATGCAAACAATGGAAATGGACGTGACGACGTCGCAACAGCCGTTGATTTTGATAAAAACGGAGCTGCAAAAAATATTTTGATAGAATGGCAGACCCTTAATCAAGAAGGATATGCACCAATTGTTGGAAAAGGTGGAGACGCAGGATTGGCAGATTTCTCAGCAGGAAAATCAGCAATCACTCTTGGTTCAACAGCATCACTGAAACAGATCCTTCAGGATGTTAATGGTAAATTTGAAGTTGGAACAGCATATTTCCCGAAAATCAAAGAGAGCGATGAAGGTGGAGTATCTATAGGTGGTGCCTCTTTGTGGGCTTTGAATAATCAGGATCCAAAGAAACTTCGTGCAACATGGGAATTTGTAAAATTCTTGATTTCACCAGAATCACAGGCTTACTGGAATGCACAGACCGGATATTTCCCAGTTACAACAGCAGCACATGAAGAGCAGACCTTCAAAGATAATATTGCACAGTATCCACAGTTTCAGACAGCAATTGATCAGTTACATGATTCTTCACCAGAATACTGTGGAGCATTATTAAGTGTTTTCCCAGAGGCAAGAGCAACTGTAGAATCTGAGATTGAGAGCATGCTTAATGGAAAAGAAAGCGTTGATGAAGCCGTAACAAATATGGCTGATACAATTAATAAATCTATTGATGATTATAATACAGTAAATAATTAATATCTGCGAAGAAACAAGACTGTAATTGCAATCGAATAAATGACAGACAGAGAATCAGGGACAAAGAAAGTCCCTGATTCTTCCATTACTATTGATAATGATGGATTATATTAAAAAAAGAGGAAAACAAATGACAGAGATATTTGCACATAGAGGAGCAAGTGGATATGCTCCAGAAAATACGATGGATGCGTTCAAACTTGCAGTTAAACAAGGAGCGGAAGGAATAGAGTTGGATGTCCAACTGTCAAAAGATGGAATTCCGGTAGTTATTCATGATGAAACAATTGATCGTGTAACAAATGGTCATGGATATGTCAAGGATTATACGTTAGAAGAGTTGAAAAACTTTACAATAATGAAAGGAAAATATCAGGAATATGAGCATTCTAAAATACCGACTTTGGAAGAAGTGCTGGTATATGCAAAAAAAGAAAGCTTGACCGTAAATATAGAATTGAAAACAGGCATATATTGGTATCCTGAAATTGAAGAAAAGACCGTGGATCTTGTGAAGAAAACTAAAATGGAAGATCAAGTGATATATTCATCCTTTAATCATTACAGTATTAGGAAAATTAAAGAAATTGCACCTCAGGCAGAAACGGCCTATCTATATAGTGACGTGATTCTGCAGATTGATAAGTATGCAAAAAATGAAGGGGTTAATGGTTTACATCCCGCAGTTTATCATGTGAAGATGGCTCATTTTTTGAAAGAATATCTGCAGAGCGGATTAAAAGTGCGTGTGTGGACGGTAAATCAGGAATCAGACCTAAAGATGTTAATAGATTCAGGAATTACGGCGGTTATTACTAATTATCCGGATAAAGCGCGAATGATACGAGATGAAAGTGAGAGAGGGTAGATGCTTGGAGATAAAAAATTATTTCTGTTAGATATAGATGGAACTATTTGTAAAGGAAATCAGTTGATTGGAGGTACAAAAGAATTTTTGAGTGATATTGAAAAAAATGGTGGAAAATATATATTTATTACCAATAACGCAACTCGCAGTATTGATGATTATATTCTTTTTTTTCAACAACTTGGAATTATGACAAATCACAGTAATTTCCTAACAGCATCTTATGCAACAGTATATTATCTGAAAAAATATCATCCAGGAGAATTGATTTATGTTATGGGTACAAAATCATTTATTCGAGAACTAAAGAAAAATAAAATTCGTGTTACGACAGATTGTGAGGATGAAGAGATTAGTTGTGTTTTAATTTCATATGATAATCAGCTAACTTATGAAAAAATATCTGATACATGCAGGTTGCTTAGTACGAAGAAAGTGGACTATCTTGCGACAAATCCAGATTATGTATGTCCGATTGAATTTGGATATGTGCCTGATTGTGGAGCAATTTGTGAGATGCTTAATCACGCAATAAAAAGAATACCCCATTTTATTGGAAAACCAGAACCAGATATGGTTGAATTGGCAATAAGTCGAAATAACTATAGAAAAGAAGAGACATTAGTGGTGGGAGATCGCTTATATACAGATATGCTTTGTGGACACAATGCGAAGGTGGAAACTGCAATGGTTTTAACTGGAGAGGCAACGAAAGAAGAAGCAGAAAGTTGTCCATATGGGCCAGATTATTTGATGCAGTCGGTTGAGAGTTTACATAAAAAATGGTTGGAAGAGATAACATAGTATAGAAGAATAAAATACTCAAACTTTACACATGAATTTTGCTTATGTACCTTGAAAATTCGTGAGTGGAACTTTTGGTCAACTTGACCAAAAGTTGTACAATCGCCAATTAGAGGTTTGGGTCTTAGGGAAAAATCCCTATCGCACATGACATAGGAAAGTGCCATTTGTTGGCATAAAGGCATGTTACTTTATGCGTATCCTGTTAGTAATGGTTAGCGATTATTGTTCCAAAGGTTGGATTTTTGTTCCAACTTCTGGAAAGCCAGGAAAATCAAGGGTTTGAGTGTGGTCCAAGAGTTGAACTAATGTGAAATTGAGGGATTATTTTACATCCCAGATTTTGTATGATCCAAAGTGTTGGACAGTGGCACGGACAATGAACGGATCCACTGTTCAATACTTTGGATCCTGGCTGAATTGTTATATGATATAAAAAGTGTAGTTTTTAGAAAATCTTTTTTGTAATCAGCTTTTTATGGCTCCAAGTAGATATTAGAGGTGAGGAAACAAACCTACTAATATGAGAAAGGAGCCTTTTTATGAGAGAACAGAAAAAGCAAAATCTTACAGATCCTAACGTGAGAAAAAGATTTGTTACTTACAAGGAAGCAGCGGAACTCTATAGTATGGGACTGACGAGAATACAGGAACATACAAAGATGGCAGGAGCAACTTATAAAATGGGTAATAAGGTGCTTGTAAATACGGACATCTTTGAGGCGTATCTTGAACAATATAGAATTCCAGGAGATTATGAAGGAATGGCAAAGAAGTTTACTCCAGATCTTGTGGAATTGTACCGATAATTATCTCGAACAAATGTTAAACAAATGTTGAACGTTTAATCATTCTATTGTATAATATTTGTATGATGATTCGGGGAGGTGTTAAGCTTATGGCAAATAAAGACGGGAGACCGCCAGTGGATGATCCAAAACAGAAAATCTTAGGGGTGCGGGTAACGGTCAGTGATCATGAGCGGATTAAGAAATACGCAGCTGAGCATCATAAGACAATATCACAAGTTGTAATTGAAGGTCTAGATCTTTTATGTAATAAAGAAGAAAAAGACAACTAAAATGGACAACTACTTTCCTTTCCGAGAAGGAGAGTGAAAGCAATGGCGAAAGCAAAAGTAAAGCAGAGGAAGGACAGCAAAGGACGAGTTCTTCAAAAGGGCGAAAGCCAAAGAAAATTAGATGGGATGTACATATATACATATGTGAATCCCTATGGAAAACGTTGTTATGTATATTCCAAAGATCTTTTTACACTACGAGAGAAAGAACAAGAGTTAATTAAAGCCCAGATGGATGGATTGGATTACTATGTAGGTGGTCATGCGACAATTAACATGACATTTGACAGATATATGAGTACAAAACATAATCTGAGAGAAACCACGAGATCCAATTACCTGTATATGTTCAATCGATTCATTCGAGCGGATTTCGGAAATAAGTTTTTGACTGAGGTGAAGTATACAGATGTGAAATTGTTTTATTATCATCTGTTAAATGAGAAGGATATTGCAATCAATACATTAGATACAATTCATACTGTATTACATCCAATCTTTGATATGGCAGTTAGAGACGACATTATTAGAAAAAATCCTACAGACGGAGTTCTGGCTGAAATTAAACGAAATAGTGGAAAGAATAAAGGGATTCGACACGCACTTACAATTGAACAGCAACAAGCATTTATGGATACGATCAGAACATTTCCTGAATATTATCACTGGTATCCATTATTTGCAACATTACTTGGTACCGGAATGAGAATCGGCGAATGTACAGGATTAACTTGGAATGATGTTGATTTTAAAAGGAGATGTATTAGTGTAAATCATGCAGCAACCTATTATACAAGAAATGGAGTTGCAGGATTTGCGATTTCAAGACCGAAAACAGAAGCTGGTATAAGACAGATACCAATGATGGATGCAGTCTATAATGCTTTGAAAAATGAATATGACAGACAGAAGAAAGACGGATTTTGTACCTATGAGCTTGATGGTGTTTCAGGATTTATATTCTCAAATAAATTAGGTTTGCTTCATAATCCACATTGCGTAAATCTGGCAATCAAAAGAATCTACGAAGCACATAATGCAAGAGAGATTATAGATGCGAAGAGAGAACACAGAGAGCCGATCATTATCCCACACTTTTCCTGTCATGTGTTGAGACACACATTCTGTTCACGTTTATGTGAGAGTGATATGAATGTAAAAGTTATTCAAGAGATTATGGGACATAAAAACGTTGAAACAACATTAGATATCTATACAGAAGTCAATTATAATAAGAAAAAAGATTCATTAGAAGAATTAGCAAGTAAAATGCAATTCTTTTAATCTCAGAAAAGTAAAAGGAAAGGAATTCAATTCCAGTACAGCCAATTTTGAGATTTGAATCTAATATAATGGAAAAATCATTATACAATGAGTACTACAACAAAATAGCTTTGGTACAACGCAAAGTACAACAAAAGGGTAATCTGATACGACCTGATATAAGTTTATATGGAGAACTAAAACGTATATGAAAGCTATAAAATAAAGGGATTTACAGAGATATAACGAGTATCTATAAAGTAATCCCGACAATGAAGAGTCTTGACTCTGACAAAAAAGCAGGAAAATCCGGAGCAGTAGAAGAAGCAACTGCAAACGACAACAACGGATTCTTCAAAGACAACGCGAAGATTGACTTCTCCAACGTAAAGGTTGAGCCTTTATTTGAAGAAGAGGTTGATTTCGATACATTCAGCAAATCTGATTTCCGTGCCGTAAAGGTTAAAGAGTGTGTAGCAGTTCCGAAGAGCAAGAAGCTCCTTCAGTTCACACTGGATGACGGAACAGGTATTGATAGAACAATCCTTTCTGGTATTCATGCATATTACGAACCAGAAGAATTAGTTGGAAAGACACTTATTGCGATCACTAACCTGCCACCGAGAAAAATGATGGGAATTGAATCTTGTGGTATGTTGCTTTCAGCAGTGAATAATCTGAAAGATTCAGAGGATGAAGAACTGCATCTTATTATGGTTGATAATCACATTCCGGCAGGTGCGAAATTGTATTAGGATTTAAAGAGTATCAAAATTTAGAAAATTGAAATTATTGATTTAAAGAGAACACGTTTAGTTAAAAGTAGCAGACAATTAATGCCTGCTACTTTTTTTATAATAGTTATATAGTTTGGATGAAATCACGGAGATATTCTGTAAATTAGGACTTCGTATTTGTAACAGCTTTGCTGATTTCAGTGGAAAGCCGAGTTCTGATAATGATATTCAATTGATGGTTTATTCCATACGGGAATAAATCTTCATCAAATCTTTATTTTTTTCTGTTAGGTTATATTTCAGTAAGAAATGAAATATAGAAGGAAGGATAGTAAAGATGGAAATGATGTTACAGACACAAAATCTATGTAAATATTTTAGAAAACAGAAAGCGGTAAATAATGTTTCACTTAATATCGAAAAGGGACAGATTTATGGACTGCTTGGACCGAATGGCGCTGGTAAATCTACCACATTGAAAATGCTGACCGGTATGATGAAACCAACTGCAGGAAAGATTTACTTTGATGGAAAACTTTTGGATAGGAAAGATTTATCAAAAATAGGAGCGTTAATTGAAAATCCACCTATTTATGAAAATCTTTCCGCCAGAGAGAATTTGAAGGTAAGACAATTATTGCTTGGTACAGATGAAAACAGAATTGATGAGGTCTTGCAGATTGTATCACTTACAAACACCGGAAAGAAGAAAGCAGGACAGTTTTCTTTGGGGATGAAGCAAAGACTAGGCATTGCAATGGCATTGCTTGGAGAACCGGAACTTTTGATATTGGATGAACCTACGAATGGATTAGATCCAATAGGCATCGAGGAATTACGAGAGCTGATCCGGTCTTTTCCGGAACAGGGAATCACTGTAATTCTCTCCAGTCATATTCTCTCAGAGGTACAGTTACTTGCAGATAAAGTCGGGATTATTTCAGGTGGAATCTTAGGATACGAAGGAGCATTAAAGCAGGGAGATAATCTTGAAGATTTGTTTATGAATGTGGTAAGAAAAAACCAGAAAGCAGGTGAAATCCATGGTTAATATTATAAAAGCAGAACATCAAAAAGCCAAAAGAACCATGCGAAAAAAGTTTATCTGGGGATTTCCTCTTCTTACATTTGTCATGGCATTTATATTTACTCTTGGGATGACAAATGCTTATGCAGAAAGTGTTTGGAACTGGTGGTATACACTTTTGCTGCCGGGGATGATTGCTCTATTTTGTTATCTTTCTGTGGCGCAGGAGAAAAAGATAAAATACTATCATTTAATGACTATTCCCACAGACAGAAGAAAATTGTTGCTGGGGAAAATTATTTATATTGGGTACATGATTTTGTTTTCTAATGTGATTGTGTTTGCAGGAGCAACGCTTGGAGGCTTTCTTCTAACGACACATGTTCCAGTTGGAGGAGCGTTGATTGCAGTATTGTTTCTGACGGTTTCTGAGTTATGGGAGATTCCGGTAGCTTTATTTTTAAGTGAACGATTTGGAATGATTGTAAACCTGTTCGTCTGCCTATTTATTACCGTCAGCGGTGTGGTAATATCACAAACCAGAATCTGGTATGTACTTGTTTCTGCAATCCCTATGCGAATGATGTGCCCGTTGCTTCATGTTTTACCAAATGGACTTGCCGCAGAAGCAGGGAATCCTCTTTTGGATAAGGGAGTCATTGTTCCGGGAATGTGTCTCTCAATCATCTGGTTTGTTTTTGTAACGGTTCTGTTTTTGAAATGGTTTGAGAGAAGAGAGGTGAAATAAGATGATTGGGAGATCTCTTAATGCAGACTTGCGAAAGATGAAAGGAACATCTGTGATTTTGGCACACTTACTGATTCCGATTATAACCAGCGTTATATTTTTAATATATTACTTTTTTTCACCATGGAATGAAAATATGAAAGTGATTGCATTTTATCAGGCAATAGGAGCAGGACTTCCGGTACTTATTGGAATTTTTACAGCAAGTGTGATGGAACAGGAACAAAATGCAGGTGATTTTCAAAATCTGTTGTCTTTACCGGATAAACCTGCAGCATTTTTATCGAAACTGTTGATGCTACTGGTTTTGTGTCTGTGCTCTATCCTATTGACAGCAATCATATTCGGAATTGGATTTGGAAGAATCGCATCAAGCGATATCGAAATCATGAAAGGATGTATATTTGCAGCATTGCTGCTGTGGGGAAGCAGTGTTCCACTTTATCTGTGGCAGCTGATTCTGGCTTTTCAGTTTGGAAAAGGGGTATCCATTGGAGCAGGGATTATATCAGGACTAATTAGTGCCTTGATGCTTACCGGACTTGGAGATTATGTGTGGAAATATGTATTTGTCTGCTGGACGGGTAGAGTACCATATACTTATCTGCAATCTGTATTGGGAGAAACTAGTGTAGGTGAATGGTTGTCATTCATACCAGGTTGCTTAATATTTACAGGGATTAGTATGGTATACTATTTTTGGTGGGTAAACCACTGGGAAGGAAACAGAATATCGGAATAGAATCGAGGGAAACTATGGCAAAAATACTGGCAGTTGATGATGAACCGGCAATTTTGGAAATGATAGAAAGCATTTTGAATAAGGATGGACATCTGGTTACCAAAGTAAGTAATCCACTAAAAATTAATATGGAAGAATTACATCGTTATGACCTGATTTTACTGGACATTATGATGCCTGGAATTGATGGCTTCGAATTATGCAAAAGAATCAGGGCACTTGTGGATTGTCCGATTTTGTTTCTTACGGCAAAAACGGAGGAAAACAGTCTGGTAAACGGACTTTCTTTAGGAGCAGATGATTATATTTCAAAGCCATTTGGAGTGATGGAACTTCGGGCAAGGATCAATGCACATCTTAGAAGAGAGCACAGGGAACATTCTGTCCGGATGGTTTTGGGGAGGGTCTGTATTCAAATATCTCAAAAGAAACTATTGGTTGATGATAAGGAACTTCCTCTTACGAAAGCGGAGTACGAAATCTGTGAATTTCTGGCTAAAAACAGAGGACAGGTTTTCTCGAAGGAACAGATATTGGAAGCGGTCTTTGGCTTTGACAATGAGAGTAATGACAGTACTATAATCACGCATATCAAAAATATAAGAGCAAAATTTGCGGATTATGATTATACACCGATAAAAACAGTCTGGGGGATTGGATATAAATGGGAAGAGTAAAGAGAAGCAATGCACTCAGCAGGATTTTTATGAGATATGTACTGGTCATGCTTGGATCATTAGTTGGTTTGGTGATTGTTGCTTATCTGCTGCTGTACCTTTTGATTAGTGTGGGCTGTATTTATCCGGCAAATTATGCAGAGCAAAAGATTAATGAAGCATATGATACGATTCTACGTGCAGATAAAGTGACTGCTGAGATGATTCCCGCACTTTGTGATTATGTAATCTTTTCAGAGAATGGAGAGAAAATAGGTGGAGATCTGTCAGAACAATACGAACAGATAGCATGGAATGTTGCAAAGTACGGAAACGCATCCGGGAAATATTTTTATAAAGTAATTGTAAGGGAAAATGAATATGTTGTATTGCAATATCGCCTGACACCTCAATATCATTCAGCTTTTTTGAGGGAGCATTTTATAGGACCACAGAATGTGATGATTATTATGTCTGTGATTGGAGCGGTAGCGATTATCATCATTCCGTCCATACGTTTTGGAAAAAGAATCAAAAAGCAGATGCAGCCTGTATTAGACGCAATCGGACAAATAAAGGATCAAAATCTGGAATATGAGACATCCTGTTCCGGTATCAAAGAGTTTGATGACTGTTTATCGGCAATCGATGATATGCGAGATGCATTGCGAGAATCTTTAGAAAAGCAGTGGAAAACAGAGCAGGAAAAGAAACAGCAGATGTCTGCTTTGGCGCATGATATTAAAACACCTCTTACGATTGTACGGGGAAATGCAGAACTACTTTCAGAGACTGAACTGACCACAGAACAGAAGAATAATATCACTTATGTTTTGAACGGCACAACACAGATACAAAGTTATGTAAAACAGTTGATAGATGTCACAAAATCATGGAATTGCAGTGATGTTACCTATACAACGGTGAGGTTAGAAGATTTTTTCGCAGATATAAAGGAACAGGCACTCGGACTGGTAGAAATCTATCACCAGAAAATAGATTGGAAGGCGGGACAAAGTGATAAAAAGGTAACGATTGCTTATGATCCAATGTTCCGGGCCGTAATGAATATGATTCAGAATGCAGTGGAGCATACAAAAGAAAATGGAATCATTTATATTGACGCAAAGGAGCAGGATGGCCGGCTGACATTCATTGTGGAGGATAGCGGATCAGGATTTACAAAAGAAGCATTATTGCATGGCACAGAGCAGTTTTTTATGGATGACACAAGTAGAAATGGCGAAGCCCATTATGGGATGGGACTATTTTTTGCAAAAACTGTGGCTGAAAAATATGGTGGAGGTATTAAACTTTCAAATTCTGAAAATACAGGTGGGGCGAGGGTAGAAATATTTTTCCTGAGTAGTCAAGAAACAAGCTAAATAGACCGCAATTAAGCTATGTAAAAGAAATTTTACATGCATTTATCTAATATGTAAAAGCCTTTTGATAGACATTACTACTACTCTAAGCACAAGGAGGTTGAGGTTTGGCTATGAATAACAGTTTAGCAGAAGTACATTTCCTGAAAACCCACCCTGTATATGAACACTGGTATCCGGTCTTTGCAGTAATAATAGGAACTGGACTTCGTGTGGGGGAAGTAACTGGATTGAGATGGTGTGATATTGATATGGAAAGTGGAATGATTGATGTTAATCATACTCTTGTATATTATGACCACAGAACCGAGGGAAGTAAAAGTGGCTGTTATTTCAATGTAAATACAACGAAGACTCCGGCGAGTATGAGGCAGGTTCCAATGCTCGGTTTTGTGAAAGAAGCATTTGAACATGAGAAACAGAAGCAGGAAGATTTAGGACTTCATTGCGAGGTCACGATTGACGGATATACAGATTTTATTTTCATCAATCGTTTTGGTCAGGCACAGCACCAAGCCACACTCAACAAAGCAATCCGAAGAATTATCCGTGATTGCAATGATGAGCAGTTTTTGCACAGTGATGAACCTGATGTGTTACTTCCTCATTTTAGCTGCCACTCGCTTAGACATACATTTACAACAAGAATGTGTGAAGCTGGAGTAAATATAAAGGTCATTCAAGACGCACTCGGACATTCAGATATTTCAACTACACTGAACATCTATGCTGATGTTACAAAAGAAATGAAAGCGGAAGAGTTCAAAGGATTGGATAGCTACTTCAAAGTATAATATTGGACTTCACATACAGAAAGAGAACATACAGAGTGTTGTGTGTTCTTTTTTTCGTGTGCGCCTTGCGGCGCACGTTTCTAATGGGTGAAAGTCCCTAATCCACCCTAGTAGTGGGAAGGATATAGCCAAGACCAAGGGTGTCCTATTCATAGAGTTGCTATGATTAACGTGAGGGGAATCTGAAGGAAGGTGGAGGCAAATCTCTGGTCTGACGAACAGAAATCACATCAGGCTACAGTTAAGGATAAGGTTGCACGACAAACTAAAGTCCAATAACTACCCGGAATTAACAGTAGTAAATGTGGCAGATATATGGAGAGAAAGAAACGTGTGGTACCAAGGGAGGTCTCGTCAGCGGATGAAAACAGAGTATGAAATCCGTCAGTAACAACGAATGGCGAGAAGTCAGCAGAAGCCATAGTAAACCAGTGGTTGCAAACACTGGCGAAGGGCTGAACTTTAGGAGACACAAGCAATGAATGTAACTGAAAGTAGATTTAAGAACAGACAACTTCATATGGAAGGCTATCTGCAAATGGTATCTGCGGAACAGAAAGAGTATGCAGAAGTGTTCGACTACTCTAAGATTGCTGAAAAGAGCGGTGTCATCACAGACTATTGGACGAACAATCTTTTGGATTTGATTTTGCGAAAAGGCAATCTAAACAATGCCTATAAACAAGTCAAGAAAAACAAAGGAAAAGGTGGAATCGATGGTATGCAGGTGGATGAACTTCTGCCCTTCCTTAGAGAAAACCAAGATTCCTTAATCCAAGAGATAAGGGAAGGAAAGTATAAGCCTAACCCAGTTCGAAGGGTAGAAATACCCAAGGAAACAAAAGGCGAATTTCGAAAGTTAGGAGTTCCTACTGTTGTTGATAGAGTTATTCAACAGGCAATAGCACAGGAATTATCGCCAATCTATGAGGAGCAATTCTCAGAAAATAGTTTCGGTTTCAGACCAAAGCGAGGAGCACACGATGCTCTCAGACAATGCCAAAAGAACGTAAATGATGGCTATGTATATGTGGTAGATATGGACTTGGAAAGGTTCTTCGACACAGTATGCCAGAATAAGCTGATAGAAGTATTGTCAAGAACCATCAAAGATGGCAGAGTTATATCCTTAATACACAAATATCTGAATGCGGGAGTAATCGCAAAAGGAATGTTTGAACGTACAGAGGTTGGAATGCCACAAGGCGGTCCGCTTAGCCCATTGCTTAGTAATGTAATGCTAAATGAGTTGGATAAGGAACTGGAGAATAGAGGACATAGATTTGTCCGATACGCAGACGATTGTATGATTTTCTGCAAGAGCAGAAAAAGCGCAGAAAGAACCTTGAAGAACATCATTTCATTTATTGAAAAGAAACTATTTCTTAAAGTAAATCGGAAGAAAACAGAGGTGGCTCATATCAGCACAGTCAAATACCTCGGATATAGCTTTTATAGACATAAAGGTAAATGCAGATTTAGAGTACACCCGAAGTCAGTAGCAAAGATGAAGAATAGAATCAGAGAACTTACTGACAGGAACAAAGGGATAAGCAATGAAGTGCGAGAAAAGAAGTATCAAGAGTATGTGCGAGGATGGGTAGAATATTTTAGACTTGCAGACATGAAGAAACTTCTCCAGAAAACGGACGAATGGGCAAGACGCAGAATCAGAGCGGTCTATTGGAAACAGTGGAAGAAAATCAAAACAAAGTGCCGAATGCTGAAAGCACTAGGATTAGAGGATTGGAAAGCCAAGGAATTAGGCAACAGTAGAAAAGGCTATTGGAGAATGGCGAAAGTCTTGAACCAAATCTTTTCGAATAAAATAATAGCCAAGTTAGGATATACATCCATGCTTGACTACTATCTAGTAGTCTACGAAAACTAAAGAACCGCCGTGTACCGAACGGTACGCACGGTGGTGTGAGAGGTCGGCTAATCAACTAATGGTTAGCCTCCTACTCGATTGGATAAAAAGAGAAATGCTTGAATGGGATATCTTTATGTATCTTTAAACGCCCAAATTAGAAATATTACTCTTCTTCACTCTTCTTCAACTTCGAATAATAACTATCCGCAGTATAAAGCGCCGCTACCGGATTATGCCCCAATACACGGTCTTTCGTCACTGCTGTCGTAGTCAGTGCCTCGGAATATTTGTAAAACAGACTGTCATGCCCCACACAAAGTCCGACCACAACATTCAGGTCCGTCTTCGCCTTGTTCAGAAGCTTTGCCTGCAGGATCGGATTACACATATTCACACCGACACCTTCGCAGCATTCCGGGATGCCGACCGATGTCTTCTTCTGTGTTCCGGCTTTACAGCCGACACCATACACCTCAAAGCCATGTCTGCGCAGGATATCTGCCAGGATACGGCTTTCTTTCAACAATCCGACACAGGTTGCGATTCCGATCTTTTTCGCATTAATCTTCTTTGCAAAATCCATGATTTCTTCGACACGGGTATGTTTGCAGTAATTCTCATACTCTACTTCAGCTGCAGCGATTGTTACTTTGCGGTTCTCGTCTTCATTGTAGCATTCCATAGCTTCATTTAGAACTTCTTCATCCATGTGTGTTGTCAGACAGAAATCCGGATAGGTTTTATCCATTTTGTTGCAGTTTTTTACTGCGCAGTCGATACAGGACATGTCTTCTTTTTTCATTTTTTCATTCTCCTTTTGTATACCTTGGTATCTACAGAGGCCTGCCACTGGCAGATTCTCTAGATTAAGCTTTACTTTGTAAAATATCCGCTATTTACTTCATAATAACAAATACTTATACTACAGACAATGGTTTTCCGTTTTTATTTTCTTATTTTTTGTAGTTCTTTTCTATGAGAAACGTTCCCCGATTCAGGGTTGATTTGTCATGAATTGTCGATTCTGATTTTTGAAAAATTATTGAAAATTATCTTTTTCAATACCTCAGCCGAATACCAGCTACATGGAAGCCAATAAACCATGCAACAGCGGTTCTTTTATTCGCCAGTATATGCAATTTCTATCTCATAGCCGCCGTTCTCATAGTAGGCGTGAGAAAAATAGTATCTTATTGTTATTTCTGAAATATAAAATTTGAATCATAAAACTTCTTTCCCTCTCAAATCCATTTTTACCAAACCAACTACTAACAATCCAATAAAAATTGCCGTGTCCACAAATAGCAGTACAACAACACTTTTTACCACTCCGAAAGTAAAAAGTATGGAGAAGATTTCCACTGACAACACAATAAAACACATATAATTTGTCAAATACTCTGTTATAATTTCTCCATAATAATTGTTCATCTGCAATTTCGCATAGATAAAAGGTTTTAATAAATAACGGATTATGATACATATAACAGGACAAATAGAAATCCAGTTTTTATTAACTAGGGATGTTGCCACTCCTTTACTCCATTGTACTGGAATTTCTGTCGGCAACTTAGAATAAGACAAAGCCCCAATAATCAAGCATAGTGCGGTAATCATAGTCCAGGTAAGCATACTTCCCCATATATACAAAAAGCTGACGGAATCCAGTTTGAAAACAGTTCGATTATCTTTCCAATAGTCATGCAAATCTGTTACATATTGTTCTACCTGTAATTTTTCATAACTAATACTTTCTTCATCCAGCATTTTTTCACACATGAGTTTCGCCTTATTCAAATCAGTAATCTGATTTTTTAATACTTCCTTTTGCTTCTCAAGCATTTCCTGCAATGTTACTTTTTCGGATATAATACTTCGTATATCTTCAATAGAAATTCCCAATGTACGTAGATATGCAATCTTCTTTATATTTTCCACATCATTTTCAGAATAATCTCTATAACCATTACTTTCATTTCTCGAAGGCTCAATAAGTTTTTCCTTTTCATAAAAACGGATATTAGAACGGGATAAACCTGTTTGCTCTTCTACGTCTTTTATAGTCATATTATGCCCTCCTTTCGAGCAACTCTATTTTACTTAATAATAAGCTATAAACAAGGTTTACAGTCAAGCATTTATCAAAAACTAAAAAAAACAGCAAAATTTGTTTCAGGATTTAATTCATTTTCTAAAGAAGAACAGGCATTGTATGATAAAGCTCATATCTCTCGTGATATAAGAAATCAGTGCTTTATCTGTTATTAAGGGCAGAGGGACAAAAAGCCTCTCTGCCCTTAATGAACAAAGCACGTTCTTTTAGAAAAATTTAGTCGTTGACAGATAACATATCTTGCATTATAATACATTTAACAATTAGGTTAAATGTTAAATGAGGAGCGTGATGAATTCTTGGGTATACAAGATACATTAAAAGCACTGGCAGATCCAATACGACGTGAGATTTTAAATTTATTGAAGAATGGACGGCTTTCTGCTGGAGAGATATGTGAACATTTTTCAGTAACGGGAGCTTCTATATCCAGACATCTGGCAATATTGAAGGAGGCTGATTTAATCCGAAATAAAAGAGAGGGAAAATTTATTTATTATGAATTAAACACTTCCGTATTGGAAGATGTCATGTTGTGGATTATAGATTTGAAAGGAGTATCGGACGATGAAGGAAATGATAAAAAAATATAGAGGTTCATTAATTTGTTCTGTTCTGGTAATGCTCATCGGGGTTTTAGTAGGATTCACTAGTACACAGAGCATGTGGGCAAATGTGTTTTTTGTAGTGACGGATTGTGCGCTGGTGGCAATAATATTTTATGATAACCGGAACAGACAGCAGAGCCGCAAGATTATAGGAATGACGATGTGGATTATACCAATTATAACATTACTCTATAATGGTATTACAAGACTGGTCAATATGGGTGCAGATATGGAAAATCTGTTTATGGCAGTAATTTACTATGGAACTGGACTGCTGTTTATGGTTATTGGAAATTATTTGCCAAAAGTGAAACAGAATAATACCATAGGAATAAGAGTTGTATGGTCTTTAATGGATGAAGAAAACTGGAATGCAACACATAGATTCAGCGGCAAATTATGGATGGCATCAGGTATTTTATGTATGCTTTGTGGACTTTTTGGGGAAAGCATGGCTGCACTGGTTGTGTATATTATAAGCATTATGGCAGCTGCAATCATTAGCATTCTCTACTCCTACCTTTTTTATAAGAAAAAGCTGGCAACCGGAGAAGGCTTAAAAATTCAGTATAATACAAAAAAAAGTGTGATATATCTGATCATCGCAATTTCAACTATTGTGTTTACTATATGGACTTTGTTTTGTGGAAGCATTCAGATTCGTTGTAATGATCGTGATTTTAACATTGAAGCAAAAGGATGGAATGATTATACAGTGGAGTATTCGCAAATTGACAGCATTTCTTATGAAGAAAATGTATTGCAGAACGATAATGGTTACAGAACTAATGGTCTTGGAAACCTGAAGTATGCTATGGGAAACTTCAAAAACGATATCTTCGGAGATTATATCCGCTACACTCATGCCTCCTGCCATTCATATGTTGTCATGAACATAGATGGAAAAATATTAGTTGTAAATGGGGAAAATGACGCAGAGACAAAGGAAATCTATCAGAGAATAAGTGAGAAGGTGTCAAAGGAAAGAAAATAGTTGTCGGAAACGCTGAGAAGAAATTATTCTCAGCGTTTCTTATCTCCTTATCGTTCAATCAATTATTTGCTACAAAAATCAGAAGCATTTCAATCAGTTCACCATGTCACTTTTATTTTGTGTTATACTGTTTTATATAATTTTTTTGGTCTCCGCTGCCGCTTCGGTCGGCACAGAGCAGAGGTCCACCGGACCTCTTGTGCCCTTGTATTTGCCCTTATCAGAGTTCGTAAACACTGGTGGGACGATATAACACAAGGGAAACAATAAGGGAAAGCTCACCTGCGACCAATCCAGTGTTTTCAATGGTTTGCGGAGAATTTAATAACAAAATATAATAGTTATTAAATTTCTTAAAACAGGTGAAATCTCAATCGGAATTCATAGAGTTCTTTTGTGATTTGCAACTGCTGGTTGACAGATTTACAGCTTGAAATGGTGGAATGCAAACAGCAAAACTGTTATATTGAGCTCATAAAATCTGCAAAAGGAGAAAAAAATGGTTTTAGCTGATAAGATTACAGAGGAAAGAAAAAAGAATGGATGGTCACAGGAAGAACTAGCCAATCAGTTGGGCGTATCCGGACAGGCAGTATCTAAGTGGGAAAGTGCAGGAGCTGTTCCAGATTTGCAAAGAATTTTACAGATGTCGGAGCTATTTTGTGTTAGTACAGATTACCTATTAAAAGATAAAATGAAAGCAGAAAATATCACTTATCACGAAAGTACTGAAAGCTATGCAGAACCGTTGAAAAAAGTAACTATGGAGAATGCAAATGAATTTCTTGACATGAAAAGAAATGGATCCAAAGTAGTGGCAAACGCAACAAGTATGTGTATCTCAAGTCCAATATTATTGATTGTTCTTGTGACAATGGCAGAAGATGGCGTATTTCATGTTTCGGAATCTCTGGCAACAGTATTTGGATGTGTTTTTTTGCTTGGAATGGTTGCGGCAGCCGTCTTTTTGTTTATTACATATGGAATGCGAGAATCACATATGGAACATTTTGAAAAAGAATGCTTTGAAACAGAGTATGGTGTATCTGGAATAGTACGAGAAAAAAAGATTCCTATGAACCGATTTTTATCAGAGGAACAGCTGTTGGGGTAGTGCTTTGTATACTGGCAGTGATTCCGACAATTATTGCCGGATCCATGGAAGCGTCTGACTATTACTGTGGCCTTTCCGTTGGATTGCTGCTATTCATACTTGCAATAGGAGTGAATCTGTTGGTTCGTGTTGGGATGGTAAAAAGCAGTTACGATACCCTTCTTCAGGAAGGCGAATATACAAAAGAAGAAAAACTGTTTAAGAAAAAGACTGACACGTTTTCTGGTGTATATTGGTGCTTGACTACAGCGATTTACCTTGCATGGAGCTTCTGGACGATGAGCTGGGATATTACATGGATTGTATGGCCGGTTGCTGGTGTTTTGTTTGCAGCATTGCTTGGTGTGGTGAAAATGGTGTTAAAGAATGGCAGTGAAACTCAGCACTATATTTAAGATGGAGTTAAGTTTTTTTCGCATATTATACGCATCCAGAAATTCCAGTTGACCGAGTTCTTTAGAACGAAGGATTGGTGGATTAGAAAGTGTCTTTTACAGGAAGGTGATTAGATGAATGATCAATTCTTACAAGGGGTAATATTCGATTGGAATAGAATTGATAACGATAGTTATTTAAAGAGAATCGAGGCTTTTAAGGGGATTGAAAAACTTGATTTTAACAAACCAATTACTTTTTTTGTAGGGGAAAATGGCAGCGGTAAATCAACTTTATTGGAAGCACTTGCCGTAGCACATGGTTTTAATCCTGAGGGTGGAACGAAGAATTATGTTTTTTCTACGCATGATACACATTCAGAGTTGTGTGATGCGATAAGAATTGTCAAAGGTTATCGGAAGGAAAAGTGGGGATATTTTCTTAGGGCAGAAAGCTTTTATAATGTTGCAACGCAGGAAGAAGAATATGCAGATATTACACATCCTTCCGCTAAATATCATGAAAAATCACATGGAGAGAGTTTTCTTGCATTAGCACAGAATAATATGAATCCAAATGGATTGTATCTTTTTGACGAGCCGGAAGCTGCATTATCGCCGCAGAGACAGCTTACATTGTTGATGCAAATATACAGATGTGCAAAAGAGGGAGCACAGTTTATTATAGTTACGCATTCGCCAATTTTGTTAGGAATACCAGATGCAGATATCTATTGTTTTGATAATGGACGCATACATCTGTGCGAATATGAGGATACAGAGAGTTACCAGGTAACAGAAATGTTTATAAATAATAGGCAGATGCTGTTGGATAGATTATTAACAGATTAGATAATAAAGAAATCGATAAATTCAAGTTTTTCAATTTGCCCTTTGAGAGAGGAGAAATCCTTTTCTCAAAGGGCTTTTTCTATTTCGTGTGTCCAGCGAAGCTGGACCACACTTGCCGGTGAAAGTCCGGTCACGGTAATCGCCAGTGAGCCGTGTAGCTAAACTCGGTGCGTTGTAGT